>Ga0208920_1000019_pt1 | contig 163853 bp, 321 predicted proteins | sample 19_taG_FD_184094 | JGI IMG/M metagenome (GOLD analysis project Ga0208920, IMG submission 184094) | Marine viral communities from the Subarctic Pacific Ocean - 19_ETSP_OMZ_AT15317 metaG (SPAdes) (version 2) | ecosystem: Environmental > Aquatic > Marine > Oceanic | place: Pacific Ocean...
ACTCCTACATAAGAATCCCCATTTTTGATGAAATTAAAGAGGACGTTCTTGCTTGAGGGCGTTTTAATTTTACTTTACAGGAAACAATATGCGTAAGTTAACTTTTGAAGATGATACAACCATATGTGTAGCGGACTCATACGAATTTCATATTCCACGGTTTGGAACGAACATACCTGCAAGATCTGTTGTTCCTACTGATGTTGTTCTTGTTGAGGGGAAAAATGGAACTAGTAAGACTCCAAAGGAGGTTGTGAGGAACGATTCGACAGAACTTCCCTACAAAACCGCCGCACAAGCGTTTACAGAAAAAGAAGTCGAGCCATGGAAGCCGCCTGGATGGAAGATGGGCGTGACTATGAAAGACGTTGACTTAACCGACGAAGAGATATTTGATCAATTCATTAGAATGATTGACCGAAATGTCGCTAAAGACGAGAATGCTGATGCATGTAGGGTAAAATCAGTAAATGAATGGCTTGAAAGGCACATGAAATGAGTGACACATATGATGAAAAGTATCTTGAGAACCTTCGCGTCTTTGGAGATGACCTCACAATCGAAGAATCGGATCAAGTTTACCGACTTGGTGGCGTTACTCATCGCAATGTGAGGGCTATGCTGGAAACAGCCCGTAAGACGGCGATCACAGACGGTCGTTCCTCCAGCGAGTGTTTGAAACAATTGATTGACAATAGGCAATTGATTGACCAAAATGTAAAGAAATACGATTACGACGAGGCACATGAAATGAATGGATACGATGAAGATGGAAACCTGATTAGGAAGTTGTATGGTGAATATGACGATTGTTATGGCGTTCCTCAAAAAGACAGTTCTGCCGATTTATGCAATGAAGCGGCTCTCAGAATAGAATATTTGGAGGCTTTGTTGCAAAACAAAGAAAATGAGATCGCTGGATTGCAACGTCGTCAAATGCATGCACCTGTAAGGCGCACCGTTAGTTCTGCTGGATCTGCCGACGATCAGATAAGAATTAACTCCGAAGCAGAGTTATTTAAAGAACTCATGCTTCTAATTGACGCTAACGCTGTTTCTAGAATGATTACCAGAAAACAGGCGTTTAGTGAGTTTCTTGAAAGGCACATGAAATGAGTTTTACTATAAAAAAGGTTACGCCAAAACAGATTTCTGGTCGTTCAATTGAGCTAGAAGCTTCTTTGGATGATGAGATAGTTATTGCCGAAGTGGTGGTTGATGGTTTTCCCGAACCCAGCAAAGAACACATTGATGAAGCATTAGTTGATGCTCGTAAACATGCTGAAACTCACAACAATATTCGAGATTGGGCTAAGCAATGTACTGTCAAAGAAGCAAATGATGCTGTTGCCAATCGCAATCGCAATCAGACTTCCAATGATAATTGGTGGGGATTTTGGGGCGATGGAGAAAATGAACAGCCTCAAACCCACAATCAGCATAGAAGTCATAATGAACCAATAACTGCGTTTGAGAAAGTTATGTTTTCAGTCTTGGGCGTTATGCTTTTTGCTTGGCTTATGTTCGTTTTGATGTTTGGGGGCGCTTAATGACTAAATTAGGATCATTATTGGCTTCTTGGAGTAATGCACATGATGGTTGCAGAGTTCCTAGACCTGCGGCAACAACTGGAGAAGAACCTTGTGAGCATTGCATTAAAGGAAGATGCTTGGTAGCATGGGGAGGTTATTGGCTTGGGGCGTTTTTAATTATTATTACGTTATCTTTTGGCGTATGGTGGTTTATTGGTTCTGAGCCAGAAGTTAAAGCCACGGAAGATACACATGCAGTGGAACAATAACAATGTGGTTCACAGGTAAAGAAATGAAACAGTGCAAATTAGCTAAATCTGGAGAATATAAGGGCGTTAATGCTCCTAATTGCAACCAGGGCAATGGATGTGAAGCATGTTGGAAGGTTTTCCAAGATGCGTGTGATCATTCGCAACATATGCAGTTCGTCAATAAGGCTGGCATGTCAAAATGCACTCGTTGCATGAGTATTGTTGAAGAAGAGAAAGACTATACCCTCAGTAACATTATTGATAAGATGAATGAATGAATGAACGAATAAAGGATCTTGAAGAAAGAGTTATTTATTTGGAGGGCGAAAATCAAAACAGAATAGCTGATTTAGAATCTGAAATGGATAAGAGAGACAATCCCGATTCAATGTACAACCAATAAAATCCTAGCCTTACTAAATAATATAAACCTTTAATTTTTTGGAGTTTATATTATTATGGCTATAACAGACGCAATTGCTGGAAGAGATCCAGATGACGCCGCAGACGGCGCAAAGAAAGTAAGGCGAGCATTGCTTAATGCTATTTCCACTATGGAATCAGCATTATCGCAAGTTCGTAAACAAGTTGACACACACACTCGTGCTGCTATCGTTACCGAACTAGGAAGCGATGCAACAGATGCAGTTGCAGTATACAATGCTATTAAGGATGTGCTAACCAGCACTGAGATAGCAAGGGCTGTAGACGATCTACCATCCTAAGAGATGATGAAATGGACGAAATGAAACCTGTGTTTTATGGATCAGCTACCTCAGAAAATGTGAGGAAGGCTCAGGAGGCTGTAGAAGCTATAAGGAATTCTCCTTACACAAAAGGATGGGACTCCTTTACTCCTAAGCCTGGAGAACAAGAGTCTATGACGTGTAAGGTTTGTGAAGAGAAAATGAAAGTCAAAAGGGATTGCTCAGGTCCGACCAGTTTTGCTGGTGCATTATCAAATGCTGGGGTTCCCTATGACTTCTTCTATTGCGAAAACATTGGGTTTGATTGGCACAAACAAGTCCTTGCATTAAGAAAAGAGACTGACAATACTGCGAGTGGTGCAATAACCTCACTTTTGAACAGTGAGATTGCTGAAATACTGGAAACTCGGATTCCCACCAAATGAATGAAGAAGACATTGTGACAAACCTTGTTCTGTCTGCCCCTCCATCATGGAGAGTAAGGTTCGAGGGCGTTAATTTTTATCTTGAACGTGACCGTCTATTAGAAAAGCTTTTTGAAATTGATTATGAAACCGAATTCAGCAATTTCCGTTGTTATTTGTTTTACAAGAGACGAGAGCATGTTCTTCTTGAACGTTATGGAATTAACTACCGACAATGCACCTTTATGAGTTGCAAAGTTGAAAGAAGTAAAGAAAATTGCTGTGTTAATGTCGCAGTTGAATATTCTGTTATACCAATTTGTGATTTGACAGTTCATTTTATAAAAGTTTATGACAAAAATCAAGCTGTAATAGATGACAAAGATATGGCAGGCGAAAAACTTAACTATGATGATTTTGTGACTTTTAAGATTGAACATAAAATAACATTACAGAATTCTGGCACTTTTATGAAAGATTTGAGACTATGATTTGGATCATACTAATTTTTGGTGCTATAGCAGGCTTTGTTGGGGTGTGGTTATACTTCACCTACAAAGAACATCTTCGCACTATGGAGGGTCAGAGACAGCTAGTTGAGGCTAGGGATTTCTTTGAGCCTCACCGTCCACGCCGCAACAACGGTCGGGCGCAACAGTGGTGGCGTGGAGAATATAACACAGTTGATCAAAGGTTTTCAGCAATGATCGAATCAACCGACACTGTTGTTGCCAATGCTATAGGTGCATGGTGGGACAAATCCATGTCAGAAGAGAGAGACGAACTGGAAAAGCTGAGGCAAGAACGTGCAGAAGGTTTGATGGATCAACTTGCTGATGGTCGAGCAGAACGCAATGCTGAACTTGCACAGCGAGCAGTCAACGAAGCAGCCGTGAGGCGTGCTGCGGCACAAGCAGCAGTTGAGAACATGCGTGGTCCAGAATTCCGTGCAGCACAAGCACAAGAAGAAGCAGAAGCAGAAGCAGCATTCCAGGCGGTATTGCTAGAGGCGAGAGCAAAGGCATTCCAAGAACAATATGAATTAGAAAAACGCAAGCGAGATGACTACCGTAGGATTGGACTGCGAGCAGATACAGAAGAAGAGTACATCGCACAAGCAAGAATAAACGCAATGTTGGACAACAAATTGGGGAATGATCAATGATATATCTTCTAATATGGTCTATTTCATGGATTGCTATTATGGTTTTCATGTATGACCCTTTTGAACTAATTAGGAAATGCGCTATTTTATTGAAAGTGGCAGATGACTCCACTAAAACACGAGAGCAGGTGTTCGAAGAATTTGTAACTGATATTGAAAAAAACCCTGCCTATGCTGTCATTTCCGCGATTGGCATTGCTATTATTGCTCCACTGTTTCTTATAGTTTTCTTCTGCCTTGGAGTGTGGGCAATTTTACAGATGTTTGGTCTTCTTTTATGTAGCGCTTTGCGTGCGAAAAACCTAGCATGGAAGATTTGTGCTGCAATTGAAAAAATAGGTTCAAGGAACAATCAATGAGTGAAAAAGAAGAATGGGAAGACATTGATCATGTGGCAGACTTTTTACATGATTTATGGGAAGAAGCTAGTCATAGAGTTAAAATTATTGGTGAACTACTTGATCGTTCACGCAAAGATCCGTCTGACGAGTTGTTTGAAGAGATGAAACAATTATATGATGATTTAACGGAGGAGGAGTGATGGAATATTTGTTAATTTTGTTAATTTGGCCAATTTCATGGGTCGTTATTTTTTTATCTTTAGTTGCACATCGTTGGTACTCTGGCATGCCAACCTTTCGTTATATTGCCCATGAGCTTAACGTAGATAGAAATTCAGAGCCAGCAAGATTGGGTTTTATGGCTACAATCTTTTTTCTCGTTTCTCCCATCCTTGCAATATTTGCTTTGGTATGGCCAACCTTATACTTCATTGGAGTGGCAGCGAAAAGAGTGATGATTTGTCTTTTGCGAGAAGATTAATTACTTGATGGTCAGAATGAACTTTTCCCATTCAGGGTGGTCGTGAATTTTATCTTTGTGCTTTGCATAAGTGTTTGCATAAGCCATACAGAACAATTCTTCTGCGCACTGGTCTTGGGTTTCTCTTTTAGGATCTTTTTTAAGCTTTTGTGCTAGTTTGTCCCATTGAGCAATTTGGCTTTTGCTAAGCGTCTCATAGACGGAATGACCAATTTCATGAAGTACGGTGAATTCTCTTCCATAGTGCCAAGGAGCGGCTACAGTTATTTTCTTTTTCTGTGGGTCTAGCTCCCCTACGTTTTCGCCATCATTATTCAATGTGTTGTGGGGCTGAAATTTATAACTAAAGCCTTTAACTAGTTTCATGTGACTTTTTGGAATAACTGCCAAGGTAGCATTGATATTCTTCTTTTCTTCGTTTTCTATAAAAGTTTTGAATTCCATGATTGTATTTAGCCATTGAGTGTTGTAAAATGAATAGGTATTTGCGTTTCACAGAGTGTTTTGATGAAGAAGACAGGGGAATCATCAATGACATGATATTTATTGCCAATAACAGCAGATGGAATTTGGAAATGAGCCATCATTTGAATAAGGGTCAAGTAGAAACATTTCTGAACACAGCCAGAGTGATTAACACAAGACTTCCACATTACTTGGATCAAATGTGTTCAGAGGGTGGCAAAACAAACAGAAATTGGATGCTTTATAATAATGGTTATAAAGTCAATACCCCTTTGGTAACAACAGCAATAGTTAGTATGATTTCAAGTTGGGAAAATTATGTTATATAAAAAGTATTTGTCTTTATTGTTTGCATTGATGGTATCTGTAATACTATTTGTGGGCGTTTATTTTACTATGAATAATGAGCTAGAAGTCAACGCTTCAACATATGAAAGGATTATATTGATAGTAGAAGAAATGCCAGAATTGAAGTCAGAAATTGAAAACATGGCAAAAAGCGACAACAAAATATCCGGCAATGAATATTGGGAAATAGAAAGAATATACAAAGCCAAGAAAAGAAAACGATTATTAGAAGGATTAAAGAAGCAATGAAGAAATTAATGATATTAGCGATTTTGTTTATAGCTACATCTGCATTTGCGGAGCCAGTTGTCAGTGGCGTAACGGTTTCTGATTTTCCAGGGGAAATCAGTTCAACGGGCATTCATTTTTATGAAAACCATTCCTGCATTGTTGCAAACGGATATTACCACAGAACTGGAGTTAAGGCTTACCTGCAACCAAAGCTTTATCCCAAGGGAGAAATCCCAGATTATTGGGAGATTGAGTTTAAGTTCCATCAATTGCCAGAAGGAGTTGATCTGGAACACCATCGACGAGGGTTGTTTAGTGCTGCTGTGAAATTAGATGGTTACACTCATCCTATAATGTCAGCAAACTGGAGAAGAATAATTGGCGAAAGCAACTTTAGGGCACCGCCCGTAAAGCCAATTTCAATTCGAGGCAAAAAAGGAATTGAACTTATAGTTCCAAAGACATATGGAGACAAACAAGTTTTTGTTCGCATAAAAATGCATGGAAAAGGTCTTAATGTTGAGTGAACTTGACTTAATGATTGAATCATGGGCTATATTTGACCAGCAAGATGTTCTAGCTGGTCTTTACGCTGATCATTACATTGAAACTACTCAACCAGAGATAAAGATCATTGTTGACAGCCCATTTTCATTGGATGAAGAAGATATTCGGGTTATGTTCAGTGACGCTTGGAAAGAAACGCAGAAAGCCTCGCAAGAAGTGGAAGAAGTATATCGTGCATTGCATGACACTCGGGGCGTTTTAATTTTTAATCAGCCTGGGATGATTGATAGTCCTGGTCGTTACTCGGCTACTATTGATTTAACTGTATATCAAGAGACTTTCACATTTTGGGTTGTTACCCCTGTCGGAAACAATCTACCCCCAGCGGGTGGCGTGGATTGGATGCTAGATTTTGAGAACGTCCAGAGATGGTTCGCATGATTTTTTCATTGTCAAATGCCATTTTTTGAAGTATAATAGTGAAACATGCCTAATTGGTTTGTTTTTAAGGAAGAATTAAAATGAAAGATTCACAAATAAAGCAATTAGCCAAACTTTGTTACTACCCCAAGTCAGAGGGCGATGTTGAGTTTGCCATGCAGTTATTTATTGAAAAAACTGTACTTCCGCCTGATTGCAAAGGATATACCGACGAAGACATGGAAGATTACATTAAAAAATATTTGGAGAAATAAAGTGGCTCATACACTGATTGTTTTGACAAAAGAAAATATTAGAGATTTATTGAAAACCCTACCACAGAAAACTAAAAAAGTGCTGGGGATTTTTTGACATTGGGGCGTTTTAATTTTTTTAAGATAATATACAACCCACAGGAATTGTTTGATTTAAGCTTTTGTAACAAGAAAGGACCTGCGGAGGCTGTTATAGGCACCCTACATTGTACCCCCACACAAACTTTTTTCAAGTTTATTTCTGAGTTTTTAATTATGCAACAAGGGACCACCACTAGGCTGATCGCGCTACCCCCACTAGGCTGATCGTGCCAGCACAGCCCACCAGCACAGCCCACCAGCACAGCCCACCAGCACAGCCCGCCAGCACCAGCGTATACCCTAGCGGGTATAGCCAGCGTCACGGTCAGTCCAGTAGGCAGAGGTACAGCCCGCCGACTGATAGGCGGCGAAGTCCTCAGCCATACGTAGCCCTGCCTCGCCATCGTTGTCGTCATAGTGAGTACCACTAGGCTCGATAGCCTCAGGGTTGTCCTTGCGTGCCACGTCCTCACACGATAGACAGTACACTAGCGCCCGCTTCTTACTCGGCAGGGTGACTAGCACACATCGTTCGTCACGCATAACCGTTTCACTGCAACACTCGCACGCCTTACGGCTGTACTGCTTCTGCTTGCCTTGCTCGATCATCGTCGCGTCTCCAGTGAGAGGGGGTTGATAACGTCTTACAATACGCTATTGACCGAAACCGAACCATCTGACAACTAATTATAAATTTCCCCCTAATCCACGACGGTAAGAGTTTTGCCGTCGAGCCTAATTTGATGGATGGAATCGACCGCATAATCCCGAACTATAATCTCCTTTTCCGTTTCCTGCCTCTTTGACTTGCTTCTCGCCAGCAGCCACGGATTTATTGTTTCGTCGTCGTGAATCGTTCCATCTTGCCCGCTATACTGGTGCGACAAACTGCGTTCGACCTTTAATTCGAGATAATGTTTCCCCTTGTGTTCAACGAGTGGCGTAATAGTTCCATCCTCGCGGCTTAATCGTTGCCCCCACTTTCGAGCATGCGCGGTGAAGTGTTCGCCGTTCCCTTCCCGTTCCCGTTGAGCATTAACGGCGTTTTCATAGCGCCAGTTCATCATTCCGTTGACGTGCGAAGTTTTAATTACGTCGCCAATGTACGGGTTGGGTTGCCCGTCTAACTTCTTTCGGAATTTTGGTTCAGTTTTTGCAATAATGCTAACCACACTTGCGCCACGTCGAGTCAAAAGAGTGGCAATCAATTCGTTTCGAGTGATAGTCATTAGAAGAAGTCTCCGGTGAGGTGGTTGGTTGCGTCTTACAATACGCTATTGACCGAAACAGAACTATCTGACAACTAATTATAAAAAGCAGGAAAGTGTTTGCCCAAAATGCGGGGGGTATTCTTCATCTACGTCAACATCGTGAGGTCCGATTGTCAACCCGCAGCCCAGCAACCTCTCGCGCCCGTCACTCCAACCGTTGAGAGGGTAAGCACGCCAACCGCCTTTGTCGCCCTCTAATGGCACTAGCTTGACACGCTCGCCAATACTTAGCATCATACCAGTGTCGTCCAACTTAATTGTTTCGACCATTGTGCCGTAGAAGTCCATCGACTCGCCTAGATTGCAAAATTGGGACATTGTATCGCCTCTCGTTGGTGGTGGTTGCTACAATAGGCTATTGACCGAAACCATTCTATCTGACAAACTAATTATAAATTAATTTGCCGTGTTCATCGCAAGGCTTACCGGATTGTCGCTTGCCCTCTTGTCGTCGTCGCTTGCTACTCATGCTCTTGAGGGTTTCGGTCCTCTCGTAGCGACCGCGACCGCCATTGCTGCCCCCCATACCCTTCTTAACTTTTACAGCCATTGTTTTTTCCTCGCGTTGTGTGGTTGGTTTACAATACGCTATTGATTGAGAATTGATTTTCTGACAAGCAAAATTATAAATCGAAGATATTAACCGGACCAGTGCGGGCAGTAACCGACACGGCAGGCGTTAGCGCCACCTCTCCAGATTCTAATGGACCATGATCCTCTACGAGGTTAGCAAGCTGCTCTAGCACCTCAGTGGGGCAATCATACGCTTTCGCGCCTGCGAACGGTAACAGCTTATGAAAGCCTTGGTGCCCACCCTTGCCGTCGCTTACGGTGATGCGACCCGTTTCGGTGTTGACGCGAGCAATCCGATTGTCCGATTGGATTGTAATAAGGTGAGGCTCTGTATTGCTAACGGGGCAGACAACAAACTCTTTTGCCTTACGCATGTTGCCGACTTTTGCAGTTAGTTTGCGAAACATTGTTTTTCTCCAAGGTGAGGTGATTGGCTTACAATAGGCTATTGATCGAAACTGTTCTATCTGACAACAATAATTAAAATTATGCGGCTTCCGCCAGCAATGCTTTAACCTCCTCGTAGCCGGGGTTTCTCTCACTCTTGGCAAACGTGTGTTGCATGTTGGACATTAGAACCGTCACGTGCCCATATCCAGATTCTCCAAGCATGTACGTCCGTCCGTCGCTACCGTCCACGATGCGCAACTTGTTATAATAGGTTGATCGCTTTGGCTTGCCAGTGGTTACACGGCTGCAACGCTGCTTGTCGCCCTTCTTATTGGTTTCAATGTCAAAGGTGCAAGTGACTCGGCGGCTTCCGCTTGGCCAATCTTCAAAGCGTGCCGACGTGCGCGGATTGCTGAACGTGAGGGCTTGCTGTTGGGCTTCGAGTTCTTTATAATCCATTGTTTTTTCTCCGGTGAGGTGATTGGCTTACAATACGCTATTGACTGAGAATTAAACTTCTGACACCTTTTTTAAATCTTTTTGTCGATGAACCATTGGCGACCCTTCCAACACGTAATAGGTATACCCATTTTGTATCCATCGGTCAGCAACAACGCCAGTGTATCCAGCTTTGATTTTGCCTCTGCCAGTGTGTTCAACGGTTTCGCCAATTGCAAACTGCATGTTTTGCCTCTTAGGTAGGTGGTGGTTGCTTACAATACGCTATTGACCGAAACCGTACTATCTGACAATAATAATTAAAAAAACCATATACTAGAGGGGTAGCCTATCATAGTAGGAAACTAGTTGCCCAGAAGGGGTGAACATCTCAACAGTAAATTTGTGATTCTTCACGAATCCACATGCGTGGATGCAAGCACTCTCCCACGTATTGAATAGCGCGACTACGGGGGACATGCGACCTATGTGGGTGGTTTTGATAATTGATACTTTATACATAGCGTTTTCCTTGTGAGGTGATTGGCTTACAATACGCTATTGACCGAAACCGTCCTATCTGACAATAATAATTAAAAAAAACGCCCCCCCGCGAGAGAGGGCGTTTTAATTAAGCTGCTACGTCAACGTCAACGCTTCGGAATTGCGGGTACGCTTGCAGATACTTACGCGCTTGGCGTTTCGTCGTCTGGGTGCCGTGACTGTTGCACCACGCCTTAAAAGATGCGTGGTGAATCTGACTTCAACAAGTCAGCAGCGGTCAGTGGGCGAGTGGTAGGGGCTTTGGCCATGTAATTTACTCCGAAGGAAAAAGGAAAGTGTTGCAATACGCTATTGATTGAAACTGTTCTATCTGACAACAATATTTAAAAAACCCACAACCAACAGGCTGGGTACAATTTACCATGATAGAGAGTAAAAACGCCCAAGGTCAGGGCGTTTTAATTTTTATTTACATGAAAACCTTAACAGCCGTAATTGCTTTTAATAGCGTAACGACTGCGACACGATAGCCTATTCCACACTTTGTTGAAATTTGTTTTCGGAAGTATCCCTCAAGGTGGCAAAGCATTTTGTATTCGTTCATCGGCTTCCCTCAGTTGGTGGTTGGCGGTTGTTACACTTGGCTATTGACTGAGAATTAAACTTCTGACAACTTTTTAGGGCGTTGCGTGGTAAGGGTTTAGAGCAACTCCATGCTAAAGCCAAAGTGACAGAACCCAGTTTCGTCGCTGAGAGCGTCAGCAACGTCCTCCACATCTTCTACGTCAACCGTCAATTCGGTTGGCAGGTCTATCATTTCGCCGTCTGTATCCCATTTAATATCTGTACATTTAATTTTCATAGTTTGTGGTCCTCAGTAGAGAGAGTGATTGTCTTACAATAGGCTATTGACTGAGAATTGATTATCTGACAATAATTAAATACTATTATCAACCTCTATTACTAGGTTGCGAAGTTCAAGCCCGCCATTGTTGATGTTTTTCCGTACCGCAGCCGATCCTTTAGCAACAGCAAGGGCAACAGCATTTACGGTCGCTGTAACAGATTCGGAATCTTCCTCCCATTCATCGCGATTCCACGAACACACTTCCCCCTCGTCGTCTACAATGGCGACAAACTCTCCCGTCCAAGCAAATACACCGGGGGAAAGTTCAACGCACTCATTGTAGTCCTTATAGTGGTCTGGTCGTTCTCCCGCTGCCTGTGCCTCCAATTTCGCCAGCTTCGCCTCTGCCTCTGCCAGCTTCGCCTCTGCCTTCTCACGTTCTAGTTCTCTCACGATAGCATTGTATCGACCGTAGGCTTGATTGTACGCCTCTCGTGACGTTCCACTGCCCACCCTCATAAAGTTAGACTTTCGATCAACAGCACAAACTTCGGAAACAGTTTGGTAGCCAGCTTCGCCCCCGCACTTGAATCGAACTGGCGCATCAGCTTCCTCAAGGTATTCGTTTAGTTCCGCAACGCCTTCGCGTAAGTCTTTTACGGTGAATCGAGACATTTTATTTTCTCTAGTGAGGTGGTTGTGTAAAATAAACAGGGGGCGAAGCGGTTCATCTCTTTGCCGCTTAGGGTATTCGTCAACTGCCAGCGGCAGTCTTCTCGTCCCATTTTCAACCCCTCGTTGTTAGGCTATTGACTGAGAATCAATTCTCTGACAACAATATTTAATTATTGCCTTCTAGCTGTCGAATTTGCCGTTCTGCGGCACTGGCGCTGCTTGCGTGCTTTCTTAGCACAGCCCTGGCTTCGTCTTTAGTCATGCCGCCCATGATGGTTGCGCCAACATCGGACATTTTAAGCGTACTGCGAGCAATCTTAATTTGGTGCTTATCAAAAACATTCATTGTTTTTTCCTCAATAATGAGTTGAGTGATTGTCTTACATTAGGCTATTGACTGAGAATCAACCCTCTGACAGACTAATTATAATCTTTCAGAGAATTACGGAATTGACTTCCGCGAGTACGTTGGCGCTTCGTTCGATTATCCATCTCCCCAGCACTCCCTCTACGTGGCTGGTGTCCCTTGCGCAATGGTTTGGCTTGAATTTCGATAGTGATAGTTTTCGATTTTCTGTTTGTCTTACCCATCGTGCTTGTCCTCAGTAGAGAGAGTTGATTGCCTTATACTATGGTATTGACTGAGAATCGAATATCTGACACACAAAATAAAAAACCTCGCTGGGCTAAGTACCACCATAACCCAGCAAGGTCGAGAATGACTAAGCGGCGGCAGCAACCTGAGTGCTACCCTCTGACATACCGTTAGCGGTCTGATTCGCCAGATACAGAGCGAAGCCAGAGTATGGCAACGGCTCACGAGCCAGCGCGTCAACGATTTCGAGCGTCAACTTTTTAATACCCAACTTTTGGGCTAGTTGGTGGATACCCGCAACTTTGTCTTTGTGACATGCTGGGGTGACAACATTGGTGTGCCCCATTGCATACTGGGGTTTGAAGGGGATACCAACGGGCTTTGCCGTTGGTTTACGATGGAGCGTTAATTTGCTCATTTTCGCGTCTCTTTGGTTAGGTTTCGTTTAGTAACAATACGCTATTGACTGAGATATGATTTTCTGACAGCTATTTTACCATTTCACAAGTCACCTCCTAAGCCTTAGATAGGGCTATATGGGACGTTCCCAAGATATAGCCGTGGATATTCAATATTTCAACGGAAACGCCTGTATCGCCCTCCTAGCCCCACTCAAACGCCTCACGCTCTTGGCACTCTAGCATTTGATCGCGGCGAAGGTCAGCCAGTTCCTCTTGTACGCCATCTTGCCATTGAGAATCATCTTCATCATTCTCATGCGCCTCAAGAGTCTCAAGAGAAAATTGACGCCTAGCTCTAAAGAGGTATTCTTCGCAGCTTTCCCCATCATGCTGGGGTTCGCCAATAATTAGCGTGCAAGTCCCCTCGCATGTGCAATTCTTAATTTCCGTCATTGTCTCGCCTCTTAGGTTGGTGGTGGCTTACAATACGCTATTGACTGAGATACGCCTATCTGACAATTTAATTTTCAACTTCATCACAAAAGTTGGTTGCGCAATCCAAACTGACATCGGCGGTTAGTTGGGCAGCAATGCGGGCAATAACGTGGTCGCCAATATCACGCGCTCGTTGAATCTCATAAGTTCGCACATCTTTACGCATAGCTGCAATTGTTGCGCTGCCATCATACGACCATTTAATATTATTGTAAATGTCGCAGATTCGTTCGTTGATTTCGCCTTGCATCGCGTTGTCCTCAGTTGGTGGTGGTTGGCTTACAATACGCTATTGACTGAGATTTAATTATCTGACAACTAAGTTTAATAATTGTAGAGAAAGGTTTTCGTAAGTATTTCCGAATCTTCCTCTCGACTCTTTATCCCAAGGGTAACGCTTTTGCCATAGCCGGTGATGGTTTTTTTCTCCTCATTAATTGAGCAGAAGCCAGCGCCAACTACATTGCTGTAATCATTGCGAGTTTTTTGTTCTTCGTTCCACTTGGCAAATGGTTGCGCCATCTTAATGTGGTCGATCATTGGATTGAAAATAATGGCAACTGGGGGTCCGCCGTTATCTTCCACGATAATATACTTCGGATGGTCAAACATCATGTTTTCCTAGTGGGTGGCGATTGTCTTACAATACGCTATTGACTGAGATTTAATTATCTGACAACAAAATCACGCAGCTTGCGATTTTCCGTTGCACTTGGTTAATCGCCAAGTTGAGCAACCAAAGAACTTGCCAAATTTGCCCTTGCGTTCTTTGGTGGGTGCGCCACAAGCAGGGCAAGCAGGACCAACATTTTCACGCCAGTTGTCGATACGTTTCTGCAAGTTAGTTGCCCACGTAGGAACGCGATGCACTCTCTTGTCGCCACTACAACACATAATGCCATCATCGGTGCGAATGAATAGGCTAACGCGAATGGCGTCTTTACCAGCAGGGCGGGAATGACCATCGGGGTTGATTGCAGAGTAAACCCGCATTGATAGCTTGCGACCATCAAAATCAACTACCTTGCCCCAAACTAATTCGTTGCAATTGTCAAGGGACATAGGACGGAAACCTTGAGCTTCCAAAAAATCGCCCATCTCTTGCTTCGATACGGGGTAGAAGTTTTTTGACATTGTTTTGTCCTCAGGTGGTTGCGACTGTCTTACAATACGCTATTGACCGAGATCGAACTATCTGACAACTATTTTTACCATTGTCGTTTATTTTCCGTCATTCGTTGCCAATAATCCTCGACAACATAACCAATGTCGGGGTTGGCGGTTGTTCGTTCTTTCAACTCTTGTACGAACAGAAACCGATGCCTGATACCCTTGTCGAACCCACCGGGGCATTGTGTTGGCACTTTACCAACTTTCATAACCAATATGTAACAGTACATGCCTTTACAGCTTCCCGTTGCCATGAGAGTGTAACCCTCTGGCACCTTGAAATCGGCACCTAAGTCCCACTTATAGGTTTCAGGTGTCACCGTATACAACCGACGAAATTGTGTTCGCCCATTGTAACGATATTGCAGGCACGACCCAGTATTCTCGAATCCGTTGCAGTCAACGCCGATCAGGTCAGTATCTTGCTCAATAGTAGTCATCGTTTTGTCCTCAGGTGGTTGCGACTGTCTTACAATACGCTATTGACCGAGATCGAACTATCTGACAACTATTTATTTAATTCCCACCTAAATCGTCGCTGAATGTTATGGGTGACAGTGATTCGCCAAGCCTCCCCAAGATACTTGTCGGTGAAATCAATCCACTCGCCTAGCTGATTGGTACAAGCAATTTCGGGCAGGTTTAATGCTTTGAATAGTTGATTCAATCCACGGGCACCAGTGCCACCATAGCCCCAAGAGAAGCCACCAAAGCGAACAGTACCCTTGTCGCCACGCACAATCACGCCAACGTGGTTGATTCCGTTTCTACCCTTATACAGGTAGCCACGCACGTACATTAGGTTGCCAATCTTGCTTAGGTGCTTGAGGGATTTTAGTGATCGGTTGGTGCTTCCACCGCCACGGCGAATCTTGCCATCGTAACTGTCTTTTTCTACAAATTGATAAGCCATTGTTTTTTCCTCAGTTGAGTGGTGGTTGCTTTACAATACGTTATTGACTGAGATTTAATTATCTGACACACAAAATAAAAAAACCGCCCCCCACTTCAAGGGGCGGTTTAATTTTACTCAATCGTCAAATTAAATCGACTTAGGCGGCTTCGACCAAACCGATTGCAACATGCGTAGGGCGACCACGCTTGCCCGTAGGCGACCCGCCAGTGAACTCACGCTTCACAATGCTCACTTGCGACTCGAAAGGATTAAACTTAGCCTTGTCGTTGTTCGCAACATAGGTGCGAGCTTTGGCAACAATTTCATCGGTCGAGATCGTGTTAAGATCCCAGTCATTGTCAGCAAAGTATTGCATAGCACGTCGAAGCAATGCGCTCATGTTGTACTTTTTCTTCGGCTTTGCGGGGGACTTCTTTGTGGACTTCTTTGCCATGGTAAACGTCTCTTTCGTCAAGGGAACAGGGTATTGACCAGATTCGGTCGTTTGTTTTGACCTCACATGGGTCATTGTCTTACAGTACGCTATTGACCGAGATTTAATTATCTGACAGACAATATAAAGTTTTTCTTATCCTTTTTTTATCGTGCTTGCCAATATGACAAGTGCTAAGAAACAGGCTAGATTGTATTCTAGTGGTGTCATTCCGACACCCAAAGGGTAACTGTTTCTTCATCAACTCGCAATGAGTGTTTGAATTGATTGAAATCACAAACCCCTTGAATCATACTTTTGCACTCGATTGCAAATTGTTCGTTGCTTCTGCAATCCCACACAAACGATGTTGTTTTTGGTCCATTCTCGATCAGGTTATCAGCGCCAATGGTATCCATGTAGGCATATAGCGCTTGCTTTGTTTCAAACGTGCCATCATGCCCAATCATCAGCACGATTTTTGTTCTCGTAAAGGTTTTATATTCCCCCCCATTTTGGCAGGGAGAATCTACCTCTGCAAAATCTTCGTCAAAATCTTCGTCAAAGTCAAAATCACCAAATTCACTGAAGTATTCATCTAGTTCTTCTTCGTCCATTGATTCCTCGTTGGTGTTTGTTGCTTACAATAGGCTATTGACTGAGAATTGATTATCTGACAACTTCTCTTTTAATTTTGTCCAAGTCAAGATAAACGATATAGCAAGATAATATTTTTCGTTTATCGGTTTTCCTTGGTGCTGTATCGACAACCGTTTTCCCTCTTGCGTCCAACACAACAACATGCCCTTGCACTTGAATGATGTACCCGCAGGTGATTGCATCGGATAGTTTAGCGAGTGTCGCCCTAGCCCCGCCAACGCTCATTCCTTTGACGTTAGAGCCTCTTGAGCGTACAGTGTATTTCTTACGAACAGCGTACACAACGTCTTTGATGGTATGCAGGTATCTCGTTTGATGCTGACAACCAAAGTATCTAACAGCAGCTAGGGCGCAAATATTTTTGTTTGTATTGTGAGGGTTATTGCTTTTGGCACGAGATGTTTTACGGCAGGTGGCTTGAGTCATTGGTTTTGCTCGCTAGTTGGTGGTTGTTGCTTACAATACGCTATTGACTGAGATTTAATTATCTGACAATCTATTTTTGACATAATGACACATGCCAATTGTTTTAATATCTTCGCCAGTGAATGTGAACCACTCGCCCCCGCCTAGAAGTCCCTCATTCATTGCGTGGGGGTGTACTCCCTTTAGTTCGCAAAATGCGTCCCAATTGCCGCAAGTTATGATTGATTGCGCGGTTAGCTGCACTCTCATCGTATTCATTGTTTTCTCTTTCAACAGTAGGTGGAAACAGGGTTCGCAGAACGGCGACACCCTGGATACCCTTTTTGCCCTTACAAGATCGCCAAGTATCAGACGATAGGCTTAGTTATCTCCTGGCATGACTTGTCCTCTTGTTGAGTGTTGCGGCGGTTATAATATGCTATTGACTGAGATTTAATTATCTGACAGGTGTTTAGAAATTTTCTCGCAACAGACGTTCTACCTCTGTATCGTCATTCGCTTTGAGTGCTGCGACGATCCCTTCGTCATCAAGTGCGATAACAGGTGTAATAAGATGTTTTTCACACAATTCTGCAAATTCATTTTTGGTCATTTAATTTTCCTTAAAAAGCAAAACGATAGGAAGCAAGCAGCTTACACGCGAATCAAGCTAAGTGATTCTGTCTCACCCGCACCTCCACGCCTGTGGCATAATAGGAGGATGTAAGGATTGTTGACGTGTTAGACCTTGCTACTTGCGAGTAGGTCAACTCTTTTTCCTTCGTCTTACAATACGCTATTGACTGAGATTTTAATTTCTGACAAATCCAAGTGGATTTTCTTCAATTACTTTCCTCGCCTTTTTGTAGGCTTGATAATTAGCCCAAACAGCGTTTAAGTCATCGCCGGGGTATTGTGCCATTTTCTTTAACAGCATGATAGCTTCACCAGCCATTGTGGGAGTGATGTCGCGGTGCATTGCCTCACCATAGACCACCTGGGTTGGCTTCCTGTAGGTGTCGCCATCTATCCCGATATAGGGAACCATCATTGAGTTGGACTCTTGCGAGTGTGTTGGCTTTGCCCCTAAACGTGTTAGCAATGCCCTCACAGCATCGGCTGATATACCCAACTTGCGTGCTGCGCTGAACACGTTTTGCTTGACGTTCTTACCAGCGTTATATTTTCGTCGAAACATCATTCTCTCCAAGGGGCGTTTTAATTTAACTCTTACAGTACGCTATTGACTGAAAATTAAACTTCTGACAACTCTTTGTTGTCGTTTACTTGTTTTCGCCACTGTAGTTCCACTGCGTCGGGAATACTCGGAATTTTGGTTCTGGCGATTATTTTATCATCATGGTCAATTTCAATTACCACATCAATTCCATCAGCAAACGTCAATGCGTTATAATTGTTGTTGGTATCTACAGATTGAACCAATCGAGCTAGACCCGTTTTTCTAAGCCAGTCATAGAGAACAGAACGGTTGGGTGCTATCACCCACTTGATTAGGTGATCTGTAGCGTCCGTTCCACCATCGAAGCCTTGCAGTGTCAACTCAAAGAATTTCATTTTGCATTTCCTATGTTTAATTAGCAAGGTGGCGACCTAACCACTCCATCTACCCCACTCATCGCAGGGCGACTCGGAGAAGATGTCCACCACCTTGCTCATTGTGTTATTGCGTGAGAATTAAACTTCTGACAAACTAATATCATAAGCATCAAAAATTGTTCGCCAGTATTCGGTAACTGGATTAGATTCCTGGCACGCTTCCCTTACATACTCGACACCATCGGTGGTAAGGTCATTTTCGAGCCACACGCCGATTTTCCAATCATCAGCAACTTCGTGAGCATTTATGCAATCTTCACCGCAACCGCAGTGCTGGGGGCAATCTGATTCGCCAATGTCACTACACAGCTTAGGGTATTCGCCAGAGTCATAGGAAGTTTGGTCATCAATGTCGGCGGGTGCGTTACCAGCGTCGTTGATTTCCTGGCAGATTGCTTCGCCACATTCCTTGCAGTAAACGTCAGCATCGTAAATATAAACTTCCATTTTGTTTCCTCAGGTTGGTTGGGTTGGTCTTACACGATGCTATTGACTGAGATTTAATTATCTGACAGGTATTCCAACAAATTCCAACGCACTATCGGTAACTGTAACAATTTCGTGACAGTACGTTCTATCCTTGCATACGCCAGCTTTGAATGGTTCAAGGTCAGTGAAATTATCTACTTTCACATCGCCAGTAACGGAAACCACAAACTGGTCATTTATCGGGACAATTCGCTCAACGCTTTCCCCACGGTGGTCAACTAAGCGAATTAGAATGGCAAGTGCTTCGGCGTCGTGTACTTTGAAATGAGTCATTGAATGGTTTCTCCTTACAGTACGCTATTGACTGAGATTTAATTATCTGACAACTATCTTTAAATATCTTCACTTTCGTAAGGTGACATACTGGTGCGACATTCTGGGCATCGGTCATCGCAGGTGCAATCATCCTCCATATCCCACTCGTGCCCACACTCGCACTTATAGTGGTTGAGGAAGTATTGTTCTAACACCTTATGTTCGTTCCCATTTACCAAAATCACGATTCGAGGTGATTTACTTTTGTGCATAGCTACCAGCATATCAGCCGCTCGCAATGCTTCCTCTTTGTCGCTTGCTTCCTCAGTGTCGCCAAGGTGCGTAGGGTCCTCGCCATCAACCACGCCGTATGCGCCAATCAGCCACGTATCCGGCTCTTTGTGGTAGTTTACCAATATGTCGATTATTTCGTACATCTTAATTCCCTTCTACTCCATCTTTCCACAATTTAATTTCGTCGGGAACGTCTGTAAATGCACTATTAACAGCATCAAGTTTCGCTTTCCAAGCAGCGTCCCATACTTTAACAGCCTCTCGCATTTCCTCCACGCTGAGTACAGCGTGAACACTCCCTACAACCTGAAAGTCGTCGTCCCTTAGTGCAACTGTCACCGGAACACCAGAAACTCTCATTTCTTCGGGATTAAGGTCAAAAACATGAACAGCATTGGTTGGTTTCTTCATTTTGGTTTCTCCAAGGGCGTTTTAATTTAACTAATACGCTATTGACTGAGATTCTAATTTCTGACACATGTATCAGAAATTAAAACGCCCGCCTGAGTGATAGAGTGAATCTCCTTTGCTTCCAAGATTGTGGTCAGTACGCACCAATAAGCGTCACCAAAATTGAAAAAGCAATAGAATGTATCGCCACAGTATGGCTCACCCATAGCGAAGCCATTTAGGAAGTAGGCTTCTGGGGGCAAACTGCCAAGAGCTTCATAGTATTCGTCCTCAGTACACTTGGCAGCACCGCAAGACTTAGCACGTTCAAAGCAACTTTTTGTTTCTGGCATGGCGTTTTCTCCAAAGGGTTGATTGTCTTACAGTACGCTATTGACTGAGATTTAATTATCTGACAACCAAATTAAAACATTCCGCTAATAATAGTGCCAGCCATTAGCGAACCAAACAAAAGTATAAAAATTAAAGTGTTTTTCATTGCTATGCTCCAACAGGCGTAAAAGTAAAATTGCCTTCAGTAAAAGGGGACTTCGCCAACCGAACTCGGGTTTTGAGTTTATTGTCAAATTTCAGGCTGTTAAAACCTTTCCATTCTGGCGATAACAAGCCTATTGCTCGTTTCGGCAACTTTACCTTACGCTCAAACTCACATTCGCAATCCTCGCAAATTCGTTGCCCCTCAAAACAACAAATTGCGAAACTTCTGGCTTGCGTGCCATTCAATCGTTGTTGATGCAGCGGAACAGTACAAGCAAAACAGTTGTTGTTAGTTACCATTTTAGTCCTCAGGTGGTTGGTGTTTCGTTCAATACGCTATTGACTGAGATTTAATTATCTGACAACAAAATTAAAAACTTTTGGGCAGGGACGGCAGGGTACAATTTACCCTGATAACTAAGAGCAATTAAATTAAAATTATAAATTTTAATTTAACGCCCAGTGACACGGACGGGAATCGAACCCGCGTAGGCGAGATTGAAAGTCTCGCTGCAAAACCAGCATCGCACCGCGCCCCTTTGTGTGGCTAGGTCAGGATGGAATCGAACCATCATTACGTCCAAATCGTTCAACGCTAGTTGCTCGCTGTCCCCAACTAAGGCTTACGCGCGATTGCCCCGCAACTAACTTGATGGTTTAGATCAGACCATCACAGATTGACTTGGTTAGCCAATATCCACCGCAACCGTGCGAGTTGCAGCTTACTAACCCTCATGTTTCGCTATTGACTGAGAATTAAACTTCTGACAACTAACTTGCTAATTCTGCATTGGTTGTCAATTTTAGCTTCTCGATTGTATCTAAATCACTAGGCGTAAGGCTTAATAGCATTTCAGTCGCCTCTAGTCCATCCGTAATCATCTTATGCCGAATGTGTTTAGTCCAAGCGGCATTAAACTCATCTTCGGTTAGACGGGCATTATGAGCGTCGAATGTGCCACCATCAATCAGATTGAGGTGTCGCCCAGTTGACTGTCCCCAATCGTTGGTACGGACAAACAAGTCGCCTTTGACGCGAAATGCTACCACTACGGTACGCGAGTAATAAATTGCAACACCATCACAAATGATTTTAATGGTATCGCCGTAGCTACTCTTACTCTCGCCGTAGCTTTCAATATCTGGTTTCATCCACATAGTATGTTTTCTCCGTTAGGGGGTTGCTTGCACAAACTGCTATTGACTGAGAATTAAACTTCTGACAACTAAATTTAACTTCCCTGCCCCATGCCTAGCTGATTAAGTTCTGTTTCATCAAACTTGTAATGGGTATACAAGCCACGTTTTACTGACACTTGCACACGTTCAAGAGATCGCTTCCACGTCTTTGGCTTGCCGATCACTTTCCATCGTTGCGGTGTCCCATCGACGTTTTTCTCGCTGACGTGATGAACGAAATCGCCGGGGGTTAGGCTTTTGGCTTGGGCTAGTGTAATCATCGTGTTTTCTCCAGAGTGAGTGATTGTTTGTGTTACAATTGGTTATTGACTGAGATTTAATTATCTGACAACTAAATTTAAGGTCCAATGTAAAATTCGGCGTATGGGTTTTTGCCCATCACAAACTTTTTGCCATTCCACACAATATCCTGAAGATAAACCCGACCGCCAGAGCACGTACCCTCTCGGCAATCATGCTCCCACGCTTCGTGAGTATCGAACCCTTCAGCCGAACGTAGATCGCTGGAAAGCTCTTGATAAAACAACGCATTAACATCGTCGTCGGTCCACGCTGCGCGTTCCTCATCATCCCACGCACCAAATTCACCAAACCAATCGCGGGCAGCTTCTATTTGCTCACTGGTTGTTAGGAGAGGTTTTTCGCTGGCTTGCTCCAAAGAGTTTTGCCAAGTAACGCGACCAGCATCTTCGCCATGCTCAGCAATGCTTCCAGATAGCTCGTAGGCGTCAACATCATCGGTGAAAAATGATAATACGTTAATTTCCATTTGAATCTCCAAAGGTTTGATTTACAATTGGCTATTGACTGAGATTTAATTATCTGACAACCAATTTAAAAAAAACGTCCGACCATACTCGGGGAAGCATGATCGGACTTAACCGCACTACTACTATGCGGCTAATTCAGATTTACTACGCAACTCAGCAACATTACCCACAGTCTCGATATAGTTGGTGATTGCGCGAGTGATAGCCACATAGTGTGCATTCGATTCCTGCTTCTTTTGCTCCTCGCTAGTCGCCTTAGGGTGGGGACATAGTTCGGGGTGGATATGAATCACCGTATCGGCTTCACTGCCCTTAGCACGATGGATAGTGCTAAGAATGACGCAACCATTGCTTGACTTCGGCGGCATGAAAACTTCGTCGATTTTCGACTTGACTTCGGCAACCGAAAAACAACTTTCGGAAAGCAACTCAATTACTTCCAACCGCTCTTTGTGTTCAGCCAACTTATAACCAGTAGTGTTGACTGCGCGGTCATTGATCCAAACTTGAGCGCGGTTGATCATCTCACCAACATCGGTTGTGGCTCTTTCGCCATTCCCGGTTGCCCACATATCAACATACCACTTCAAAAGCATAGCCTCTTTGTCGCCACCACGCATATAAAACTTGCGACCGATGGTAGCATAGAAACGAGCAATTTGAACCAATGGGGCATTGGTGCGACAGATCAGCATGCAATCTTCGCCAGCAGTTTCAACCAAATCAAAAAGACAAGCCTCTTTCACAACGCTACCCTTAGGTGCGCCCGGTCTGGCTTGAATATCAGATACGATCTTTTGCGCCTCTTCAATAACAGCCAAGCTATTGCGATAGGACACTGGCATAGGCAATTCTAGGCAACCACGATCACTGCCAGTGAGAATTGCGTTGATCCGATCAAACGCATCATGCCGAGCGCCCCGGAAAGCGTACAACGATTGTTCGGGATCACCAACAGCCATAATCCTAGTGCCAGCATCATTGAATTGTTCCAACAACCATAACTGGCAATTGTTCCAATCTTGACACTCATCGACAAAGACGAAATCAAAACTAGGCAAGGGGAGATTGTACACAACGACCAACCATAACATGTCGTCGAAATTGTATCGGTATGTTTCAACGTCCATAGCCAATTCTAGACACTCCACAGTCATTTTGACAGCTTCGTCTAACAAATCGGATGGAATACCCAAATCGTAATCTTCGTCTAGCAAACGGATCAAATCAACGTCATCGGGGCATAGACCATCGGCTTTAGCCTTAGAAACTAAATCCGACACTTGCGTCCACATCACTTCATGTTTTTCCTTCTCACCGATAACTTTAATCATAATATCGGCATCTTTGAACTTGTTGATTCGCTTCCGCCCCCACTTGGAACGAATCGCTGCCATGCCAGCACTATGGGTGGTGCCAGCTTCGGCACCAGTACCGAACAAATTGTCCTTTAATCGCTTGCCATCGGCTGTACCGAAAGCGTAAGCGGCAACCGAACCATTATGGTCACTGGTGTAACCGTGAATGCCCTCACATTGGACGGTTGTTTTGCCACTGCCAGCGCGAGCTTTGACCAGAATGTGTGGACCATCATGCCCACTTGCAACAGCATCATAGACAGCAGATTGATATTGATCTTTGCGAATCAATGGCAACTTAGATTCGCGGGCTTCACGTACTTCACACTTGTCAGCAGCATGATACGTAACCCACTTGCCATTTTGCTTCTTAATGAATCCCTTGCCTTTAGGGACACTGCAACCGCACTCAATACAAATACCAGCAAACTTGTTAGCTTTAGACATCAATTTTCCCCGTTGAAGTCAAGTAGTAGTAGTAACTTACAATACGCTATTGATCGAGAATTGATTGTCTGACAACATTCTCAAAAAAGATTACACTAGAATGCAGGTAGGACTATATCGCTAGTTCTATAACCCCGACAACCAAGCCAGAGTGGGACTTGCACCAAATTCATAAGTTGAGGGGCATGCCGTATTGCCTCAAACTGACCTACCTTGCAAAGTAGGGCGAATTTTTGCCTTTCAGTTGCAACACCAAAAAGCCACATGGCGATTGTAGAACTAACTGCATTCCAGTGTAACCTCTCGGCTACAATCGGTTATTGATCGAAAGCAAACTATCTGACAACCAATTTAAAAGTTTTCAAAACCAAAAGCATAGGGTACAATTTAGCCTAATATCATCCTACATTGTACCCAACCGCTACGCAAAAAGCAATTACCTATCAAGGTATTGCTTACACTCAAGTTCACTATCGAAAGCGGCAACGTAACGACCCATCTTGAGCGCTTCCCATTGCCATTCTACCCACTTGTATATGAACCATTCGCCAGTATGTGTGTTTCGGACGATTGCGTGATTCTTATAAGGAGTCATATCAGTTAGCCTTAAAAATTAAAACGCCCCAACCAGAGAAGAGGTTGAAAACCCTGGTTGGGACGCGAAGCAAAGAAACGAAGAAACGAACTTAACAATACGCTATTGACTGAGAATCAACAATCTGACAACTAAATTCCCCAGATTGGGAAATAGTTATCCAAAACGAACGCCTTGCAATCGTCTGGCAGTTCGGTGAACTCAATACGCTTGCCTAAATGATTTTTACGCCCCACTGGGATAGTCCAACCATTGTTGGTATCAATTGGCGTTAATGACTCACCGTGACATCCCATGCCCATTGGGTGGAAGGGATAGGCACTCATGCCAAGGTGAATGAATTGCCCGTCAGTACGCTTACGGTAACGACCTGAGAATACCACTGTATATCGGTCAGCTACGCTATCGCCAGCATCATAGCATCGGACGTTGGTGGGCACACCATTGGGACAAAACTTGTTGTATCGCTTTTGATCGGTAATTGCAGGAATCATTTTCACTCTCCAAAGGGGCGTTTTAATTTAACTCTTACAATACGCTATTGACTGAGAATCAAACTTCTGACAACCTTTGTTTTTTTTGCTCCAAATCATTAACCATTGTCTGTTGACGCCTAACAGTAGCTTGTGCCTCTTTCAATACTCTGTACTCACGATCAATTGCCCGATCAATACATTGTAACTCGGCTAACCTACGAAGCTCATCAATGTTCTCTACACTCTCTAATGCTTCTGACAACAATTGAGGGATTACCCTACTGGCTTTTTTTATAGCCGAATAGGAAGCATCACCACCACTAAAGCTAACGCCATCCCTTGACGACCACCTGCCATCTGCACCACGTTGCAAGTGTAAGCTGTATACACGATCACAACCGTTGATTCTTACCTTGCCTTGATGCACACAAGCATTGTTCTCGCCAGATATGGTAACGTGCTGGGGTTCTTCGGTAAAGTCAACTCGATCTGCTTTGCCAGCATTTACTACGGCTGTTTGAAACATTGCATATCCTCTTGAGTTAAATTAAAACGCCCCCAGTGCGCCATGGTACTGGACTTACTTTCGCTGGACGGCGTTAGTGGCTTACAATAGGCTATTGACTGAGAATTAAACTTCTGACAACTATTTCCGAATGACGGTTAAATAATCGCCTTCACCGAATTTGAATAGGCGGTCATCGTGGAAAAATCTTATCTCAACAGAAAAATGAACTGCACTTACAATATCGACCGTTTCGACTTGCTTTTTTTCTTCTCCATATAAAATAACCCATTGCCCAGATTCTATGTCGCAGGCTTCCACTGAAACCAATTCCTCCTCCAATTGCTCACACTTCTTACAGTATGGTTCGTCTTTATCATTTTCTACCGGGACATATTCAATTTCGCTTTCTGGATGAATGTCTCCACACAAAATGCACTTTTGGTGTGGAACGAACCATTCCTCATACCATTCAAGCATACCTGCCCAAACGTCGTCGCTTTCTTTAAGAAACATAACCCCGTTACCTGCCTTGTCTCGGAAAGTCATAATCTTTCCAGTAGTATCAGATTCAAGGGTGATAGTCGTATTGTCTGGTGTCATAGTAGTTGTCTCCATTGATTGGCTATTGACTGAGAATTAAACTTCTGACAACTATTCCTGAAACAATTGATACCATTCATCGTAATTGTCATCGTCGGGGCGTCGAATGTCCTCGCAATTACCATTACAATCAATGTATCTAATTGCACCATCAATATCCGGTGCTTCAAGTGCGCCACCGCAAGCCAACTCAATTTCGTCCAATGGGGGCGTAAATTTTCTTATCTGTTCATCTCGATCAGCAGCTTCGCCAGAATCCAACTCACGTCCACCACACGTTGGTTGTGACGCCAATAGTGTCTTGATCGCATCACCATCAACGCCTGTAACGACATCCCCTATCCCACCAATTGGGTCCAACTCATTCAAATTAAGAATGTTTGTCTCTGGCGATTCTAGCCCACCAATCTGGACTGAGGCTTCATCTTTGAAATAACACAAAGTCTCTTCCAATGCCTCACGCATCACAAGCGAGTCTGTTACCGTTTGTGGCATATCGTTTTCGTCTGCAAGCATGACGCAGGCTTCTATTGCGTCCTCATGCGACGTACACTCAATCGTGCGACCGATTTTGCCATCATTACCAACATAAATTGCTACGTACTTCATTTTGTCTCTCCAAAGGGTTTTAATTAAATAACCTAAGACGGCTCACCGTAACAAGGCTGTTAGGGTTACGATCCCCTCAACTTCCACGGGACTGTTGCCATCGTCGGTTATAATGTGTTATTGACTGAGAATTAAACTTCTGACAACTATTCAGTCGGATTCGTAGAATGAACCAACTGAACAGAAAAGCCGTAGTTGTCATCAAAATTGCCATCTGTTATGCAATCGTTAAAATCATCCTCACTTACGCCTTGTTCTGTCAGAATCTCACAAAATCGCTTCTCTGCCATATCGGGGCAATTGTAGGAACTTAGACTGGTTGTTACCCCACTCTGCAACTCAATCACATTGATTGAATTTATAGCCTTGGGTGCTGGCTTAATTGGCTTTGTACGCTTACCGTTGATAAACATTGCTTTAATATCAAGCAAAATATCTTCTTTCGATATGTGATCTTCGCCGCCACCCCCTTGAATGTATTTTTCAAACTCGCCATCTTCCCCACTGTACCAATCGGCAAACCGTTGTTTTCCTAACATTTGATAAATGTCCTCTGCCATCTCATCTTGTAGCCTAGATTCACTGGCTTGACGGTTCAACTCATTGCTCACCATCTGATCCGAACTAACAGGCTGAACCATATTAAACGGCAAATACTCTTCGTAGTGACCATCGGAAACGTCACATTCCAATATGGGATCGCCAAGACCATCCTCATACGTCACCTCATCACCAGCATAAAACTCTTGAGAAATTGGCTCACCAGCACCGTTATAATTTTGTGTGACGAATCCTACAGTAATCTTCTGGAATGGTTGTCGAAGGCGGTCCATGATTGTTTCTCCAAAGGGGTTTTAATTTAATGTTCGTTACAATACGCTATTGACTGAGAATTAAACTTCTGACAATTAAAATAAGCCGTAATCTGTTAAACCCAAACTCTTAGCTACTTTGTCGGCTTCATCTTGGCTAGTGAATGTAGCGGCATTGTCATAGTTGGTTGTCCAATACCCTCTACTGGTCAAACTCCAACCAACGCTTATCCACTCTTCGGGTCCACTAAGGCTTCCTTTACGGATTCTGATTTTGGATGGCGCTAATTCCACTTCTTCTCTCCACACTTCCTCGCTACCCTCTAATGCCTTGTCGAAGTCCAAGCCATCCCTAGCTGCAATGTGGCGCAAGTCAGTCAGAATGTCCCTCAATGACTCTTGATTGCCAGTACGCTGGGAATTGGCGTTCTCATAAATGATTTTCTCTAGCTTGTCTTGATTAGTCATAGTCTCTCCAAAGGGTTGATTTACAATACGCTATTGACTGAAAATTATAATTCTGACAACCAAATAAACAATTTCCGTAAGTCGTGAATACCAAAGGACTTACGACGATAAGATATTTACTTGTCGTAAGTCGTTACTATCAACGGACTTACGAGGTACAATTTACGCTGATAAACCGCAAAAAGTAAAATTAAAACGCCCCCCGCCAAGTCTCTGGAGAACCTTGACGAGGGACACCCTTTGGAATCTTACGCCACAAGCTGTTTTGGCGCACTACGCTTGGTAGCTGGAAGGGCATGAAGGAAGTAAATACGATCCCATTCCGAACCACCAGGACCATACATGAACTCATCCTTAGATTCTGGCTCACCAGCTTTGCGCCATGCCTCAAAACCACCACCACTCCACCAATAGGAGTAATTAAAGCCACTATACCTATCAGAGGCATGAAGCACATGCTCAATCATAGAGCAAATGCCTTTTTTCTCATCGGCACTGATTGTATTACGAGTCAACATCCGATTGCCCCAATTAACCAACTCATCTACCGAAACAGTCTTACGCTTTGACATTGCATCTCTCCAAAGGGGGTTAGTTGATTACAATACGCTATTGACTGAGAATTATAATTCTGACAACTGTTTTGGCATATTCTCCGAATAGGTCGATTCGTCGATATAATCGTATCGCATCGACCGTCCAGCCATATTACCCCACTCTGCGCCAAAGGTTACATTAAACCCCTTGTCGTCGAATGATAGCTGTTTGGCTGTTACCTGTAGGTGAGATTCTTTGCCATCGTGAGTCAAAATCACCAACCTACCACCTTGCATACGCACAAACTTGCGGGCGGTTGGAATCGTTGCACAAGCTACAGCCCCCATTCCAGGGTGCGTCCACATCATATAAGGATTCAAGGCAAGGTATCGTAACAATGAGGCTTTGTTCTTAGGTTTCATAGTCTCTCTCCAAAAGGGGCGTTTTAATTTAACTTACAATTGTCTATTGACTGAGAATTAAACTTCTGACAACTTGGTTGGAAAAAAAGCAGGTTTCACCTCAACTTCGTATTCACCATTAAATTCTTCATGGAAGTCGTCGTCATTCACTGTAACACAATAGGATTGCGCAAAACAGTTATCAACATCCATAGTGACGCCTAATTCTTCCCTATCGGGGGAAAACAATACGCCTTGCGTCCAACACGTCGAATCACGCTCGCTAGTAACAACCTGAATTGCCATTGCGCATCCGTTGTCGAATACAACTTCCTTATCAAATTCAGTCAGACCACTCTTTTTACAATCGCCAGTGGCAATACTGCAAATTTTCTCCATCTCATTTACAATATGGGGGGCAACAAGCAATGTCTCATAATGAGATTCAGCATCATTGGGTATGCCACTTAAATTATCGGCAACCTCTTTAACCTCTTCATCACTGAGATAATTCAAGAGGGTAGCAATCAAGTCGCTGTAGCCGTTAATACTAGGCTCAACATTAGCCCAAACTCTATCTTTTTGGTTACTCATGTGTTTCCTATTGACTGAGAATTAAACTTCTGACAAGTTTTCGGCAAAGTCCGTGTATACGTCACGCAATCTGCAATGCTCTTGAATAAATGTAGATTGTAGGCTGGTGGCGTATTTAATGGGACAATCCACAATTTCTGGTACTTCTACATCGTATACCTTAATGACTTGTATTCGCACTGTTCTCATAATCTCTCTCCAAAGGGGCGTTATAATTTACTATTGACTGAGAATTAAACTTCTGACAACTAACTTTCGTCCCACCACCTTTTTATATTCGCAGTATGGTTGTCAAATTCCACTCCGTAAATCCTCCTAATGCTATCACCACCATCGGGATCTTCAAGGAAAACTACGCGAGTAACAAAATTGTCGCTCCACTCCCAACCACTAAATTCGGCAACACCTTCAACGCCCCAATCTTCAAAAGACTTATCGGCGGCTGAGCGTCGGCGTTCGTCCAATCCACTTAACTCTTCCTTAACTCCAGCCCATTCCAACAGTTCAAAATCACCATCGTCTATGTGATTGACTAGAGATTGAAGCTCAACAATCTCGTCGTAACTAATTCGCTCGGCTTTAATCTCACCACGCAAATAGTCTAGCCTAGCTTTGATTTTGGCTTGACCACCGTATTGCTCGCCATCGGAAAGCTGACAATCAATAATCCTCTCCTCTAGCGATTCCTCACTGTAGAATACGTGGTCGCAATTATCGCAACCCTCTCCCTCACATACGTCCAAGGGAATATCTTGACCACAATCAGGACAATGACCACCAGGGTAGGAATCAATGATCGCCCTAGACCCACACGACTCTTGTTCAATGTTCAATTGAGATAATACGTCATTGTTCAACTCTTCGCTCAATATCTCCATCACACCAGGATAGGAGGTAATCTGCGCCACACTCATGCTAGATAGCACTGTAAGTAACGCTGCATCAAATTCCGCTTGACTGTAACTCATTTTACTCTCCAAGGGTTATTTCTTCGTCCTCACAGCTAGGACATTCCGAATCTTCGGCGTCCATGAAAAATTCGCCATGCTTAGGGCAATTGCAAGTTCCAATGCCTTTGTCTGCCATTTGTTATCTCCAAGGGGTTATAACTTACTATTGACTGAGAATTAAACTTCTGACAAACAAAAGTAAAATTAAAACGCCCCTATGAGTGTTCGACCGTTTCTAAGCCAATGCTATCAAACGAAAATTGTAGAATCTCTTCCGCAATGTCTTGTACTTCATCGGTAGATAGCCCCTCAATAGAGGTGTGAAGCACTGGTTTATACAATACAGTTGTTCCACCATCGCCAACTGGGTAAAGATCATAGCCCCGAAAATGCAAATCGCCCTTATCCCCACCAATGGCACGATAACCACGATCATCCTCTTTGCGGGTCAATTCGTCATGGCGTGAACTGGCTAGACCATCCAACACAAGCATATCAGGAACAGGATAATCATACATCCCATTATCATCGGGTTTGATACGAATGGTATCCTTACAACGATCCTTTGCCACTGTAGCGAAACAATTGAATATGGTACGTGTGACGCCCATAAGAGACTTGTTTCCACCAGACATAACATATCGGTCGCCAATTTTCATTAAGTGGGCAAAACTGGCAATCTCTCTCCCTACCTCTTCGCAGGGCTTCTCATCGTCAATCAGGGATAGAAAACTACGAACCATATCGCAGGCTTTGTCCTGCATCTCGCCCTCTTCTCGATAGTCAGGGTCGTCAATAATGTTTTGCTCTGCCAACTCTGCTACCGTTTCTAGTGCTTCCTTCAAATCCATGTTTCTCTCCACAAGAGGGTTAGTTGATTACAATACGCTATTGACTGAGAATTATAATTCTGACAACTATTATCCAGATACGACAAATTCGATCATCGTTCGCATATTCGGATTGGCGTGATACTCACAGGCTTTCTTAGCTTGGCGAAGAGTCTTAGTCTCTTCAAGGCGAGAATACGTGTGGTAGCTGACGTACTTACCATCGCTTCGCTCAATAGCGTAAGAACCAGATTCCCAGATGTTCGCTGAAGTCTTTTTGAATCTCATTGCGTTTCCTTAGAAATTAGAGGCGTTACAACCAGCTATTGACTGAGAATTATAATTCTGACAACTATTCCTCTATTTTCTCCCGATAGCAAACAGAATTCGCCTTCATCCAATGGCGAAACATCTCTTCTTTATTATCGCTGTTATCTAGTATGTCTGTTATGTCTGCCCAACCCTGCCTTTCTGCCCTATAGATGCCAGCACGTAATATGCCGATAAACTTAGAACTACAGCCATACTCCACAACGGATACGGCGTCACCATTAGGGGCGCGAGACTCTAAGCCAATAACACCCTCTTCTGTACCCTGAAGGGTGATTAGACGCCAATCAGCATTGATTCGGTAAATCACAGTTAAATCGTCTTGTCTCATAGGTTCTCCTTTTGTTTGACCTACAAGACAATAACGGGACTGGATAGCAATCGTCCGGTTTATTCTGAAAACTTTTCCTATCGCGCCGTTTATCGCGCCGTTTCGGCGCGATACCTTATATTACCAATTGAATGACATTTACCGCGCCGATAAGGTACAATTTAGACTAACTGTTAAAATGGGCAAGCTATGGTACAATTTAGACTAATAACCAATTAGGTACAATTTAGACCAATAAACCAAAAAGGTCAGAAAGATAGACTGCACAAGGGGCGTTTTTTAATTAACCTATAGTTAATTAAAAATGTAGCAATTAGGTTGCCACCACCAATATCAGCCAATTCGATTCGGTACACCCTGACATTGACCGAGATACCAATTTCTGACAATAATTCTGAAAACTTTTCCGACTTCCTCAATCGAGGGGCGCAATTTTTTACCCCACCTTTATTTTTTTAATTATCACAATCTAAAACTTTTTAATTTCCACAAAACTTATCGCTTGGGTCGTATTTTTTATTTAATTTTCAATTAAATTAAAAACGCCCCAGCGTAACCTGAGCACAAACCAGTTCTTTAATATTAGAAGAATATACCAACGGGGCGCTTTTTTTAATTAAAACGGAAAACATTTCGGGTGTGGAACAAGAGAAAGAGCACAAAAACTTTTTTAATTAAAAATAATGCTAAAGTTAAATTAAAACGCCCCGATATAGAAGGCATGGTAGGCGGTAAATGGTGAGGAAATGGACGAGAATCGCGCTTTGGTCGTTTTAATTTTACCATAGTGGAGAATCACTGGGGATATACTTAGGATCGCTTCTACACACCTTTTTGGTCAATTCTATGGGTAGATTGGTGTTGTGTAGTGTGATTAGCAACACATTTCCCCTCTTTATTTCGGAGCACAAAAGGTTTCACCTACTGGTGTTAATAAGGCTTCAAGTCCTATTAAGACCGTATTTATTCCTTCTCTTTCCCTTTGAATTAGCACACTGCTTCCCTGTGTTAATAAGGCTTTGTGTTGTCTTGTTGGATCACAAACGTCTATCACAAACTTGGTTGCACAGATTGAATATCAGGTTTGGTTGATTGAGCACATAGTTGTCTCGATATGGAGCACATCCTGTACAGCAGGAAGAAATTAAGATTGCTCTTTTTGCCTTGGACACCCATGAATATTACCATATCTATTCAATTCAGTCATGTTACAGGTGTTGCTTGCCCTAGCCTGATCGCCGTTTTCACTTACTCGTTGCACTGTATGTATTAAAGGTCCACGGCTGGTTATGTCAACCAAATAAGTAATGTGTTCACCAGTTAAATACAAACTCTTAAACGCATCCCTGTGCGTTATGTAATGACTTATCCACATATATGTTGTTTTGTCGTGCAGTATAGCTCTGTACTCTCTACTTGGAGGAATTTCTTTAATGGAATCGGGATTTATAAAAACTTGTACTTCTGGTCCTCCAATGCTACCATCGGGCATTTTTAGTTGTATTTTTTCAACTCTAACTTCCTTCAATACTTTCCATTCTAGATAAGTTTTCATACTTTATCTAGTATTGGGTCGTTTTAATTTTACCAATCTTCGTTGAAGCAGTCTGCATACATGCTGTAAACTAGCTTGTAAACAATGAACAGCAATATTGCGACCATTATCACCATACTGGTAGCAACAGTACAGGCGTGCATAAATGGGCTAATACTACAGACATACGACCATCCAACAATTCCCAATGCACTACCAATCAATGTAGCAGATGTAAGCATATGTGTTTTTAGATTCATTATTATTCTTTCTTTGGTTTATCCGTAATCATCGCACTGATAATTCCACTTTACTTATTTCGGTTCTTATTCTTTGGCATCGTTTACGTGAGCTAGTAGCGTTAAGGTTGCTATATCTTACTCCACCAAATTTATTGGTAACAGTCCAAATACTTTTGACACCATGCCCAATGTCAGCAAAGTATGAATAGCCCACTTGACCTATGGATAGGTTTTTTGACTCATTTAGTTGATTGAGTAATTTTTCAGTAATCGTCATCGTACTTCCATTTGTTCTTTTGAGGTAGTAGGTTCCTCATTCTTACCATTTTCATCAACGGTATAGAGGTCTTCGATTGTATCGCAATGCTCGTAAGTGCGAAATCGACAGAACACGTCTCCTATTCCTCTCTCTTTATCGAAGAATACTCTATAGACGTGATCGTTGTTATCGTATTGAACTTCTCCAGGTTGTACTTCCCCATCAATATCGTAGTATTTGTACAATTGACGAGTTAGATTCGCTGCTTGTCCCTCACTCAGTGGTTTATACACAATCATTGTTCTTTATCCTTTTGGTTATGATTGGTTGTTGACTGAGATTGGTTTATCTGACAGATATTTTTTTTATAATTTTCAGCCACAAAAGGTCTAGATAGTCTTAAAGGAGATTCCCCATGAATGAAAACACCCTATACTTAGCTGGACTGATTGATGAAGATGGCAAGCCTCTTGTCGAAAACTTCCGAAACACTGACCGTGACCCCCGGCAGCCAATAAGATCAGAGCGTGATCCAGAAGTAGAAGCTATGCCAATTCTACAATCTGTTCAAGCCGCCTTGCAAAGTGGTGAATTAAGCCAAGCTGGATTTAGCTACCTAATGAAAGGGTTGACTACTTTGAAACCACAAATTCAGGGCAATATGTAAATTAGATTTTGGTGTGTTGGGTCGTATTTTTTTTATTTGAAGCGTCTTGTGGTGTCGTTATTGGTCGTTTAACCCATCTGTCTGACAGAGTTTGAATTTATCACCATATCAACACGTCCTACATTAACATGGAATGTATTTCCTCTCACTTTTTTCATATAATTTTCAGCCACAATTGCTGCTATACCATGTGCTTCATGTTTACTTTCTGCCCTTACCAAGATTGCGAGTGTTCTACTGACCTGTTTTGTATCCACTACAATTGCTACTGGATAGTTGTTCATTATGTTTCTTTCTTCGTTTGGGGGTTATTTTAGAGCATGTATTGAATTTTGGTGTGTTGGGTCGTATTTTTTATTTGAAGCGTCGTATGGGTCTTGTGGGGTCGTTTAATTTCACTTAAATAATCGTTTAGCAGCGAATAGGTCCAAAGCTCACTTTTGGGTGCATTTGGCTTTATGAGTCAATCCCTCTGAACGACTCCCCTACCTCTGCTAAGTGGTCCATTCTTCTATACTTTTTCCATTCTTCAACGATTGTGCTTATTGGTGTGTCTGGTGCGTATCTCTTATAAGAATAATTTTTGTTGTACCCTGTCGCACTAGTTGCATAGAAGGAATACAAAAACCAACATTTCATAGAGGAATAAGTATAAAAAGGACTGATATTTTTTTCATTGACATAATTAGCTAAATGCCCTCCAATCAAATATTTATACTCTTCCACCATATGAAGATCCATTTATTTGGTCATAAATTTTATCTGACAGTCAATTGTCCATTCATCGGATTCATCGTCAACCCGTTCAGCCAGATTTGATACTTGAAAGATCATTTTTTGTAGTCTTATAGTGCCTAGAATGAAACTTCCATCATCATCTAGTCTAAGATTTCGTATGACTCTCACAACTTCGGCACTTCCTGCGCTTCCAGCGTAATCGCTAGGCAATCCAGCGCCACATACTAGATCGAGTCTAAATTTCATTGTATCGTCAAACGACACTGAGATTTTACGTTTAATTTTTGTTGGTAGGCTCATGTTAGGTTATTGCCTGAGAATTGGTTATCTGACAATTACTTCTTGTTTCTTTGCCGTTTTCGTTCATTATATGCGTCTGTTTCCTTTTGCCTACGCTCTTTGCCTTTGGAAACACATTTGCCCCAACTTAGACTTTTCTTCGCTTCCTTCTTTTTTCCGAATCCAAACACAGCTTTCCTTGATCTTTGGTTAAAATTGCTAGTCCGTATCTGCAATGTATGGGCGTTTTAATTTTTAGCTTGGCAGCACTTGAGGACACACTGGACCAGCGACAATTTCAAATCCTCCCGCTAGTCCAGCCACATCACACGCTTCCTGAAGTTCATCAACCATTTGCTTCCTTAGCACTTCGCAGATTGACCCTGCAAGTTTTCGATCTTCGACAATAGGGAGATCTTGATCTGCATATCGTTTGAATTTAACTACAATTTCGTATGTTCCGTCTCCACCAATTTCATTTTCATACTCGTCATAACGATCACGATTATGATGCAACGAATACTCTTCCTCTGTGAGAAGTATTGAAGGCGCATATTTGCCTGTTGGACGAAAACAATCTCCCATTGCTGGCGAGTATGAAATTTCTCCACACACGACTTTCCCTCTGTTATTCTTTAACCACTTTAGCTGATCGTCATCCCATGCCATATCTTCATCAACATTGAATGTAACTTGCACTGTTTCTTTTGACATTATAATTTCCTTTGGGGTTATTGACTGAGAATTGATTATCTGACAATTATTTTACCAATGATCTGGCGCATCTCCGTTCACAATCAATCCGATCTTGCAAGCTACCCAATATAATACAACGGTAAGAAGTCCCACAAAAACTCCCCTCATTGGATCATTGTACAAAACCCAATGAATCACTACGCTGCCTAATAACAAGCCAATGTAAAATCCAATCTTATTGAACATTTTTTATCCTTTTGATTAATTATTGTCGAACAGCGACGACACAGACGACCATGCAAGCAAAAACAGAATCATAGCCATCACTATTAGTATGCCTAAAACATTAAAGCAGAAATTTTTAATCTTTGAAATCATCGTAAGCACTCCATTGCTTAGTTAATTGTAGGTTGACCGAGAATTGATTATCTGACAATTATTATGGCAATTCCACAACTAATTGTTTTGCGAATCGTTCGTGTTCCTCATTAGAATATGGCTTAGACGATTTCATATCATCGCCTTCCCAATTTGTGACACATGTATTCTTCGGCAGGCAGAAGTCTAGGCTACCATTATAACCTTCGCTTGCATTGGATGGTCGTGCCTGGATCGCTAAAACTTCGCCACTTGGGAACACTAAATGAACATCGCAATCATGGTCTGGAACGTCAACCGTTCTTTGCAGATAATCATAATCCTCATTCCCTGTGGTTTGAGGAAACTTTTCAAATGATCCATTTTTGAATCCGATGCACCCTTGAGTGTATTTTGCGATTTCCTTACCGTTATCGCACTCCCAAATCAAATCATCAGAACCAGTGATTCCATAGACTTCTGCCTCTGGGGACTCCAACAGCATGTGTGCAATTGCTTCTTCCTTAGTTGCATCATAAGTTTCTGATTTAATTTTCATTATTTGTTTCCTTGGTTATTAGATTACTGGTGCGGCTGGTGCTGTTGGAGGCTTTCGTTCATATATTCTGCCAATGCTGTCAACATCATAATCGCATTCTGGACAATGGCAAAGAACAACATCGGTGCTGTCTCCCATAAACAGATCTTCAGTATGAGCAGTAAATTCACAGTTGCATGCGCACTTAAAATTGTGTTTAATTTTGTACTTCCCTGTTTTTACTATCTCGATCATTGATAAAGACCTTCCTCGATGCCTTGATTAAGGCTTTGGATAATTCGGTGCATTTTATCTCTTGCACCTGCTGGCGACCACTGCTTGATTAGCTCTGGGCAGTATGTCTCATATGTTTTTTCCAGCAATACGTCTCTCATTGTTCTTAACGCATCACTATGTCCTTGCTTGTAGTGCTTTCGCACCGTTGGTCCATCTTCACGAGAAAGGTATGGACGATGATCATAGGTTGTGCGAATGATTTTCCACAACAAAGAAATTTGATCTGTCGTGAACAAATGCCCATAAACTTCAATGTCCTGCTTCACGCCAAAAAGAGGATCGGTTTTAGCGGCGCTTGGCATGATTGGTGGGATAGTGGTTGTCATTATTATTGTCTCCTGGGGTTATGATTGGTTGTTGACTGAGAATTGATTGTCTGACAATTATTATCGTTTTATGTATTTCTTTTTATGATCCCATTTATCGACTGGTGGTTTCATTACAAGTCCCTCTCGCTTAGACTTATTGACAGGCAACGCAACATCCATTATTCGATACAAAGCTTTTTCGATAACATCAGCGAACCCTCTTGGATAGTTATCACACTGTCCTGCTTCATTGACTTCAAGCCAAACATCTTGATCGTTATCATAATCTTTGAAGATTATGTGTTCGATCTTTATTTTTCCTTCGGCGTGTTGAGCACGCATTTCTGTCAACAGCACCTCAGACCCGACAGTTACTTCCCCATCAACTGGCTGCACTTCTTCGATGAATGTTTCCACTAAGCCATCTGGCATAGCATATCCATTAATTGGGTCGTAAATTAAAATAAATGTTTTCATTTCATTGTTACCTTTTGATTTCTCGCAATCTCTTTTGAAGCTTCCAATAGTCGTCATCGACTGATTCAAAGTCAAGCATTGCTCTGTATTCATGCGACCAAGTGCCAGTTCTAATTACGCTAGACAGTTCTCCAAACTCCGCCACCAATTTTTTTAGACTTTTAATTTCATCGTCTTTTGAACTGTTGTTAGGCAATTCGTTTTTTTCCTTGTTGGTAATGTTGAACCATGAGATTGAGTGATACGGATAATATCTTCCTAGATTGTCCGTCACTCCCATTTTCAACAAACTCTCAACACAACCTAACGCATTTTTGCTATTTGGATTAATGTTTTTATATTGTACCTTAATTCTTTCTGAATCATTCATCCTGACAGTTACTTGAGTAATCATAATAATTCCAAAACTCCTTCCCAAAGTCTCGCAACTCTAACTACAGCACGAGCGCTCATCAACAGTCCCTTATTGCTGTCGAATTCTTTGTCGGGAACGACTAACTGTTTTTCGTTACCGCTCTTGAAAAAAAGTTTTGCTTCATATCGCATTACAATTCACCAATCAATTTTGCTGCTATGGCTTCATCACTGACTGAGTTGGAAAATGTAATCTTGTGAAGTTTTCTTTGAGCCGCTTTATCTCTTACGTTGTGCCACAGATCTATCAGTGCTTGTTTTGAATCGCTAGAAAAACTTTTGTACATTCCATCAACAGAAAGATGGATCGTTAAAGTTTCACCAAAACCATCAACCCATTCAGGACCAGTTGCATTCGTTACAAGTTCAAGTGCGATGGTTTTGCCATTGCGATCTGCCTCTAACTTAAATTTCGTAAGAGGATAAGATTCAACTCTCTCTTCCTCTACCCACTCCAATCCTTCAAGCAATTCAAAAAACTTTTTTAATTGTGTCATGTTATTTCCTTTGTACTTTCTGATTGTATGTTGACTGAGAATGGATTATCTGACAATTATTATTCACATTTTGTCAGAGTGCGAGTTTTAAAAGTTTTCACCCACTCTGTTTTAAACCAGTTTAACCATGTGGGTTTCCACACTCCAATAAATGATTCTACAGCCAACACGTCACCACAGTTAGGGCAATTAGCCTCATCAAGAGCAGAGTTGTAGTGCTTGCATTTATCGCAGCATAAAACAGTTTCAATTCTCAAAATCATTCCTCCTGGTCGTTTTAATTAGTGTGTCCCAAGTTAATTGCCTTACGTCCATGCCAATAGAGGTTAACGTATCTGGCACTTTCCCGCAGCATCGCGTAAGTTATGGTAGATTCCGCTTTTCATACACACCAAAAAAAAATTTAGCGACGTGCGACTTACCTCGACAGCCAAATCGTTCATATGATACGTTTAGCCTTTTGTCGATCCCATCTGTGCGGGAGTTCTTATGCTCTTTTCGCAACTGTCTTCCGCTAAATTAAAAGACCCATTCCGAATTGGACTTGCACCAATATTTCTTGACCCAAGCCAAGTATCCTAATAGCTCATGGCGTTTAGATGAAGCGAAATAGGTTAATTCATTATGTTTGGCTATTGATCGAGAATTGATTATCTGACAACTATCTTCAAGCTATTACTTCAAGTTCTTCTGCGATTGCAACCCAACGATTGTGATCTTCATTGAAATCTACATAAACTCTTTTTTCTAAAACTTTAACTACTTCCCCAACACAATCGTGTGTTATAGCCCCCCATCCAAACTCCGGTCTTACAACACTTTTCTTTACCCTAACAATACTTCCAACTACAACATCAATTGCAATCTCAACATCTGCGTAAGATTGCCATTCCAATAGACGTTCCATAGTTCTATCGCCAGTCATTGACATTAAATTGCCCTTTTTGCAAGCATGTTTTTGTATTCTTCATCCCACTCGTACACTTCCGATTCATCAACTGGTCGCCCATACGCAGCAAACAAGCCTTTCAATCGTCTGTTCAACATTCCACTGATACGTCGCACCTCAGTAATTGTACGTTCGCCATCGCAGTGTAGGGCTTCTGGCTCCAAATCGGAGTACACACACAAGATTGCTTTAAGGATATGAACCTCTGCCTGATCTTGGAAGATGTTTGCTTCAATCTTCTGCGGTTTCCGTTCGATTACTGATCCGTCTGCACTTTCTAGCAAATTGTATGGGACGGTAAATACTGTGCCAGCAGAATGGGAGTTGTATTGTGCAGTCAGTTCAACCTTTGCCTTTCTGGGATTAAGCTTTATAATCACCCCTCTTGCAGTTGCTCCATTTGTACGACCGAAAGTAACTGGCTGTTTAATCTTGAAGTTTTCACGAGTTGACATTGTGTTTCCTCTGTTGGGGTTAGTTGGTTATGATTGTAGGTTGATTGAGAATTAGTTTTCTGACAACTGTTTTTCCCAAAAAGCAAAACCGCCGTCTGTGTAAGGGTCAGCACTTACTTCATCCGTACTAACAACTACTCCATTCTCGAACATAAGATCACGAACAGCCTCTTCTAGCTCAGTTGCATCAGCAAACCTTGGCGTATTCCCTTCCCATTCCCCTGATTTCTGGGAGTCATTTTGCAATGTAACTCGATATGCCCACCCTTCTGGTTCGCATTGATTATCCCAGTAAATTTCTGCTTTTGTTGGCAAATCCTTTTTGTCAAGTGATTGGAATGTTAAATTAACTATGTTCAACGCTTTTAGGCATGGGTTCATTTATTTTTCCATTCGTGCGAAAGAAGTCTCTGTACGTCACGGAAAGAGTGACCATCACAAATCAATCTGCCGATCTGTTCAACATATTTTGAAACCTCCTCTTGAGGAAGTGGTTCATAAGGTCTAGGAACAGAAGACCTCAACTCTTCGTCGCTATACTTGCCACTGTCTCGCTCGCTACGAGACAATGTTTCACTAAGGTAAGACGTTTGCTCTCGCTCATAAAAGCCAACATCGCCTTCACCATCGCAGGAATCAATGCAATAATGTTTCCCATCGACAATTAAGCCTTTACAGCCACAACTCCTACTTGCTGGTTTTTCTGAATCGTAAAATTTGAAATCTCCCATTCCTGGTGTGCATTCACTTATTTTGCACCCAAAATCCATCCTCAAATAAATTCCCATTCCTTGAATTTCACTAAGAGCATTCGACAAACTATAACAGAAACAGCTTCTTTCTTTCCTTTTGAACCAAAGAAGCTTCCAAGCAATGTTCCAGCTACTCGCCTTCCCTCATACTCTTCGTCCATAGCAAAAGCTTGCCAAGGAAAATCTTCAGTGTTGGTGTTTTTGAACTTTCTGATATATCCAATAACGGAATCGCCATACTTGACAATCGAAGCGGTTTCTCTTGAAGAACTAGGAACTTTCTCAACTGTAATCATTGCCATATCTCCTGGGAATGCTTTGGTTATGATTGTATGTTGATTGAGAATTAGTTTTCTGACAAATATTTTTCATCAATCTCTGGTGGATCTGCAATATAAATGCTGTTTTTGAAATAACTTCTAACAGTTTGCACTTTTCCGTATGGAGTAAAACACAATTCGCCTTTATAGTCGAACACACGATGAATCCCAACCTTGTCAACATCCAAAAAGTTTCCGTTGACAATCTCTTTGTCGAACTTATCATAGACAGGGGTGCGTCCACTGAACTGCCCAACTAAATTTGTCCAATCTTGAATTTCCGTGACAATTGTGCCATCTTCAACATCATGAGATTTCCCGCCAAACAATCTTGTCATTCTCGCGTCGTATTTGCTGATCGTTTTTTCATACACAGCGCCTTCTGCATTTTTCTGCTTTCCATAAACCCAAAGAGTGTAACACTCAATGGAGAGAGGCAAGGCTCCTACGACCTTAGCCGATTCCTGCAACGCTTCTTCTAAACTGTTTAAATATAATATTCTTGTGCTTGGTCTTGAATAACCAACCTCTTCTTCTATTTCTTTTTTTAATTCTTCATCAAAATTCTTAATGAATTCGTCCAATTCTTTTTGTGGACCATCCCAAATCTCTTCTGGGATTTCTTTGCTTTCGCCTATTCTTTCCGCAACCCTTTCGTACTCTTTCTCGTTTTCAAAAAGGTGGTTCCACTGTCTTTTAGTTAAATAGAATGTGCATCGTTTGTCATCTTCATCCATAGCATCAATCACAACACTGTACCTTGTGTCAGCACTAGGATCGAAATCCGTCATTGCTTCAAGTTTTTGTGGACCAAAACCCTGGTTTGGAGCATGTTCAGATTGATCATCGTTCAACTTGGCATTGTCCGGCGCATGTTGGTAGCATCGTTCATGCCATGCTTTCACGCTGTTGTGATCTTCCGATCCACCATAACCATCATATTCTTGTACGTTTCCGTTCAATCTTACAAGTTCTCTCTCGCACAATTCGTGACCACAACCCTTGCAGATGTATGAAGACATTCCCATTTTATGTTTCCTTAATTATTAAAGGTAAGCCGCGCCATAGCTTGACATTCGACCAACACCATTAGATTCATCAAATACGTTTCCTCTTGCATGTTTCGCTGGAGCTTTCCACGATGCAGCCTTAAAAATGTCGCCTTGCTTAAAAGATCCCAAGTTTTTGTTTTTGCCATCTGCCAGTGCAATAAAGCAATACACAGAACTTCCAAAACTGCCGACACGCATGCCGATTCTCAAAAACTTTCTCCCCCCTGCACGACTTAACTTTGGGACTCCAATTGATGGGTAATTTTTTTCGTGATGTTCATCAATCAATTCTTGACACAACTCCATGAATTTGTCAATAGCTGGTTCAATTTCCATTTTTCAAGTCTCCTGATTGTGTGGGGTTATCCAGATATGCTGATCACGCCATGATTAGTATTGATCTCTGGCAAATACTCTTCGCCAAATGAATCTGCGAAGTCTGCCTCAAAATCTTCGCATGTATCCCAGGCAAATCCATCATCGCCCATCGAAGTTGTGGTAAAGCATGGTCCACCCTTTGACGAACCAGTAGCAATCTCTCTTGCTTCCTTTGCATCATTGCCAGTTAGATACAGCACTTCAATGGGTTTCATTCTAATTGTAGTAATCATCATTTGTCTCCTGTTTTCTGTTGGCTATAACAGGAGGTTGATTGAGAATTGATTATCTGACAAAGATTATGAATTATAATGCAGAATCAAAAGAATTAACGTCCCAGCAATGCATAGTGCATATTCAATACGATTACCATGTGGGGGGGGACATAGCGATCTCGATTCTTTCTAGTTCCTGGGAATTCTTGACTTTCGTAATTTGTTGTCAGTCCAATTTGATTTAGCTTATCATTTTGAACATTCTTCCACACATTGCCAGTATTTGTTGGCAAATCTTCTGGTGTCCAAGTTGGAGGATCATTTTGTTTAGGCTCCCAATCTTTCAAAGATTGAAGACAACCATCTACAAATGTACTGCAACTATTAATTGCAAAAAGCACTCCAAGCAACAACGCATTAAACATAAGTTTCTCCTAATTATTATTATTTAACTCGAAACACATCCATATTCTCGTTTGAACCACATATAAGCCACTCTTCATCAACCGAAGTTATGCCATCAAAGTGTCCGTTTTCATTGTACACAAACTCATATGTCTAACGAGCAAAACCATATTTTCTATCCTTTGTCCATATCTTGACCACAACTTCGGCATGTGCAAGTGGATGTTTTACCACACACACAAACTGGATCTGGCTGTTCTTTATTCTTCGCAATAAATGGTTTCATTTTTTCAGGAATATCAATTGCAACCGTCAGCGTAATGCATTTATGACACACACAGCACACCAGTGTGGTTCTACCAGTGCCAAGACAATCGGTTACGTCTTCGCCCTCAAACTCCAACCACGAATTACAATGTGGGCAATGCTTAGTTGCCGTTGGACAATCTTTAATTACTCTCATTTGATTCCTCAATTTCTATTTCATTTACTGGCAACCATCCAAACCAATCAGTCTTTACAGAACGACAAAGCAAACTAAGGGTTCCCATGCAAGTTGGTCTGCCTTCCTCTTTCACAATAAATTCTGGTCCGTGTTGCCGAACTCTTTCTTTCGTTCTCTTGGTTGACTTTCCGCCTCCCAAGACTTTAATGTTAAAAGTTTTCATAGTTTTATTCTGGAATTGGTCTAATGCCTTGCGACCATTCTTCATCGTTAGCCCAATCTTCCACATGATCAACAGCATCCGTGGCAATGCCATGTGCTTCGATCCATTCTTTGAAATCTTCTGCTAATTTCTTGCGGGCGGAGAACATGTCATCAACCCGTACCTGCATCCATTCAACTGGCTTGTCTTCAACAGTCTTCTTGCCTTTTGGCAAAAGTTTTGGCTTTTTCTTCAACATAATTTTCTACTAAGCCTATATCTTTGGTAAGCGCCCCTGTCAGGACTCGAACCTGAAACCTATTGATTAGAAGTCAATTGCTCTTTCCAATTGAGCTACAGGGGCAAATTAGAGGGGAAGCCCCTCAAGTTGTTATGTTTGTAGGTTGATTGAGAATTGATTATCTGACAAACAATCTTACAAATATCTTGATAAACTCAACCCTTCTGCTGCGCACCATTTATTGATAGCTCTGTATTCAAATGGCATAGGCATTGCGTTGCATTGACCACGAGCCTCAATAATTGTGCGAGACTTAACCTCTATCTGTATTGTAACCATCTTTTTAGTCGCCAATGGATGCCCAATACTGAGTGAGTAAATGGCATTTGCTCCTGAACTACACGAACCAGAATAACTCCCCACACAATGTCGCAAGGATTTCCCTTCTGCCATCAATTCTTTGGTGGAAAGCAATTCTTTAATTACACATTGCTTTTCATCATTTTTGCCTTCCAAAAAGTCTATGCCTCGGATGCCACAACTTGACCAATTCAAATCTCCTGTACGTTTAATTTTGGCTTGTCGTCCAAGTTCAACATGCCAATCTTCAACTCTTTGAAGCAATGTATCGACAGTTCTGCCCTTCATGCAGAAATTTGGCTGTTCTGCTCGTTGATTTAATATGTAATCAACTATTGGACCATAATGGATTGTGTCCAACATTGGATTCGCTATGAAGAAGCGTATCACGGTTGCCCAAAAGTCTTCATTTACCTCACCTTGAAACAGTCCAACGCGAGTAGCCAACAGACCTCTTGCGCACCGATCATTGCCATCTAACCCAAGGACTTGTGCATATCTCAAAGCGCCACTTATGGTTAAATCATTTGGTGATTCCAAAAATAAGTGAGCCATTCTCTTTGTTAATTTTATTGGAAGACGACTTTGCTTACGAATGTTCTCGCCCTGCGAAAGATTTACGAACCACTCTTTGTGAATAGAAGTGTTTTTGTCGTGATCATACTCAAACCACGCAGAATCCATAAATGATGGAATTTCGTACTTTGATAGAAGATGCCTAACCAAAGATCCAAACTGACGGTCTACATTTTTTGATGCACACTTCCAACCCTTTGGTGGATTTACCCACATCCAATGCCATTCAGATATGGCAAACAACGCATCTACATAATTATTTCTACGAAAATTATTATTTCTGTGATCGCTTGGATGACGATTCACATCTAAAAGCTTAGTTTTTTCAACAGCAAGCAACAACTCTAGAAATGCCTGCCTTCGATCTTTGTGCGGATCTATGTGCTTATACAGAGAATGCTGAGCCACCCTGCCCAAAAGAACCTTCAATTTAGTTGATAGACCACATCCACCGAATTCGCCATTGAAAGCATTTTCTATTGTTGCACAAATTCCACGAGATTTTCTACGTTTGGCAACTTTGTCTGCGTTAATGGCGTCATAAAATTGACGCTGCTTTCTGGCAACTTTGAGTCGTCGAATATCAGCCTTTCTCTCAATGAGGCTTTCTTTTTTCTTGTCAACCTTCTTTTTCGACATCTCCAACACCTCGATTCAAAAACTCTTCACGTATTTTGTTCATAAACGGATCTTCTGAATTGTCGTCCAAAAACTTTCGAAAATTGCCAAGGTACTCACGGCAAGCTTTTGCAACATCAGCGTTTGAATCTGCTTGTTTGTACGCATCATTAAATTTCATCCACGCCAGCGTTAGAGAGAAATCGACTTCGTTCAGCACCTTTTGTCTTGCTTCAAGTGCTTCAATCTTATCGACACATAGTTCTGCAATGCCAATTGTGCTTTGATCCTCCAAGCCTGCAATTTCATCTGCCAACTCTAAAATTCGATCTTGTCGAATCTCTGCCAATATCAGTTCGCCAAATTCTTTACTTACCATTTTTGACTTTCTAATTAAAATTAAACCGCCCCTCCCTACTCCACTGTTTCGGGAGGGGCGACCTCCGTGAATTACACGATAGGGGCGTTTTTATTTTTCAAGCTATGCTCAAGAATGGATTCGTATGCATCAAAAACATTGTCACTGTCTTTAATTACTTCGACTCCGCACAATGATCTAAAGCCACTGACTTCAAAATCTACAATGCCATTTGTAACATCATTTGTATTGGCAATTGCATACCCAAGAGGTTCCAAAACTTCATTCAGTTCTGCAACATCACCATCTGCAAGTGCCTTTTTCAATTTAGGGCTTGCATTGTGTGTTAGGTTGTTAAATCGAATCGTCCGTAAATCCCAAACCATCTTTTATATTCCTTTTGAAAACTTTATTTAACTCATTACTTTTCTGTTGAAACTATCCTTGAATCTATCAATTGCATCAACCAATGCAAGAGTCGCCAAGGCTTGTGATCCTATGGCTGCAACTTTCGCCCTGGCAATCGCTTGGTCGGTATGATCTGTGTGGCGTGTATCTGTATGTTTCCCTGCCTCTTCAGCCAAGGCTTGTGATCTATTGTAGTTTTTATAACCTGTCATTTCAATTCCTATAAAGACTTTCTATGCCACTAATTCATGGCATGCTTGCGACAATTCCCCAAACTCTGGGGAGTTAATTCCAACGAATGACCTCAAAAAGTAAACAACAGCATCGGGCGTATAATTTTTACCATTACTCATACCATGCTTCACAACATCCCCAGCCCATCGCTGCACACCCTCATAGCTAACATCCGTCAACTTTACTGGAGGACTGCCAGAAGGCGTAATAATTGGTGCAAGACCATTCCTGTAGAGCGTCTTTTGTTCTGTTTCTTTAGGCTTATTGACCTGAATAGGTTTAGTCACTTCAACTTTAGCCTTTTTTGCAAAAACATATCCACATTCACACTTTGCTCGCACATGAATCAATTTGCCACAATTACATTTTCTGTATCCCTGTCCAGCCATTGTTTTTGTTTCCTTTGTGTTATGCTTGTAGGTTGCCCGAGATTGAACTTTCTGACAACTATTTCACAACTTCCAATTCATCAACTTTGCAATCATAACTTTGAGAACCAAAATGAACGTAATAACAGTCTTCGTCTCCCTTTGCCTCTCCGCTTGCAAAGTCTTCGCTTCTTCCTCTCACAATTCCTTCTGAACCAGCAGGGACCACTTCGCATCCATCATCAATTCCATTCTCGGCATCGTCGCTTTTCAGTTCAACCAACGCTCGCACTTTGTCGCCTGCCTTAATTGGTTGGCACTCATATCCTTCAATTGAAATTTGGATATTTTTAACATCCCCATACCTCTCTTCCACAATTTTTTTCAATTCCTCTTTTGTGGGATATTCGCCCTCTACATAGATCAATCCAACATAAGCATAAACCGATACAACAGATAGATCTACCTTAGGTCCAGCAGGGTATGGAGCATTATAAATCACCCCAATTTCATCACACTTAATTGCCGTGTTCAATTCCTTGAAAGATTCTTGATGATTGTCAAACTCATGACAATCACCGGCATCAACGATTTTTGGTAGTTTAAATTTCATTTTAGTATCCTAAATCTGTTAAAATTTCATCAATAAGCTGACATTCAGCACGCCTGACGCCAAGCTAGTTTCCATTTATTTCGCATCCCACATTTCCCGCTCTGCTTCATACTGTTCTGCTTCACCTTCGCCAGTGAACCATCCATTAACTTCGTCACTGAAAATAGCTTTGATCAATGCCTCTGCCACCTGATAGTGACCATGAAACACATCCATTGGAACATCTTCAAATTCTTCTGGATGAGAACGACTGGATGGGTGGTGCTTGTATCCTGTCAATTGCCATGCAGCAACTTCTCTGTGTTTGGCAATTGACTTAACTGTAGTTTCACTGAGATCAATTGAGTAGCCACTATTGACAATAACTACTTGTAGGTCTTCAAATCCGCGATTTTCAACTTGTGTAACATAATTGGCATTTGGGAAAAAAGATTTAAGGCTTTTTTCCAAAAGAGACACCAAAGCATCAACATGCTTTTCGCCAAAAGCAACCTTATCTTCGTGCGACAGTGTAGTTACTGAAAATCGTCGTTCGTTCATCATTGTCTCCTGTTGTGTTGGGTTATACAGGGATGTTGATTGAGAATTGATTATCTGACAACTATTTCATCTTTTTAATCTCATCCAACAAAGCATTCTCTTCCTCTTTCAAGACAGCCAATTTCACAGCAATTTCCTTCATTCTTGGATCTGCGTACTCTTTGTCTGTGGGAAGTGTTAAACCACGCTCAAATATGACTCGCTTGGCAACTTCGTTGGATATAATTGTCATTAAATCTCCCGAATTCCCGAGTATAGTTGTCTAGGGTTTAGAGATGGCCATTTCAAACACTCTGAATGCGTGCCTTGGAAAACAACCGCTGGCTCTTTTTCAAGTCTGACAACATAAATTTCATGCGTTTTAAGCCCTCTTAATCTTTCGATCTCCGCACATAGATCGTAGATTAGACGGTGAGGCTTGTCATTCCATTCGTCTGCTTGTGGTCCAATTCCACTGGGCGCGTTTCGGTAGTCTTCTATGTTAAGCATTTTTCTTTTTCCCTTCAACAGATGCCAACAACTTTCTTCGTCTACGCCTACGACAATCATCGTCGTTTGCTAGTTCTGATGACTGACATGCGCCATACAAAACGACAGCAACGATTAACGAAATAACTATGCCACAAAATATTTCAAATGGAGTCATGTTATCCAATTCCAAATAATGACAAAACGTATAGCCCTATCGAACTTACGATAAAGCTTACACAAAAAAGGCTGAAAGCCCACACTATCTTTTCTTTGTTCATAGTTGTATGTTGCCTGAGATTGAGTTATCTGACATAAAAACATAAAAAATAACGCCCCGCCAGCACAGAAAAGCCGCTCGTCGCGTTTGAAAAATTTAGAACGAGGCTTTTGTGTACTGACGAGGGCGCTTATTAGTCGTCAAGCTTGACCACTGATCCGTCTTCTTTGACGTGGTATCTTTTTGATGGGGCGGGATATGTTGGTTTAATTTTTCTGCCATTTAGTCTTTTCATATGCGTGCAGTTCCTCATGCCTCCAGCTTGCACGTCATAAACTCGTCCTTTGCACTGGAACAAAGATCTTGCCTCACTTGTTGGAGAAGCATTTTTCATTCTGCCTCCACAATTATCGCACCTATGAATTCCAATTAAACTCAAGAGCCAATTTTTCATTTTAATCCTCTTTTGTGAACACCAAAAATCCACCATAAGTGATTTGGGTTAATCCTCCAACCAGAATCCATAGATTGGGGGTATTGACTATCCAATGTGTGCCAGCTATAGCAAATGTAAAAATCGAACAACGTATAATCTGCCAACCTATCCTGGCTTTTTCGGCACGCCTAATCTTTCCTCGATATACGCACCATCGCATAGGTATTCGCTTCATGCTTTACCTTTCGTCTTTTGGGTTATGATTGTAAGTTGACTGAGAATTAGTTATCTGACAACAAATCACAAAAAAAGCCACATACCCCCAAAAGAGGTGTGTGGCTCAATTGTAACAAATTTGTTCCATTAGGGCAACGGATCTACAGTGTCTCCAACTTCTGTGCTTTCTAGCACCGATTTCAATGAATTGTATAATGTCAACAATTCTGCGGCATCAGCAGAACCCATTTCTGTAGTCAAATTGGATCGACCATGTTCTTGAACGAGTTCCCTAACATCATTAAGTCCAGATCTAACAGTGCGAATCATATTAATCATTTTGTTCCTAACTTTAATCGCACCTTCTGGAACCCCGCTTCCTTTGTCTAAAATAGCCATAAGCCTCCTTTGTTTATTTGTATATATTACCCTTGTTCTGTTTCATGAATCGAATACAATTTGAATATGAACAAAAAAAACGCAGATGCCGCTTTGTATGAATTGAAGAAACTAGCTGAAGAGTTAGAGATTTCAGATATATCCAATGTTCTTCTGGACAATCCACGATTCATTGTGTGGAGTGGATCAGGATCTAAAGGTCAGCACCACTTTGGAACTTTTGGATTGTTGATCCATACAGAAGAGGTTGTTGCTGGCTGTTTTGCCATGATGGACACATTCCCACAATATAATATTGATCCAACTGAATTATTCCTCTCTGCTCTTTTTCACGATTCTGGGAAGATGTTTGATTATGACAATCATTGGTTTGACAATAACCCAAATTTTGCTAAAAACAAAAATGACAATAATTGGAGATCCACAGACCACAAAAGATTGATACACCACATAAGCCGCTCAGCGTTGATTTGGAACGATGCCGTAAAAGAACATCCAGAACTACAAAAATATGCTGATCCAGTATTACATGCCATTCTGTCCCATCACGGAAGGCGAGAATGGGGAAGCCCAGTTGCTCCAAAATCTAGGGTTGCTTGGCTTCTTCATTTGTGCGATGGCATTAGTGCTAGACTACATGACACAGATACAATGGATAGATTTTAAATGAAAAGTTGCGAAGAATGCCTAAGCGAACTTTCCAAGATAATGAAAGAATACGTCGAAGCAATTAAGGTTGAAAATAACATAACAGAATTAGAAGCAGGAGAAGCAATGATCCACTGCTCTGATTCAATATCTCACATGGTTGTATACGGCAACCGATAGGAAAAAACGATGACTGATGAATTGACTGTAGATAGAAGGGAAAATGAAAGATGCATAATTGAATTACATGATAAATTCTGTATTAAATTAACTAAGGAAAGCGTTTATTCTGCTGATTTGGTAGTTAATGACGAATCATTCAAAGTAATCGTTGATTCTGTTTTTTTCGCAATGGAAGAACTAGACATTCCTGGCTACTTGTTTATCACTGTTTTGCCTGGATCTCTTATTGCAACAGGTCCAAATCCAGACGATTGTGGGCTTGGACTTTATAATGAAGGAATGCAACACATAACAATTGCTGGTGTTCAACACGAAGAATTCCCTGGCACTCCACAAGATTGGCTTGCAGAACTCTCTATCACAACCATTCATGAAGTGATCCATTACAAACAAGATTTAGATGGCACACTTGGGAAAGATGGATATGAAGAAGCGGCTGATGAAATGTCTGTTAAAATGTCTAAATTGGTAATTTAAAAAATCAAGCTGCGTATGCATACCTCATAATCTCTTCTGGCATTTCATCTAAATCAAGTGGAGTGTTTGTTTTACTATCATAAGGGTGTTCTGGCTCGTTGTTGAAATAATATCCAACATATTCTCCATCAAGATACAATGCATTGAATGCTTCGTCGTGATTTGCCAAATGCGCATCCCAAACATATGTTATTCCTTTGTGTAGAAGGCACTTCAAATATTTGCCTTTGGATTGTTTCCACAAATTATTCATCTCTTGCATGCTTGGATTAATGTGAATCAGCACTTCACGATTTGGAGGAATTGACACTCTTTCCCTACTTGATTCATTTACTAGCCATTCTTTGAAGTTCATGCATTATTTACCATATTTCATTCATTTAATATCACTATCATCATCTAATTGTTGCAAAAACTCTGGGATAATGCCATAGTATTCAAAGTTCCTCCTGAATTGGTGCATGGTGTAATAAAATATGTCAATTTCTTGACCAGATTGAAATGCATAATCTAATATTTCATCATAAATGCTTTTTGACAATGCATATCCACACGTACACATCGCACCACGCAGTTTCAAAAGGTTTTTGTCAACCTGCTCTTGATCCCATGTTGAGCCATCAGGATAATAGCCTCCAAGATGGTATCTCCCCCCTAAATACAGCATATCCCAATCTACAGATTCAATTTGTGGCAGAATTGACTTAAATAAATCATTTGAATCTTCCCTTACTTTAACATCATCCTCAAGTATGAGTATTTTGTCATATCCTTCTTTTTTTGCGTGCTGAATAACCTTAATATGGCTTAACTTGCATCCAATTGCACCTTTTATATACTTCTCTTCCTTATGCTCAAATCTGTCGTAGCATAAAGTATTGATGTCTTCCAACGATTCCAATTTTACGGCGGAAATACGATTGTAATCAATTTTGGCTTTATGAAGTTCTTTTCCAACTTCCATTATCCTATCGGTGCGCTCATCCAAATTGATTACATAGACTTCATCGAAATATTCATTTATCATGAAAGGTCATTTAATGCTAAAGCTCTAGCGTCTGTTATGACAGATGAGATAATTCGCCACTTATCTCTGCCACTAGAAGCCAAATACTCTATTGTATACCGACCCTGTGGACGGTTTTCTAATTGTATCTCATTGCCAGACAACCAACTCCACATTGCCTCAGCACAGGGCTTTGTGTCTTCTGACCATACGCCCATAACAAAGGAACAGTCTTTAGGAAGGGCAATTCTCCTCATTATAGGAGAAAAGCTGTGGTATTTAAACATGCTTGGAGCAGAATTTCTTAGTCTTTTCAATGCTTTCATAGCATAAAAAATGGGCATCATCTGATCGTGATCCCCATAAATCTCTTGAATATAGACGCTTATCTTCTTGTAAATTAAGTTCTGTATAGCTTGGGGAGCCTTGTTGCTTCTATCTAACCAATAGTTTTTCATCTCACATCCTTTGGCAGTTGCCATATTCAGATGCAGTATTTATCAGTTAGAGATATAAATCTCCCAATCGTCAACAATTCTTTTACCTGGCATCTTATCACATCTGTATTGTCTGTATCTAAGTTGTGAGGAAGAATAATGATACCAACTCGATATTGAATAATAAGCAAAAAATGGGTAGGGCTTGCTATCAATTAAATACTCAACCAATGCGCCTACGGCATCGTCATTATACACTCGCATAAGTCACTCATTTAAATAAGCCTTCCAATCGTCAAGCACCCTTGGCGAGTCATACCTTGTCCACCATTTGTGCGATATGTTAATTTTGTCCAAATACCAGTCGCCAGGATTTCCCAAGTAGACATTCCAATGTTTGATTTTATAATATATCGCGTCATACTCTCCGACTACAAGAAAAGCATCTTCTATAACAGAGTCAACAATGTCAATGTCACTCACAATATTCAATCCAGTCATACACCACTGTGGGATATTCTCTTTTTTTTGGTATGGTGGCGGCGTTCCCCAAACTCATCTCGTAGTGGGACGTATTTTTATATCCAAAATTATACCCCTTAATGGTGTCGTTGGCATTTAGAAAATTCCAATTAACCAGAGCATAAAATGCTGCATCGTATTCTCCAACCTCTACAAAAGCGAGGACAATTAATTTATTGCATAAGTCTGTTGCTTTTTTATCCATCATGATAATTTATCCAACTTCTGATGATCGTGTCTCTCTGATCATCTGGTGCATAACGCTGGTAGGCAATATTCTTATGTCTTTCATATTCATAATTATCATACGACTCATCACCATCACTAATGTAATAGCCCCAATTACAAAAGAGGTAATAAGTGAAATACGGAAATCTATGCCACCTGAAATGATCATAAAAAGTGCTGTTTAGAATATAGCTAGTTGACGATTTCAATTCTTTCAAATACTCCTCAAGTTTCTCTGCTTCCATAACTCACCCAATCTTTAACAATGGTTCGACGAAACCGTTCAGTGAGATCATCATTGCCAACACAGTAATTCCTCGCTACATGCAAATCCGAATCTGTTAAATAATCATACCAATCAAGCAAACAAAAATAAGTAGGATAAGGTCTTTTGCCACCATATGCTACTTCATTATAGCACAAATGGGAGAAGTGTTCACGTAATTCCATTTAAATAAGCCTCCCACTCTTTAATGATTTCCAACTTCTCAATTCCTGTAAAAGTGTTCTTGTAGGAATACTTGTTGTTCAAATCACCTGGCACTTCATACGAATAATTAAACCAACTTCTCATATGAAAGAAAGCACGAAATGGTTTTCGGGGCATGTATGTTTCACTATTAATCCATTCAAGTAATGAAACGTAAATGATTAAGGTTAATTCATGTTTTAATTTCTCATTCATCTAAATAAGCCTCCCACTCTGCGATCATTTCCAACGAATCGTAATACATATTTCTGTAAGACTCCCACTCTGCGATCATTTCCAACGAATCGTAATACATATTTCTGTAAGAAAAGTTTTTTGCATTGAATGTGTTGTCTCCATCTGAAAAATGCACCCAACTCTTCATATGAAAATAAAGACAAATGGGTTTCGATACCTGCCATTTATTATCGTGATAATAGATCAACAGTTCATCAATAATAAAATTCATCAGGAATAGCCAATCTCATAATATTCGAATCCAAACTCTAAATAATCAGACCAACTATGCATTATTTTTGATGTGACAAGAGTTCTGACATTGTTTTTGCGTGACTTTTCGGCAATAAAAATCCACGAAATCATTAATGCTTTGTGAACTAATCATCAATGAACCCCATCCAATCACTACTTTCAATCATGCCAAGACAGGTGGTTGAAGATATGTTTTTAGTTGGAGAACTTCCGCCATTACAATACAGTGACCATCCTAGAAAGATTGTTGAAATGAACAACAAATCATCTATAGGATGAACTGTACTACAATAAACTTCCCAGCCATCACGTTCAATCACAGTGTAGTCACAGTCATTGGAGTTTCGCCATCAAAAACAACCTCTACTCTGTTGACTACCTTGCCAAATGGAGGCATTGCAATTTCTTTGAATTCAGTACGTTCAACAACAAGGTTAGGATTACGTCTTGCCTCATGCCTATCTGGAAGAGACTTTATCTCTGCTATGCTAAAGGGGCGTTTTAATTTTACCTTTTGAATAAACACGCCTCTCTTAAAGAAGTCTGGGTATTCATTCCAATTAATGCCTTTCTGGAACAGCATCTCCTGCTTATCAGACCCATTTTTGCCCATCAATTCCTTGTGTGAGTAAAAAGACTGTGATGCCATGCTAATGCTGTTCTTAGTGGCATCTTGCTCACGCCACAGTACAGCATTAGCTGCTTCCATTTTATTTGGAACAGTCCATGCTCGACAATCGAATACTGGGTCCAAATGTGCTTTCTCTGGGATTGCCTCTCTCAAGTGCTTGTTGAAGAACAAAGAGCATTTTGCTGCTAAAATGGAGCATATTTTAAAAATACGCCCATCAAAGTAGATTTGGCTCTTAATATTGTCAGAATACAGAACCAAAGTAATCTCATCGCTCTGTGTGTACGCTATATGGGCGTTTGTCTCCCTCGCAAGGTACTTTGCGGTATTCGTCATCAATTCTGACAAGCGAACGTCATATGGACGCTCTAGACCCCTTGTGAAGGTGCTAAAGTTCTTTCCATCCAAACGAACGACTAAAGGGAGAAGAGGCATTGCTACCACTTGCTCCCTTCCCTCAAGTTCCTTCATTCTGTTTCCGAATTCATCACCACTCATCTTGTATGTCCTTTGTGTCTTTCATTAGAATTTCAATTGATTCTTTTTTCTTTTTTTCATTATGCAGATGTTTCTTTCTTTCTACAACTCTGATTACATAACTTTCTATTGACCTATATTCAAACTCATTAATTAACCCATCTTCCATTATCTTTGCCTTTTTCAACTCGCCTTCCAAACTGGGATACTTCTTTGCCCAATTAACTACGTTACATATTTCGCATCGTCAATTTCTTTATTCCCAGTGTCTACTATCATCCAAGCGAACATTGACACAACAAAAATAGAAAATCCTGCCACTAAAATGGCAGTTTCGTGTTCTCTATAAAAATCTTTCAATCTTTCGCAATTCATTGCTTCCTCAAAAACTCTTTAACTTTATTCTTTTCTCGTCCTGCCTGATGATCTCTATAGAAGCTCATCATGTGTCCATATTCATACTTGCTTATTACATTGTCCTTTAAAGCGGCATCTAAATAATCTGCCCGAACATTCGGATAAACCTTTTTCCATGATGCTATTTCTTTATATTCTGTTTCGCTTATTTCTTCTGTCAAGTGTGATCTTACAAACAGAACAAGACAAATGACAACTATGCCTCCAATAAGACACGTAAATACAATCGGAAATACAATATCGAATTTGTCATAAATCAAATTTTTTAATTCTGCACAATTCATTTGTCTTCTGAGGTGGCTTTTATTTCATTTTTAGTTTCTTCCAATTCTTCTTCTGCTTTTTCTGCACTGCGTCTTTCATATTCGCCGTATATTTCATCGTACTCTGATTCTGTTACAATATCATCTTCCATTGCGTCAGAAACCATTTTTTTTAATTCATCGTCGTTAGCATATCTTGCTATGTTGGCAATGTTTAATATGGTTGTATATTGGGAAGTAGATATTTCTTTATTGCCTGCTTTTTCTGCTTCTGGCGTTGTCTCCCACCCATTAGCTTCTGTCTCTGTAGGCTTAACACTTGTCAAATTTGTCAAATCATGTTTTATTTTTGATACATCACTTTTTTCATCACGCGACTTGTTCTTTTCGAAAAGAGCATATATGTCATTGTATTCTGATACGGTGATGATTCCGTCTTTCATGGCATTGGTAATAGGACCACGCAAATAATCGTTCCCAGAAAGATTTTTAATATTGTTGTATTCACTTGGATCTATTTCATTGCCAGATATTGCCCAATCTATGGATGGAAGCAACACAAAGAAGATTATTACCAAAAATAAAATTCCGCCACCAACACCAAGCACTGGTCCTGGTATCTTTTCAAGGAAATCAATTAATCTTTTGCAATTCATGCTACTACCTATGGGCTGGGACTAATCCAATCTTAACTCTTCCGTCTTTTGTTTTTGCTGAGACTTCCCACTTTGGAACAAATGACACTAAGCCATAAAGGTATGGACCTTCACTGTACACGACAATTTCAACTTTTTCTTCGTCCTGAAACGTCCTATCAAACATCTCATTTAAATTAACAAAGAAATGTGCCGAGTCATCATCATGTTCTACATATTGAACTCCACTTTCAGAAACCTGTATTTTACATTCGATGTTAGAATCAATTTCATAAGGAACAAACTGAACTGAAATTAAAATTGCAACAAAAGATAAAAACACTAGACCCAAGACAGAGTATACGCAATAGTCATGGCAATTTCTTATCAACGCTCTGTCGTGATGCCCCTCTTGCCTAATTATCATCCATACGAATGCCAACACAAAGGTAATTAAACAACCGCCTGCCAGAAATCCAATTGTCATCATATGTAATAACTCCACAATTTGCAATGCGATACAATCTCGTTGTACACATCTTCGCCAAAATCGTCTTTTATATTTGCATGGTAGCCATTTGCGCACAAGAAATCACGCAAAGTCAAATCAAAACAATGGTTTCCTTCGCAGATTATGATAGTGCTAGACCTCAAGATCACCGTAACTCTATGCCAATGCTTGGCTCCATAATGGTCTTGCTTCCACGTTCTGGTTCGCTCAATGTCACATCCTGACGTTATTTTAAGATCCCGCCAAGACTTCATAGCTCCTTTAAGATCCACTGTTCCATCCTGGGTCTGTTTTGTCTAGGTACTTCTCCGCTGACCTTACTGCACTAGCGCCGTCTTCTTTGTCAATTAATAGCTTCTGATTTTCATCATATAACGACACCAACATATTGCTACCATATGCGACTTGAAAATATCTTAATTTCCATTTCTCATTCTGTTCATCGTAGTAAATGCTTGTAGACATTTAATTTTCCTTATCTTCTTTTAATCCAAGATTGATAGCAATACTTTCAAAAGGATTACGTGCATCAACATAGCAATCCTCACACATCTCTCCGTAAATGTTATTCAGTAATTCATTATCGCAACATTTACATTTGATCATAAAGTCTCTTTCGTAGTTTTGGTAGGCTTTGTACCCTTGCCAGTAAATTCAATAATTGCTTTTGCAAGATTGTGTTGATGTCGCTTATTGCGACTTTCTCGATGAATCTTTCCTAACACTATAGCAAATTCAGCCCTGCAATCATCGCCATAGTATTCGCCAATCTTATCCACTGTCTTGGGTATGATTTCATCTTTCCCGAGAGATCGCAATGAAGAAATTAAATCAAGATAAGCTTGACGAGCTAAGTCTTTCTCTTCATTCCACTCAACAACCCTTTTAGGACCTCTGCCTTTGGGATACGCTTTCTTCTTCATCTTTTCTGGTCTTCTTCTTGGCGGGTACACAGAAGGCTCAACCTTCTTTCCTTTTGGCTCAGATGTTCCTGCCCAAAAACCATCTGGCTTTAATCCTTCCTTCTTCTTTTTATCAAGAAGTTTCACAGCGTCCTTTTTTGCTTTTTCCAATGCTTCACGTTGCAAAAGAGTCATGAAACCCGAACGTCTTTCTGCTTGCTTTCTAGCCTCCACTAACGCTGAATTATTAGATGCATCTGCGCCTGTCAAGCAACCGCACCTTTCCCAATAAACATTTCCGCCATATTGCATGAATCCCACACCATTAACAATGTCACCAGATCTTAGTCCAATTTCCTTAAATGGTATTTCAAGCCTAACCCATTCGCCACCCTTTGGCAAATCTCCCATGTTGTGATAATACAAATCGCCACTATCTGTCAATTTTGGAAACAATAAATCTTCGCCCCAATAAGCACGATGACACCATTGGTTGTTGTGCTGGATTTCTATTAAAATAGTTTTTGGATTGTTTAGTTTGTGATGAAACTTTACATAAACGAAAAAGGAATCACCTACAATTTCCATCTTCCTGTTATAAATCGCGTGTTCACTTCGCTTATCGCCGTCACCCGATCCAGAATTATGGTATTGAATTCGAGAACGAATAGATCCATCCATCTTCTCTGCTGTGCTATACAGCCATTGCCCAGAAGCAATCTCGCCATGCTTAATGCTTGCATCGCCTTCAATCCAAACCTCTTCTTTAATATCAGAAGATGATTCAATTAAACCAGAGACTTTTTCTTTTGCCAAATCCTCTCTACAAGTTGTGTCTTCTTTCCAAGACTTTCTCTTTCCATCCAACCACTTCTCTGCTTTCCCAAGCACCTGTTCTGTAGTTAGATTTTCTCCCTCAGCGCTCAACCAAATAGTTGAACATGATGCTCCACCTTGTCTTAGTTCGCACTTCCATACTCCGTTTTCTGAAAATATCTTTGTCTCAAACATTGTCTTCTCCTAGAGCTACACGCTCTTTCCAATTTGGCATACACCTGTCTAACCAATTTTCTGCGCAGGCTTTAACGTTCACGTCTTTTTCATTTTTAATTATATTGCCATCTTTATCTTTGACAGGAACTTCGCCTCTAGCGCCTTTTTCAAAGAAATGAAGATTCCAATGATTTTTCTCATACAACAATTCTAACTTCAACCACTGATTATTATCCATCCCATGTTCCCTTTGCCATAAAACTCAGGCATACGTGTTCGTTAATTTCTCCGACTTTCACACCTCTGTGATTGTATCCTTCCATCCAATTTCTTAATCTGAACGGCATTTTCCATACAACATAATCCTTTTCATAATACAGAGTTATGCAGTGATGCTGGACATCTACCTTTACAAGACTATCAAATCCTGGCGTTTCCTTCAATGCCATTGAAACTGGATCTGGGAAATCATCATCGGAATAATACTCCTTGTTTAGATGATCTTGTGTTATCTTAAATTGAAATCTCTTCCAATCACCTTTGCAAGCAGTTCTTGACGTTGCCTTTGGTTTGGCAAAATTTCCAAATCCTATTGATGCCATTATTTTTCCAACAATTGTAAGTGGTTTTCGAAAATAAATTCTGCCGTTACAGATTCTTTGCTTCTTCCAATTCCCAATTCTTTTCTTTGTCGGTTAGCGTCTTCAGATGCATCACTTGCATTTTTGCCGTTGACGTGAAAAATATATCGCTGTGAAACACCACACATATTTCCTATTTGGCAAACAGTATATTTTTTATTACTGTTCAGAGAGATCTGTTCTCTCACATCTTCCAACTCGCCTATTTCGTCTGCCATCTGTTTTTTCTCGTCAGCAGAGAATGCCATTGCATCATTGCCTAAAGAAGATCTCAATTTTCTGATAGAATCATTAATTGAATTTATGGCTCTAGTTGTTTGTCGTTCAGTAAGTTCCATTTCTAATTCCTACAAAAATAAAGGACTCTGATGCGCCAATTGGCTTAGAAAATGATCAGGGGGAGTGCCACTTTCTAGAAAATTACATCAGAGTCCTAACGTGTCAAATTTTACGAAATGTACGTTCTCTCTTCAATAATCATCATATTCGCCTTCACCATCCTCATCCTCATCCTCATATTCGTCAATGTCACGAGGCTGATTCTGTTGATACAATCTCTCAGCTTCTTGGGATGATTTGGCTCTAAACTTGTAGCCAAGTGCCTCAGATAGGGAATTGACGCCATTAATCCCCTTTACAGCCTCAGAAGGCAGGATTTCCCCGCCAGCAAATTGATCATTAAGCTGTTTAGCCATATCGGTCAACTGCTGTTCACTAATCTTGTTATCCATGTTTTCCCTTTTCTTGTAAATACAGACAATCTTTTAGTCTATTATACTTCAAAAAGAGGCAAACTGTAAACAACTATTCCAAGAAATTTATGTAATCTATCATGGAACGATCAATAATAGCCTTTTGTAGTCTGTCGCCATTTAGATTCAATGTTGAAGCTATGGCTTGTCGTTCCCGCATTATGCGTAGTTCGTTCGCCTGATCCTCTAACAGCACATCGACAAATTCCTTCCAAACGCACATCGCACAAATACGACCCTCTGGACGTTCTTCCGTGCCGTGAACTCTTGCATATGTTGCAAAACTGGTTCCGCCTATCTCTGCCCCATTGCCTTCACATCTTGCGCATTTCATACTCTCCCCTTCATCATTGCATGCCTCTTCCTCATCATCTTTACATGCTCTCTCAATTCGTTACGGTGATCCCTCAACTCTTCTAATGTCATTTCCACATCGCCCTTTAACTCATTGCAGGGAGAACACATTGTCTGATAATTGTCAAGGTTGTTTTTGCCGCCCTTTGATTTTGGAACAATATGATCTTTAGTCATTAAGATAAGTTCATTATCAACGACAGAGTATAAATTAAAATGACACCCTCCATCTAAAACCCACTCGTCAAGGCTCATGTATTCTCCTTTTGCCCCACAACACATGCAAGATATACCTCTTGAGAACAAAGTATATCGTTGAGAACAAATTTTTACAGAATGTTCAACTTCATCTACAACAAAAACCCTTCTTGTTTTGCGATACTTTTTATCTGATGGATCATCAACAAGCAATAAGTGCTTAAATAATTCCTCTGGGTTGAAAAGTGCAAGACTGAAATATGGCATGTTGCCGTTACAGGAAATCCATGGAGCAATTCCAAGATCTTCTAACTTTGAATATTCAATGTCTATGACTTCACTCATTGTGTTTCCCATTTCATTATTGATAAAATCAAACCAATTACCATCGTACTTGTCGCTATCAAAGAACCGTTAAGTAATACAACGTCCATGTTGATTTCCCCCTAAAGTAAAATTAAAACGCCCCTCAATCCCTTTCGTCATAGTCTCCATACGGAAGATTGTCATAGTCCTGATTGAATTGTCTGCTAGAGTATTCCTGGTGGTCGTTTAATTTTTTATTTGAAGCCGCAAGTCTCTTTTTAAGAGATGCGATTTCATCCCTTTGTTCTCTTAATTTTTCAAATACCAATTCTGCCAATGCGCAAGTCCGATGTTGCCAGTAATCATTTAGATGGAATTCGTATGGATAACACTCTTTCTCTAGTCCCCCATAAGGAACTAAATTAAAACTGTTTACAAGATTCAATGGATCGTCTGTATCCAATGCTTCTCTTATTTCGTCTATTCCTGGCGTTTTCACAATCAATTCTCCAAAGGGATTCCATTAAAAAACTTCATTCAATCATCTCCATTCCCAAAACCCAAAATAACACACCTACAAAGTATGCAACTATGGCAATGAGTAGCGTTACAAAACTTCTAATGAACCACAGTAACACAAGCCAAAAAATGGCTGCGAATGTTAATTCATCTCCATTAATCATTTTAACAATGTCAAAAATTGCTGTTGCAATAACATAAATTTCGTAAACCACTCCACCGAATGCTCCAAGAACGAAACACGCAACAGACAAAACAAGTAGGCATACTCCACTAATGTTTTTCATAATCCACCTGTCCTTTTTACGTTCTTACGCTTAAGACTAATAGACACTACATCACCCTGACCTTCATTTCCAACGATGCGCCGCTGAGAGTTGGCTATTTTCTCTGCGTCTCCAAAATCTTTTGCAAAAACTTTAAACAGATGTCCACAAGGTTTTCCAATCAGGTCAGTTCCATCGCTTATAATTTCATATTCGTGAAGAAACTTAAAACGTGGCTTAGTAATTGAATTAACCAATGATTCAAGTTGTTCATATGAAACCGTTTGTCCACCATATGCCAAGTCTAGACACTCAACTTGCGTTTCATTTAATGTCGCAATTTTGTCCCATAAAGCTTCTATTTGCTCGTCGCTTAAACTCATGCTGTCACCATTGCCTTGTTCTTCCAGTAATTAAAAGACTCACGCATTTGTGACTCAAACTCTTCGGGAGTCATATTGGTTGCTGTTCCACCATCTGAGCCAAAATGGTTGTGCATGAGAGTCATAGTCGCAATGGGTGCCAATTCATCAGTAGGATGACCATTGATTGCTATGACTTCATATTCAGCATCAGTCTCAGCACCTTCGTCCTCTTCCAGAACATCATGACCGTAAAGAACTACCTGAACACGCTTGGCAGGAATCTTTTTAGTTTCCCTAATTACATGTGTGCTTTTTCGTGGTTCTTCTCCCTCACTGCGCGACTTGAATTCGCCAACCAGCTTATCGCCTTCCTTCAACTCAACTACGCCAGTATAGAAGTTGTCTGGTGGGACTTCTACCAGAATCACTCCCTCACGATAACCGGGGGAGATACCACCTCTTCGTAGATCCATTGATAGCTCGATATGATAAAGCAAGTCTGCCTCGCTACCATCGTAGTGAGTGAATTCGCTCTCGGCTGTTTGTCGCCGTACAAAACTGTTGATTGCTACTTTCATTTTTCCTCCTCTTGATTCGCGCCCCAAGAATCTGGCGATTCCCACAATGGCGCACTTGAATTAGGAACGGACATTTTTTCTAATAGTTCATATCTAAAAATGCAAATAAATGTTTCGTATCGTCCAGGCTCAGAAAAAATATCGTTGTGCTTGAACCTTTCTGGCAACTTCATTTGGATCTCATCCATGCCTATCCAGACAGATTGAAACCCTTCATCAGTTGCCCCGCCATACTGGTCAACTGTCTTGTGCTTTGTGGACACATTAACGTGTAAGATGATTACATCATCTGTCATTGTCACTAAGTTGACTGCTTCAACATGACCTGAGTTTCCACGTTCTGGGTGTCTCTTTACATTTATTTTAATCATATTTCAAAAGTCTCCCTCAATCCCTTGCTGGTCATACACTTTGATTGACCAAAGCTGTCAAATTCATACACACGAACCGTTTCATTAATCGGATAGCTATACTTAGCCTGTCGTGCATCAACCTTCTTTTTGACTCTTTTATAAACCTCTGACACCATGCTTGCTTCCACAAGAAACATATCGCCAGGAACAATGCTGCCCTTATTTGAACGACAAACGATATAATTAGTCATGGATTTCTTCTCTGTATTCAGGGACAACATCACTAACTCTAGTTGTTACGTCTTTATTTTGCATGCGAATCTGAGCAATCGCCCATAAACGAGCATACCGTTCTGCTGAAATGTTGCGATACCAACATCTCCCATCTGGAGGATAGTCTGGGTCAAAAACGCATTGGTGATATGCGACTGGCTCTCCACCACGTCCAAACTCTACGTGAAGTTCGTTCCAATCTTCGCCATTTCGATGTGCGATTGTCGTAACTGCATATCTAACCACAACTTAAACTCCCCAATGAACCCAAACGGCAAATGCCATCAACAACACTGTGAACAAAACAAAAAATAAGTCTACCTTATTCATCGACTTCCTATTTGTATGTTGATTGAGAATTGATTATCTGACAACTTTTTCATTGATTATAGCAGCAAGATCGCACGCCTCTACATACTTTGTGTTTTGAAAAACATGAACAGGCAGTCTTTCAAGAAGAATTTCAAACACTTCACTAACGCTGAGTTTTGAAATGGCGTCACGTTGACATAACGAAAACTGGTTGGCTTTATCTCCCAACAATTCTCGTAAAGCTATTTCATTCTTGTTTTTCGAATATCTTCCAATGTAAATTACTTTCATTTTTGACCTTTCGACACAAGACCCTTCAAGACCGTGAACCAACCAGGACCGTTTTCTCGCCAATGGTGGCGCACTGTCCGACAATAAGTGTCGCCCTTTTCAATACCTTCTCCATGACTCTTTTTAGCGACATAATTCTGTTGATCTACAATTCGCATTCCGCCCTCAACAACTTCGGCATGACAACATGGAGATCCATTGTCATACAAATGCTCTGTGCCAAAGGCGTGATCAAAGCTGTTGTCAATGACCACTGCTCGGCAACCTTCTCCGCACTCATTGCAAATTCCCTCGAATCCAATTTCGTTGCATTGGGAAATTTGCCGACTTGACATTTTAAGCATGATTATCCTTCCAAAAAAAAGCAAGCAAATGATTGCCTGCTTGTATGTTGATTGAGAATTGATTATCTGACAACTATTTTCCAACAACTTGCTTCGGCATAGACAATTTTGCCTTTCTTCTGTCGTATTCTTCTTTTGGCTCTATTCTAATCATGCACTTTGCTACACCTTTGGATTCTACTGATTTTCGAATTTTTTCAGCTAATTCATAAGCTCTATTCTTGGCGTCTTCTTCCAAACCTTCGATTTTGAAACTCTTCTTGTCTGCTTTCCCTCTTTTTGAAGCTGCCATAAATGTCAGAACCCATTCTGTCACTGGCTTAGGCTTGCTGGCTTGCAGATTAGCTCTATCAAAGTACCAAATCAATGCAGCCATTCCAAACATGAAAATAAACATGAAGGCAATTAAAGCGTAAACAATTAGTTGTGGTTGTGTTAGATTTATGTTGTCTAACAATTCTGTGATCGGCATCTGTCTCATCCAATCAATGTAATGATCTGTATGAATATAAAAACCCATGCAATTACTGCAAAGACTTTGTTAATCGTTGAATCGTCCATTAAGCACTCTTCAAATGTTGGAGCGCTTTTTTCTCTTCCAAGACACCCGCAAATGGCGTAATTGCAGAACCATGCAGGCCAATAAAATGCTTTTTTTAACATGTTGAGAATGATCGTCCATTTTTGTGGTTGTAAAAAAACACAATAAAACGCTTCTTTCTTGCAGAGAATAACCAATGCGCTTTCCAAAATGATCGACGCAAAAATACATTAGTAAATTTACAAATCAATCGTATTGGCCAGTAGCTTATGTGGCTACTTGCGGTTCTTAAGTCGTACTTTGTCACATGCATACCCAAAGAAAGTAATCAACCCAGCAACTAAAAGCGTTACTTCTCCAACTCCCATACACACACATGAAAACAACATTATTCCACCTTGCATTGTTCTTTCATGCTATTAGATTCTTTTATGCATGAATCATATAAGTTCCAATCCAAAAACCTTTATCATCCTTTTTGACGAATGACAAAGTATCGCCACCTCGACGAATGCAAATTGGAACAATAAATCTTTTCATGATGGGTATATTGATTGAGAATTGATCTTCTGACAACTATTTTTTCAAGTCGTCCAATTCATTTTTGAAATCATCCAATGCATCGGCAAAATCATTTACTATTTCCAAACACTCTGAAATTTCTTCCCCTACAGAAACCGAATCTTCTTCGCTGATTAGAGGATCGCCATGCTTTTCCAAAAGATCAAGTGTGTGATCCATCACATTACATACTTGAATTCCAGTCTCTTTGATTTCTCCCTCAGGAAAATCCTCTATTGCTTCACGCAACTCTTTGAAATACGCTTCAAACTCAACTCTTTTTGAATAATCAAAACTCATGGCGATTCTCTTTTAATGTTTTCAACTTCTTCAAGTAGTTTTTGAATTTCTTCTACTTGACTACCCTTACTATCGTCTCGCTGCTTCTTGTCCTTCAAAGCAGTGCTTGCCCGCTTGCTCATTCTCTTCTGTTTCAGTTTCTCGCGTATTAAATTTCTTCGTTCAACACGCTTTTTGTCAATCTCAGCCGCGACCTCTTCCACATACTCAACATTAACTTGTTGTTCCATGTACTTTTCAGCTTGCTCTTTAACGTTCGACAAGCGGATCTCCTGCTGTTGCTCGGCAACTTCGTCTTCGAACATGCCACGATCTCGTAACTGTTGTTTTACGGCTCGTGGGACTCTTACGTTTGCCATTTCGTGACGTAGAGAACCATTCAAGCTACGAAGATAGACGACGACCATTGCTTTGGCAACATTCTCACCAAACGTCTCGACAACCTTGTCGTACCCAAACAAACCCTCTTGCTCCAATATTCTTGAAGCATGACTCAAATTTTGCAATTCAAATTTAGATAGCATATCAAATTCCTAATCCGTGTTGTGTGTCTCTTCACCAGTGTACTCATTCCAATTGTCCCACCAAGCTTCTGTTTCAGCATCAATTGAATTTTTGTCTTTTTCAAACAGATTTTCATCTTCCCACTTTATTTCCCCATCATCATCAAGAACAAAAGTGTCAACGTCGTCATCATCACTAAGAAATGAAAATTCTGAACTTCTGCTTTCTCCCCAATGAGTTTGTTTCGGTTTATGTGGTTGAGAAAAACCAGTTGGGGCAATTCCAACAAATGACCTTGCCTTCTTTGGACGTGTGCAATTCCCAGTTGCTCCAATCTGTGACGCCACAAGACCTTCTGGTGCCAATTCGTCAAAACAATATAGATTGTATAATGAACGGTTTGAATTTTGAACCTCAATACTCTTACCATCTGCACTAAAACGACCACGCATAGTTCTGCGATAAATCGAAAGTGTTCTCTGAGCAATCATTGTAGCAAACAATCTAAAATGAAGCTCTCTCGCCTCATCTACGTCGTCTTTTAATTTCAGTGTAACTCGATTGCTGTTTATCGTAAGTCGATTACACTCGCCGCCTTTTCTTACGATTGTAACTTCTGGAATCTTCATTTTATTTTACCTTTATAGTTCATAAACTGTAACTGGTGCGTATGGGCACCAAAGTTCTTCAATTAGTTCTACAATAAATTCCCAAGTGCCCCCAGCGCGATCACTGCCAAATTTAGGACAATGAATTTCATCATCTTGATTGTGCCACTTCCCCTTCATTTCAAGTCTTCTCAACAATTGATCTCTTACCTCACACATGCAACTAATCAACGCTTCGTAACGAATAGGCTTTTCGATAGACCTGATTGTTTGGTGTTGAGCAATCATGTTGACGACTGCAACTGTTGACAATTGATTGCTTTTTACGGGGTAAGACCATTGAACTTTTCCTAAGACCAAACCGTTCTGACTTTCATGCTCATTCCTATAAACATATTCAGGAGATTCAAACTCCAATTCCATAGGCCATTTTTCAGATACAGGAACAACAAATCCACTTCCCCATGCACCCTCATCATTTACAACGTGAGGTATGATCTTGAAATTGTCGTCTTCTGGAAGCAATTTAAATAAATCGCCTTTGATATAATTTATCACATTATATCCCTTTCAATGATTAGACGTTGGTGATTAAACATCCATCTCTCAACGGCTTTTTTGCTTTCTAATAACCCAGAACCAGTTCTTTCTCGGTACATTTTTATTGTAAGTATCTTTTTAAGATACTCGCCATTTACGAGAATGTCTATTTCTTCGCCTGATAGATCATCTCCTTCAATAGGAGTTGGATAAGGTCCAAATTTACGACCAGCGGAATCTAACCCTACATCAGACAAACTTGGAGGGGCGTTGTATTTTTCATAAATTGAACCGCCAACTCTTTGTTCTTCGACCTCCATATCCTTTTCGTTCCAAATAGGTGGAGTTCTGTCAGTCAAAGTACCCTTAAACGACTCCAAGTACAAATTAACAGCAGCAAGTGATTTAGACAAACTAACGCCCGTTCTGTTTCTGTAGTCTTTGACCGCTTTAATCTTGTTCGTAGGGGCGTTATTTTTTTCACCATCTGCCAAATCTTCTCCAAGCATTGCGCCAAGTTCGTGAGATAGATTATCAACGTCTGTACCCATATGCTGAGCAAGACGCAAAACAAGGTATTTGTAATCTGATGCTTTCATTACTGCTTCCTTGAAATGAACTTCATATCTTCCATGCCACTAAACCCCCTAGTCGTATCCATCACTGTATCGCCCTCTTCAAGGGATACATAAGATTCTGCCTCTGATACAGTGGCAGCGATTACGGGGACTTTTCGAGTCCTTCGCTTTTCGCCATCAAAATTCTGAATTGTGACTATGTATTCTGGCATATTTTTTCTCCCAATAAATGATGCTTCATACCATTATACTTCAAAAATGGCACATTGTAAACAAAAATAGATTACCATTGTTCATATCACCCGCAAGGAACTAAAGTCCCTGTGTTTCTTTCATCATTGCTCATTGTCAACTTCCTTCTCAATAGAAAATGGAGACTTAATCTCAAACAGCCTGTGATTCGTTCCCTCTGCTTCGTCTATGCGAACTATCGTATCAACAAAAAGCAAAGAGGTAATGACGAACAGACAAATACCAATTAAAATTAAAACGCCCCGACGACCATCCTGGCGCTCCCAATAAGCAAATACACTCACAGTCAATGTAAGCGTAAGTAAAACGATTGATGCTAATAGCATTATGATTGCTGCTGATGTCATACCCACCAAGTTCCTGTGCTGTTTACATTTTTAATATAACTGAATATAACGAACATCCAAACTGCGAAAAATGCAAATGGAACGATAATAAATCCGCCTAACACGCCCACCAATATCTCGCATCCACCAAAGTGGCAAAAAGCATGAGATATACATGCCCAAAGAGAACAATAATAAATAATATAAAGAACTAATTTATACATTTAATTCGCCCTGTTATAAGCTGAAACGCCAGAACAAATCAAAGATATTGGCATAATGAAAAACAAAAGCATGTTGGCTGTTGGTTCTGGAAAAAATAGTGTTATGGACGTAAAGACTCCTACGTGCAATAAAAACCAAGCTGTTGTTCCTAAAAACGAAAATTCGTAGAAAGCAGAGTAATTGAAAAGCTGGTACGAATCAATCAACGTCATCTTAAGACTGTTGATTTTTTCACCAATGGTTTCCTTCCGAACATATGGATTGAATTTTTTACGCTCCACTTTCGGCTTTTCTGGGGCGGTTGCCCATAGACAGGCTACAACCACAAAAATGATTAATATTATAAATGCAATCATGCCATATTCTCCAATGATCTTTGTTAAGTAATCGAAGCACCAACCCGCTAAGGTTGGTGCTTCTCTTACATATTAACTAGGTGGCGCAGTTTATAAGGTTCTGCTACGTGACGAGCTACCCAGTGAACTCAGGCTTCATATCTTTAGGTTCTACTTATATAAAAGATATGTTGTTGCCCAAAATGGATTAAAGGTTGCGTCTCTTGTCCATTTTCGTCTAACCTACCATTGTTATTATTACGCAACAATAACAACAATTGTGCTAAATTACACGTATACGTTGAAGACTTGCTATTGATTCCGCCAAGGCAAGTGTAGCCTTAACTTTCGCTAATTCAATAAGCATCTCTGCCTTTTTGTGGTTTTCAGCCTGCCTAGCAATGATTGCAAGTGCATCCTCCAACAATTCATTTGACTCTGATCTGTTACTCATCTCTATCCTGCCAAGTTGATTTGTGTTCGTCTGGCGTTCTAAACCATTTTGCCAATCCAATGCTAGTTGCTTCCGACAAATGCTTTTTAGTCCCCATCCAATCTTCTATATTAATTGGAACTTCCACCTGTTCGATCTCTTCAGAAACAGCATGGAGCATTTCATTTACGACCCCCACCATTCTATCACGATCAACATCGCCAAGCCAAGATTCTATGCAATCCATCAACCTCTTTCTTAGCTTATCACCTTGCGTTCCATAAACGCCTTCGCCAATGTATTCTTTACTCATGTTCGCCCTCAAAGTGTCTTTTGAAATTCGACCTCACAACCATATCCGCTTTCTTATGTTCGAATTCGCAAGGACAATTGCCACCCATGTAACATCTAATTTCCACTTTGCCATTCAATTTGTCAGTAATGTGAGATTTAATTTCATCGTAACAAGATTCGCAAAAATAACATGAATGTTGCTGCCCATCTTTATTATTTGAGTCATAACCCCAAGTAGCACTCAAAAGTGCGAACTCTGGTCCGCAACGATCATTGGTACAACTGCTACCGCAAATGTCGCAGATAACGTCTGCAATCTCTTCGACCTTCTCTTGGATCGTCTTTTTAACAACTGTCATATATCCTCCAATTAATGTCGTCATCGGCGGCAGTTAAATTATGAAACGAAATGTCTGGAATCTTCTCAGTCTTTGTGGGTTCCGTCTCTTTCAACTCTCTTTTGTATTTTCCCAACATCTCAAGTTTTTCATCAAGTGTCAATCTGGAAATCTGTTGGCGTCTGGAATCTACCTCTAGGACTATCTCTGGCTCTGGCTGAACAGGTTTTGGACGACGGACGAATCTTATCCAATCCCTATGAAAACAATGTTCATTACTATCTTCGAATCCTATGGGACGATATTGGGGAAGAGGATCTATGGGACTTACAACCAAGTGTAAATCTTCGTATAAATAGCCCTCGTGATTCATGCCAGAAACTCCTCTAATGACAATTAGAAGACCTCCCTTGACAAACATACCGTCCACACCATCGCCAATAGCCTTCCAATAGCCGTTGTCGATTCGCACTATGTCGCCCGCTTTAATCATTTTGTTCTCCACTACAATCTTACTTCAAAATTGCCAATTTGTCAAATAAGATCGTAAAATATCTGAGTTTTAAGTGATTTTATGGCGATTTAGAGATGATTAGGCACGCTGGGGCAAGCATTTTTTTGCCATAGGCAAAAAAATAACGACCCTAGTACCCCTCAAGACCTTCAAATTCTATTCCAGCCGATTCACATATTGCCTGTGCCACATTGTGCATTACCATATCAGGATGGTGATCATAATCAACTCGACATAATTCATTTTCCTGTTCATCAACCAAGTACAAGTATGGCGAGTCATCATCTGGGCATACGATTTTAATTTTGTTGGTCATTTTCTTGTTCCTCTAAATAAAGTTTAAGGGACTTCACGGCTTCTAAAAACACACCATCTCTTTCAATGTCATCTCTCAATCCTTTCCAAGAATCTCCGTATTCTCCGCGAACCAAGTCTTGATAATTACGAAGTTTATCTTCAAATTTGTCAACATCTATCTGAGAAGCAACATCAAACATCAAATCTTTAAGAACCGCTCCTTTTCCCCACTTAGGACTTTTCATTTCTTTAATACGTTTGCTTGAATCAAAACCTCCGCCTAATTCTTTCTCCACACCTCTAAGCTCTGCAACAGTGTCAACCTTAAGTGGCAAACGAATTGTTTTGCCCAACAATTCAACTTCTACTGATTTAATTTTAGTCATCTTCCTTGCTCCCTACTATTGTCTTTGAGAATTTTAATTAGTTCTGGGTTCTCTTTAATTTTGACCTTCAACTCTTCAAGCCACCACTCAGTCTTAACCTTACGCATCCATTGTTTGTTCTTGTGCCATCCCTTTGCCACAACACCTTCAATATTTTGCATCTTGCGAACCTCTTCAACAAACTGTTTGTTGAGGTTGCCCTCGTAAATAACTGGCGCGGAGTCAAGATGACTAAAGTTACTAATAAATTCGCGAGGGGCAATGACACCTTTTTTATAAATATCTACATCTATAAGGGTAAGAGTTTTGTCTTCATTCGGATCATGCCATCCGGCGAACGAGTTTTCTCCATAGTATTCAAAAAAGCACGTTGCACGTTGCACTCCACGATAATCTTTGTTATCGGCAAACACTTGAGAAAGATCTTCTGACCACTTTTCCAAGAACAAAGGAATTGCTTTTCCGAAGTCTGGGTCGTTCTCGTCGAACAGACGCCATCGTGTGCCGTACTTGTTCCAACCACCCTTGCGATTCCATTCGAACCTAAGATTGCTCCCATCGAACTTGTGGAAGGCTATACAGGGGAGATTAGGCATCAACCGTGATGGACCGTCAATTTTTGGGTAGGTTTTCATATTCCCTTTTAACTTCTCATGCCATGGAAAGAGAAATCGTTTACAAACTGATAATTCGCCTGTCCCTGGTGTAGAGAAAGTGCCGAATCATCATCTGCCTTAAACAGTAGGACGTTTTCAGATTCTTGGTCTAGACGATCAATGACATAATCAATTGATTCCTTTGACCCAAAAACAGTGTGGGCAACATCGCCCTCTTTCCAACACAATTTGTAATTATTCATCGTTTTCATCTTTCTTTTTACGTTGCCAAATCTTCCAGTTAACTCCTTCGTAATCTTCATCATCTTTGTGCTTGTCGAACTTACTTTCTTTTTTCAGACCTTTAATTAATCCATCTCTTCCCTGAATGATCTTCTCCCCGACCCATTCTCCAACAATCTTAGATTTGTTGTAATCTGTCTGGACACGAACCAAATCGTCAACGTCTTCCTTGTCAACGGTTCGATCATCTACTCCATCAGGTCCAAAAGACCTCACAGTATAGGTAAATAAATTCTCGCTCTCGATAGCATCTTCATACAAGAGTGGAGAACCCCATAAATCTACTGCGGTTCCTTTTTCGTTTGTTTTGGCGTAAGATTTTGCTTCTGCATAAAGAAGATCTGTTGTTTCGTCCAACTGTCGCTTCTTCTCTGCCAATCGTCTGAATCTTAGCCCTGTCGTGACAACAGAACAAACAAAAACAACGGCAAGCAACCCAACAACTACATTTCTAGTGGTTTCATTCATTCTTCCAATCCTCTCCTTCATCAATATTAAAATCTTCAAATTCGTCACTTATTGCATCCATAGCTTCCTCGCTAGCACGTTCGCCAATGAGTGACATTCTGGAACTAACAACAGACGCATACACCATTGATTTTTTGATCATCCAAGGATTGTCTGAATAAATAACGATCAGTTTTTCAATTTCTTCGTCAGAATAAGCTTCTTCAAGTGCAATTCTAGTAATTGCATGCACATCGTCAAATAATCTTTTGTATGCTTTTTTAACCTCTTCAGAAAACCTATCAAAAAACCTTTTGGCTGTGGAGGGAGCATTTTTTTTGATAGCATTGACAACAACATCAACTCCAAAAGATGAAACTTCCTCCCAAGACTCTTCTGTGTGTATAATCCCTGTTAATTTCTCTGAGATTTCACTCATTTGATTTCCTTTATGCTTTTTACAAATTGATCGTTTTCCAGATACGCTCTTACGATTCGACTTTGTGCCGATTGGAGATTTCTTCCTGCCACTGTCTCTATAAATTGCGTATCTCTATGGGTAACAACTTTGAATTTGAAGTCTTGCATTATTTTGTCGCCTTGTGTAAAGAAAGAACTTGCTCTCCCTTATCATATGCTTCGATTCCAACCACTCTATAGTTTGTTCCGCCTTCAATTTTAACATGCTGCTCGATGTAGTACACCTTGACCACATGCCACCCTTTTACATTTTCGGAAATTTGATTAGCCAAAGTTTCGTCCATAACATTTGCATGCCAAGCGCCTCCTTCACCTTGCCCAGTCTTGCCAACATGGTTGCCAGTGCCGTATCCAATAGTCCCTAATTCAATCTCGTAGGACTTTGTTCCTAGAGCGCCACTTTGCTTGTTAGAGATCTTATGCAAGTGACCCCATCTTTGCCCTTCGGAAAGCTTATTACCATAAATGATAGACGCTGGCGAGCATCCAGCCCAGCTAGACAAAACCAAAGAAGCAACAATTAATGAGCCAACAACCAACGCAATTACAATCGCTTTTTTCATATCATCCTCTTGTTAAGGGATTTCCAGTAGCAAAAACAAAAAAGAATACAACTACGGCAAGAAGCATCATCCAACCAATAGGCGATGCCAATACTGCAATAATAAATCCAACAACAAAAAACACTATCATTAGAATTGGAACTGCTAAAAACAAACCGCCCATAATCATGACCGACCAATACAATAAAATCAATAAAGGATTTTCCTCTTCCATCATTTTTGCCTTTCTAAATGGGAACAGTAGGTTATTGACCAAAATTCCGCTTTCTGACAGTTTTCGACTAAGATTCTTGAGATTCGTAATATTTCTTTTTTCGCCAAAACTGCAAATCTTCGTCAAGTTGACGTTTATACGAATACAAGGACGGTGGCAGTTTCCCGGCAGATTCTAAAACTTCAAATAATTGTTGCCCGAAGTCTCCATTACACGCGAGCATCAATGCCCCGTCAATGTTAGTTTGATTAAATACTGGTACGTCATTTGCTGCTGTAGTCATCTAGCTTCTCCAATTTATGATAGTATTTCATTAAATCCCTACGTCTCTGTAATAATGATTATGTCATTTAATCGACTCCTAAAAAATTGCTTTTCTCAAACCTGACTTCTGCTCCTGTTCTAACGTCTGGATGGTATCCATATCCTCCATCAAGAGGGTGAGAATCAACTGCCCAATCTTTGTTGACGCTAAGGCTTAAAATAGCCTTGCACCCTGTTAACGGCAACAACAACAGCAATACGAACGTCCATGTTCTCATAATGATTATCCCTTAAAAATTCTATTTATAATTCCGCCTGCCATCGCATCAATGCTGTAGGCGAACAAAAGACCCAATGCAATTGGAATTATAAATGGCAACGCCAAAACGACAACAATTCCAATGCACAGTGCAATGAAAATACAAAAACATATTATTACTGCCTGTATAGCAAGAGTAATTAAATCGTCCATTTTGTTATGCTCCCAACAGTACGGTAATGCCTCGCTTTTCAAGCTCGGCAATCCCCGCATCTAAAATAGTAACGCCACGACTGCCAACACCAACCATACGGGATGATAACATTGGAGGAAGCAAGAATTTAGAAATTTCCCTCTCCTTGCAACCGACCCCATTTTGGTATCCCAAGTTCTTCATTGACATTGGACCATTAATGAGCGCAATCAAAACAGACAGCCTCTTTTTGCTCATTCCGTACTTATCAATGTCATTTCTCTCAGCAACTTTGTTGGCAATTTCTTCCCAGCCAGATTCACAATCCCTCTCACGCACCAGTCGCATTTCTCTGGCAAATGCCAATGCTGTTCTAGGAACGTGATCAGAATACTTAGCTACCAACTTGCACAAATCATACTTCCAATCATTGTTGTTCAATTGGACAATTTTAGCAATTTCATCATAATCATAAAGTGACAAATTAAGTTTGCCAGTAAATCGAGTAACGAAAGCATCAAATAGATCCCCAGCATCGGTAGTTCCGATCATCCAGGTCACATGCGAGCAATTTGCTGTATATCCCTGTGGAGTTGTCAAAATGCCATCATCGTACTCTGTTGCTTTGAGCAACCCCTGAACAACAGCATTTGGCAAATCATGGACTTCATCGAAAAACAGAACCATCGGAGGCAATTCAAAATGACCTTCACGATTCATGAAAACCAAAGGAAATCCATGCTTTCTTACAAGCACATCATTGATCTGTTGAAGTACATAATCGGTATTCTTACAAGCCGAACTACTGATTTCCACAAATGGTAAACCTAATGACTTTGCAAAAATTTTAGCCAACGTAGTTTTTCCAGTAGATGCAGGTCCAAAAAGTGCCCATGCAATTTCACTACAGCGATGGTCATTTTTGCCCAATGCTGAATAAGCCGCATCTGAAAGTCTATCGACAGACGAACGATTTCCAATAAACTTAGAGAATGGCGACCCATCAATGTCTGGGTTGCACCACATATCTCTACCGAAATCATCTTCGTAGACCCTAAAAAGAAGCTTTTTCTGTTTTGGAAATTCATCACTTGCATATCCCCAAGCAAATTTAGGCTTCTGCTTCTTTTTTACAGCTTCTTTAGGCTCTGAATTGCCAAAAATACTGTTAAACATTATTATTCTTCTCCATTAAAAGAAACGTTACAATAGTAGGTTGACTGAGAATTGATTTTCTGACAACAAAACCACCTAAACTTTCTTTGATGAATAATATGCTTCTTGGACTCTGATCCGTATGCTTGGCAAAATTTGATGAACCCACTGCCTAGTGTAGTTCTCTCCTGTTTTTGGATTAATGTTCCTTTCTGCAACATCAGATTGCCATCCCCAATATTCCTTCAGAGAAGTTGTAAATACATCCATCTCCGCTTTTGACAGCCCAGCATTCTCAACAGCATCAAACATATCTGGTTCCACAAGCTCCTTTTGTCTCCTATTATCAACGTCCAACGTTGTGTAGTCTGCGTAAAGTCCAGCCTCAAACTCTTCTCCATTATTGCAAGCTGAGAACATTTGCGACTCATTGATAATATTCCTTGAAAAACCTTCAATGCCTTTTATTTTATCAATTTCAAACTCGCCACCTTTAACAGCAATATCAACAATTTCATCGTAACTTAACTCAGGATATTTTTGACTGATTTTATCAAATTTTCCAGAATTAATTAAATCTTGGACCTTAAGCCCTCCAAGAAGACTCGCTTTGGCTGTAAAAGTAATCATGCCATTGTTGACAACACTGTAAACATATGTTACAAATGTAACATTTTTTCTGTTTGCTTTATCCCCATTGAAGACTGAGTTTTTTGAAACACCATACGCAAAAATGCCATTGATGAAACAGATAATAGCCTCCTGTCCATAGTCCTCGGCGCAGGAACCTGTAGACGCTCCTGATCTGTTGTGCCATCGGCTTGCAATTTGACGAATTAGTCCAATACAAGATTGGATCATTGTCCATTCAATTTCCTTCACCGCTCGTATTTCTTTTGCGTCCTCTTCTGGGATGCAGCTTTCTTCTAGGTCAATCTTTCCATCGAAAAATAACTTTCTAAATGTACGTCTTTGACGAGGACCTAAAAGCCTGTCAGAGTGTGCAGCAAGTTTTTTGTTCCCTTTTCTCATTATGTTGGAATATTTTGTTTTTTCTTCTGCCGACAAATTAATTTGTGTAATGTATTCGAGCATAACCGCCGCTTTCCTAAGAGCAAATATTTGGCGGATCACTCACCATTGAGTGACCCGCCATTCGAGAAGCAAATTTAATTAAGCCGCTTCAATGACAGGCGCTAATTCCACTTCGGCATCTGCAAGTCGTTTTCGACTATCATTGATTGCCTCTTCGATGGTTTCATATCGCATAAGATCGGCACAAGCGCCAATGTAACCAATAAGCTGGTTTCCATCAGCCCCTTCGTCAAGTGCATCAAAGGCACGAACCGTATCGTCAAGCAAATCCTCCGCTTGCTTAATTCCAACCGTCCTGCGACGATTTTCATTCTTCTGACCAACTGGACCAAGACCGCCAGCCTTCTTTTTGGCTTGCGTCAATCCAATCTTCCCGCCATCAAGATCAAGCAACTCTTTATGAGTCAACTGATGTTTGCCCGTCACCAATTTGAGCATTGATCGAACTTCTTGGTATGCCGCAGTTCCAGATTTGCGTGGATTGCCAGAAAAGAACATTTCAGCGATGTCTGCAATCGACATTCCATCCGACTTGAGATCTTTGTACGTCAAAGCAACCTCAGATGGTGCTGGATTACGACGAAGAAAGTTTTCAGCGATCCCCATGTTGTACGACTTGTCCTTAGTCGCTCTGACAACTGTTGCCAAAACAGAACTATACTTACGACCATACTTTGCAAACAAGTAAGCGGTTGCCAAAATTCGACGCTCACCAAAAATAATACGGTAACGAACAATTCGCTTGCCAGTTTCGGGATCTTTTGCCTTAATTCGATAAGAGGTCAAGCAAACAGCTTGCAATTGACCGTCTTTAAGACCAGGGACACCAGCGCCACCCTCGGCAAGAGCCTTGATCGAATCAAGACCTTCGGACTCATGCTCATCAATTAGAGCCACAAACTTTTCGCGATCCTCTGGACTGTCCGACAATGCAAGATCCTTTACAAGGTCAATAGGAAGAGGCAAATCGCTTTCATCCCTTGGATCAGCAGTGATTCCAGCCGCCGTCATATTCGGCAGTGGGTTTCGGCTGTTGTGAGAACTCGTAATGTCAGCCAACTCAATACTCGTGTCATCATTCTTCATCAAAACTCTCCGCAATTATTAGAAGTGTCATCATTGTTGCTCCCAACGAGCAATCTTACACAGGGCAAGTTGTCTGAGATCGTTTTTTCTGACAACCATTTTGAAAAATAATATGATTAACCCAAAAGAGGGGTTATTGCGAATCCAATTAGAAAGAGTATTGTAAATGCACCACAGATAAAAAACAAGCCTGCCGACTGATTTTGTTCAGTATATCGCCAACAATACAAATGAAAATAACCTACCAAAAATCGCAGGGAAATAGCCAATGGAGCGCCAACAATACAAATGAAAATAGCCCACCAACGCAAATTACTCATTATCTTTTATGCCCTACATGAAACTTGCCACAAAATGGACAAGAATATACGTGTAAATTGTCTTCACCCCTTGCCCTCAACTCTTTGACGCCAGCATAGGCGCTTCTTTTGCTCAAATATCCAATTTTACGACCACATTGACCGTTTTTAATTGCTATATCTGACCTGCGCTTTGTGATCTTTTTTTTCTTTTTACCCATGAAAAAAAACTCCAATTTGAATAGGTTTATCATTATACTCTGCAAAACACTATTTGGTAAGTCAAAAAAAAGAAAGATCACAAAAACACACTTTTGACATAAATAGTTGTACCAAAGGAGGGGCAATGAAATATGTAATCGCTCTAGCAATAGCAATAGCAATGACTTTCACAATGCCAGCACGAGCACAAACGTGGAGAAATGTTCATTCTTCCACAGCACGCGAAGGCGCATTGAGAGGGGCAGCATCTTTAAGAGCAAGCCAAGGATACTTCTTGAGAAATTTAGGCAGATACAACATCTTAAATCAAGAAGCACACAGTTTAGCCATTGAAAACCACTTAAAAAGGGTACACACATGGTGGCAGCTTAGAGATGAAAACCGTGCCAGATGGCACAGAGACAATCCAACATGGCTCGAAAAAGAAAGTCATCGTTTGGATATGGCTGAACAAGCACACGCTTTAAAAATTCGTCGGCAAAAGCTGATAGAACAAGGAGTTTTGCCAAAGCCGCCAGAAAAATCTTTCACATACAATTATAAAACTTATAAATCATATGAAGATTTCAAGAAAACAAATGATTGGGTGAAAATGTCTTTTGGTGCAATTTTAAGACAAGAAGAACGTAAACTTGAACTTGAAAAATCGAGCACAAAAATTAGTGAGTCTTTAGAATTTCAAGCTTGGTACAATAGTTTATCCTATGCACAAAAGAAACAGTATAGTGGCAGACTAAAAGAAGAGCACAAAAATTATAATGACAAAGACTACGTGCAAAAAAAGGCTGCTATAAAATTCTATAGTGCAAGACCTTATCTAAAGCCAATGGCAGGAAAAAATGGATTGCCTCCATGGCCTTTCGATGACTAGTTTCACAAAACCGAAGACGCCACGAGCACAAAATGCTTGTGGCGTTTTTTTATTGTTGAGCGCACAAACCACATGGGCGTTTTAATTTTAATTAATCGAGCACAAAAACATATAATTATCGAGCACAAAAATTCCAAAATCCCCATTATATAATTACATGTCTGAAAGAGTAAGCGTTTTTGAGGGCAAAACGCCTGTCATAATAATTGCTCCCCATTGTCCAGAGAGCACAAACACTAATTTCATTGCTGAGCAAATGATTAGTTCATTGGGGTGCTATGGAGTCATAAATCGTGGGTGGCGTAAAAGTGACACATTTAATTATGACGAGGAAGAGGCAGACTGCAACAACATAGATCACATTCACAATGACGTAATTAAAAATGAATTTTTAATTCCAATCTTAAGATTTCATCAAAGAATCAGAAAGTCGCATAGTGAAGCGCACATTTTCATCATAAGGGGTGTTAAATCTGAAGCCAAACATGAATCTGGAGATCCATTTTTAGATATTATCTTAGGCTATGGTGCTGGCAAGCCACCTGCCTATAGTTTTGGTCTTTTGAAAAAAGACTTCTATGTTGATTATATTGAAAAAGGTGGTCTGATTGTGTATGAGGGAAAACCTCGCAGCAATCATTCGGCACGGAGCAAATTAAGCCTCAATCAACTATTCAACATTAGCTTTTGGTATCAGGACAAGATCACAAACTCTATGCAAATAGAAGTTATAAATGATTTAAGGGAAGATGAAGAAATATCAAGGATAACAGGCGAGTTTCTTGCTGACGGAGTAAAGTCACTCCTTAACATGAAGAATTGGAATCGTCCAATCAACAAGAAACAAAAACTCATTTAGTTTCTCCCAAACAATCCCCTTCTTTTGTACGTTGTCACTGGTTGTGGAGCAGGCTTCTTTGGTTCATCCTTCACAACTACTTGATCTTCTTTCGGCTGACTCAACAAAAGGCTGGCATCTTCCTTAATTTCCTTTCCATCACTGCTTTTTTCCACGTCTATATCTTTATAAATTGGAAGGCTGTTAAGAAATTCCATATCACTTGGTGTCAAAGTCAGATGTCTTGGAGATCCAGTCATTCCCCATCTACGAGAAATCAACACAATATCGCTTCTGCTGTGTCCGTACCTGTACACCGAAGCGTTTTCATTTGTGATTAGTCCAAGAACTTGTATTTTATCTCTATTCTTGGCATAGTTGAACTTAATTTTTACTATTTCTTTTTTCAGAGCCTCGATCTCATTTTTTAATTCTTTAACACTTTCATCTTCCTTTGGAGGCTCATTGGGAGTTTCTTTGGGGGTTTCTTTTGGCGATGAGAACACAGGCTTTCGCACAACTTCTTTCCCAGCTTCCATCTTTTTATATGCCACAAAAGCTATAGTGCCACCAAACAAAATCACCATAACAGCCAATAGAACAGGTATTGGTCCACCGTATTGATTCTGCCTTTGAGGTTGAGGCATATTAGGGTACAAATCTTCGATAGTTGGAACCTTTTTTGGCTCAACAACCTCTTCCTCAACCTCAGCATTATCACGCCTACGGCGCTCCACAGTCTCTCTATTGCGTCTTTCCGCCTCAGACTCCACCTTTTCTATAGTAGGCATCTCTTGAGCCTCTGGGGGCGTTTTAAATTCTTCTTTCATAACATCTTCCCAATCAAAGGGTTTTTTATTATCATCCATCTTCTTTATCTCCGACTAAATTTTCATATAACACAAAATATGAGTCTCCAAACACGACTTTCACATTGCCGCCTTCTCTACTCAAAATTTTCAGTTCTTTTCCTGACTTAATACATGCCATCCACTCTTCCCCATCTCCTGGGTGGTCAAACACAGATCTTCCATGATATGATCCGTCTGGCTTCACAAAGACGTTTATGTCTGAAGAGGCATGATCTTTAGTTAGTTCAATTCCCCTAATTTCAAAATCCGTATACGAATCTTTTATTGAGCGTATTCCACCACTAAATGTCTTTTTTGGAAGCTTATCTTTATTTTCATTGTAATATTCACGCAACTTCTTTATTGCATCCAACGGAAGATGTTGGTCGCCTTTTAAGTTATTGCAAATAGAACACATAGTTTGATAATTGCTGTGTCTATCTTTTCCACCACTTGCCTTAGTGTGAATGTGATCTTTGGTCATCAACACCAAAGATTCATCCTCTACACCATACAAATTAAAATGTGGAGTATCTTGATGTGGATAGCGTTCCAAGATCATTCGTGTACCTTTCAATCCACAAGACACACATGACATATTGTTCTTGAAAACAAAGTACCTATGAGAATTAAGTCTCACCTGATGGATTTCTCCATCAATTAGGAAATCTTGTCTTTCATCTTTTCTGCTAATCTTCTCAAGTATCTCGCTTGGATCAAATTCAGCAATCCTAATGAGTCTGGACTTCTTTTTCTTTATCTTATCAACTCTAACCGCAGAATTCACGCCTGGAGTGTTTTTAAAGAAAGTGTCAAACTCTTCTCTTGCTATTTCGATTGCCTCTTCTTGATCTATGTCATCTGGCAGATCTATTTCCCAAGTGAGTATGCCAATTGCTTTATATGTCTTGTGGTCACTGTCTTCCATGCCTGATCAATCTTGTGAAATGCTCAATGATTACAGCATTCTATATTAAAATTTGATCAGTGTCAATATTCTTTGAGAAAATGCTTACAAATCTGTTTCCCACGACGATCTATCTTCTTCCACTTGCTTTTAAAATTTATGGATTCAATTCCACCAAACATAATCGCATTGGAGTGAAGTTCAGAGATAGAAGCCAGCACAAGTGTAAACGCATCCTTTTTGGTCCACACATTTTCACAATAATACCCAACTTCATCGGCGCTGGCTGTGTGAATCAACATATCCCAGCCAATTAAATTTGCAACCTTTATCTTATCACATCTATCAGATATAGCAAGATATGTCTTTTTTGACACATTGGCGTGATCTGGAAAGTGGGATCTACCATCTTCATCCACAACATGACAAAAAGGCTTTCCACAATCGTGAAATATTAAGTATTCATTAACTAAGTCTTTTGAATGAGAATCATTAATCAATTGTTTGCCATATTCTTTAAGCCATTTTGGAATGCGCCATTCACAATGAGAATGACCCTCTTCTATTAGCTGCACAAGATCCTTGTAATAACTTGCAACTGATTGACCATGCAAATACACAGATTGGTTCTTAGTCTGCTTACATCTAAGCATCTCTCTGATAACTTCATCTTTGTTCTAGGTAAATCCCATTATCTCTCTCCATATTTTTCTTTAAGTTCTTCATTTAATTCTTTGACTTTCACGCGAGTCTTTTCCACATAACTTTCATATTTGTTTCTGGAGTAATCATCATCATACTCCACAGGCAAATCTTCGTTGTTGTAAATTGCTGATTCAATACTAAGTGGCCTTATTATAATTTTGCGACCCTTTGACACAACTTTTGCACCCACAATGTTATAATACTTACAATCTTCATCACGAATCAAAACCTCTGCACAACCGTCCCAGTAGGCTTCTTCACAAGCCACAAAATGTATGTCTTGATTGCCGATCACACATTCTTCTTCGCCAGATGGATCTGCCTCTTGAAGTCGTCGTATTAGTTCTTTAGTCTTCAAATGTTTCTCCTCTCGCTACAATCCCAAACACAGTCTGCATCCCTGCGCTCATTAAAGCTTCACGCTCTTTATCAGTAAGGGCATAAAACCAAGGGTCAAGTTCATCACAAAGCCTGTCCCACTCTTCGCTCTCCTCTTCTGTCCATTCTTCATCCTCTTTCACACTTCTTAATTTTGCACCATACTCACAAAGTAGGGCGTTATGTTTTAAATAACCGCCCATCCTAACGGAAGGATGCATCTTTTTAATCTCATCATACAATGTCATCTTAATTTCTCCAAAAATAGTAAAAAAGTGCGATCCTGGGATTCGAACTTAGGACCGCATAAATCAACATCCTTTCAATAATTGATACTTTTTAAAATATCTGCGCACAGAATTAGCCGCCACAGGTTCGGTGGCTAACGAAGTTAGCTCATCGCCTATGTCGGGTTCGGTGAATTCACAGAATTTGATACCAACGGTTTTTAAATACGAGCACACATTTTTAAGTGCTTTTTCCGTCTTTATACCGAAGACAATTACAGAAGGGTGTTCTTCTTCAACACCGCCAAGAAAGGCTTTGCATGCCTCTATGGAAGCATGACAGGACTGTACGACCTGTTGAGGCACGCTTAGATCGCGCCTGATGAAAACGTAAACATAACTGTGGTTCTACGTGTGTGGCATTTTTCTTTTCCTCTTAGTTAAAAAGTCTTACACTATATTGTAGTTTGAAAATGCAAGATTGTCAAAACATAAATCCAAATATTTTCAGGAACACAAGCAAACCAGTCAATGCCCCAATCAGGGAAAATAAGGTTCTTGCTAATTCCATCTTGTGATTGTGTTCGTCCAACCACCTTTCAAACCTTCCTCTTTTGTTGTTATTCATATGCCTATTTTAACACACAAATAAGTAAAATCAAGTGAAATATTCATAAAGTTGGAGATTGTCTGGATCTCTCTTCAATTCCGAACCTGTTTCGCCATTATAGACCTGAATCCAATGATCGTACAGCGATTCTCCATTTTCACTAACTTCGGCTAATTTTTGAATAGCCAAAGTTCGATCTGTCGTTACACAATCTGGCCAGTTGTCGTCTCGTGATGCTGAGTCTGTTCTGACTACGTAAATTTTCATATCTTTACTGCAAAAATATAACAATGCACATCATAGCCCAAAGAACGAATGCAATGATTGCGATACAATCTCCTCGTGGACCACAAAGTCTCATTTTAATTCTTCCCACTCGCCCTGAATTTCTATCATCCGATCCAAACACCTTCTCGCATCAACAGTTTGACCCCTTTTTCTAAACAGGTCAAACGTTGATGAGAGATTTGATATTTGTTCATTCCTCTCTCCATTCCTGTCGCAAATTTTCCTCATTCGTTCAAGATTCTTTTTAGAGGCTGACAAATCTGACGTAATTTTGCGGTCAAATGCAATTAGTAAAACGGAAATAATCACAATGCCAAAACAAAAATACAGCATGATTCACCTATGCATTTGGAATGTCGTTTAACTTTTGGTTCACGAAGTTTGAAAACACAACTCCAGTTCCAATCATGTGGGTGGAAAAATGACCAAGCGTTTCATCTTCGGCTGCATCAATCCACTTCTTGATCTCTTCTCGCAAATCCTCTGAAGTCTGAGCGGACCTCTCGGCTTCCAATGCAAGTCTAGCAATGTTTTGTACTCTTTCATCAGATTGATCAGCCGCCTCTTGAAGCTTGATCTTTTTGTCTGGGTCGATGTCGTTTCCAACCTCGCCAAGCTTTTCTTTTAGCTCATGCACAAATTTGTAACCTGTGCCGATCATGTGAAGAGAGAAGTGAATCAAAGAATCTGCTTTGATAGCATCAACCCATTTCTTAATTTCATCACGAAGGGCGTCACCAGCCTTGTGATCAACTTCTGCCTCCAAAGTCAAGGAAACCAATCTCTCAATTGTTCCTTTTGTGTTTTCTTGGACTTCAGCAAGCTTGTCAGTGGTTGCACTCATTTTATGCCTTTTGGTGTTGAGTGTGTTAGCTCTTGTCGAGCAATTTCAGTACGTTCTTCAAAAACAAAATAACGATTAGGATGTTCCATGCTGTATCTCTTCTCATCATACTTTCTTGTCGCACATCCTGTCAATGTCAACAAAGCAACTAAAACGAAAAGTTTATACATTGTTTCTATCCTTAAATTTAGCGGGCCTAGTGGGAATCGAACCCACATTGGACGTTTTAGAAACGCCTACTTTGCCAATTAAGTTATAAGCCCTGGTTTCCCGCCTTAAACAGCTTTTGAATTTTTTCCCATCCAGCCACAATCTTCTTCTGAACAGCATGGACAAATTCTTTTTCCATTCTCAATATGCCATACGTCTGGTGGCAATTCTGGCTTGTCCTCCAAGGAAAACTTCATAGGTTCTCGCTTGGGATCAAAATTTGAATATGCTTTAAGAGTGTCAGCAACATTGAACCCAGTTGTAGATCCGCCAATTTGATTAATCAACTCAACGCAATCATTTGCAGTTTGCTTAGGGACACCAAAGGCAACAGCCATAATCAAAGGTCTAATATCAAGTTGACCTTGTGCTGGCGCAACCAATGTACCAAAACACTGCACTGCTCGTCGTCTGTCTAGTTCGTCGCCCTCAAGATCATCCGTCTGCTTGACAGAATTTACATAATCATATTGTGGAACAATTCCAACAAGACAACCATTAGGTCTATATGCTAAAATCAAATCAATCATTTTGTTTTCTCTTAAAAAATAGGAAGTGTGTTCTTGAATTAACAAGAACACACTTTCCTATAAGACCACTAGAACAAATTTATTCTTCTTCGCTAATTCCAAGCAACTCTTCGAAGGAAGAAACAATACGATTTGTCTTTTCTACCGGAGTAGAACCTACAGCGTATTCTGCTCGACTCAAGTAGTATACAGGATTGAGCAAGCTAAGCATAGCGGACATATCGGAAGATTTTTCCGCATATGTATGAAGACGTTGAAAAACCCCAGGCTCTACTGAAATGTTTGGCTCAACATAGATAGCCAACGCACGTTCTTCGGCAGTTGGAGATTCCTCTTCGTGACCCAACAGCCAGCGAAGAATCTTAGTTGCTACGGCTTTTTCCTCAGGGCTGGACTCTTCCCAATCCTTGCCGTTTTTTCTTCCCTTGGAAAGATGCGTAAAGCTATAAATTCCATTGATCGGCTTGAGAGTTAATTCCTTACTGACAAAATCTCTCGCTCGATCTTCGTCCATTCCCATATTAGTCAAAGAGTCAACAGCTTCTTCAACAAGATCTTCCTCAGATGGAGCATTGCCCTCATCATCAGCACTCACATTCAATTGTGGGTGAAACTTTTCTGACAGAATAAGCATGCACTTGCTGTCAATTGATCCATCATCATTTTTGACTTCAACATTTGGGTTGGCTGGCTTTGACTGATTTGTAAACCACAAGTCAACAAAAGATGCCCACACAGCCTGTTTTGCCTCATTTTTGATTTGCTTAAAAGGAGCATCAACCAACTTGTGTGCAGTTGACAACTCGCAAAACTCCTCAACAAGATCAATTGTTTGTTCTGGAAGGTTATCCAGAACCAATCGACTTTTTGTTGCTTTCTTCTTTTTTGCCTTTTTTGGTCCAACACTAAGTTGACCCATCAAATCATCAAGTGACTCTTCAGGCTTAACGGGCTTAACAGTCTTCTTCTTCATCTTAGCCATGATAAAAACTCTCTACAAAAAAGTAATTTAGGAAACTCTGGAAATTCTATTGCCATCGTGTTTCCTTGACGCTGGCGTGTTGTCGCTATATGGTCAGTTGCCTGAGAAAGGCTTGTCTGACAACTATTCTAAATCTTTTTTGTCTTTATCCTTGCCACCAATTTGACGAGGCTTGGTAGGCTTGGTAGACTTGGTAGAACTATCGTCTTTTGGTGCCTCTGGTGCCTCTGGTGGCGTCTCTTTTGGCGCATCTGCCCCGTCTTCTGGATCTCCATAAAACAAATCATCTGCAAGGTTATCCATCATTTTCCTCTTCATCAAGATAAACTTCGTATTTAGAAGTGTAGCCTGTTCTTGACGCTCAACCTTAGTGTCTTTAGCCTTTTGCTCTCTTCCAAGCATCTCGCTTTTGAATTGAGTCCACGCTTCAAGGAATCCTTCCCCAGCAGTCTCCAAAAACTCTTGAGGCGGATCACCAACTTGACGCAAATACCCGATAAAATCAAGAAAAGAATCTTCAGCGGATTCCCATTCCTTAATAGCATCTTGCATAGTGGCAATGTCTTCTCTGTTCAATTCTGTTGAAAATTCCATGATTCAGTCCTTGTTAAATGTTTGAAAGTCTTGTAGCTATGTTACATAATACTTCAGAATCCTGCACTTTGTCAACAAGATTCTTTGGAATTTCCTCAATTCCATGCAAAGCGCCTACTAATGCGCCACACATTGACCCGTTTGTGTCTGTGTCACCCCCCGATTCAATGGCATCGTACACACATTGAAATGTTGGATTTTTCAAAAAGTGCATGTATGTGAATGGCAATGAATTGTAAACATAACACGATCCTCCACCAAATGCTTCAATTACAGAATTAGGCTTATATTCCTGATAGCGATACAACTCTTTGAATCTTGTTGTTATGTTGTCTTCTCCATGCCTTACAGGAATAAAACCTTCTGCAAGCACGCTTCTGTTCACAATGGAATCAATAAAATCTTTATGATTAAAACTGTCTGGAGTGTTTCTCAAGCAATACTGGATAGCTACATCGTGCGCCAAGCCAGCAGAGATTGACATGCTGGTAGGATGTGTCATTTTTGTGAATGTCATCACTTCCGCAACTGTCTTCTTCCAGGGAGTTTTATTTACAAAATGAAACGCTGCCAAAGGCGCAATTTTCATTGGCACGCCATTTCCAACACCTCTTGGCTTATTTGGCGATGACAGGCTTGCGCACTTGCTCCAATGCTCTCCCTCCTTCAACCTCTGAATTGCCTCTACCGTTGTCTTTCCCCATCCATTTGTGTTTTCAGTCATTGCCGTAACATGTTCTTCGGCAATTGCGTCCATATCAAACGAATTTGATCTTAGTATTCCTTTAGCCACCGACAACGACAACTGCGTATCATCTGTGTATGTTCCTGGTTCACATCCATCAAACCAAATGTGTCCATCGGTTGAAACATAGTCTCTAATTCCATCAGGATATTTTTCTGCTATATCTTTTTGAGAGAACGTTTCAACTGGCATTCCAAGAGCATCGCCAACAGCCAGTCCAAGGAACATTCCTTTAATTTTACTCACTCCATCCATGATGGACCCCCTTTATTCCTTTCTGACGTTTTCTTTATCATCTTTTTCTTTTTCTTTTCAGCCTCAAGCACACTTTCTACAGAATACTTAACAGGCTCGTCTTTAGGAAGGTTGCTCATAACATCAGAAAAAGCTTCTTGAAGAGACTTTTTATCTCTTTCATTTCTTTCATTTCTTTCCTTAGTTATCTTCTCTATCTCTTTCCTTTTCTTGGACTCTTTCTCATTTCTTCTCCTCCTAGTTTCTTCCGTAAGTCGCTCTATCTCAGCCTTCTTTTTCAGATACCTATCTTCATCTTCTTTCCTCTTCTTGGCTCTAGCTTTGTCCACCTCAGCTTGTTCTTTTCTTTTATTTGCCAAATACTCTATGCGTTGTTCAGCCTTTGCAGATTTATTTGACGACTCTAACTCATCTACCTCTCTTCGCAAAGAATCGACCGAAATCTTCCTCTCGCCAGCAACTTTTTCTATCTCGGCATCTTTCTTCCTTTTAAGAAGTATTTGCCTTTCGGCATTCAACTTAAGTTCTACCTCAGTAGGCGCAACAATGACTTCAAGTTCTGAAACCAAAGATTCAACGTCAACTCCAAGTTTTCTTGAAAGCGAAACAATAACGTTCACACATCTAGTTTGAATGTCATGCGGCTCATGATGCTCTTGTTCCGCATAGCTTCCAGCGACAATGCTGCTTCCATCGACAATTTTATTTTTATTACGAAGTTTGTCAAAAATCGAAGGGTCAACTACATTCGGTCGTCCAGACACCTGCCTTGGGGCATTTCTTTTATAGTCATCACTCATATCACTCACTCCTGACCAACAGGTGTTTTTTCATCCATCATTTTATCTAAAAGATTTTGAGCAGTTTTTTTCTTAGCCCTATCTTCTTCTAAGGCTTTATTTCTTTCATCCTCTTTTTCTGCCAGCATCTTTTGCACTTTGGCATCGGCTGATCCGCTTTTAATGTTTACCTGTATGTTTTCCACCTTGATCGGCTTAGCATCAGACATTTCTTTTATCAAGTCTTGAGCGGTCGCCTTCTCTGGGATCATTTCATTTACAATTCCATCAAATGACTTGACAATGTTTGCGTCTGATTCATCGCCAAACAGTTTCTCAAATGCCACCAAAACCTGATTGACTGTAAGCGTGTGTTTGGTGGCAATCGACTGGATCACATTAAAGGCACGCCTTTGATTGGCTCTATCCCACATTTTCTTCTCCTTCTTCTTTTTTCTTGCCGTCACATTTTCCTAAGTATTCAAGGATGATTAAATCGCCTTTTGTGACGCTTTTCTTAAGGACATCATCTCCATCAATTAAGTCAACACTATATCCATTGTCCTTGACAACTTTTACAACTTCAATTTTTGGATTCAACAGATCTTTTTTACAAATGGTGAGATAAAGCTGCCCTTCCATTTCTCCACGCTCGACAACAGGTGCGCAAGGAAGATCTGTAAGCAAAGTTTCATTGCCATCTACATCAACAACTGCCAAAAATACAAATTTATCTTTTTGCACGGATGTATGCATTGCCCCACTGGAATCAATTAAGTCAACATTCCAGTTTGTCTCCTTCATGAACTTGACGATTTCAACCTTAGGCTTCATCAACTCTTCACGCCATAGGACCTTATAGCGAACGCCATAAGCCTTTTGCGGAATAGCAGGCTCACTTGTAATTCCAACCCCAGCAACTCTTTTTGGAATTAGACCTGCTGGTCTTACTGCCGGAGGGGTTGCTGTTTTTTGGAGGCTTTTGCCACCAATTTGCTTAGGTTTAAATGCCATCTTTACCACTTCTCCTGTTCAATGCGGATCAAAAACTCCACAGTCATTGCAAGGCGAGCGCCCATTGGCGCACCACTATTTTTAAGGTTTAACAAATCTTGTTTGTCCATCAGGTGAATTTCAATATCCTCTGATGACTCTTGATGTTCTTTTGTAGGACTTCCCTCTACATTTGCGAAGATAACAGAAACAGATTCATCTGTCATCCCGGCGGAGGAGAAAATATTTTCCGAAACTGATGTGATTTCGACAATCTCCATTCCAGTCTCTTCTTTAACTTCTCTTCGACCAGCTTGCTCAAAAGTCTCTCCATCGTCAATCAAGCCAGCAGGCAATTCATAAATAGCTTCTCCAATTGGCTTCCTGACCTGAGATATTACGAGCAACTTTTTTCGTCCGTCTGATCTGCGTCTTGGAATTTTTATCCCAACAACAACTACTGCATTTGCCTTTGAACGACCTGGACTAGCAATTTCATCAAATTTATTTCTTGATGCAAAAAGCCACCCGTCACGGTCGTAAACATTCAACCATTTGGATGCAAAAAGTTCTTTTAGCATTTTTCACTTTCTTAACTTTGCGAAACATTAACAACAACACAAACATACGATGCTACTATAAACGCAGTAACAAAACCCCACACAATTACATCTCTGTTTGAAGAAACCCATCCATTAAATTTCTCCAACAGACTTTCTTCAAAGTAGATGACCTCATCTCTTGGAACTGGCTTCACAGCTTGAATTCCAGATGGTTCTCCACGCTGACCATTGTATTTAATGTATGACTTTTGTTGCTCACTCTTTGCGCCGTACCAACTTGTCTTCACCACACGTTTGTTGTACACTTTTTCCATTACGTTTTCAGGCATTGGAACATCGTTGAGCTTCAAGGCTGGACCAACACAACTCGCCATCTCTCTTTCGTCAAGCGTTTCTGTGTCTGACATCTCATCACCCTTGACTGTCTTGCTCATTGTACGTTTTCTTTATCTCAGGATTAGAAAACACAATAATTGAATTGTCATCAACGCGAGTATAATAACTGTGAGCGATACGAGTTACTGCTATGCATCCACCAAGCAAACCCTTGTCTTCCATAGTTTTGCACCAAACATTGATTCTATAAAAACTCCCGCCCACAGGAAGAATGTCTGCCCTATACAAGTTTGGTGGATTTCCCAATTTTTCAAAAAGATTTTCTTTGATCAACTCAACATCATTTTCGATCTTCAGCTTTACGTCTTCAACTTCTTCTTCTTTGATGACCTTAGTGGAAGTCATAGTCATGGTGATTCTCCGTATATTGGTTAATGATTGTTGCCCGCCAAAATTGACGGGCAACAATTGCACTTAATTAAGACTTCTTCTGAGCGTGAACCGACACGCTCACCTTTGCTCTGTCAATATCATTTTTCTCGCAGAAATCTTCTACGTCAAAGTTATGATTTTGACCAATGTGACTACGATAAACTTCTTCGACAGAATTTCTAAAATCCTGTGCTGTCACACCAGTTACGGCAGTGTCTTCGCTTTCCATATTTCTACGCATCGCCAAAGTAACGGCTTTTTGGACGATGCCTTGCACCATTGCACCAGAAAGTATGTCTCTCATATGCATGACATGATCTTCGGCACCGTTTTTAATTTTATACAAAGTTCTGCTTGAAGAAAATATGTCAGCAGTGGCTATTGCCGCGAAGTTTTGAATCAACTGATGACGTGCCTCAGAATAAGACTCATCACCTTTGTCTGGTTGTCCTTCAAGCGGAACATTCTTGCTATGGATAATGAAATAATCCATGGCAGAATCCTCTGTAGGTCTGTCAACTTTGATGTGGGAATCGCAACGACCCTCACGGATTACGGCAGGATCTAACAATCCAGGTCTATTTGTTGCCAGCACCACGAACACATTTGATTCTTCCAGCCCATCCATTTCACTTAGAAACATTGGGACTGTCGTATCTGCAATATCGAATCCGCCCTCACGACGACCACGCTGAGGAAGAATGGCATCAGCTTCGTCAATAAACAGCAACGCTGGCCATCCATTCTTTTCGTAATGCTCTTTTCCTCTTGCAAACAAAGAACGAATGCTTGCTTCACTGTTGCCTACCCATTTACTCAAAAGTTCAGGACCTTTGACATAGATAAAGCCACTTGCCATACCTTCTTCACTGCCATCGCCATGCAACTCGCAAAGCATGCTATGCATTGCTTTCCCAAGTAGAGTCTTCCCATTTCCAGGCGCTCCATGCAACAGCATTCCCTTTGATTGCTTTTTACCGTAAAGTTCATACAATTCTGCATGAGTGGTTGGATAAAGCAATGCTTCACGAATGGACACCTTAGCTTCCTCGCATCCAGCGATGTCATCGAAAGTGACAGCTAATCTTTCAGAAACTTTATAACCATTATCTTCTGGAGGCAAGTGTCGAATCACACATGTAGCTGCCTTATCTAGTTGGACTCTATCACCAACCTTTAATGGCACCTCCACAAGATTCATGCCATCAATAAGAGGCTCTACCTCAACTGCCAATTCAGCAACTTCTCCATCCTCAGATTCTACGTCTGGGATTTGCTCTGGCTCAACTTCCTCGTATTTTTTTGGTCCCGCAAGTACAATCTGCGTGTTACCATTAATTGCAACTTCGAGAGTGTTGTTTTCTAAAACTGCTGCGACGACTGCTATCTCTCCCATTCTGGAAACATCTGCCACACCAACAATTTGCTTAGACTTCATGTTGACTTTAACAGCATCGCCTGGGGAAATATCAAGACCAGGGATTCCGAAAACCTCGTAATGTTCTCCACCTGTGGCAACGACTACGTTTGTTCCGTCATCTTTCCCAATTAGTTTAATTTCCGCTTGCTCATCGACTCCAACTCTGAACAAACGACGCAATCCATTACTTAGCTCAACCTGGACCTTGCCTTCATCATCTGGCTCAGATTGCAAGACACCCAATTGCTGAAAGTATGCGCTTTCTGGATCAATGACAATGCACTTGTCTTCTGGAGTAAAACAACTTAGATCAATTTCGTTGTTAGCAGATACTACGTCTGCAATCAAACTTGCCTCGGTCATAAGAGCAATGATTTCATTGTTCTGCTTCTCAAGCTTGACTTGCATGTTCTCAATGTTGTCTCGCAATTCAGCGATCACTCTATCACGAACATCAACTTCCTCATGATCTTGATCTTGCTCTCGCACTGGACCTTCATTTTCGTCCTGTTGTGCTGGGGGCATAGGTTGCTGCCAGTTTGGAATGTCTTGATTTTGTTCGTCGCTCATCTGTTTCTCCGAAATTCTTAAGTAGGTTGTTTGTTCAATTGATTATACTTAAAATTGAACGATTTGTTAACTACGTTTTCTAACTAATTTCTGAATCGCATTTTGTGCTTGTCTATCTTCGGCAGATCGAAGATCTTGATTTTGATTTTGCACTCGAACCCGCACCGGAACTCGTGGTTTTGCAAACAACTTGAAAACCAAGAATATCGAAACGGCGAAAGCAATAAAAAATACTAATACACCCATAACACCTCTCCTTATGCCCTATTATACTTCATTTTGACCCAATTGTAAACCATTTACAATAATTTGTTCATTCATCCAAAATTTACTAGTTTGCACATGGTCTTTTCTAACCATCTTCGCCACAGAATCGCTAAACTCGTCGTAAGGAAAGGAATTTGCCAGCCTAACCACGTACCCTTCTTGTTTCCCGCCAAACACAGATTCTCCCGTATAGCAATTCATCACTTCTTTTTCGTCCCACAGACCCCTATACAGTGTTGGCGCTACTTCCAGATTGATTGAATTGCAAAAATCTACAGTTTCATCCCAAGACAGGCAGGTATTGTTTTCGTCATATGTTCCAAAAACATAAAAATAACTCGACAATCTTGAATAATGAATTGAATGCTTTGCGTAAACATTTTCTCCACAAACTCGCCATCCATCGGGTATTGCATGTTCAATTGAACCGTGAATTCCCTTTACGAAATTTCGTGATGGGTGGTTTCTCGAATTCAATGAACGAGCATGATAATGACCGTTATACATGCTCGAATTTTCTCCATCCAACTTTTCAGTTACTACAACCTCTTTGTTTTCAAAAACATTAATCGTTGGAAGTTTTTTGTCATCGGTGGTAACATGCTCGGACCATGGCAAATGAAGCGTTCTTGGATATTTGTGAAGATTCATCATCTAGCCTTAACTACACTTCCTGGCAAGCTGGATTTTATGCCTTCCACCAAAAGCAACTCTGGCAAAACTTTCATTTTAACTGACTTAATTTTCTTCCTCTTCTTTTTCATGTTTGCAACTCTAACCTCAGCTTCACGGATGATGTGATCCTCCATGGTCTTTGGGTTTTTCTTTAGTTGACCATTTGCAGAATCTTTAACTTTCTGTTGTCGCAATCGCCTTCGCTCTTTTTTTGACAATCCAACAAATTGCGTAATATCAGAATCTCTATCATCCTGTTTTTGCCTATTGCTTTGCTTGTCTTGCTTTTGCTGCTGCTGTTTAAGACGATTTCCTCTTTTCCTACTTCTTCCTTTTTTTCTTCCCATTATTCTTCCTCTTCCTTATTTTCTAATATCGGGAACACTTCCACAATATCTTTGTATATTGAAGTCCAAGGACAATACGTAGCTTTGTATCCGCACTCTCTCAGAGAAGCCTCCATAGCCTTTCCCGCTGGATAGTTCAGTGAATGAACTACAATTTCATCAATTTTTGGTTTGTTGTCAACAATCCAACGCACAACTTCACTTCCCGTATTCTTGTTTTTGGAGTCTACGTACACCTCTCCACCTAAATCATGATCCAAGAAAACCATATGCCACAATTCTTTAGTGCCAAGTGCTTCGATGCACTCTTCGGCAGTTTCAGCATATTTGCAATAAGGAACTTGACTTATAAACTTCTTTGTCCTGTTCATATCGTCATCTAAAAATAATACTTCCATCAAACCAACCTCGTATCTTCTTGGCAATTTAAAATTATAATTAGGCATTAGCTCAGCGACAAACCTTTTTCTAGCAACAGGATAATTATCGAATTCACTAAATGCCTCAAGCAAAAGTCCGCTAAGGACAATTCCCATACTGTTGCATTTCATTTTAACAGATTTAACTGTTTCCTTTGACAGTTCTTCAATCGTGTCTATCCCAGCATCAGACAATTGATTGTAAATTCTCTCGGTAAGACCGATAGTTTCTGTCATTGTATATCTGTCTTCAAAAATATCAGTTTCGCTTCTTTTTGTGGAAATCACAAAAAACAACAATGGCTGAATTTCTGATACCATCCACCCTTCTTTTACCGCTAATTGAAAAACTTTTGATCCGCGAGTATTTTCTTTGAACATCAATCTTCCACCTGAATTACTTTTCCAAAAATAGAATTTTCCCCAACCCAGCCGTTAATGCCTCCACGATTATTTCCAATTTGGTAACGACTTTTATCTTTTGCCTTAATTAAATGCACATAATGATTTCCTTTCACCTTACAAAAAACAATATCGCCAACAGATAGTTCGCCAATTTCTGGAGTTACTGTTATCAAATCTCCGCTATTAATCTTTGGCTTCATTGAATTTCCGCGAGGACGAAACTTTATTTCCTCACCATTACCAAGCTTCTCTACTTTTTCATTCCAATTCATGAATTTCTCTCAATCCTAAAATCTATACTCCAGTGATTTGGAAAATACTTAGGTCGATTCCCTTCACACCTTTCAGTTGCAAAATCCCAAAAATGCTTTCTCCACACTTTTATAAAACTCTCAAGATCTTCTACGCTATCAATCTTAGAAATTACCGCTTGCCCTGGACGTATCACTTCTTTTAATTTATGCGGAGGAATTAATGCAGTTCGCAGAGTTTCTTCTTTACAGTCGCCAAAAGCTTCACAAACAGCATCTTTCATGATACACAACCTATCTTCTGGTATGGCGTCTCCATGTTTCATAATCGTGGCTGCATAACCTCTAGCCTTTCTAATTATTAGCGGTTCCAATATTCCGCTAATTCCAATCTCTTCAACAATGCCATAATCATTATAAATTTTCTTCTTAAAAACCCCAGCAACTTTTTCATAATCATTATGACAATTTCCACAAAGCGGAAGTATGTCGTGATGGTTGCTTTGCTTTACGTGAGAAGGCATAAATCTCCTGAATCCATAAGGAACAACGTGATGAGATGTCAAGCCTTCTTCGCAACCACAACAAGAACACTGATTCTTTAATTCTTGTTCATAATATTCAATTCCACTATGCCCAGGTCCATTGGGTTCAAACTTCAATCTAATTGTCAAAGGGTCGTTTTTAATTACTTCAGCGAGATCTCTGTCTAAATACCATTTCGCACGTTTCTTTCCTATACGGCTCATAAATAAACCATCAGGGCGCAACATGACTCCGTTATCATAAACCACACCCCTTTTAGTAGGTCGTTTTGCGCTCAACGGCTCCTCCTATCGTACTTCGCCGTTCTTCTCAACAGATCCCTAGCTTGCTCGGCAGCTTGCGAACTACTCCTAACTACATCCACAGTCTTTTTAGGATATGCCTCTGCTGATCCTCCACGGATGAAGTCCTTGTTTTGTTGTTGATGTTCGTCTATTTTTTCCGATCTTTTTAATTCATTTTTGCCATGGAAAATCGAAAAGAACGTTAATATGCATGCCACCATATAACTTCCATTCAAAAAAGCAAAAATTGCAAGCGGAACCCCAACAATTAATCCAGTATAATATGTCACCTTGGCAGATTTGACGGCATGCATACCACACATCATTAAAATTGATTTAAGAATTCTACCTCCATCCATGGGAAATATTGGAAGAAGGTTGAACAGCAACAAAACGAGATTTATGGCAAAACACGCAGGGATCAAAACGCTTCCCACAAAGCCAGAAATCCCAACCAACATCAGTGACCCAAAAATAAAGCACCAGCCAACATTTGTCAATGGACCCCACGCAGTTATCCAAAAATCACGTTTGGGGTAATTGTACCTAGAGTCAATCTGTATGGTTGCCAAACCTGATAGTGGATAAAGGACAATTGATTTTACTGGTATTTTATATCTTTGTGCAGATAACGCATGACCAAATTCATGGACCAAAACAAAAAAGTAAACCAATCCCAAATATCCAACAACCATCATCGCAGAACCAATACCGCTTGTCAATGATGTGTAAGCTGCGACTATAGACAAAACTATAAACATCCAGGGACTCAACGCCACAGAAATTCCACTGTATGTGAAAATGTGTATAGGGTCTTTTTTAGTATTGAAAATTCTTGGAATATACATCATTTCACCAATTCTTCTAAGTCAATAGATCCAACAAGATCTTCAACAGAATACACTGCTCTCTTTATCTTGTATTTTTCTGGGTTAGCATTAATGAAACCCTCAGCATGTTCTTGACTCTGGTTGTGGTAGATGTCATTAACGCTCGCCTTAAACTCTTTTAATTCTGGCAATCTCATCTCAGATTTAACGTCCAAAGGAGTTACCCAACCTATCCAATCACCATTGCCATCTAAGAAAACAGTGTCGGTGTAGTCTGAATATTTCCATTCTTTCAGATCGAATTCATCCTCACGAATGTAATCACGCCCCGCCATAAAAATTGATGCGCCACGGTGATGACCGTCATGGATGTAAATTTGACCATCTTCAAAAACAGATAATTTGAACAAAGGCGATGGCTCTATGCCTTTTGACTCTGCGTATGCATCCAATACTTCACGAGTGAAAAATCCTCCACCCTTAACAAATTCTGTCATGCCAGGGATTTGCGCAAGATTGCGAGCATGGTCTTGTGTTACCATCAAATCCTTCAATAGGATGTTATTCATGCATATCTCTCTTTCTCTTACATTATACTTCAAAATGTGCTATTTGGTAAGTCATAAAAAAAAACGCCCCCTTTAGGGGGGCGTTCAAGCAAAAAACATCCAATTTGTTCTAAAAAATCGCTTTTTCAAAAGAAGCAATCAGTTCCTTGTGTGTGTTTCTTATGTTTTCCAAAACTACTGCTTCCAATTGTCGAATTCGCTCTCTTGAGAGTCCGTAAGAATCTCCAACTTCTTGCAAAGTCTTTCCTTTAAAAAATCTTTGCAACAATATATCTTTCGATCTTTCGTCTATCTTAATCCCCTCAAAAAGTCTTTCCAACAAACGATTTTTGTCCTTCAGAGAAATCCTTCTTTCGTTTTCATCCTCTAGAACCTCAAAATCATTCCCATTCATTGGATGCTCTTTATTATATCGTCTTCGAACCTTCCAACCTTTTATTATTTCATTCCTAACCACCTCATAAGCGTAGGTCGAGAATTTAGATCCCTTATTCGGATCATAACCTTTATGCGCTCTAATAAGACCAATACAGGCATCTGAAAATTCTTCCGTGTCTTCTGTTTCAACCCCCTTAGGAGTAAACTTGTTTGCAATAAAAAAAGCAATCCCTAAATTATCCTCTGGTTTCGTTGATGCCGCTTCATTGACATCCTTCCATTCAACACTGTTTTTTCTATACTTAACTTCACGGTCTTCCGCCGAATCACAATATACAGCGCTCATCTTTAGCTCCTTCTAAGCTTTCTATTTTTTATAATTTGCAAAAAATATTGCCAAGTCCCCAAATGCCAATTGAGCCTTTGGGTGCAAACTATCTTCTGGATGCACCCAAGCAATTGGGACGCCCATATCCATGTACTTAAGAGTCATATCAATACGACCAACAGCATGTCTTACGCCAATGCCTTGATCTCTAAGAAAGTCTGGTGTTGTTTCCTCCAATCCAGGGAAAACAGTGAGTAGCAACTCTGGCGTCAACGCATGATATGTCTGCGTTCTATCTGCATGATAAACGCAGACTTCAAGATCAAGCTTCAAATGGTTCGCATATTCAATGTCTTTTGTAAGGTTTGGATCTTTGAAAATCATAGTGATTGGCTTAGTTTCGATTTCCAAAACATCTTCACCCACAGATATTATTTCTTTATCGCAATTCATCTTAAACCCCATACAAACTCTGAAATAATTTCATGACCAATAACCGCCTCTTCATAAGTGCAATATCGTCTCTGATACTGATCGTATTCTCCATCACTGTCATCAAAAAACATTGTCTCAAACAATATTGGCTTTCCATTGTCATAACCATAACTCATCCCAAAAAAAACCGTGGAAAGCATCTTGCCCTGTTCAAAAATGTCCGACTTTACTGACTCTATTCCATGCCAATCATTGCACCTGATAACTTCACCAGTTTCTTGATTCAATGAATAAAAATCTGGTCCTAGTGGCTGGTAGTCAGGGTGTCTAGCTGTTGTTGAATTAAATAAAACGTCCCTCGTTGAAGGGTCGTTTATTTTAATTAATTTCGCCCAATTTTCTATAATGTCCATCATTACCATTCAGAAATCAAAAAATGCCAGCCCGACAAACTATTTCCAATCGTTCCTTCAAGTTTTATTTTGTAAGTATATGAAATGAATTTTACAGTTTTGCTATGTGACGTTGTATTCACAACCTTCTCTATCATTTCACAACCAACAAACTCATCTTCTTTCAGTTCAGTGGTTGAAGTTATTTCAAGAATCATTGTGCTACCATCTTACGTCTATCAAAATTGTTTTTACGCCTGTCAAATCAATGTTTTGATCTAACATCCAAGCTTCAAACCCCAAGCCATATGCTTCTATGAATTTATCTAAATCACCATCGTAATTATTTGTTTCTACTTGATCACGATGATAATCAGTTATACTTTGTCGGCTTAGAGTCTCGCCCCAGGTTTGATTATCTTCATAAGGCGTGAATTCACTTCCCAATCGTAATAAGCAATCATTATAGAAGTGGTCAAAATTATTCTTGATATATTCCTTCTGCTCTTTTGGCAATTTGATCCACTCAAATATTAATACTGTTTCCCTTCTGTGTTCAAACATTTTCATTTCTCAAATCATTCTTAAGAAAACGCCTAGACCTTCTAGTGTGAATCTTCTTTAGAACTTTGCGTCCTATGCTTCCACTTCCCAACTTATCGCCTGTCTTACTGCATTGCACTACCTCAAGCGGAATTCCTTTGTAAGCTGAGTAGGTTCTATGCTCTCCACAGTGTCCGTTCTTAGTTCTCATCCTATGTTCCCATATGTCATAAAATTTTCAGTTCCTTCGAACGGCTCACACTCATTATACTTCATATCTTCCCATTTGTAAAAATGCAATTTCTCAATAATGGGGTGAATTCCTTCTCCTACAGACTCTATCACAACGCATGGATACCACCCAGCCTCATTAATGTCGCACGCATTATTCTCAACTGCCCTGCGTGCCTCATCTAAGTCGCGATAATATCCAAAAGTGCGGTCCAGATCTGCGCCATCATCATCACGCCATTGGTGCAACGCATTAATTGTGTAAATCATATTCCAACATCCTGCAAAAATGAATCAACAGCTTTCTTAACTCCTGCTATGCCTTTTACCTTTTTTGACGTATTTGCATCTAAAAATGAAAACATGGATTTGAAGCTTTTTTCTTTTGTCCAATCAACCTTCAATATTTCAATTGGGTTTTTAGACAATTCATCCCATTTCTCCCAAGTAGAAACTTGCCTTGGAATTGAAACCAATCTTCCATTCCACTCACTTATGCCACCTTCAAATGTAGTTCCATAAAATTCTCTAATAGCCATTTGAAGAACGTCTTCGTTATTTAATTCTTTGAAGAATTTTTTACCAACATCATATTCATCAACATACCCTGCGTCATCGCCCATGCAAACTTTGCCATTTGGATATATGTTTGGCAATGTAGCCACATAAAGCATATCATCCATGCTTTTTAATGGTTTATTTCTAAAGAAATAATGAATTTCATATTCATAGCAATTTCCATGTTTTTTAACATGAACAAAAAATACTGAGTATGGAAATGCCACTCTGTATTTATTTCGATAAGAAGAGGCAAAGTCTGGGCTGTAGATTACTTCAACAGTCCTTATTTGAGGCTTTTCCTCCACCACAAATATCTGCGAGTGCGTATCTTTACGCGAAAAAATAACATTAGATGGCGAAAAATCAACGGCGTCACTATAATCACCAACTAATGAATTAATGGATTGCCTAAATGTCTTTGTGGCTTCATTAGTCCTTTTTCTTATCTCTCTGAGATATGCAGAAGAAACTTTTTGAGACACCTTCCGAGATACAACTTCCATCAATTCCCTACTCGCTCTTTGTCCGTCATAATTTTTCATGACAGAATTGTAGGATTTTTCAAAAATCACTTCTTTTTCTTTTTTGGACAACATATCCATTTCTCCAAATTGTGAAACAATCAATCAATCCCACAATCTTACCGTATATTTCAGAAAAGTGCCAGACGAAATTGTCTGGCACTTTAAAATATTCTAATTCAGCTTATGCCGCTCGTTCTGGAGGCTCTAGCATTTCCGCGATACCAGTAACAACTTCCTTGGTAATTACGCATTTCTTTTCTTTCCGCTCTGGAAGTTCGAATTGAATATCAAGCATGACTTCCTCAAGAATGCCTCTCAATGAACGAGCGCCAGTCTTTTTGGCAACTGCTTGCTTTGCAACTTCGATCAAAGCATCATCTTCGAAACTTAATTCCACTCCATCAACCTTGAACAGAACTTCGTATTGCTTAACCAACGCACTTTTTGGCTCGGTCAGCACTTGAACTAACTGTTCTGCTGACAAATCTTCCAACGTAGAAATTACTGGAAGACGACCAACCAATTCTGGGATCAATCCAAAATGAATAAAATCTTCTGTGGTGGCTTGAGCAAGCAATTCATTTTTGTCAGTGATTTCATCACCAGATGAATCTGGATTAGTAAAGCCAATTCTTTTATCTTTTCCAATCCTTGTCTTAACAATGTCTTCCAATCCTCCAAATGCTCCACCACAAATAAACAAAATGTTTGTTGTGTCGATTTGGATAAATTGCTGCTCTGGATGCTTGCGACCACCTTGAGGGGGAACATTAGCAACCGTCCCTTCAAGCATTTTCAGCAACGCTTGCTGTACGCCTTCGCCAGATACATCACGAGTAATCGAAACATTCTGAGAAGTCTTTCCAATCTTGTCGATTTCGTCAATGTAAACAATACCACGCTCAGCAGCTTCTTTATCGAAATCAGCGGCTCTCAACAGCTTCAGAAGCATGTTCTCAACGTCCTCTCCAACATAGCCTGCCTCAGTGACCGTTGTGGCGTCACAAATCGCAAAAGGGACTCCTAGAGCGTCTGCCAACGTCCTAGCCAACAGCGTCTTCCCGCAGCCTGTGGGACCAGCAATTAAAATGTTGCTTTTTTCAAGATTGATCTCAGACTCTTCTGCAATCTTGGAAATTCTTTTATAGTGATTAGTCACTCCAACAGATAATCGCTTCTTTGCACGCTCTTGACCAATGACCTCTTCATTTAAAAGATCCAAAACACTTCTGGGAGTGGGGATGTCTTTGATAAGTGAATTTCTTGGCTTTTCTTTCCTGCTGGAATCAATCACCTTTTTGCACGCTGGCAAACACTCCCCACAAACAAACACTCCAACTGGCGATGAATTATCGTCTATTCGACTTCCATTTTGTTGGCTCCCTTCTCCTTCAACCAAAGGTCCAACAACGTCATTTTTCTTTAGACAAAAATCACAATATCGTTCGCCAACCTTTCCTTTTTGCTTGCTTTTTCGCTTTCTTTTTTCATCGTCCTTATTGGTTTCGTCAGTCATGGTTTACCTCGAAAAGTGTATCTCTATGTTAGCACAGAAGCATGCTACGGTTATTTTACTTCAAAAACAAGCAATTGTAAAGCCTGTGGGGGGATTAAGCATAACTCTTTAGACTAATAACATCCATTTTTGCGTTTGTTTGCTATGTCACTGGCAATTACTCTTGCATCATAGGCATCTGATAGCAATAATCCAGCAGAAAGGGATACAACATCCCCCTCAATATAACGGGAATTGAAGTTGTCGGTGTAGAAGATGTTTGCGACCGATCCACCATATGAACCAAAGATTTCATCAATTGTGACTTTTTTTATCGCAACCTTAGTCAAAATTCCGCTTTCAGCAAGTTTTTTGGGGTACACAATAGATCCAACAGAAAACTCCGTTATCCAAACTTTTTCTATAGAAAAGTCATCTGCGCAACCTCTAATCCTAAGCCCGCCAGTTCCTTCGTATGAAAAATCAGCCATTGATCAATCCATTGTTATCTTTGGTGTAAATGTCACTGTCCCTCCACCGCTTCCAAGAGTGTAAGGTCCATCTGTGAAAGTTTCATACCAAACCAACCCTGAACTCAATGTGACGTAATATCCACGCAATGTAGCATCTTCCGTAAAGGTGAATGCTACATCAGTGTATTCAGCCGTTGTGATTTGAGTTCCTGTTTCTGTAGATATAACCCAAGTAGCACCAACTGTTGTTACTGAAGAGTATCCTGCCTCGGTAGCTTCTGTGAAATCAGAAAGAACGGTATCTTGTCCGTCTGGTACAACATTTGTATATAAATGAACCACTAAATCAGCTTGAGAAGTCTGATTTACTAAAACTTTGAGCATTGTCTGCTCGCCAACATTAGGTGCTATTAATGACATACATTATTTAGCCTTAATGGGGCGTTTATTTTTTATTTCTTTATCATAGATACATTCATGCAATCATTTTCAGAATGGATAAAAGAAACGAACGTAAACCACGAAAAGTTGGGTGGCGTTCACGGAATATATGGCAATGATATTCACGATGCAGAAATGCCTTTGGTTCATCTATTGTATCCAATAATAATGAAGTCATTAAAATCTCGACCAAAAGTAGAGATGTTCGATGAACTTGTTGAAGCTTTGCCTGTAGCTTTCTCTATGGCAATCCCAGAGATTAAAGCACTCCCAGCGATTTATGGGCAAGCAGCATTACGTGAATTGCGAAACAAGTTAGAAGAACTTGATGCCATTGAAGGTCCAGTTCGCCCTGATGAAGACGAATGGAATAATAGATAAGTTAATTATCAAACCAAAATATAAATCTTGGCGTCACTCCAGACTCTTCAAGAGACTTCATTGCTAAATGTATGGCAGCAATTTCTAGTGGGCATTTCAAATTTCCAACTTCTTTTGATATTATAGCAGCCTTTTCTTTTTTCCATTTACTATCATACGGAAGACCATGATCGTCCCTAACCTTATATCCTTCTGGCATATCTGGCCATGTTCCATCTTCATTTCTTGACAGACACTTTAGATCTTCTGCTTTGATTTCACAATATTGATCAATTGCCTTTCCTAGTTCTTCTGTTGTCAGCCAAGAGTGCGAATGCCAATCTGGACCCCAAACACGCATTTTTGTGTCATCTACATAGTCGTTTCCCCAACGTTCTGCGTCACTACGACTACAACATCCTTCTTCACGATCATCTTCATCTTCTATGATAATAAGAGATGCTTCAGCAAGCGTCTTCCAAGACAATATATCTGGCAATCCCTTTTGTGGAACTATTGGAGTTTGTCCTCCACGAACCCCTGCCAACACTCCAAACAACTCGTAATTTCTGTCGATTCTGAACGCTCCTAAATGATGAATTGAAGGATTTGTTCTTGAATTGTTTATTTTATAATCAACGTAACCGTGAATGTCGCAACCCATTACTTTATCCCTGTTCTTTAGGCTCTTGAGACGAAAACTTCAAATTGCCTTTTTGTGGTTCAATACTGAATTTCAAAGTGGACACATCATACCCACGTCTTTCCATTTCTTTTTCAAACTCAGTGTCAAATATGCTGCACAAATAATGTCCATCAGAATGAGTCGAATGCCCCCATGGATAATGGAACAACAACTCTTGTTCCTTTTTGGAATAGACTACACGTAGTTTGTCTTGCATTTTCATTCTACAATTAACCCCAACTGTTCTGGAGAATACTTCTTTGTGCTTAGAACATGCTCTAAAACTCTTAAACGAGACGCCCACATAATTTCTGATATTGTTCTAGCACTTTTAATTTCTGCGTTAAATTTGTTCTCTTTGAACTTCTTTAAAAAAGGGCTATCTACTCCAGCACACCACTCAGCCTCTCCCATTAATGTCAATTCAACGCCAGGAACATTCGTTGGAGGATGAAAATGAAATTCATCATGCACTCTATCAATTTCATAAAGATCAATTTCTCCGTCTTCGACATTAAATGGTCTAAGACCTTCCCAAGTTGGCTCTACATCAGAGGGACTATTGATGCTATATGTTTGCCATGGAAGAGTGTCATTATTATAACTCATCTCAATTCCAGAGTAATCACAAATACAATCTCTAGACCTTTTCCACACTTCAATTGGATCGCCTGTGTTGGGGTCGTATTTTTTTACTTCTTTGAATAGGTACATTATTCTTCTTCTTTCAGTTCACGCAATTTATCACGCAAATAGTAATATTCAAGATCCTTATATGTAATCGAATTCCCTCTGTCCAATTTACCACATCGCGCATCCAGAAAAGTAAGCATAATGCCCATTTCATCCTCATCTAGATTTAAGCTGTAGTTTTTCACCTATTAGTCCTTTCAAATCTTCCATCAACACCAAACTCTCTTAAGTTTGATGCCCATGTTCTGAGATCGCCTTGAACTTCGCGGTCATTCTCTCCGACAAGATCATCTTGACGATCAAGAACATCAGCTAATAGTTCTAGTAGCGATGGATCTGGCAACAAATGTTCTGGAATTTCTACCATTTTTTATCTTTCTTCAAAAGGCTCCAAACTAACGCTTCTCTTTAATATCCCTACCATAGCATCTTTTTGAGCCTTATTCCCCTTGCCATCGTTCGTCAAAAGTATGCAAAGCAACTCTGGGATTGACATGTCTTCTATCCCTTTTTTTGCCCACTTTTTATATGCTGCTGTGTCTTTATTTTCTTCGTAAGCGTAGTTCTCTACTTCTTTAATTAAATTCTCTATCATTTCTATCCTTTTGCCCCTATATTAAGATATGAGAATAGATCACATTGCTTACCGTGTTGCTGATCGTGTAAAATCAGCACAATTTTTCATTGACGCTCTTGGTTATAAAATACAAACCACATTTGAGCTTGAATTCGATGATGGTTCAACCACATCCTGCATAGCACTGGCTCCTCCAGAAAAGCTTGATACACATCCTTGGACACACCTAATTGGTGGCGTAATGGAAATGCATTGCCCGCCTGAAGTGTTTGTCAGTGATGGTCCATCTGACTCTATCGTTGGCAAATGGGTTGCCGCTCGTGATGGGGTTGGAGGAATTCATCACATTGCATATCAAGTTGACTCTGTTTCTGAAACAATGAAGGAATGGCGTGAAAAGGGCTATGCTGAATTTACAACTGATGAACCTTTAACTTGTCCAGACTTAGTTCAGTGCTTTACAAAGCCAAGTTCTCTTACTGGCACAATATATGAATTCATTGAACGTGGCGCACATGGATTTTGTGTGGAAAATGTCAAGGATCTTATGAATTCAACTAAAGGTCTTTAATTTTCTTTTGGGAATATATCGCTTTTGCAATTCGGACATTCCCACGGTGTTTTCAAAAACTTAGCGCCTGCTTGAGTGACAAAAACCTTGCCTGATTCAACGTCTTTAAGTTTCATCACTCACCCCACAAACCCTATAATTGAAATCTGCCTTTTCAACTCTTGATCCTGTCGAATTGCGATACTCAACATAGCATCTATACCACACTTCGCCACTATCTAATATTCCACCCATAACGTCACGGTTGTGATCATCCCACTTCTCAAAATCGTACTCAAACTCCATCTCATCAACACCTTCTGGAATGTCAATTTCTTTTGTTCTTCTTCCACAAGATTCAATGACTATTCGCCTATTTTTCTCCAAACGCTTAGCTGATGGAGTTTGAATTTTGATTTTGCACTTCATCAGTCGCAACCTCCACTGTCACAACCGCCGCCACTGTCGCTGCTGCCGTAGTCACTTCCGCCACTCCATCCACCACTTGATGGAGGATCATATGAGGGTGTTGGCGGCTCATACACTGGTGCTGGGGGGTCATACCTTTGATCATCTAAGCGATGGGACATTTCATCCAAAACTTCTTGGTTGCTGACAGATCGGATACCTTGTCCCTCCTCGACTGTTGGAACGGGCGAATCCACATTAAAATTTTCAAACTCTTCGGCTGTGTAGAAACCATCGACAAGACCATCTGCATCACATGAGGGAAACACCTCTGAATAATAATCTAATGGTTCTACAAATCCATCAAATAAGAAATGGCAAAAGATCATGTCTTCCATCAAGTCGCTAAAGTCATAGATTGAATCATTGTTTTCGAAAAACGTTTGATTCAATCTCTGGCTAGACCTTCGATACTTAGATTTGACCAACTTAACCGGGACAGTGCCATTGCTTAGCTTGGGTTGCGTTTTTTCTTCGCACTTTGAAACTCTCCATGCCCCACGATCTCTTTGAAGCTTGTTAGCAACAGACTCAGAAAAATAATTTTTGTCCCATTGAGCAGAAACTTTATATCTTGCATTTTCAAGATATAATTTTCCATCACCATGTTGAGATTTGGTCAACTTTTCTTGTGCCTCTAAATTAACCTCTTGCGGACCTTCTGGCGTAATTGCTGTCAGGTTTTTGAAATCAAATTCATCGGCAGGAACAAAATCCCACTTATTGTTTTCAGCAATAAATAAAAGTGGAGCACCAAGTCCATCACTGTTCGCAACTTCTGGGTTGCTATCGCATCCACCACAATCACCTGCACAAGAATTTGCAGATTTCGAAGCTATAAAAACTCCAAGCACCAACAAAGACACAACAACTAAAACGACTAAAAATCCCATTTCATTTCTCCAATTGTTAAAAAATCAATTTCACAAACATTATACTTCAAAACATTACATTTGACAACAAAAAAAACTAACCATCTTACTATTTTAGTGTAATCTAATCTCTAAAGACAGGAAGTTTTATGCTCGTTTTATCACGAAAAAAGGACGAAAGAATAGTATTGAAAGATGGCGACAACAATGAAGTCGCTGTAATCACAGTAGTTCGCATTGACCAAAACAAAGTCAGAGTAGGAATTGAAGCTGACGATGAAATAGTCATTTTGAGGGAAGAGTTAGTTACTTAACTCATCCAATATAAGAGGTTTAATCCTATTTCTATATTCATCAGAATGTATATCCCAAAAATGTCTTGCATAATACACTACAGCTTCGGGCAATAGGATTCCTCCCTCTTTTTTATCGTACAAATCAATGCATTTATGCGCCCAAACAACAACATCTTCATCAGTTGGAGTGCTTTCCCATGGATCTGAAGATCTAATCCAAGGCGTATCAACTGAAGGCGTGTATCCATTTGGCTTGCAAGGAGGATTTCCAGCGGGCGTCAAAACTTTTGTTGAGAATACTGCGTCACGAAGAACTTTCCTCTCTTCTTTTCTTTCATCTACATCTTCTGCGCGATGCGATTCCGATTCAGTTTTCGTAACCTTTGGAATCGTCTCTTTGCGATGCGTTTCTGATTCCGTTTTCGTAACCTTTGGAATCGTCTCTTTGCTTTCATTGCCAAAAAGCTTAAACTTTTTTTTCTTAGGTGCTTGTGGCTTTTTGAAATCTGGTCCTTTTTCCATAGTAATATCCTATTTCAATAGATCGCTTATAGATGCGCCAACATGCGTTCTTCTTATCGCTTGCGCAAATAATTTAGCAGTTGATATTGTAGTCAAACTATTTTTGAGCTTCTCACTCAGCCTAAAGTCAGAGTATATTGTATCAGTAACAACCAAACGATCAATCCCAGCTAAGTGTTTATTTGCATCACCAACAAATAATCCATGTGTCGCACAAACCGCCCACACTTTCCCTCCACCAGATTCGACCGCTCTCTGTGATATTGCCACCGTTTTTCCGCTTCCAATCATGTCGTCAAGGATAATCGCGTATTTGTCCTTAATATCGCCAATTATTTTTTCGCCCTTGGCAACTCCATCAATTCTACTTTTATCAACATAAACAACATCAATGTCTCTCTTTAGTCGATTAACCAATGCATTTCTAAATCTTTTAGCACGTCCCATACCGCCAGCGTCAGGTGCTAAAATTACAAAATCTCTGTCTGGCACATTTTCAACAACCCAATCAACTATTAGATTTTTGGCTTCTAGATTATCCGTTTGAATACGAAAGGCATTTTGAAATGCAGCTAAATTGTGAACGTCCATGGTCAAAACACGGTCAATGCCAGCACTCTCTATATATTTGGCTATATATTTTGTGTAAATGGGCTCACGACTCTTAACCTTTCTGTCTTGCCTAGAATAAGCAAGGTAGGGGATTACTGCTGTTATTTTGTCGGCAGACGCATCTTTAAGAGAATCAGCGAACATCAACATTTTAACAAATTTGTCATTTGGAGATTCGCCAACAATAGAAATCGAACCTTCATTCTGCAAACAACGCACATCCCCATAGAGGGATTGGATTATATATACGTCACTTCCCCTGATGTTTTCCAATGCACGAAAATAAGGCTCTCCATCATCGTGAGTTGATTCTTCTATTGGAGATAGTGAAAAGTTTGGATCATCTGTAACCTCCCTAATCCCTCGCTCAACTCTACGTGAAAAATCTACGGAAGAACCAAGACCAAATACCCTAATGTCTGACATTTTGTGCGCCTATAAAATGTTAAAACATGATTGTAACCAATCATCAGTTACATATCAAACCACTAATCTAGAAATATGGAGATCGTTTAGTTTTTTAATAAGTTCATCATGCGACAAACAATCATCCAAAACATAAGTCTGAAGCATGTCAAAGACGTTTTCAGATAGTCTCAAATAACTCAACTCTTCAACGTAATTAACATGTCGTTTCCGTGCTGACCATGCCGCAGACAAAAGAGAGTTGTAATCACAACTATCAAATGGTCTGTTGCACTTCAAACAACTAGAAACTCCGTTTTCCAACCATCGTTCTAACGAATGGCCGCAGTAAGGGCAATCACAAATCATTACCCTTATTTAGTTCGTTTTCATCAAAAATCATTAACATATTCACTTTCTATTGCTTTAATCCTACGCCTCTTCTCTCTCTCTTTAGCAAACCCCTTCACAGGATCAATGCTTTCATCTTCTTCTTGATTAAGAATAATAACAAACGCATTTCCTACGGTTCCAAGAATGCCACCATAAATAGCGAGAGCAAAGAAGAAAAATCCCATTGTTATAAGCCTGCCAGGAATCGTTACAGGAGACATATCTCCATAACCAACAGTAGTCACAGTAACCATAACAAACCAAAATGAATTAAACAATGTAAAATCTTGGTTATTATGCCTCTCCGCTTCAAAAATCAAAATGGCTGTGAATGAACCAATAATAACAAGCGCTAATGACAGTGCCTTAAGTTGTCGGAAGGCAGTGTAAAAGCCTAAACAAGTAAGTTGCAAAGAGCGATTATATCGCAACAACTTCATAAGCCTTAAGCACCGTGCGGCACGAATGTATGCCAACAAAGACACTGGTATCATAGCAATAGATGGGTGTGCAAGAAACCCAATCCAAAATGGAGCAATAGCTATTAAATCTATCATGCCCATTGCAGAAGTTGGATATTCGATAATTGATGTTCCGCGATCCTTAACACCAATATACCAACGAAAAAGATATTCGAACGTAAAAATCAAAGCTACACAACGTTCGAAGTAAAGGAAATAAATCGACCCAGCCTCATGGCTGTGATCGGTTCCCATTGACAACTCTGCCATATAAGCAAAGAAGCTTGTCCAAATAAGAATCCGCAAAACCGTGTTGAAAACGTTCATGAAATTACGAACATTAGGACTTTTAATATACATCATTATCTTTCTTTAGGTTTGAAGTGGGTCGCATCATTGCGACCCACTTGATCTAACCGCAAAACTACTTGGACGCTTCCTTGTCTTTTGCTCGCTTTGCCTTAATAGCAGCCAAAGCATCTTGAGCATCTAAATCTTCCATTTCCTCGCGAGAATCCAAATCATCGTCCATAAGTTCCATGGAAACTTCTGCGTTGCCTTCCTCAGCATGGATTGCACGTTGCATGTTGTCCATCGCATCACCAAGCAAGCCATTGCCTTGCAGATTGTCTTGCAAGTCTGCTGCCAAATCTGTCTGCTTGCTCATTGCCTTAGCGTTTTTCAACTGTACGCCCATTGTAGTGGCTCTGTCCTCAAGCTTTGAAAGATCCTCCTGATTCCTTTTCAACAAACTCATTGTTGACTCAACAGAGGAAGACTGTCTTTTGAGTTGAGACTTGTTTATTTTCAAACTGCTCTGTGCTGTAGCCAGTTTTCCAGACAACTTAACAGCCTTTGCATCATCATCTGCGTCTAATGCAATGTTAACTCGTCTTTCCAATTGCCTAACTTCTTTTTCTCCATTCTTCACTTGCAATTTCAGATCTTTTTCCAAACCTACAATCTCTCCCATGGTCTTTCTTGCATTAGCAATATCATCTTTCTTTTGATCAATCGCAGCTTGCACAGCAGCAGATGGGAAAAACTTGTAGAAAATCCTGATAGGAATACTAAAAAACGCTCGCACTATTAGACCAAACTTCTTAAACATGATTTTTTCTCCTCAGAGAATTAAAGTACAACAATATCTTTGGGATTGATTGGCATCCCTCGCCACAAACTAAACATTCCATTACCGTCCATTTCGACAAAAGCAAACTCCAAAACCGTGTCACCAATTTCGTCCTTCATCTCTCGCCAATAATCCCAATAACAGATTTCTTTTTTAACAACTTCTTCTGACTCAACTCGACCATCACGGTCTTTGTCCGTCATTTCATTTATTTTTGCTTCCCAAGCCGCATATTCACCATCATCAGTGATCCTCCAAAATGTTTTATCAACATCTCCATCACTTTGTTCGTCTATGCAAAAGCCTCCTGCAAATTGTGGGTCACGAATCCAAATGTCCGTTCCTCCGTCACCAGATGACGCCATTTGTCCTAACAACACCCCTTTATGGAAGTCTTCATCGTATGCGAACTTATCCACCATCTTCAGAATAAGAACATCACAAGTTGGCGCACCATCCTCTAGATCTTCTTTTGGGTTGAATCGCAGACGTATACGATTAGCTTCATCTCCAGATCTTTCTACCAAATCATAATCGGTAAACGTAAAATTATCACCATCAACTTTTCTATTAACGTCACGAATTTTTTCAAGACGCCAAAAAGCATCACGATAATCTAAAATATCAATCTTAAATTCATCATGAACTTTAGCTCCAAGAGGATTGTCATAACGGGTTTCAACTCTGCCCGCCATCCTTTCCTTCAAAATCTGCCAACCCGTCTTTCCCTGATTCTTTTCCGCCATTACTTTTGCCCTTATATTTTTCTGTTTCTTTTAACAACTTTTTAACATTGTCGTCAATACTTGACGTTGGAGGTTTCATTCATCCAAATCTATTTTGGTCTGTGAAAAAATATGGTTTTGGCTTTTTGCTCATTTGTTTTCTTCTCCATAATTGTAATAGTCGCGCATGGCTCGATCAATGTTGAATGAAGACTCTTCATCAAGACCTAAAGCCTGTTTCGCTGTTGGCTGATAGATCACGGCAGCAGGACGGTCAAAATAGTCATAGTGGTTATGATAGCCTTGATAAACTTGTTCCGCCTTAGCTGCCGCTTGCCCATGTCTTTGATCATATTCTAAAAGAATTTTAGTTAGATCACTTTGTGGGCACTCCTCGGCAGCGGCAGCTACATCCTCTTTATTTCCTCTTCTCATTTTAATACTTCCGATTAAAACCGAAATACCAGATTAAACACGCCAAACATCCTAATCCAATTGTCCACATTACAATCCTTCCAAAGGACGACTTTTTTGGCTGAACATCAATGTTTGCAACTGTGCGGACATGTTCATCATCGTACATAAGATCCCAATTATCTTTGTCCATTCCCTCAGGAACATACGAAGCATTAACTGGTTGCCCTTTCATAGCATTGACTTCTTCTTGAAGATCGGCATTCTTGGCATACAATTCGTTCAATCGAGCTTGATCCATTGACGAACCATGATTGTGAATGTACGATGCTTGTGAATGAGAATTTCTCTCCATCATCCATAACCAAAAGAATGGACTGATGCCATCATTGTATCCGCCCCAAGAGCCAGGATAACTTCGTCCGTAATAATTGTTGTACACAACTGTATTCGAACGGGTGCCTCTCGTTGAATAGCTTTTAGGACTGTAACTGCTTCCAGACAATCTTTGCGAGCTTGGCGAAGAACGATCAATTTTTACCGTACTCGTCTTCCCTGTCTTTGGATCAGTCTTGGTATAAGTTGACTTTGGTGGCGATGTTGCCTTCTTATAAGTCTGCTTACTTACCTGCGATTTCTTTGATTTTGATGCCGCACTATCATAAGACCCACTTGGACGGGATGATGGCTTATTGGCAGACCCCATTGGGCGGGTAGGATTTGTACTTGGACGACTATAACTACTGCTTGGACGAGACGTACTTGGACGACTATAACTTGGACGACTGGAACTTCTGCTGGAACTTGGGCGACTGTAACTACTTCGAGAACTGGAACGGCTTCCTTTAGCAAAAGCGTAATCTTCCAAAGATGGGCAAATCATGGCCGCAATGGCGACCATTCCAATAAAAATCTTCAAAGTCTTCGACATAACATACCCCTTTCTAAGGTTGTTAAAAAATTGGGAATTTCCAATTACTCCTCATTATACTTCAAAAACTTTAAAGTGTAAACGAAAAAGTCCCACCAATTTTATGATGGGACTTCTTGTTCTAATGGGGGGGCGTTAAATTTTTACTCATCGTAAAAATCTTTCCCACCGTCATCGTCAGCATCATATTCGGCAAGCAAGTCATCATTGACTTCAAATTCCTCTTCGCCAAAATTGTCTTTCAACGCTGCAATCAAATTCCTATTCCCATCACTGATTTCGGAAGCAACAAGCCTTGCAACTTTCAGCACATCAACAGAAGCAATAAATCCATCTTCATCATTTCCATCATTCTTAATGATTTCATCCAAAGGATCAAGTATGTATTTTTGGATTGTTGGTCCTCTTAAACACGTATTTGTATCTTTTGGTTTTTTTCCAGTAACTTTCTGTGCTGCCGAAACCATGTCTCTTGTCTTAGCCTGTCTTGCGTTGTTATTGGCTTTTTGGACAATCCTCAACTTGGTTTGAACTTTTTTGTCTGCGGCCATTTGAACTTCTTCCGCTTTCTCAACAGCCTCTTCATCTTCTGCCATAACCACTTTGTTCTTGGCTTCGTCAGATGCCTTTACAGCCACATTCAGTTCTTTATCGGCTTTTTCAATTGCTATTTTTGCACGATCCCGAGCAAATTCACATGTTGTTTTTAAAATCTCAACTCGTTCTTGCACATTTTCGATATTAGCCAATTGAAGTGCTACTGTCTGGTTGATTTCATTGTTGCAATATGCTTTTAATGTATCCTCATCCAGAGCGCTAATTACATCCATATGATGTATCCAGGCGACAGTTTTCTTAGTCATATCCATGATTTCTTGATCTGTGAAGCCATGCGAGCGCCAGTATCTAAACAGATTAAAATTAGCGCTTTCACCAATTCCTACTGCTGTACTGTTTTCAATAAACGCTATATTCATTGCATCTTTATCGCTAAGGTCATCAAACAGATGACACTCAACATATTCGTACAATTCCGCACCGCTTTTCATTTCTTTGGTACGAGGATCATAACACTGTTCGTCGTCTTCGGCAAGTCTTGTGCAAGATCTAAATCTGCGCTCGCCAGCGACAATTTGATATTCTTCATCTTCCTCTGGAGAATTACGAGCGCACAAAGGCTCCAGCAACCCTCTTTGCTTTATTGCCTCTCGCAATTCTCGCATGGAATCACGATCAAATCCCTCTCCAGCGACTCCAGGCATTCCAGGCTTAAAGTGTCGAGGATTACTAAAGACAAAATCTTCTTTTTCCTCGGCTGCGAATTCTGCGATTTTAAGTGAAGATACTTTGATAAGGTAACGATCACCTTCTAAATGGATAAGATTTTCTTTTTCCACAATAAACTCTCCGTAATAATTCAGGTAGGTAACTAACTCCTACAAAGAGTATATGGATTGAAATCTTTTGTCAAGATTAGTTCGGAACTAAATTTCTTTTTATTCTAGCGTTTTCGCCAATCAGCCCTATTCTATCAAATGGGTCCGAATCATCGTCAATCGCTGGGCAATAATTCGTTTTTGTTCTTTTTCGTATTTTTGTACAAACCCTCCTAATGACGTTTCCATCCCCCCAAACCATTTCATAGTATCCATTATTTGGATTTTTTAAAAGTTGCATACCATCCTGTCTTACTCTAATCGCCTTGATATAGTAGCGATTTTCAAATTTATCATACTCCCAGAAGATAACTTGACGATATAGTGGTCCACCATCTTCGGGCGTCCATTCATTAAACTCTATAGCGTCAACATATTCGGTTACAACTTCACTGTCTTGAATTGATCCCATTAACAGCAACATTATCAACATTCTTAATCTCCTGTCCACATGAATTACACGCTTCAATCATTATCTTTCTTTCTAAAAGCTATAATTTTTATGAGGCTTGCGACAACGAATGCACCAACTACATTCATATTCCTTTTTGCCCATATTATCAATTTTTGAATTAATGTTCTTCAACACAATGCCTTCAATTTCATTCAAATGAAGAAACCTTTTGTATTCATCTTCTATGCAATCGTTAGAGAAGGATTGAGCCAACCAAATATTTTCAGTGACACTCAAAGCGATTCCATGCTTCGGCTCAAGATCAACTGGATTCCCGCAAATGTCATTTAGCATTTGCATTCTTTCGGTGTATGTTGGTCCATTGATCAGATATTTTCCAACGGTCAAAACATCAAAAAGAATGATCCTATTTTTGTAATGTGGATCATCAGTTTTGTTATGCATTACTTCGCTATCAAAAACATACTCTACCCCAGATTCTAGATTCAAAGACAAAATCTGATCTTCGATTCCCACACGTCCACGGCTTGGAATCCACTGCTTGTGAGACTCTGTGTGACGTGTAAAGAATTCAATCTTTCCATTTGGAAGAACATGAGTTACATTTCGTGTTCCATTAAACTTCCTCTGACCAGCCCAATAACTCTTAGATGAGTACCTGGGTAATCTACGGGGCAAAATGGACGATACTGGGCGTGGTGGATAGAGTTTCATGTCATACCTTTCAAGTGGTTGTTGATTGAGAATTGATTATCTGACAACTAAACTGTCAATTATTACAATCTCTTCACCAACCATTTTCTTTACCGTCTCTATAGCCATTTGTTTGTGGAAAAAACTATTTACAACGCCTCTCAAAACAACTTTGTCGGCTGCTTCCTCAACCTCAAGATTGTAGCCTCTCAGATATGGGCATGAATTTATTGCATCGCAAATTCTCAAAACTCAAACTCCATTCATGTAATCAATAAGACCGCCGCCGAAATTCCACTGTGGCGAAATTTCGTATTCTTCAATCAACCGGCTAATTTCCGATCTCACAAAATCGTGATTATCTCTGTCAACGGCTAGTTCTTTTAACTCTTCAAACTTTTCGTTTAACTGATTGTGTCTGTCATGAGCGATAAAGGGACGCTTCTCCTCCACCTCTCCTCTTACAACATTGATCTCTCTTGGAGCGTTTATTCCAAGTTTGACCCTATTTCCATTAATGGAAAGAACTACAACTTCAACGTTTTCACCAACTTTTAGGCTTTCGCCATCTTTTCTCGAAATTACCAACATATCACTTCCTTTCTTGTTATGCCCTATTCTACTTCAAAAACGAACAAAGTGTAAACTAAATTCTTTCATAAGTGACAAATAGCACTTTTTGAAGTAGAATAGGGCGAACCCACAAACAAAAGGAAAATGACGTGAGCATTATCGAAGACTTCATCCAAGCAATTCACAAATCACCAATCAGAGCATCGTTAGTCATTGTGGGGGGAGGAAGCGATGCAATTGGAATGCTTTTAAAATTTGGAAACGGCTCAGCTACATTGCTAGATGCACAAGTTCCATATCATATGGATGCTTTCTCAGAGTATATCGGCGGAAAACCAGACAGTTTCGCATCAGAGGTCGCTGCCAGAAATTTGGCAATGGCTGCATACCAACGAGCAACAAAGCTTCGTGACAGGCAAGGTGATGGAGATGTAGTTGGAATAAGTTGCACGGCATCTCTTGCAAAGCCTGATGGCGAACGAGAAGGAAGAGAACACAAAATTTATGTGTCTGCTCAAGGAAGCAAATTCACACTCACACATTCCATTGTCTTGCAACAGGGGATGACTCGCCTAGAAGAAGAAAAACTTAGCACTCTGATGGTTCTAAACATAATCGGAAAGATTGCAGAAGTTGGTGAACTAGATTACAAAAAAATGGGCATCAATTTCAAGAACAACGAAAACAATAAAATCGCCGTAAAACTAACAGAACCTCACCATACAATCAGCGATTTGATTCGAAGTCAGCCAAACCCTGACGCACAATCAACATTCTATATGGTTGGAAATAACATTGGAACATTCAATCTCGGGACAGAAAGAAGTTGCAATGAGTTTGAAAAAGAAACAGACTTCTCAAAACTTATTTTCCCAGGATCGTTCAACCCATTGCATGACGGACACAAAAAAATGGCCGACTATGCAGAACAACTTACAGACTCTCCTGTAACATATGAAATCTCTGTATCAAATGTCGATAAGCCATATTTGAATTTTACTGAAATCGAAAATAGGTTACAGCAATTTCAAGAAAATGGATTTCCTATGCTGTTGACTAAAGCGGCTACATTTTTGCAAAAAGCAAAAATGTTCCGCGACTGCACATTTGTTGTGGGATCTGACACATTTATGAGATTGGCAAATACAAAATACTACTCTTGCGCACTGTCAGAAGTTACCGATCAATTGAAAATGTATGGAGCTAAATTTTTGGTGTTCCAAAGAAAAGGGTCTACAATCGAAAATGTTCATGGATCATTTCTAGACATCGCACAAATAGTACCGGCGGAAGATTACGAGGATAGAGGAGAGTCAAGCACTGAAATTAGGAAGAAGAAGACTGTTTAAACCACTTAACATATTCACAGATACCGTCCTCAAACAAAATTTTAGGACGGTATCCTAAAATACGTTCTGCTTTAGTTAGATCTGCACACGTCATTGTCGCATCTTCCTCACGAGCAGGGCGTTTTTTTATTATTGCCTTCTTGTCAAAGCACTCCTCCAACAATTCAATCACTCTCTCCATTTCAATTGCACTGCCGTTTCCTAGATTGATTATTTCTCCTTCTATATTCTCCTCATATAATGCGGAAAATACTCCATCACAAACATCACTCACATGAGTGAAGTCTCGACTTGCGTTTCCATACAAGTTAATAATCTCATCTTCGCAAATGGCTTTAGCAAACACTGACATAGCCAAATCTGGTCTTAATCTAGGTCCATATATGCTGAATGGACGAACGCAAACGACGGGAACTCTGTGTAGTTTGTGATAAGTCAGACAGAACAATTCGGCGGCACGCTTCGTAACACCATAAGGACTCTCAATAGTCCCCAAAGGATTGTCTTCTACGAATGGAGTTTTAGCATCTCCGTATACAGTAGATGAAGACGAAAAAACAAATCGTTTTACACCATATTTTCTAGATGCTTCCAACAAATTCAAAGTTCCATCCACATTTGATTTTTGATACATATATGGATTTTCTACACTCCTCCTTACGCTGGCATAAGCGCCAAGGTGAACAATTCGTGTAAATGAATTTAATTGAAAAAGTTCATCAACAAATGCATTATCGCAAAAATCGCCTTCCACAACAGAAATTATGTCATTGTTCCAATGACATATGTTATTTCTTTTTATTGAAGAATCATAGAAATCATTAAAATTATCAATGCATACAATTTTATCTTCGACTTTTTCTGCCAACAATTCTACGAAATTGCTTCCAACGAAGCCTGCTCCACCTGTAACTAAGATGCTCATTATTGTTTAATTAGGAACCTCTGTAATCAATCCCTTTACAGTCAAAGCAGAAACTCCAACATCACTTAGTGGATGCCAATTCTCTATTTGATTGCTGTGGAATGGCTTTCCTCCATTGTCGAAATCAACCGCCAATGTAATGTGCTGGATCTTGTTGATGGTGTTTACTCCTTTGGCATCAACAGCTATGGCAGCAACTTTTTCTCCTACCCCTAAATGCGTTGCTTTCATATCTGCAACACTTCCTAAAGAAGCTGGTTCATTAAGGTTTGGATTCATCGGACCTAAATTAATGGTCATGTGATGAGCAATAACTTTCCACTTTTCCGCCTCTGGCTTAATACGATTCAACGCTGGAATCACATTTGATAAAAGAAGAGTTCTAGACGCTTCATCTAAAACTACAGCCGTGTAAGAAATTGACTTTTTTGGCTCGCCTGGATCTCCAGGGGCATTGCCATCCATACTTTCTACAAAATCATTAAATTTCATTTTTACACCTTATTTAAAAAATACGCCCCATAAAGGGGCGTATTTTTTTTAATTATGTTTATTCAACATTAGCACAACTTTGCTGTGCTATCGCAGCTTCCTGTGTGCAAACTTTGAACACAAACAGTAATTGCAGGGACAAACGCCTTGCTCTTTCCGCTACACAGTTGATTAATTTTTGGGCAATTCGCGTTGAAAAGCTTCCAATACACATTAGTTATGGCAGTTGAGTTATCCGCCAAAGTTCTTTTACATCTCATATTGTTCTCCCTTGGAATGTAAACTAGCTAGTACATATATTTATTCATCCGACGACATTTTTAAGATTCTTAATGTCTGCTATGCACTTTTCTCTATTCGCCTCCATAATATCTTTTATTTTGGAGTCTTTTTTCCACAAACCCTTTACCGTAGCACTTCCATCATGAGATACCCACGATTTGCCAGAAACTCCTTGCTTAAATCCAAAAGATCCAAGTCTATAAGCGAATTCAAGGTCTTCATACCAAGTATAAGGATATTCTTTGAAAGGTCCAACATGACTAAAAAGTTCCCTATTCATGATTGCACAAGCCAGAGGAATATATGCAGAATCCTTCAAAACATCTCCCTTTAGCATCATATCACCTCCATAGCCTTTTTCCAATACCGAAGGGTAGCCATCACCTGGATTGTCAAACTTAGACGACACCATTTTAACATTCAGTCTTTTCATGTTCGTCAAAGAATCCACCAATTGAATCAACCATAAGCGAGACTTTATCTCGCAATCTGAATGCATAATCAACACCAATGGATTTTTGGTATTACTTATGCCAGCGTTAATCGCTGCGCCAAAACCTTTTTTGTTTTCCAAACGAATAGATCGCACCATAGGAACTTCTTTGTCCCCAACTTTCGCCATTAACTTCCTTCCTCCTTGGATTGCCTTTTTTGGAGAATTAATTATTTCTCCAAAAGACTTATTCGGAGAACAATCATCTACCAAAGTAATAAGATATTGATGATCAGAGGTATATGTTAAAATGCTATTAATCAAAGTCGTTACTTTTTTGTACTCTCCATGAAATGGAATAATAATATCAACAGGACTCCTGCTTTGTACATGTCCTCTTCCGTGCTTATCTGTTTTCATCTGTCTTGTTGGCACATTTTCAACCTCTTTTGAAACTACACCATCATCATTAAAATCTTCCATTTCACATCCTAATTAAAATCATCTATATTAATTTCTTTTTTCTCTACAGTCACTTCTTTTTTCTTTTTCTTTTTCTTTTTCTTTTCAACCATCAACTTTTCAACATCAACTTCTTTAACTGCCTCTACTGGCCATTTATGATCTGGCGATACAATCGACACCAACTTCTTTTTTAACTCGCCTGATTCCACGCAACAAAAATTAACTCCATCAATGTTCAATTCCTTGCAGCCATCCAGACACACTAAGTGCTTGTCTATTTCTTTTTCTCTGTCAGCGCAAACCGCCTTCTTGCCACTATACTCGCTGTCTTTATCTGCACGATTAGTGATAACAATTAAAGTCTTCTTAAATGTAACATCTTCATTATCTTCATGATTCATCACATAAACAGTTTCCCTCATAGCCACACCAAAATCATACACGCAATCATCAATGTTCAGAATGTGACTGATAACAGTTCCTTTTCTCTGAGGAACACAATCACTCTCTGGTGCGTACACGTATGCCGTATCAGCGTGATTCTTTATCACCTCTACAATAGCACTCTGGACATCGCTTAAGCGATCTGCTGAGACATCTACAACAAACCCAACTAAGTGGTTTTGGAAGTTTCCATATTCATCTTGCATCTTATTTTCCTATTGTATTCTCTTATTGAATGGTCGTAATTTTTAATTGGGTGAAAAATTGAAGCTTTAGGGAAGTTCTCATCATCTCTCATATCAGGGCGGAAACGAATTGGATACTTCTCATAATCTCCTGCGGTCCATTTATCCAACGATTCGTTCCATTGTGACAAACCACCTACTTTCCCCCCATAATGAGTTGCCAATGTTGGCAACAAATGCTCTGCCAAATCATAGTCATTAAATCCAGGGAAAAAACCTTGGGTAAATCCATTTGTTAAATTCATGAATTTTTCAAAAAATGAATGAAGCTGCCTTATGAATTCTCCATTATAAAAAACACAACATCCAAGAACATAACTCGCTTGTGTTATGGGAGAATCCAACATTTTCTCAAGCAAGGGCAAATTTAACTGTTTTTGACGAGGATCACTTCCAAGGCACCATATTCCATTAGATTCAGCCTCTTCAAGTTCGCTAACAAATCCATCAGATGCCACCAAGCAATCATATTCCATATAACAATACCAATCAGCATGTGGCCACTTCTTAGATAGTTCCCACATGCCCAAAATTACATTTCTGTAAGGGCTTCTGTGATAATTGTGGTAAAGTCCCTCTAATAAGTATGCATTAAAGTATTGTTTAGACATTTCCTCCCAAGAGGCACCATCAACAATCACCAAAATGTCCTTAGTCATCCATGTACGAATTGAATCGAGCGTATCTCGAACAACCTTGGGATGATTGTGAGCGCTTAACAATGTAGCAATATTCATTAAATTAAATTAGTAACATGAAATACGATATACAAATTGTATTGCCTGTATCTGGCAAAAAACCTTACGAACAAAGACTAAAAGACTTCAAAAAATGGGGAGTCGCAAACGTTCAAAATAAACGAGTCCTAGTCACTCTTCTCTGTGGAACTGAAAAAATAAAAAACGCCCTAGAAGGATGGCCAGATGGAGTGGATGTTGAGACTGTAGAATTTAAATTAGACCATCTGACTCTAAAAACATACAATTACTTCCACCAATACACTAAAGAAATGGCGAATAAAACTAGGTGGATTGCAAAAATAGACGATGATAGCATTAACGACATATCAAATTGGGTTGACAATTTAGATAAAGAATATGATCACGAAGGCGAATTTTATATAGTTACAGAATTGCGAAATGACACTAAAAAAGAAGAATTAAACATTCTAGACGAAATGGGATACCACCACTGGATTCGTAACATCAAACAAAATGTACATCATGAATGGGAGGGATCGGTTTTGTCCTCGGTGGCAATTAGAAAAATAATAAATAACTCCGATGCATCAGAATTCATACAAAAAAGATCTTTGGTCCCCTCTGGGGTTACAGATGTCGGGTTGGCTTACGCTGCTAGAATGGCAAAAATTTATCCTTCTAGCGCGTATTTCATGTCACCACAGGCACACTTTTGCAGCCATTCTATTTTAGGTGGAGACTTAAATCACATTCACTTCATGTCACGCGATAGGGGAGAGTCATATAATAAATTTTTGTATCTTGTTGAAGGCAACGCTACAAATGATGAACTAAAAATTCGCAATAAAGTTACAGACAAGCAATTTGTATTTGGAAAAAAAACGAAACCTTTAGGGATGTTTACGTTAGATAACTCAGGACAAATTATAGGATCTAAACACAAAAATGAAACTTTATGGAAAATAAAAAACAACAAAATTCAATTTATAAGCAGTAAAGGGGTTATAACTTGTGAATTTGAATACAAAGAAGAAGAAAAAATGATTGGAAAATCTTCTATTCATAAAACAGAACTTTATCTATGTAAACTTATATAATGGTGCGTTTTTGTCTTTTTCAGACAATATGTATTCATCTGCTTCTGGCCAAACAATATTAAAGTCGTCATAATAATAATACTTCTCCACATCTGGTCGATATACATCATTCTGGAAATACAACAAACATGAGTCTTCTTCCGCACTATAAAAACCATGCCCGCATCCTGGCGGTATATGCACTTGAGTTGGTTTATTTTCATCTAACCAAACTCCAATCCATTTTTTATATGTCTCAGAATCGTCTCTAAGATCTACAATGACATCATACAAAGACCCTTTTATGCAAGTGCATACCTTAGAAAATGGAGCGCAATGCAATCCTCTGATTGCGTTTTTCTTAGACTTTGAAAGATTAATTTGTTGACAACCAAAATCATACTTGTCTGAAAAGATCTCCTGAAAAAAACCTCTTGAGTCCGAAAACCTTTTTGGTCTAAATAGTTTTACCCCAGGAATCGCCAACTCCTCACATTCTATCATATTACCTCCATAATTACTATAATATGATAGAAAGAATTGCACAATTGAGAAAAACAAAATGAACAAAAGTGCCATAATAATTCCAGCAAGGATTGACAGCACAAGACTTCCAAGAAAAATGCTTCTGAACAAAACTGGCAAACCATTGATGCAACATACTTGGGAAAACTGCATGAAATCAAACGCCGATTGCGTTTACATAGCATCTAGCGACAAAGAAATATTAGATTCTGCATCTAGTTTTGGCGCAAATACAATTGAAACAATTAATTGCAAGTGCGGAACTCAAAGGGTGTTTGAGGCAAGTAAAAGCCTAGATTTAAAGTTTATAATTAATGTACAAGGAGATAACCCACAAGCGAGTCCTTGCACAATAAATAAAATAATAAGCTCACTAGAACATCACAGTTACGTCTCTGCATGCCATTCTTGTGAGTCATCTGAAAACGAAGTCAAAGTGTTGATAGACTCCAAAGGATTCGCAAAGTGGTTCAGCAGGAAGCACTACATTCATGCTGGAGTATATGGGTTCAGAAAGGATGCTCTAAAAAAGTTTTCTTACTTAAGTGATACAGAAGATGGAAAGCTAGAAAGCCTTGAGCAACTTCGACTTTTAGAGAATTGCGAAAAAATTTATATGGTCCAATGTACAAAAACCATAGACATAAATTCACAAGACGACTACTCTAAATTTGTCAATGATTTTAAATTGACTCAATGAAATTATCTTCATTCATTAATTTTATAATTTCTCTCTCTCTTGACACTTTATGATATTTGTTTGTGGTAACATCACTGTCCCAATAATGATGCCTATCTGACTTGAAACCGTCTATACCATAAGTGTATGCTTTTTTGTATTTTTTAACTCCATTAGAAATTGCATACATACCTGTTGAAGGAATGTATATAAGTTGTCTGTCAATTTTTGGAATACAACTAAACAAATCTTCCTCTACCAATCTAATTATTGGGCAAGTTTCTTTGGGCTTAAAAATAGGAATTAAATCACCTCTTGCATCTCTTTCCCCCCAAGAATGAAAATCTCTCTCGCCCCAAAGCCAAACCTCCTTAATGTCATCGCTCAATTCATAGTTCCAAGCCTTGCGATGAATGCACAAAATATCTGTTCTTGAACCAACAAATTTTTCATATGATTTTATTTTGTAATTATTACATCTTATTATCACATCAAAAGAGTCTATAAACTCTCCTTTTTCTTCTTTCAAAACATTGCCGGAATTTCCAACAATGATAGCTTTTGGCAATTTCATCAAATTTACTCCAAAGTGCATTAATATTATTACTCAATAATATAGTACATATCAAATATGAAAACCCCCAAAAGAGCATTGTGGTTAGAATCTCTAATAAAGAAGAACAAATGGACTGTTGGCGCAGAGCTAGGCGTACAAGAAGGAAGAACATACATCCACTTACTGCAATCGTGTCCTAACCTTACGTTATTTGGCGTTGACATATGGACAACTAAAGATGTCAGAAAAAGAGGGAACACCAATGGATGGATAGATCAAACTAGCATAGGTTATGGATATTATCTCAACATCAAAAAATTACTAAAACAAGAAAACATGAATCACAGAGGAACAACCCTAAGGATGATGACGCATGAAGCGACTGAATATGTTGACGATAAAAGTCTTGATTTCATATTCATAGATGCCAGTCACACTTACAAAGATGTTTTAAGCGACATTGCAAATTGGTCTAAAAAAGTAAAAGACACTGGCTACATCACTGGACATGACCTGAGTTGGACAGATGTTAACCTTGCAATAAATGACACTATAGCAAGGTGCGATAGTGGTCCAGACGATACATGGATAGCCCACAAAAGAAATTTGAAATTATCATTATTATGAAAAAAGTAGTATGTCTTAAATGGGGCAACAAATACTCCTCCAAGTACGCAAACATTCTTTATAGCATGGTGCGAAGGCACACATCTGGTCCTCTAGAATTCGTATGCGTTACGGAAGATGGAAAAAACCTCAACAGAAATATAGTAATTAAAGAAATGCCAACAGACTTCCTAAGTGGATGGTGGAATAAATTGTCGCTTTTTAAGCCTGGGATTTTGGAGGGTCGTTTTTTATTTCTGGACTTAGATATAGTAATACACGGAAGCATTGACCCATTATTTGAGCTAATGCCAGAAAGCCCGTTTTGCGTAATTAGAGATTTTGGCCGATACTACAAAAATACTTACAATTCTAGCGTGATGAGGTTTGATTCCCAAAAAACAAATTACATATGGGAAGAATACATGTATTCCAAAAAAGAATTTGACAATTATGATGGAGATCAAAATGTAATATCAAAAATATTGAAAGAAAAACACAATCATGAAATATTCCCTGACCACCTAACTTGGTCATACAAGTTTGGAAGTATAAGAAACAAATACGAAAAGCTAAAACTCCCTCCACCAAAATCAATAATGTCAATATTTCATGGTCATCCAAATCCCCCAGAAGTCAAAGACAAATGGGTTGTTGACAATTGGAGACAAGACATTCCTCTTTTATAGAATTGATATTCCTTTAATTTTCGAACCTATGTACATAGCAACCCCAAATGGAGAATACAAATCTTTCCACAAACGACTAATCTCTATTGAATTTTTCACCATTTTTGCATCATCTTCTAAAATTTCAAATACTGAGGTTTCCAAATCCGCAATCCAATCTTCGACGTAAATTGCTGGCGTTTTATTAAACAACGACAATTCATTTGGGTGTTGGTGAGCAATAATGTTGCATCCACACGCTACAGATTCCGTGAATCTAATACATTCTGAATGAATATGTCCATGCGGAGACAAAGATATTTTTGAATTGGACATTATATCAGAATATTTACATATGTCATATCCACTATTCCAGTCTTTTGTAAACTCAATAATTACATTAAGACTATCCTTATATTTGTCCCTGAATGATACAGCAGCCGTGTGAAAATTTTTCCTATGCTTCCAAAACACATCTTCACTCCCTCTAAATACTTGACCACAAAAAAATACGTCTACTTTCCTAGACAGTATTGGGATGTCGCTATTCCCTACAAAACCTTTGTTTGTGGGAAGTGGTATGTGATAAACATTTTTAATACTATCATGATGTAACATCATTTTGAAAACATATCCAACATCTTTGTAATAAGATGGGATCACCCCACGTTCGTGTGCGTCGGGAGTTAAAATTGCAATTACATGATTTCCTGTTTCTGGAATGTTTTTATAATCATTAGAAACCACAATTGTTTTATCTTTGAATTCATTGCCTTCAAAATAAGAAGTCAATTCATCAAAAAAATCATTCTCTATGTGACTGCCTGGAATTTTTTTTATTACTTTCATTTGTGAATTATATACGCATTATCTGGATTCTTGAACGTCCTAAATTCATTGTGAAGAGGCAAACCAGTACGTATTTTAGGGCATTTAATTATTCCCTCCACACATCTGTAGCGATTCATACTGCTGAGCAAATAATTAAATGCGCCCATATTAGCATTTACATCAAATGGACAACCTCTAAGAACTTTACATAAGTCTTCCAAAAACCTAATCATAACTATACGATCTCCTCCCAAAATTCCTGCGTTATATATTACTGGCATACCAACAACAGGAAGGTTTGACTCTTTCAATTTATCCTTTACCCATTTACGTTTTGCATTTTTGACTTCTGAACCAACATAAATGTCATTTTCATCCATCATCTCAAAAGGGTTTCCACAAAAAGACACGTCAAACATATCAGTCATCATCACTTTGTCAATTTCTGTGTGGTTTTTTAAATAGTTTAAATAACAAAAAAACCTTTCGTCATTATAAGACTTTCTGTTTTTGCATTCATGAAATAAAAATTTGCAATTTTTTGATGTAAACATTTCAACAAAATCATCAGACAATTCATTGTGAAATACTACCGATTGCAGATTTTCTTCATGCAAAGAAGTGTACCACCCTTCCATTAGACTGAAATCATCCTTTTTACACCTTTCTGTACAATCATGTTGAGAAAATCCATTTGGTTTAGAAAAATAAGTAGAAAATATAAAATTCATTACAAAAACGTAGCTTCCTTTTTGTCAAATTCAACCAAAAACTTAGTTGTCCTTTCATTGATTTCAATAGAATCTATCAAATTAAATTTATGAGAATTAAGACCTTCATTCCTAAAATCGTAATTTCCTTCTCTTAAATCTCTGAGAATAGTTGCATTTTTTTGTCTCATGGATTTATTTATGCCTTCCTCACACAAATGCCATTTATGTTTTTTGTGAGGCAATGATCTGTACCTTCCTTTCCTCGGACGACCGATTGAATTTCCAGACTGTATTATTCTTTCTCCAAAATCAATATCTTCTGATCCCCATCCCCAATAATTGTTTGAAAACCCATTTGCCTTCACATAATCTGTTGACTTAAGCAATATAGCCCCTCCCCAATAAGTTGGAGCATTCAACTTCCATCCAAACTGTTCAACATGCACTGCCAAATGAATTGGAGAATCTGACCATGAGTAATCGCACTTGTCATCGACAGGTATCATATCAACATCATGTTGACAAATGTAATCTACGCCACATTTCTGAGACAAAGAAAAAGCTGCGTTTATACATCTTCCTTTATTAAAGTAATTTCCGTCATTTGATTGTTCTGCAATGTATATGTGCCAATCAACATCCTTCAAATTATTTTCCAACCATTCAGACATATGTGGCACAAAAACATCTAAATTATCCTTTCTATCACGATAACTGACTAATAGCCCAAATTTATGCATTAAATTTCACTTCTATATCATTGAAATCCTGCGTGACGAACCAACGTCCATCCTTTGTCCCAATATCATATCCTAAATTTGAGTCAATCCTGTCTTTTACTAGATCTGTTGTAGTGAAAAACTTTTCCAAGTCAGATCTAGTAGCCCCAATTTTTAGCGAAGAGACTCCAACATTTTCAAACCAATCCGTGTATATTTTCTTAGGATTGAGAGCCACCTTTTGAACAGGCATCATCCTTAAAATAGATTGATCGACTCCCAATTCTAATAACTCATTTTCAGAAAACACTAGATGAACAAAGGCTTTATTTATTTTATGATAAACATGACCTCCATGACGACTGCTCCAAGGATGCGACCTAACCTTTACAATAGTTTTTTCATTACTAAGACTCTTAATATCTTTGATTAATTGAACTGGGTTTTGAGAATGATCTATAACATCATAGACAAAGATTTCATCAAATGGACCCCAGGACTTCGCCTCTTCCAAAGAATTGGTCAAAGGAAGTCCATCTGACCAATTCTTAACAATATCGTATCCAAATGCCTTGAATCCTATTTCATTTAACTCAGAAACTAAATGATGTTGACCACATCCAAAATCTAGTATTTTTTTACCTTTTGCATCTCCAAACCAATAAGAAGCAGCCATTCCTTTTGCTCTGTCTATTTTAGACTCTTCAGAAAAAGGATCGCAAAGCAAAAAATCTGGGACGGCTTTTGGCCAATTATCTCCATTAACCAAATCAAACAATGGTTTATTCATAATAATTCAACTCCTTACATTAATATACATATATATGCACAAACACAAGGTTCCACAACATGCATTAAAGGAGATTCAATGAAAGCCTTCATTGTTTTTAAAAAATGAAAGTAGCTGTTTGTTATTCTGGGTTGTGCAGAGGCAACATTAAACGCAACATATCTTTGGCAAGATACCATTTCCCTATGTCAGACTTGTTTTTCTCTACATGGAAAGGAGAGAAAACATGCGGCATAAATGAGCCAATATCGTACTATCCGCAGCCAAAAATGCATTACCATCCAGTCATAGATGCAATTGAGGAGTGTGATGCGCCAAAATTCAAAACATACAAATCAAATGGACGAAAAAAAATATGCAAGAAAACAAAAAATGGCACAAAACAGATATTGGCACACGCACATTTGTTAAATGACATTGACAATTCATATGACATGATAGTAAGAATCAGATATGATTCTGTTCTATCCACAAACGTATCTTTCACCAACCTGTTAGAGAAATCATACAATGAACGTTCATCAATTGGATTTGGAACAAGGCTATCCAGGCATAAAAACTTCAATGTTCTGAGAGAAGTTCCAAAAATATATCCAAATAAAAAAAATCACAAAAAAGTAAGTCATGATTGGGGATGGAACTTAATGGACCCTATGATTTTTCACAGAAGAGACATGTTCGACACAAACAATGCATTTAATCTTCATTATGAAAAACGCTTGTGGAATGCAGAATGGGGGTGGTATCAAATGCTCAGCAAGCCTTATGGCGACAATCATTCCTCAATATATGGTGGAGTGCAAATAGAAAAATATCTAACACCAAACTCTCTAAATATCACGGTGAAACACCTATAATGAAAAGCATAAAAGAATTGTTTGACAAATATGATTGCGACAAATCATCAAAGCACAATTATCATGAGGTGTATGAAAAATTATTTTTGCCATTGAAAGACAAATTCATTAACATGCTTGAAATTGGCGTCTACAAAGGCTCATCAACCATGGCTCATCATGATTATTTCAAAAACGGAACAATTCATGGTCTTGATTTGTTTCATCGAACAAAAATTAAAGAAATTATTGCATCTACTAAAGATAGAATAATCTTAACAAAAGGAGATAGCACAAATCCAAAAATAGCAAACAAACTTAGTGAAACACAATATGACATAATAATTGATGATGGAGCACATTACCCAAAAGCAAATAGACTTTCATTTGAAAACACAAAAAAACTTCTTGCCCCTAATGGAATCTATATAATTGAAGATGTTTGGCCTCTTGAAAAAATGTCTGTCACAGAAATGAATAATAGCTGGGTAAAAAAACATCCAGAACGATACAACATGCACGAAAATCATCTGTTCCTTCAATCACTTGAAAATTCACGTTTTGAAATTGAAAGATTTGATCTTAGAGAAAAATCAGGGAACCCAGACAGCTATATAATCCTACTTAAAAACACATATAACAAGTTGTATTTATGATCTCCAAAATAATGCTAGTCGGCAATGGACCAACAAAAAAAAGGTGGGGCGAGTTCATAGATTCTTTTGATGCAGTGGTTCGATTCAACGAATTTCATACAGATGGATTTGAGGAATGGGTTGGAAGCAAAACAACAATATGGTGCTTTTCAAGTAACATATTTCACAACTTCTGTGATTTTGATCCAAAATGCAACTCTGCGTGGGTTTTTTTTAGAGGTGAAAAAAAATTCACATCTGAAAAACTAAACAAACGTAATATTGACTGGAAATCTGCCCCTCTAAATGCTCCTAAAGAATGTGGAGGATTTCCATCTACTGGAATGCATGCAATTTATGCCGCAATGCACTTTTATCCAAATAGTGAATTGTGGATTTCAGGGTTTAGAGGATCAACATCACATTATTGGACAAAAAACAAACGTGGTAATGGTGGTGTTCACAAGTGGGATTTAGAGCAGCGCCATATTAAAGAAATAGAATCACAAGGATTAATTAAAACAGACGATGCAACAGTTAAATTTCTTTAACATTTATGATCTCCGAAAAATATAAATGCTTTTTTATACACATTCCAAAAACTGGTGGGAAAAGCGTAGAAAAAGCATTCAAACAACATGGAGATCACAAACCATATAACAGATTGAAACTTCATCCAAAGTGGAATGAATGGCATTCATTTTCAATTGTCAGAAACCCATGGGACAGAATGGTTTCAGCTTATCATTATATTAAAAAAATAAATGAACATCCATTTAAACATGGAATGTCTTTTAATTCATTTTTACACAATTCAAGATTCATCAAAAGGAAAGGAGAATATGATCCAAGATTTTGGTGGATAAGACAATATGAATGGATAGTCAAAAACGACAGACTAGTTGTTGACGAAGTTTTGAAATTTGAAAATCTTAATTATGAATTTTCAAAATTTGCAAAAAAAATAGGCTTCAAAGAAAGCCTTCCTCATACAAACAAATCTTCCCACTCTCATTACAGCAATTATTATACTGAAAAAAGCAAAATGATTATTGACAAATGGTTCCAAAAAGACATAGAATTTTTCAATTACAAATTCGAGAGAAAGAATGTTAAACTCTTATAGGCTTCCCTTCAACAGGCGGTCCACCATAGAAATACTCGCCTGGATTAGAAGCCTCATAGACATCAGAAGCCTTAACCATATACCTGAAAGCAATAAATGGCTCATCATACACAGCTATTTGATGATCTGCGTGTTCCTTAGCAAACTTTCTGCTCATCGTGACATACTCATTATTGCCACGCAAAAGAGATTCATCTGCTGATGCTGCCCTGAAAATTATAGCATAACTGTTTTTATAACCAGTTTCAGGCAAGCTACGACCCCTTTTACGAGTCTCTAAGAAATCTTTGAATCCAAACATGCATTATTTATGTAATTTGACAAAAATATCATATATAAGTTATTAAACTAACCAATTTCAGAGATCAAAAATGATTAACTTCAAAGAATACATCGAACATGTAAATAGACAGCCATTGGTGATGGAAATCGCCCAAATAATCTCTGAAATGGAACAAGATCCAGATGTCATTCTAATGAAATGCGTAGAAGAAACAAACCCAGAATTGTTCTATGCATTAGATGAAGCTGGATTCTGGAACAATGTATGGGGCGCAGCCAAAGATGCAGGACAATCAATAAAGCAAGGCGCACAAGCATGGGGTGCAAAAACTCATGATAGATTTGCTGGCCCACATGCAAAAATACAAAGCATTATGGCATCAGTTGACAAATTGGTAAAAATGATGCAAAATGATCCAGAATTAGCAAAGGTTTCTGGAGGAGGAGGAACAGAAATCGCCACCATGCTAGATAACCTAAAGCAAAAACTACAGACTTGGCATGACAGAATCCCACAAATGGGATCAATTGGCGCACAAAGCACTAGAGTTGGAACTCAAACCCCAGGTGGACAAGCGCCAACATATGCTGGCAGTCAAGCTCCTGCTGGACCAAATGTTGTGCCTCAAGTGTAAAAACAATCAAAGGGCTGGATTTGAACCAGCGATAGTTTTTCCCGATATTTGGGCTGCGCTGTGAAGCGTCGGGAACTCTTGCCTCCTATCGTGATCCCAGTCAACTGGGTGGCACACCTTTGATTTAGCTTACTGACGCAGTAAATGAGTCTTAACTATGTCCAATTGCTCCTGCATAGCCACAACAGCCTCTAAAGCGGCGTCAGGACGCACCACAACGTCTCTCAGCGAGCCGTAATGTTCTTCAAGGCAATCCATAAGCAATTGCTTAATACGCTCCTCACGCAGCTTGTAGACGCTTTCTGTAATCTCTAATGGTTCTTGCACACCTAGTCCATCCAAAATTTCTTTCATCATTGGACATTGCTTCAATACATGATCCAATTGATTTGAAATTCTCTATGTTTTTGACATATTCAATTTCCCACTCTTGCATATTTGGCGATTTGAATTTTAGATCCTTCATCAAATCAAACCTGTGCTTTTTGTATTCAATGCAATAACCTTTGTTGTTGTCATAAAGTCTCTCTAAAAAACACTTTCCAGATAAACCAACCATTACAACACTGTGAAAATCGCCCTTTACCTCATGACCATAAATCAAACTAATGCTGTCCAAGTAGGACATAATCCATTTTGCCAACAACCCCCCACCAGTACCTATAGACACCTTCCATTGATTTATGCTTCTATTTAGTGAAATGCTGCCATCGCCATCAAAAAACCCCAACAAAAAAGACTCAAAAAACTTACGTTTTATTTTTGGCGCACTTAAAATATTAGACTTTTTAGGAACGCATCCAAGGTTTATAAGATCATTTGCAAGACTTTTGTTGCATAAACTGACAACATATCCGATTCTCCCATCTTCCCTAACATTTTCCCTAATCATTGTCAATGGTGCATCAACAAAATTGCAAAACTCAACCAAAGCTTCCCTAACATCATTTGATAAATTAACTATACTTCTGTTTTTGGTGGTTTTGCATACGCACCCATCAGCAAACATAAATCCCAACCAATAGGCTGACTCATCATCAATTTCGCGAAAACAATCAATCTTATAACCATTTCGTGGAACACTCACTTTCTTAAAAAATGGTATTCCTAATTTGATCCTTCTTCTACGAACTCTTCCATAAGATTCGCCACATATTTTAGCCAACTCTGTGTCTGATATTTTTCCCAGTAAATCATTGTACTCCCACTCTATCAAGAATCCTCCTAATTTCAATTAAAGAATTTTTATATACTTCTGGGACTACCAACGCCCCATCCAAAGACCCGTAATGATGCTCCAAACATCCAATCAACAGTTCTTTTATCTCTTTTTTCCTTGGAACATCTGGCAATTTGCTTTTCTCGTACAATCGTTCCAATGATTTCTCTTTGTCTGTAGCCCAACTTCTTATTTCCTTTTCAGACATTTCTCCTCGTCTTATGGACTTGAGCAATTCATCTTTGAAATCGAAAGTCAGTTTTCCAAAAGACCCGTTCTCTCCCTCTACAACAACATCTGTTTCCCACATGCGACAAATGCAAAACGCACTCTTGAGGAGTGTATAATGTATCTATGACTGCGGGATTGTTTTCCATGGCTAAATGGAAAAATTTAACAATATTAAAAATCTGGAAATCATATTCTTTTCCACGATAATCAACATGATGTTGTTGCCACTGTTGAAAAGGCTTTTTAGGATAATCAAATCCAAAAACTTTCATAAGCAAAAAGTGTTTTGCTCGCTTCCGAGGGTACGTTTTTTCCTTTTCCCTTTCCGTTGCCCTCAAGATAACGTCCTTCAAGGCTCTTTCCTTTCTCATAGATCCATGGACAGTTCCTATTGAAAGCTGTGATATTTGATAGTTCTTTTTCGCTGCTGATTGAATAATCTTCTCCGCAGCAGTCACAAGTCACTCTGTGGGGATGATGATCGAATCGTCTTTCAAATATCTTTATTGCTTCCTCTTCAGAAGAAGCCTGAATATAGATTTCGGACCAATCTTCTTTCTGACTACCGCCAGAATACATGTCATAAAATTTCGTCCACATCTAATATCCCCAATAACATTTGGTTTTTCCTCTAGTTCCAGCTACGTATCTCCAGCGAGTATGATCCCATCTTTTGCAAGGCTGGTCTATGACCATAACTCTATCAAATTCATCGCCTTGCGCTTTATGGTTTGTAATTCCATGACACCAATCAAAAGGCGGAAGTTCAGATCCGTTTTCATTGAAGTCATATTTTTCATTTCCGAACTGAGACATGTCAATTGACAAATCTTCAAATATGAATTCGTCTGTTTCCCAATCAATCAAATTGCCTTTAATTTTCAGCAACTCTCCTTGCATACCATTGAAGAGTCCAAATTCCTTATTGTTTTTAAGACACATTATCCTATCGCCTGGAATTGGCAATGCATGGCATTCATCATATTTCAACGCTCTAAATTCATGATTGATCTTAACTCTGGTTTTATTGTAAGCACATATGATCTGATCAACGTCATGGTAATACTGACTGGCTAATTTCTTGTCGAACAACACAACAGCACCAGAAGTCTCAAACCTTCTTGGATCAAGTCCCTGTCTCAAGTGCTGACCAAAATAGGCAATCTCTCCAGCGTTCCTATGAATTGTCTCCAATCTATAATCTGGCTCTGCCATCAAATTGACACTTTTGCCAATTGGCTCTAGCTGACCATGATCTCCAACAAACACAATAGGCTTGTTGAATGATTTCAGATCATTATAAATATCTTCTGAAATCATTGATGCTTCGTCAACTAAAAATCCATCAAATGGAATGTGATGTTTAAGTTCGAATATAGGAGATCCACTTTCAGTCAGAATTGGATTTCCCCAATCGTCTGTCATTGGCGAGTAAATCGTACTATGAATAGTCGCAGCTTCCTTAACTCCCTTTTTCCTTAATACGTTAGCAGCCTTGCCTGTAAATGCACAATTAGCAAACTTTGGGAGTTTATCGGAAATATAACGAACACACTCTGTCTTCCCTGTTCCTGCGTATCCTCCTAATTTTTGCTCATCCTTATCAAACTTTAAAATTTGATCGCAAATTAGTTCCTGTTCATCCGTCAACTTAATCATGAAATTCTTTCCACTCTTCCAAAGCAATGTTGTTTACAGCATGGATTATAGGCTCTGGATCACATTGATACAAGCCTGCGCATGAAAATGACCCAACTTCGACAACCGCTAGATAAGAGCCATGACTCCATTCAATCTGACCAATATCTAGCGTCCAAGCCCTGTCTGGGGAATAATCAATTTCGTCCAAAACCTTTTGTCCATAAGCTTCAACTTCTTCAAGGGGCAGAGGGTTTTTGTATTTTTTGTATTCTGATGATGCTACAACTTTATTGTCAACAACCACCAATCTCCACTCTCCTGTGATTTTTTCAGCGCCAGCAACAACCACAATCTCTTCTGGCTCGACACCATAAAAACCTAAAAGCTTAAGGTCTTCTTCCCAACTTTCCTTTTTAACAACATTACCTGTAAATGTTTTCAATCCACTAGTTGGTCGTATAAAGATTGAATCCAATGGATGTGAAGCGTGTTCAAAAATTTCAAACAATCTATTCTTTCGTCTATCAAGCTCTCCAAAAGGAAGCATTACATAATCGCAATTTAACAAATGATCGCCAAACCTTGGATAATAATATGCGCAATCAAATTTCTTGTCATTACAATAAATGCCTGGAATCCACTTGACGTTTCTTCTCAAATGCCAAGCCAGTTGAAAGCTTCCGTGAAAGACAACACAATCATCCTCCCCAAATGCCTTTTCATAATCAGCATAGTCGTATCCAAATTCAACGACCTTATGCTCTATGCCTAAACGAGACAAGGCATCAATAATTGATGCCTCATCGCCTTCAAATACTTCTGGTTCTAATAACCATTTAACTTCCATTTTTTACCTCAGTAATTCGAATTTACCTTTATCAATCACCTGTTTCACATTGACCTTTTTACCAGTCCTATGATCCACTGCGCGAGATTGAATGAAATTGTAAGTCCTAATCTTATCACCTCTGCTACCGCCACCCAACTGCTCTTTGCGAACGTTATTTCTGGCAGCGTGTTTCTTTTCGAGATAATGTTGTTGCACTCTAGCAGTGATGATTTCCTTTGCCTTTCGCCTATTTTTATGTTGACACTTTCCATTAATGAAAACAGAAATTTCAGTTGGCAAATGCTTCATCCTTACAGCGCTGTCAGTTTTGTTTTGGTGCTGGCCACCACACCCGTGCCCTCTTTGCGTGGTGACTTCAATATCTTTATCAGGTATTAAAGCAACGCTCTTATCGGGCATTGGAAGAACTGAGACTGATACCAAACTGGTTTGTCTGCGTCCTTTGGTTTCTGTAGGCGGGACTCTCTGACAAGCGTGCTTGCCAGATTCATTTTGAAATGCCCTACCAGCCTCTTTCCCTTTGATAGAAGCTAATACGCTGCCTTTCGAAGAATGAAGTATTTCAACTTTCAATTTCAAACTCTCTGCGTATTTGACATATGATGAAAACAATTCGTGAACAAAGATTTTTGAATCTGCTCCACCCTCTCCGAATTGAATTTCCAATAGAACTTCTTGGGTGTTTGGGCTAAAGACAGCCTCTTTGATTCAACGCTTCGTTTTCTTTTTTTGTTGTTGTGCCATTTCTAAAGACACCTCCGTTTTGACTTCTTCATGATAACCTCCTTAAGGTTTGTTATATGTATTATAGACTTCAATCTTCTTTTTTACAAGGGGCTTTTCTAACACCAAGGGGATGAAGCCACTCGTTCTCTTTAATGAATTTCAAAAATCCACTCTCTGAGTTTTCGAACTTATTCAAAAATGTATCTGCACCCCAATCCGCATCCCAACCTTTCGGGCAAGAGTGGCATATGGTGCTTCCGTTATGCCAGTCGCCTTCCAGCTTTGCTAAACATGTACATAAATATGGCCAGCGATCTTTTGCCATCCAAGGAGTGACGACTTCAATGTATCCACCGTCGAGATCGCTGAATTGCGCCTGTACAAGGATTTGATAATCACTTTCGATTCTCTTGTAAAGAATCCCATCAATCTCTTTTTCTAAAACTTGAAACATAAATCTCAATTTTTCCTATCACGAAAAAGATCCTCTTCTGCGTCTACTTTTTGACCCTTCAAAAAGTAGTCCCTTCCATTAATTTTAAGATGGATTCCCAAAGAATGGACATTAAATTCTTCTATTTTAATGCCCTCTTCTTCTGGCACCCAAGTTAGATCAATCGTGTGCGCACACAAACACAGTGCGACCCAATATTCTGGTGAATCTTCTTCTCCAGTACAGTTAGTGTACTGGAAATTAACTCCATCAACATTAACTTTTCTTCCCATTATTCACACGCCCATTCAAAATGACTTTGATGCTTTAAGTAAGATGCCAACAAAAACTCTTTGACCTCTGGCAATTCATGTGGCTGAACACTTTTGACTGTTATGCCACGACTTGCGCCTTTTCGAGGGTGCAACAACCATGCGTAAAAAACCAATCTATCTTCGCCAGTCCTAACGCTTCCACGTCCGTTGCATGTTTTACAGTAGGTGTTGTTTTCTTCGCCAACTTCAATCAACCCCAATCTTTCCGCTCTTGCCCTAACTAAGATGTGCTTGTTGATTGCGTCATGAGTCATCACAATTCCACCGCATTTCATCTGCAATTCATTCACTTCTTCCGCCGTTGGAATTTTTCCATCCCAATCTCTAAGTCTGTCCTCGTCAAACAACGCCTGAACTTCGTCCTGTGTTATTTTGTTGTGCCATCCTTCCGTTGGCTCTCTCACTTGTTCGAACCCCACGAGGTTGCCCTCTCCATCATAGACAACCCTATATCCATCATCTCCATAAAACGAGTCAGACAATTCTTTGCAGGGAGGGCACGCCCCTGATCCTTCGCAATCGCCACACTCCTCACTGTCATGATTAACAGAAAAATAATAATCAGCAACCAAATTTAGATCCCAGTCGTTATCCTTGAATCCAGCCTTATCCATTCGTTCCTTCAGACCATCATCTTTCAACACTTCTTCACCATGCCAAAAAGTCTTCCAATCATCGCCCTCTATGTTCTTGTTCCATCCATATTCTTGATCCTTCGGCGTACTCATGTAGTCATCGCCTGGACCCCAACCGATGTATCCATGATCCTCTTGCTCGTAACTGCGCAGAGTTTTAACCAATTCTCTTAGTTCTGGATTGGCGTCTAGATCGTTTTTCCAACTATCATCGTCGTATGACATTTTAATTCTTTCTATAAAAACTTTCTTAACACAGACCTAAAATCATTCATCTTTTCCAAAGCTTCGTTTTCAATTTGCCCAATTCTAGTCTTGGATATTCCCCAAGTATCTGCCAAATCTCTTACCTTTTTCTCCTCAGCACCAAAACCGTAACGCTCTCGTATTATGCTCTCTTCTCTTTGGCTCAAAATTTCATCTTTCCTCATGGACATTATCAAAGTGTTCAACACTTTGCCCATCAATTCATTTCTTTTGACTTCATCACCAACACACTCTGACGCCTCCAAGCTATCTGCCATCTTTCCTCCATCTTTCCCCATCGCGTTCAGGATTGTCTTATTTTGCATCTCTCGTTTGATGTTTTTATTATTCTCTTTTGAAAGAGCGTGACGAATTGCCCATATTGAATAAGTAGAAAATCTATTTCCTTTACGATAATCAAAATAATCTACTGCTATTGTAATTCTTTCATAGCAAAATGAAACTTTGTCGCCATCGTCAATGTTGAGATCTGTGTAATATTTAGCAGGCTTTATAGCCAATCGAAAGTTGCTTTCACAAATTGTCTTCTTAACTTCATTTGCTAACTTAACAAACTTTTTTGCGTTCGTGTTTCTCTTCTTTTTAAACTGCTTTTCGGCAAGATGTTTGTAAAAATTATACTTGCGAAACAAATGAAATTCCTGAGACGCTGTTAACTTTGAACCAACATAACAAGGCTTCATCCATACGGGGATCTCCCCTCTACTCAAAACCTTAGCTCTTTTATCATCCACTTTCTTTTTCTCTTCCAGATACAAATCATATTCAGGCATTTCGCCAGTGAAAAGTCTGTAATCATCAGTCCCGTAAACAGCATTCTCAAATTCTGGTAGTCGCCAAATCTTCTCAAAAGACTCCCTAATTTTAGCACAACTATCTTCATCCTTATGTCCTTTAAGATATTTACCAACTGTCATACGCCCGATGCCAGTCTCCTCGCATATTTCTCTTACTGACATGCCTTTTTTATACATGTCAACAACTTTGCTGGCACGTATTTTTGCAGATTCTTTGGACTTGTTGGAAAAGTTGCTTTCCTTTCTAGCAGTGCTGGTGCCTCTAATCTCTTTCAAAACTTCTCCAACAACCCACTTTCCACACCCAACAGTCTCCATTATGTCCTTTGTATTCATTCCCTCATTATACAATGATGCTATTTTATCCCTTCGATCTTTTCTCTCTTTCTTAACAATTCCACCACGAAGTTTGTAAATAACGCATTTAACGGCCTCCTCTGTACATCCAGCCTTTTCGGCCATCTCTTCCCTGGAACATCCCTTGCGATATAACCGCATAATCTTGGCATTGCGCTTTTTTAGTTTTTCCGCACGTTCATCGCTGATTCCTTGTGGTCTTTTTTTAGTCAAGGTGCATATCTCCTCAGAAAGAATTCATCACTGCATAGAACAGCGATGCAATAATTGCAATATCACAAAGAAAACCTACAATCATAGCAAGTGTCTTTCTGCAAAAAAAAAGAAAAAATAAACGCCCCCCTAAGGGGGCGTTTTAATTTAAAGCTCTACATCCCAATAAGCGTCGGAAACAAAAGTTGCCCACTCTTTGTAGTGCTTTTTGTAAGAAATGCCATTGTTGTCATCCTTGAACAAAGACCACTTTGGCTTGATAGGAGTCCAATTTCTGACGAAAAACGACATATTAGCTTCCTCTGGTGTGTTGTCAGCTTTGCGTGAATTACAATCAACACATGCCAAGCAGCAGTTTTCCCAAGTGGTTCCACCGCCACGAGATTGAGGCATAATGTGATCAATTGTCAACTCTTCGCTTCCAGGCTTAACACCACAGTAGCGACAAGTGTAAAGGTCACGCTTGTAAAGCTTTCTACGAGAGAAAGTCACAATATTGTAAGGAGGCTTGTCGTACCTAACCTTAATAACCTTAGGAACACAGAACTTCCTGTGAGATGAAGACATGAAATCCTCACCTTCTTTTGGTCGCAATTGTGCCCAATCATCCCAAGTGTACATATTAAAATCAGGCTTAACACCAATGATTTCAGCCTTTGGTGATCCGTCCTTGTAAGCTGAGAACAGCTTTGTAAGCGCACGAGCCATTGGCCAAATGTGAATTGGTTGCCAGCTTCGGTTCAAGACCAAAACCTTCCTGTTTTCAAAATCTAATGCTTGAGTGGTCATTTTTTTCTCCAGTTTCTACAACAAGGTAAAATCTCCAATATTATTTAGTAAAACTAACAAAAAAGTAGCGGTTGTGGGATTTGAACCCACGAATCTCTCCCTTATGAAAGGAGCGCTTTCGACCACTAAGCTAAACCGCCTTATTTATACCCTCACGGAAAGCAATGGTGGACCATCGTTTCTTCCGTCTTCCCTTCTTCCCTTAAAATAACGATTAGGATGATATGTATTCGTCCTAGTATCCGTCACTCCAACAATTTTAAGAACTCCCATATCAACAAGTTCTTCGTCTGTAGCCTGTCGAATACCATTATCATCTGAAATCTTTACAGTAGCCCTTATAGCCGCCATGTCCTGATTGTCCAAAGATTCATATTCGTACTTACGAAACTCTGGTGGAATCCATCCTGCTGGTGGTTGTGTCATTTTTCACCCTGATTGTTGAACTGCATCCATTTTATCAATTGGATTTGACAAATTAAAATCTCTTACAAACATCTCGATTGAATCTTTGTCATCTGCCACAACGCACATGTCATATTCTCCGACAGCAGAGTAAAAACTTTCATTCACAATCCAAACCGTGCAACCCTCTTTTTCCCAAATATCACCATATACATTTTTCTTCTTGCCAACACGATACAATTCACGTTCATCTCTATCGAAACTCCTGTAAACCCATCCATTTTGTTCTACGGATTTTGTGTTGTCGCAAAACTCTCCTTCTTCGTAAGCTTCTGGGCAACATATCATTTGATCGAACTCAGTCTGTGGTTCTTCCCTGTCACTTACAAAAAATGCATTGTGAACAACAAAAGGAACAACGTCTACGCTTGTACTATGACCCATTTCTCTATCTCCCAAACAAACGACTTATACACGATAACATCAAAAAAAAGACAACAAAAACAAGTAATTCTGACGATTCTGGCCATATGCCTGCAAGAAAAATGAATAAACCAAATCCTGATAACAAAAACACTAAGGCTATTCTCTCCCACATCAAATGCATTTTAATCTCCTTAGGTAAGTTGACTGAAATTGACTTATATGACATTATACTTCAAAAATAGGCGATTGTTACTGAATTTCTTCGAATATCATCTTTTCCCAGTTTTTACGTACTTTGTTCGCTTCAAACACCTCTCCATCAATGGCAACGTATACCCCAGGAGAGGTAGCAAGTTTCGCACAAGCTATGGCAAAGCCCAGATTAAACTCAGCATCGGAAGACTTAACTGACAAAGGAACCCAAGAACCAGTCATGACAATCACGCCAGTTTCCCTAGACGCCAAATAACGAGCCGTATGCTCCATTGTGTCCGTGCCGTGAATTATCACTATAGGTTCATCCCTTAACTCATAAGCCTTCTCATAGAGCAACTGACGGTCCTCTACGCCAATCTCGCGGGAATCCTTCAAATAACAACGATGAACCTCAATGTTATAAGTTAAATTAAAACGCCCCTTCAAGTCCTCAAGTTTTGAATCGTCTCCAAAACCCATTGAACCTGTGAGGGGCGAATATTCCTTCAAGAATGTACCACCAGTTGTAATGATCCTCAATCTTCGCCCTCCGCAAGAATTGTCATAATTAAACCTAATACAATTTCAATTCGCCAGTTATAACATCAATCTTATCAGGCTCATCAGGACCAATGGCTAAGCAGGTTGGGGTTGGAACCCCATGAAACTCTGTCAAACCGCTATCAACGACCAAATGAACCTCTAAACCAGCTTCCTTGGCTTGCTTCTCAATTTCCAAAAGATGTTCTTCCGAATCAACACGAACACACACTTTTGCAAATGAGTCTTTTAGCCATGCTTTCTCTACTTCTTTTAATTCAATTACAAAAGCGTCTTGTAGATCGCATGTTGATTCAAAATTAAACCTTCTTGTAATGAAAGCCATGGAAGCATGACTTGCTTGCGAGCACTCTTTGCCTCTTCGCATTTTTAGGTCTTTGCGAATGACAATAACTTGCTTCATTTTCATTTTGCACCAGATCTTGAATTAAAATATCCACCACCAAAAGTATTAGCAACCGTAGCGTTAGCCGATACTGTCACCATCTCTCTAAATGTCGGCTCCCACTTATCCCAAGCATCCTTGGTATAAGAATCATAAGTGCATGCCTGACCAGTCATCCATCTCAAAACAAAATTGCTTCCATTTGCCTCAAATGGAATGACCAATGCTGGAAATGTTGTGTATTTGTATTTGCACTTTTCCTCATCACAACATTTTACCATTTTTTTAGCCCATTGCAAATACTCTTCTTCATTAAATGGAAATGAATCAGAGAATGAAACGTCTTTGCTGGACAATTTCCCGTGCTCGGAAAGATAACTAACAACCTTGTCCTGTGTGCCATCTATGTCTTTAAATGATTCCAACTCTTCTGTAGGAGTCGTTCCCAATCTGGCACATGCTTCGGCATATCTATTATAATTAATTCTGTCTAAATCTTCATTGGCTTTTCTAATGCTCTCTTGGAGCTTCAGATCAAAATCGTCCATCTCTATGTGCGTCTCTCTCTTAGGGTGCTATTTCATGCCATTATATAGTGCCCACGGCAGGATTCGAACCTGCGACCTACGGATTAGGAATCCGTTGCTCTTATTCCCCTGAGCTACGTGGGCCACGAATCTCTTGCGAGAACCAAAGATTCAATTAAATCGTCTATATCATCCTTACTATCCAACTTAAATAAATAATGCGACCCTGGCGTAATATCAGTATGTAAAATTAGAGTAATTTCTTCCGCATGATTTAATGATGCATGCCAATTTCTCTTAGTTGTTGTTTGCATTTTCAACGAACTCATCTTTAATATGTGTCATTTCTTGCATAATGGAACGACCAATCTCTTCCATAAGATCTTTGTGCAAATCTTCCTTGTAATTGTAAAACACACTGTCTTTACTTGATTCCGACAAATACCAAGCACCTGAATCTAACTCTTTTTGCAACTGATTTGGCTTCCAACGAGCATAACCTAGATAAAAGCGAGAATCCATACAATCTAACTCAATTAAATTGTTCAAGCCATTAGAGACAAGCCATATACCGTCTACCACCTTATGACATCCATCAGATAGGTCTTCTCGACAATGAAGTGCTGTGATGGGGCAAAGAACTGGACCACCAGAATGGATAAATCCATTATTGTCAATCTTTTTGTCGAAAGCGTCTATCCATACTTCTTTCAAAGAAATTGGACCTGCTCGATTGACAACTAGCCCTATTGTTCCTTTTTTATCATCATGACTGATGATAAAAACTACCGTCTTTCTAAATGCAGGGTCTTGCAAGGTTGGATGTGATACGAGTAATTTGCCCTTCATTGCTAAATACCTTTATGAAGAATTTCAAACTATGGCTAGAAGAAAAAGAAAAAGAACGTCTTGAAATCGCACGACTTGGCAAATCTAAAAGAGAGCCTGTTAGAGTAGCCAGAATATACACTCAAAAGAAAAAACAAAAAGCTAAGTAGGAAATTCTAACTTCCATGCATGAGGTCTGTACCTTCTAGGAATGCGAAGGGTCAATTCGCCATCTTTCATTTCTTCCTCAAACGGAACATTGTGACTCACTATGTAGGTCTTATAAGCTTCTATGCAATCCACTGGACAACTTAGCCATTGATAATCTTCGCTCATATCCTAAACAACCTCTTGTAATAGGGCGTTTTTTTTAATTTGCGTCCATGTTCATTCTTCATGTTTCCAACACCAGAAAAATTTGCCCAAGAAGAAACAATTGAATTGCTTGGCTTTGTCCTTACTATCCTAGCCCATAACCAATGTCCATTTATAAGAACATGATCATTAACAATTCTCGCCGTTGCAATATCGTCTATCAATTCCGCCCATTGTAAGTGCAAATCACGTTCTGAATCTATATTGATCCATTTGTATTCTGTCATTTTTTAACTCGATGAGGATTCTTCACTTTTTTCAATTGTTCTTGATATTCGTTCATAGTGGAAACGGAGGGACTTGAACCCTCATCTCTCATGGTCCATTGGATTTCAACATAAGGCTCTGCCAAATTGAGCTACATTCCCTTAATCTCTCAAAAACGTCATTGAGCATTTCCATTCGTGTATTGAAACACTTCTATAATTCTATCTAATCTATCCTGCGTAACATCTGAACTCATTAAATTATCTGAACTCATTAAATTAATCGTCCAGTTTTCTGATTGTCCTGTTATTCTAGCTCCAAAATCAGGATATTGCCCCAATTGGTACATATTGCCTCGCTTCATGACTTTTATCCCTCTTCCAAGAAAGGAACTTAACATTGAAGCAACCTCTTTTTGACTTCTAATTTTGTTTAATATATTAAATTCAACCTGAGACAAACTAGAATTAAATTTAATATATTCATCACCAATGGCGAAATCAAACAATTCAATTTCATCTGTTTTGTCATTCGCCCCATAAGCTTTAGCAATCCATTTCCCGCTTTTGTTAATTAGGAATGTTGATAGCGACCCCTCATGTTTGGCTTCCATAATAATACCGTTATTACGTTCTATACGAAAGTATTTGGCGTCTTCATAGTCGGTCCAAATAGTATCTTCTGTATAAAAATTAACTGTATGCCAGTCACGCAAAACAGATTTAACACCATTTCTGTCATCTTACTTCTCCAACTTATACCATCCATAAAACGGCAAAACTACAAAAAATCCTATCATTCCCATTTTAACCACACCTAACATAACTCCGTCAAGATATGTTTCGACTTCCCCTGGCGTTGATTGAAATATCATAGGAAGTTCAATCAACCAAAAAACGGACAGCCACAAAAGATACCAACTCCATTTCATTTTAATAGCTTTCATACAAGAATTTGCACAAATAAGGTTCTCCATCATCGCCTAAAGCTGCGAACTCATCTTGAACCTCTTGAAAAGTTTCATCTAATTCTCTTTTGTCGGTCATCCTCTTCAAAGCAATTCCAATATATACTTTGCCATTAGATTCGCAATTTGTAGGGAAAAATTTAAGATTGTTTCCAACCTTCTCTTCTTCCCACATGGAACTTAATTCCCATTCATTGTCACCAAAACGCAACACTTCTGTTTCCACAGACTTTGGCATTGGCTCGCCTGTGTCTGGATTGTACTTAGTGACAGTTTCAACATTTGTTGCACGAATGACCTCTGCGCCAACAATAACCCTAGAATATGCATCGTATCCCATTTCACACTTCTCTTTCTGACAAACGATAATGAAATAAATAAACAATAAGTAGACGATACAGGATTCGAACCTGTGACCCTCTGCGTGTAAAGCAGATGCGCTAACCAACTGCGCTAATCGTCCAAACCACTATTGGAACAATTTCTTGATCCAACCAGTAAATCGGTTTAAGCGGCTAATCTTAGCCTCTCTCCCTCCTTGTCATCGCATGCAATCACATTCTCTCCTGACACGGAAGCCTTTCTTACGCGAATAACAACCCACCCACGATCAAAAGAACCATTCTTCACTCTTATTTTAATCTGCTTTCCAAACTTAGCCAACTTCTCTTCAAGCCAAATTAACCTTACGTTCTTTCCTTTTTTAATTTTGCACAAAATTAATCTTTCCATGGGTTCCTCCTTTTTGGTCACTATATCTATAATTAGTAACTCGATAAGTGGAGGAGACTTATAGACTTACAGACCGTTACCTTTCCCCCCTCTTTTCGATTTTAACCTCATATCCAAAAATATATGCCAGCACAATTGCTGGGAATCCTACAAATGCAATCACGGCTCTTGAAAAGCCATCAGCCACTTCACTGCGAACTTCATTTGCAGCGTCAGCAGTGACCGTCCTTTCAGATTTAGTAGAAGAGATTTTAGTAACAAAAAATCCCATCTTCCTAATTCTTGCCTGTGCTTCCTCTGAACTATCCGCTTTAATAATGTCTCTGATCTCTTGACCAGAGGCATCCATAGCTTCATATCTGTAAATCATTCTAATCCCACCTTCCAGACTCTTTTTCTAGCCTACGAGCCTCTTCTGCGTTTTCTAACGTGGAATAAATTCCAGTTATCTTTGCGCCAATATAGCCATTGTAATCTTCCGGCTTTTCACTAAGATCGTAATACAATTTCCTGCCACCAACATGAACCTTATCAACAATCTGTTTTTCGATTTCAGAATATCCTGGGCAGATTCCCAAAATATAAATGTCCATTCCCGACTCTATTTTAATTCCATCTGCTGTATGGGCAATTCCAAGAAATTCGTCAGAATATCCAGAATCATTTCTAGCCAATTCAAGCAACATTTCTTTATTTCTTGCCATTAAAATGAATCCAAATACTTTTTGACAGATTTCCCTGCCTTGTAAAAAATGTTTTCCCTTCTCGGAAGCCTTTCCTGAAACTCTCTCAACACTTCTTTTATTCTTACCGCTGCCATGGCAGCAGGAATGTTTTCTGGGACTCTTTTCTTTATTTCATCCCAACCATCGCCTTTGACATAATCAGTCATCCCACTCATTCCTTTAGCCAAGTTCCAGACTTGATAACCCCACTTGTATTCCCATTTGTGTATTGGCTTTCTGTTTCTTGCATGAATATTTCTCTTTACTGCTAAGGATGCGGACCTCTCTTTTGACGATTGAAAACCAGTCTTATGCTTTTTGGGCTTAGCCTTAAGAAGGTCTATAATTAAACCCATCTTATTCATCGTCGTATCAAGATGATCGGCTTCAACTTTTGCTTTCACAAAATTAACGAGTGGATACAATCCATTGAATCCACGGTGGACAGATTCCATGTCATCTTTGTTTGTGAAAATAGGAGAGACTATTTTTTTGCCATCTAACAAAAAATAAACATACTTCATTTCAATTATCCTCATTCCATTCCAAAGCTTCAGAACGACTAAGTAATTTAAAATTATAGATTGTATTTCCCTTTCTAAAAAGCACGCTCGGCAGGATTCGAACCTGCGACCTACGGATTAGAAGTCCGTTGCTCTATCCAACTGAGCTACGAGCGCAAATCCTTATCTTCTGTCTCTATTGTCTAAAAATTCAATGTCCAAGAGAGGCGTCTCTCCCAACTGAGCGTATTCATCGCCATCATATTCAAGCAAGCCAACATCGTTCCACTCTGTTTCAATGTTTTGCCAATCATACTTGACATTAGGGTCTTCGGCTATTACTCTCTCATGATTTTCGATTACCTGAGTGATTAAATCACGACCGGCTGCATCGCATCGCTGTCCAAAGATTTCTTCAAAACCACACAATGAATATCCAGTATCCATTTGCCACTTCATGTACTCTTCTATGGAAAACTCTCTCTTATACCAAGCAGAACACATAGCATTCAGATCAATATTGTAAGGGCGACGTACATGCTCTAGGTCATTACCCATCTCTCCTTCTAAAACCCAACGATTGAGACGATTCCTTTTCCATCTCCACGTTCCATTATCGTCTTCAATTACAGTGTGACGAAACATCATCGAGAGCAATTCAATATCACGCCCATAAGTCTCAGCCACGCGATCTAAATTCACAACAGTCATTTTTAATCTCTGCAAAAATAAAGACAAGAAACAAAAAGAGGCCAGGGTGAGACTCGAACTCACGACAATCGGATTAACTTCGTAGGGCTATCTAACCCAAAGTCCGACGCTCTAACCAACTGAGCTACCTAGCCAAGAGCGTGTGAGGAGAATCGAACTCCTGTCATCAGGATGGAAACCTGAGGTAATACCATTATACGACACACGCAAAAAACTTATCGAGAGGACACCACATTCGTCATCACTCCCGACAAGTCAAATTCTTCCTTCTGATCTCATCTTAAATAAAACATTCCCTCTTCGCCTGCCGCCTATTATGCATACAATGTGACCTCTTGTGCAATTGTATTTGTCGGCATACTCTTGTTCTTTTCCTCTGGCGTTTAAGATTATATCTTCAACTTCCTTATCTGTAAGCTTGTCTCCTTGCCTGCGTTTCCATCCCCATTTTGGTTCTAGTTGCACAATCAAGTCCTTTCTTTTCAAGTAGGGCAGGGAGGAATTGAACCTCCGACCTGTCGCTTATAAGACGACCGCTTCTTACCACTGAGCTACTGCCCCTCATCTTCTGTATATGACATCCATGTTTCTAAATACGTCCCAAATCCCTTTGGAAACTTAACTTCATTTTGTCTGAGAACATAACGAGCATGATCTCGCTCCAATGCTTCCCTCCTTGCTACCTGCCTTCTAACCACCTCTTCTGCTGCTGGTTGCACTACGACGCTTTTGTAAACGCCTCTCATTACAAACCATGGCAAAAACACAAACCAAAATAATGAAATAAAAGTCGCAACAACATAAAGCTTTATTGCTTCACGACCCTCTCCTTCATTGAATCCCTTTGCTACATTATACGTTAAATATAACATAAACGCAAACGTAACTAAAGATCCAACAAAGTATCCTCCAACAAGAATGTTCATCAGAGACTCCATTTTATGCCTCCCCACTTCTCCTCATTCCTTCTTCCATGTCACGCAACGACATAACTGCATCAATGTGTACCACTGCATCGTCGCCATCTAAGTCAACGACTTCTTTTTCGCCATCATCAGACTTTTTAGTCATCTGAGTCATCAAAGCTGCTGCTGTCGCCGCCCTCTCCTTCCTTCTCTGATCTTCCGCTTCCTGTCTTTTTTGCTTTTCTTCTTTTTCAAATTGAACGACTTCTTCACGCTCTTGATCAAGGAAAGACTTGATTTCCTCTTCTTCGACAAGCTCTAAAATTTCTTTATAGGACTTTAATTTGACTTCGCAATCTTTAGCAACTCTCTCAGCCTCATCTCTTCTTGACTTGATGGAGTCGGCAGCTAACACCAATTGCTTTTCTTCAGCGAATTTTATCAAAGATTCAAAACTTGTGAAATGAATAGATACACGTCCTGTTGGGTGAGATGGAATGACAACAGTTATATTGTCTGCTTCTCCATCTTCGCCAAGATATAAATAACTTTCATCATCACAATCAATAAACTTCAATGATTCGCCCATCAATGCAACTGGCTTGGTTGAGATAATTTTATCGCTTTTGACAACCCAAGAAGTCATGCCAAAAGAGTCTTCCTCTTCTACGATCTTGGCAATCAAATCAGATTCCTGCGAACCTATTGTCTCCAGTCTTCCCTGTCGCTGTTCTTGCTCTTTCTCCAAATCAGACCTTGATTTTTGAATCGCAGCTAATTTTATCTTCAAATTCTTTACGTTTACAGGCTGTTTTACAGGCTGTTCCTCAACGACATCAACAGCCTCAACAGCTTCCGCCTCTTCTGGACCATCCATCATCTTGTTCACTGCCTCAATAGCCGTTTCTGTCATAGCTTCTTTTCTCGTTTCCGCTAATTGTTGGACCACTTTTTCAGCAGCATCTTCTTTGGCAACTCTATCATCTGATAATTTTTGCATCGCACTATCTGCCTTCTTTTGTCTGTATTCTTCTTTTACTTTTTGCAAGTCCGCTTTGTCCATAACATTTCTCCCAACAAATCTGTAAAAAGCTGTAAAAATAGCGACCTTACGGAGGATCGAACTCCGATTGCCAGCTTGAAAAGCTGGAGTCCTGACCATTAGACGATAAGGCCGAAACGGTCGAATGTACTACATTATACTTCAATTACATCCAACCGTAAACCAAATTCTCAAAAATTGCCGTAATCTTCGTAAAAATCAGACAATTGACTCTCAAAATCATCATTCGCACGCATATCGTGGTGTGAAAGATGACCAAGCAATTTGCTGCTGTGACAGATAAAACAGCGTGGTTTCCCACAATCAAATGGTTTTCTCTTGCGGAACCTGCCAACTTGCTTGTCGCAGTCAATCGCAGGATCTTCACCTCTGCCGAACTCTATGTTACTCTGAACTAGACTTCTGTGACGTTTTCGCCACTCTCTTTCGCTTCGATGATACTCCTCGTGCCATCTCTTCATAATTACCTCCTGGTGGTGGTATAGAACCAAAAATTGAAAGGCTCTCCACTAAGGTAATTGAATTAAATTTGCACATGTTATTTCTCCTGTTAATTGTTAAAAGTACCCCCGGTTGGAATCGAACCAACGACCTCCACTTCCGCAAAGTGGCGCTCTTAATCCCCTGAGCTACGAGGGCGTAATATTTTTATTTATTGTTTTCCCATACAGTTGGTTTTCACACTCTTGACAAAAAATCTCTTCCTCTCCAATAGTACCCAATCAAGGAAGCGAGCCTTGTCTTTCAGTTTCGAAGACTGACGTGCATCCATCACACTCATCGGGCTTATAAATAATCGTCTTCACCTTCAACTTCTTTATCAAAATTAATAAAGTCTTCCATTTCAAAAGCGAACCCTCTTATAACAGGGGACACCTCCTCTATGTTCATTTGACCTTCTTCAAACTTCCAAATTGGAACAAAACCAGATTTTTCTAAGTGGCTACGAAGCTCTTGGTATATCTCCCTTTCGGTGCAAGCCATATCATCTATTTTTGATTTAGCAGATCTTACGGCTTTCCCAAAATCACTTAAACTCTTTCCGACTGCCAAATACCATTGGTCGTCAATGCCTTCGTCATCTTTTATTGATAAATTAAACGTTCTTAGACCGCTTTCATTCATCGCCAAACATACTTCACATTCACAATTTGAAGGGTGCTTTATTGGTTCCATAACTCTTTCCTTAAAAACGGGTCTTAGTATGTTGCAATCGTATACCAAAACACGCTTCAAATCAAGGCTTCTTTACCTTTTTGAGTTTTGTCAACTCTCGTCTATATTCTTTTGGCAAGTGTTCTCGTTCAAGGATCTCTGGATCAAATTGCGTCCAAGACTCACGCACTTGCTTACACCTTACCCTCCTAAGCTCTTTCCCATCCAGCCAAATACACTCGAAAAGACCCGTCTTGTAGTTGTAGCTGGGAATCTGTGAACTTTTGTTTAATATCCTCCATGCTCTAACTTGGTAGCGATTTGATGCAAATGACCAGTCATAAAAGATTACTTGACTAAATACAAGCTTTGCATTATCGTCATAAAAATGGTTGACTTCTATCAACTCAACTGTATCTTCTAGAACGACTGCTTCATTTTGTTTTAACGCAAAAAAGAAAAAAAGGAATAGTGCTGCCATGCGCGTTTATCCTATGTTAATGGTATATTAGAATCATATACCAAAACAAACTTCAAAGCAACACCTAAGCACTCACCTGGGGAATCGAACCCTAACCATCCAGACACACATTAAGGAACCAGTTTAGAATACTGGTGTGGCCTACAGGCGAGCAAAAATAAAGTATCCCCGACAGGATTCGAACCTGCAACCCACTGGGTAAAAACCAGCAACTCTACCAATTGAGTTACGGAGACAAAATGTAAAGTGCCCTCGGCAAGATTCGAACTTGCGACCAACCGGGTAAGAACCGGCAACTCTAGCCACTGAGTTACGAAGGCAAAATATTAAAAGTGGAATTGGTGGGGCTCGAACCCACACTTGACGCCCAGTTTTCTGGCCACATCAAGCCTTCGCCCTGCACGAAATAAGCCAGGGTTGATTACCTGTTAATTTACAATGCCTAAGTCGTCTGCAATCCCATGTATAAAGTCCTGCGAGAAGGATTTGAACCTTCGACTTCCACCTTATCAGGGTAGCACTCTAAACCAGACTGAGTTACCGCAGGAAAGGATGGCATGTGCAGGATTGTCCTGCACATGCCTCTTCCATTAAACATCTTGTAATGCATTCTGAAAATGCAATTTAACCAACTGTGCAGTAAGCCTTCCGATAGCTTTCTCCACAGGCTTGCTCCAAACGATTTCGCCTTCTGCTTCAATCTTAATATCAGCAGTCATGGCTACTTGAATTTCTCTCATCTTTTCCATGCCTGGATCTTCAATTTTCTGAAGGATGTGCGCCACTCTCATTGGCGTACACCACTCATCGGCAATAGCTTGAGCATCGCTCAAAACCTTCAACTTCACAGGGTCGTCAATCACGCGAGGTGCTTTGGTTTCACGAAAATCATCACCTTTATGCTTAGAGATAACTCGCTTGCCATCGTTCCTTGTCAACTCAATGAGAGGACGAAGAACAACACCTTCTCGCTTATGACCTTCTCCCATTCCGTTTCTAACAGCCTGAACTGAATCACGGTCACGCTCACGATTAATGGCTTCGACTTCTGTTGGAATTAAAACGTAGTCAACAAACTCAAGTCCTAATTCCTTCACAAAATCATCAGCCTGCGGAACAGACAGCCACATGCCATTAATGCAAACATCAAAAGCAGCAAACTTTAATTGCTTGCCATATGTGTGTGACATTTTCTGACAACTTCCGCCGTATGCTTCGCCGTATACAACAACGTCACACATCCCAGCAAACTTGTCTCTCAGTGTTCCCTGGTCAAAAAGTTGAACGAATTTCTGATGTGACTCTCCACCAGAAAAGAAAATTAACATTCCTTTTCCGTCCTGAATCTTCCAAGTGATGTGAGATGAAGTCCCATGAAGCTTTTCGAGTGCGTAGCACTCACGAAACAACATGATGTTCTGATCTTTGTACAGGTTGTTTATCTTTAGATACCCGATGATACACCTACCTTTCCTTCCACCTTTTAGCCAAATCCTTACCTGGACTGGTTTCATTTTTTAATTTAAGTTCACGTTTCTTACAATCGTTTGCCCAGTCTGCCGTTTCAGCAGATTCTAGAGCATCCAAGTTCTTCCTACGCAGAAGAACGTCTTTAATTGTCTTACCTTTACCGCCACTATTGGGGCGTTTTAATTTTACTTTCTTTTTATTTTTCTTTTCAACAGGAGCATTCATTCTCTGACGCCACTCTTCCATTTCAGCAGCAGTCTCGAATCCTCTTGTTTCACCATTCATTGTTAATTCAAACATTATTACCTCTACCTTATTGGTAAAGCCTTAGGGCCAGTGGAGGGACTTGAACCCACAACCTATGGTTTACTTTGTGGGCTATCTTGCCCGTAAAACCATTGCTCTGCCAATTGAGCTACACTGGCTTAACTTAGGGATAGATATTTTGTATTATAAGTCTATCCCCCCAAACTTCCATTTCATAAATTCTAAGCCACTTTCGTTCTGATTGTTTAATTTCATCATAACACTTTTCCAATGTATCATGACAAGTCTGTGGTGGCTTTTCGTACTGAACAACAAACATAAATCATTCCTTACAGTGGAGGCATTTCTTTGTAAGCATGGATGTTATCAGACCATCCGAAGTTTTCAGTTGTGTGTACTTCGTTTTTAATATCTTCTCTCACCTTCGTTAAAACTTCTCCAAGCCAATTGACGCCACGCCATTTCGATTTATCTTCACATCGTGGATCATCTTCAGCGAGTCCGATTCCCCATAGACGATCTTTTGGACTTGCTTCGACCAAAATAGTATCTTTTGTACCAAGCAAATAAATTTTCAAGATTTCATTTTGCATATATTTGGCATAACTGCCTTCATACACTACATCACGAGAATTTTCGTTCCATGTGTCAACATCAAAGGGAGTAATTTTACGCCCCAACTTTTTCTGTTGCCAGGGGTCGCTTGTTTCAAGGATTTCAGCTAATGTCGCCTCATCTTCGAACACTCTTGCCTTTCCCGCCATCATGTATTGTTCGGCAGTGCAGTACGTCACTCCATCTATTTCAAATTCGGAAGGATACCACTGTGAAAGTATCCCGCCATAGAAAAATGTATACTTGTTCATCTTTAAGCCTTTCTAAAAATAAATATTATGATGGACTTGCTGTGCTATCTCCAATGCTTCAACTTGGCACACACAACTAGGCATAAGTAGCTTTAACTGTCCCATCCATCAAGAGCTATCGGAGGGAATCGAACCCGTCATAGTCCTCTTTACAAGAGAGGTGCATTCCAATCTAGCCACAATAGCTTAATCAACGATCAGATATACTCCCAACTCATATCCCATACGTTCTTCGTGTACAATTTCTCCACTTTCAATAAGTGAATTAATTGCGTCCCATGCCTTTACTCCATACCTCTTATGCATCTGCGCAGCCAGCAATCTTTTTCCAATAAGACCGTCACTGTCTTTTATCAAATCCAAAACTCCATGTTCAACATGCCTTTTTGACTGACATCTGCGACTATCCATCATTGTCTCTCCTGTAAGTTGCTTGAGAATTCGTTATCTGACAATTCTTGTTATTTCCGATTGTTATGTGATATTTCTTGTTATCGTTCCTTCGATACCTGGACAAACCAAGTTCTTCTCGAATATCCCCGATTCTATCACAATCAACGTCAAGAAAGAAGTATTTTCCATCAAATTTTACAACATTGCTGTATTGGAAGACAATTTCTTCTCCACTGTGCTTTCCCCAGTGTTCCATTGCAATGTTTTGTTGTTCCAGTCCTGTTCTAACAACAGTAATGTGAGCATCGTACATCTGAGGCTGTGGATAGTGGTATTTTGGTATCATACTGCGGTAGAAATCAGAAATGCCTTTGTCTACCCATATCACCACTCTTAGCCCTGGTCCGTATTCTAAAGTTCCTTTAGATTCAAACATATCAATAAAGAGGCTAGGGTGGGATTCGAACCCACGGTGTGATTAAATCAGCGAGTTTTGCAGACTCGCGCCTTCGTCCGCTTGGCTACCTAGCCGTATGGATTATCAAGTATCTCTCCCGCTTCTGATCCTGGGATTGGATCAATAGCAATGTCATCCGGCAAAAACTTAACTCCTTGAATCTTCTTCCAACTATATCCGCCGCCAGTCTCGTAAGTTGAATATGGAACGTCTATATTAAAACCTTCCTCGCCAACCTTCATAACGCACCAGACATGTTGTTCTCCGCACATGGCTGAAACAGTGCCAACATCAAAGCTTCCAGCAAAGTTGTGATTTACAACATCGCTGATAGCTTCTGCTATGTCCTGGCAAATGCCTCCACCATTGTATTCGTCATGTTCGTCGCTTTGATCCCAGTTATCATAAACAGCCTGTGCAGCCTTAGCCATCATAGGTCTTAGCTGCATTAGTCGTTTATGAATTGGGGAAAAGGATTCTAGCCATTTTTTGAAACTTCTCATCCTAATATATACATAAGTTTCAACATTTCCAAGGAGTGCGTGCCACAAATCTTGCTATTCGTTTTTTCTTATTTAACATCACAAACACGACCCATTCGTATGTCTCCATACATCCAACTATTTCGGATACAGTTATGTTTTCTTTCCCATACTTTTTAATGATCTTATTCAACAAATCAAAATCACGTTCATTCTTTAATGTTTTTTTATCAATCATATTTTCGCAACTTTAAGAAAGTCTTTCTGCTTGTACTGTGGGACTTCTTTCCATTTTGATATTTGTTTTCTCGACCAACAAAACTTAGCACTCACCAACCATTCGCCAGTATACTTTGGCGGCTTGCAAATTGCCAACAAATAAAGTTCTCCATCTCGCTTTGATCTAAATACAGTCATAATTATCTCCTAAGGGCTGGTGGTTGGATTCGAACTCAACATTTCTGCCGTTTAGTGGCAGCGTTCTACCTTGTCGGCTATGAACCGACTTAAACTACACCAACATAAGTTTTAGTAATTCTACCGGGGATCGAACCCAGATCTCTTGACTCCACGCCAAGCGATTTTCCGATTAATCTACAGAACACTAAAACTCTTTATCCTCGATCCTCCCTTTCTCGTATAAAGTAAGGGCGTGCCTGTTTACACCACGTTTAATGTTACCTCAGGAAAAGCAACATTTAACTTACCGAGTCAGTCCTGATTCTTTTTTAATTCTTCTATTTCCAAGTGCTGCATAAGTTTTTCATCAGGCAAGTCTATGCCCATATTGTCATCCATCGCTTCGCCAATCTGATGAAGACCGACAACAGTGCAATTTTCATTTGCCCATGCTAGGTCTGTTATAATTCCACGAATAGCACCAGCGTCTACTCCACTTAACAATGGCAAAATAGCCTCTAACTTTTCTTTATTATCGGCAAGAGAGTTAGCAATTTCATCAAGGCTGTCTTTCCTGTCTTTCATTAATCCTCTAAATTCTTTGCTTAGTTTGTCCAACTCTCTCCCCAATCGTTCGCGTTCTTCGCTGTCATTAAGAAATTTGTCTTTATCCAACGATTCACCCAGTTCTTTCATCGACCTACCCAATCGTTTGTATTCTTCTTCATGTTCAGTCATGATCCATACCCTTGCCTTCAATGTAATCATCCATGTCCTGCAAACAATCGTTTAATTCCACAAACGGAACTACTCCTTCTGGAAGGTTTATCAAAATTGTTCGGCACTTATCGAGAATACAAGCCATTCTAAGGGACTCTGCATTTCGAACAATCAACTCTTCATTTTTTTTCCTCAACATTTTCTTCAAATGTTCTGCCTTAGAACATCTGTGTCCTATTTCTCCCATGTCTTCACTCCAGTTTCAATATATTCATCTATTGTTTTTTGTGAAGCGCCATAAAAAGCATTGCTCATTTCGTCAATTACTCCCTTGCCAGAAACAATCCTTACGCCAATCCAATAAGGAGTGTCTGACACATATACAGCACTCTTTCTTGCATCTTCAATTGTTGAGTGCTTTGAATTCAACTTCCATTCTTTAGAATCCCTGCCGACTTTGTATTCAACATTAAACTTATCATTTACCCAAGGGCTTTTCATTTAACAACTCCAAAAGTTCCAATTTTCGAAAATCTAGCTCCTGGGAATTTTTCTAGAACCATTTCAATTGCTTCATGAGCCTTAAATGATTCAATGTCATGAAATTTGTTAAAATACCCATCCCTATACCATACACGATACAATTGTTTTTTTCTTGTAGGCATTTGTTACTCCAAAAAAAAACGCTAACAGTCGTAGTCCAACTCTTAGCGTCAATATAACAGATTGTAGGATTGAAGTCTAGTCGCCTGGAAGGGGATAATCTGCTTCGATTCGTCTCTTAGAAACTAAATTAGGAAGTCTTTTCTCTTCCTCCCAATAACCATCAGACGCACCCAAGGCATTGTCGCATACGTTGTAAATGTCCGTATGAAGGGCATCAATGTCAGACATGTGTTCGGCGTTTGACGCCAATGTCCTAGCCTCAACTAAGGCTTCTCGTAGATCAGATATTGTCTTGCGAAGATTCATTGAATTTCCTGCTGGTTGAGTCTTCACTCCAAACATTTCCATGGTGATGAACTCGATGACAATTAGAACAAATTACATCACACTTAGCAATTTCTTCCTCTATTCTTTTGATGGAAGAACGATTGCAGACCATTTCTGCGATACTAAGATGCTTAGTCTCTCTGTCTCTGTGATGAAAATCCAAACACTGCCATCTGCTTTCTTCGCAAACACTGCATTTGGATTCTTTTCTTATATTTCTAACAAATTCACGATTTCTAGAAATTTTTGACCATATTGTTTACGCTAAAACTAAAAAAAATTGGTGGGCTGAGATTATACCCTCCAGTGAAGCGTCTTTAGTTTCCGTACCTACTTCTTTGCGGAAGTCGTTAAAAACTTATCCACTACCCTATGGTAGTATCGCTTCATAGCTGCCTTGTTTTAGAAGGTGGCGGTTCCTTCATAATATTCAACTACTCAACCACTTCGATTAAGCCAACCTTGCGGGCTGCTCGGTAGTGCTAACCACCTACTCGCTCTCCGTAATTAACAACCTTAGCCTTGCGAGCTTCAGTTGTCGGCATTGCCCCGAAGGACTGCCGATTTAAGCTATTTTCGTCAAACACAAGATCAGACTTTTGCTTGTTAAACAAAGTTAGGATTCGCACCTAATCTTCTGATTCCTAAAATCAGCGCTCTACTATTGAGCCACATTGTGGTTGGCGAACGATGTGCTGATCTTGCGGCTTTTATTCCTTTTGAGAATAAAAATACCACACACCACTCTGTACAAAATCTAGTTGATTTTTAATACGGTTTTTCTAGCAAGTGTGGAACCCCGAAAGGTTTCCCCACTTTCTCTATCAAACTATCGTTAAGCATTTAGGCACTACCCCTCACACAAAACAACTACTGTTCCTCTCTCGCTAGTAATCAGTTCACTCGATAAGTTGGAGCACGACACCCACAACAATCAGAACCCTCACCGTTGGCCTAGATTCTGGTTTCTCGACTGATTTTCCAGTTATCACCCGTTTCAGGATGACAAGGAAAGGTCAGCTTGCATAAATGGACTCTTGCGAGCGATAAGTTGCCAAACTCACCTTTAGGGATGTTACCATCCTTACCCTATGACGTTATGCCGCCAAGTGACACGACGGGGAATCGAACCCCGGTAGTCCTGCTTGAGAAACAGGATACCAAACCAACACAGTACCGCGCCAAATCTTATATACTACTATACTTCAACCAACACTCTTTGTCAACTACTTTTTTGAAAAGTTTTCATGAACGAACATTCCACCCATCTCTACATCAATTTGAACAAGTCTAAAGTCGTCGTCAACCACTTCTCTAAGTTCATCAGCCATTACTAATGAATGAACTCTCTTAGATGCAATGTCTGTAACTGTTGTTTCATCCTGACCTTCTTTTACAAGAAGATAAAGATGATTGCCACAGCCCATATACTTGTGATACATATCACAGCCAGACTTGAAATCATCAAATGATGGATTAACTACATCATCCCGCATAAGTACATTTCGAGATATTCCCTCAAATGTCTCTATCCACTTTGATTTGTTTTCGCCTTCTATCTTTTCCATCGTTCATCCATTACATATATCTTCCATCCAAAATATAAAAAACAGAACGGATATTATGATTATGTATTCCATATCTTTAAGGTCGGGGTGAAAGGATTTGAACCTTCGACTGCCAGACTGCGCTACACCCCGATTTTACTTATTTGCATTCTCGCCCTTAAGCTTAAGGACTTCAGCGTTAAGTTGAGCAATGCCTCTTAATACTCTATTGATGCACGCCTTGTCATCACCATAAAGATTACAAGCCATTCTTCTCAGTTCTTCCATGTCATTTTGGTTTACCATTTTTAATTCCTAATTCTAATTGATGTTGTAACTAGAGCCTTCGGTGAGAATTGAACTCACGCTGAGCTACGAAGGCAGTGAACTTATATATGCTATTTCCCTCGTTTCCTCACAGAATTATAAACTTTCAAACAAACCATTGCAAGTCCAAAGATGCCCGACGAGGAATCGAACCTCGATTGCAATGTTCAGAGCATCGCGTGATACCATTACACTATCAGGCATTTAAAGGTGGCTAAAGGGGGTCGAACCCTTACCTTCTGGCTCACAACCAGACGTGCAGTGCCGCTACACCATAGCCACAGTGCGATATAGGAAAATCGAATTCCTTCCATCTGCTCGGCAAGCAGGTGTGCAGCCACTACACCAATATCGCAAAATTTAAAAACTAAGTGGACGAGGTGAGACTCGAACTCACGATCTTCGCCTTGTTAAAGCACTGCTTTCGCCGCTAAGCTACACGTCCTTTTAATTAAGTGCCCCGTAGCGGTTTCGATCCGCTTTCTGTTGCCTGAAAAACAACGGTCCTAGCCAGTAGACGAACGGGGCTTATTGCTGGTGCCGATTTCCAGCTTACGGCAGTGGAGAATAGGGGACTCGAACCCCTGAACCTTCTGGATGCAAGCCAGACGCTCTCCCAACTGAGCTAATTCCCCATTATTTTAACCACTTTCTTATTGCATTATCAGAAACTCTATACTTTCTTCCTGTTGCGCTATATCCTAATTTTTCAACATCCATCAACAACACTTCTTTATCTGGTCTGTTGTCTATTTTGTTTTTTTGCATTTTCTTACCAGCGCAACTTTTGCAACGATTTGCTTTATTTGAAATACTTTTACCACAATCTACACAATTTTTTATACTTGTTTTATTTTTTTTAATTACATTCTTTTTTCCACAAAAAGTATCCTGCTGGCTATTGCAATTTGGACATAACAATCTCAAATTAACAATTCTGTTATCATCATTGATCCCATTTATATGATCTAAGACCATAACTAATTTTTCATTATTCCAAAAATTATCCAATCCACAAAGACAACACTTGTTTTCCAATATCCCACCATCAATCAATCTTTTTTTTAAGTGTCCTCTGGCGTATCTACTTCCTCTTACAGTCACTTCTTCCAGTGGTATTTTTTTCTTGAATCCGCCTTTCCCAAAATTTAGTGTAAATTTGGAAAAATCAATGTTTTCATCTTTAAGCCTCTTAGTTAAAGTTCTATGATTTCCACCACCATTATTAAGTCCAAAAAAATCCAACACTTGCCTCATTGTATCCGACTCTTTCACCAATTCTTCAAGTTTGTCTTTCGGAAGTTTCCAAATTGGACTTCTGTTTTTTCGTTTATCCATACTATAAGGTAGTATAAATAAACGAAAAATTTTTAATTATACCAAAAAAACTTACGAAAAAACCAGTGCGAGTAACGGGATTCGAACCCACAATAATCCTCCTTGGAAGGGAGGCGCTTTACCAAATAAGCTTCACTCGCATTAAGCTACCCAACTTGGATTCGAACCAAGGCTAAAACGGTCAAAGCGTTTCGTGCTACCACTACACTACTGAGTATCAAGCTGCATCAGCAGGACTCGAACCCGCAACAACGTGGTTAACAGCCACGCTCACCTACCAGTAGCGATCCAATGCAATGTTAAGCGGTAACGATGAGAATTGAACTCACGCTTCCTGTTCGACAGACAGGTGTGCAGAAACCACTACACTACGCTACCGTATGATGTGCGTCATAGCCATAATCGCCACATCTGGGGGAGTGCCCCAAACCAGGAATCGAACCTGTTAAGTGCGGAATTCAACCGCAATCATCAAGCAGGCATGCAAGGAATCGAACCTCG
>Ga0208920_1000022_pt1 | contig 154603 bp, 133 predicted proteins | sample 19_taG_FD_184094 | JGI IMG/M metagenome (GOLD analysis project Ga0208920, IMG submission 184094) | Marine viral communities from the Subarctic Pacific Ocean - 19_ETSP_OMZ_AT15317 metaG (SPAdes) (version 2) | ecosystem: Environmental > Aquatic > Marine > Oceanic | place: Pacific Ocean...
TGCCTCATGTGCATGGGTAGAAGTCCCGAGATGGACCCCTGCCTGCGCAGGGGTCATCGGAGGAGAATGATCTCTATCCCACAAACCGTATCCTCGGCGCATGCCGGCGTCTCCTGCCGAAGCCAGACGGAGCCAGCCGGGCGAGACTCCGGCATGCGCCGGAGAGGCGAAACAACCTCTCAACTCACCCCATCTCTTCCTCATAGCCGACCATGCGCAGCGGCTTGGCGCGGCGGCCTTCGAGTTCGGCCCAGCGGACGAGGGCGTCTTCGCGGCCATAGGTGATCCAGAGTTCCTGCGGGTCGACTTCGCGGACCGTGTCGGTCAGCTCGTCCCAGTCGGCATGGTCGGAGATGACCAGCGGCAGTTCGACGCCGCGCTGTTTGGCGCGCTGTTTCACGCTCATCCAGCCGGACGCAAAGCCGATGACCGGATCGGGGAAGCGCTGGGCCCATTTGCCTTCAAAGGCGCCGGGCGGGGCGACAATGATCTCGCCCCGGAACACTTCGCGCGCCGATTTTGACATGTCGTCCAGCGTCGCCGGGCGCAGCTCGCCAAGGCTGACGCCCGCGGCCTCATAGACCTTGCAGAGCTTTTCCAGGCTGCCATGAATATAGATCGGCCGGTCATGGCCCGCCATGCGCAGGTGCTTGATGACGCGCTGGGCCTTTCCCAGCGAGTAGGCGCCAATGCAATGGGTGCGGTCCGGATTGTCTGCGACCGAGCGCATCAGACGGTCAATCTCGTGTTCCGTGGGCGGATGGCGGAAGACAGGCAGGCCGAAGGTCGCCTCGGAAATGAAGACATGCGTGTTCTCGACCGGTTCGAACTGGGGACAGGTCGGATCCCAGCGGCGTTTGTAGTCGCCGGTAAAGACCATGCGCAGGCCCTTGTGCTCGACCACGACCTGCGACGAGCCGAGGATGTGGCCCGCCGGGGAGAGCCAGACCGTGACGCCATTGATCTCGATCGCCTCGCCATATTCGACCGCTTGTGTCTGCTTGGCGAAACTGCCGCCATAACGCGCGGCCATGATGGACAGCGTGTGGGGATGGGCGAGCACTTTGCCATGGCCGCCGCGCGCATGATCGGAATGGCCGTGGCTGATGACGGCCCGGTCCACCGCACCGCGCACAGGGTCCAGATAGAAATCGCCCGGCGGGCAATAGAGGCCTTTGGGGGTCGGGTGGAGCAGGAGGTCTGGCCGCAGCATGCCTGTAATGTAGGCGGTGTGGCCGAACGGGGAAGGGGCTGGGTGTGGCCTCTTCCGAAATGCCGGCAGCTGGGGTAGGCGACGGGGTCGCAATTCAGACGTCCGGGAGTCCCTCATGCAGATCGGCATCGATTTCGGAACATCGAACACATCGATTGGATATTCCGGGCCACAGGGCATCCGCCTGATCGAGTTGGAGCCGGACGCGACGTCGATTCCGACAGCGGTGTTTTATGGGCTGGCCTCCGGAGAGTATGCCATCGGGGCCGAAGCCGTGGCGGCCTATGAAACGGGCGAGGAAGGCCGGCTGATGCGGTCGATCAAGTCCGTGCTCGGCTCGTCCCTGATTGATGAGACGACCGATGTTGGCCGCCGTCGCTTGCCGTTCCGGGACGTGATCGCGCATTTCCTGCGCCGGGTGATCGCCCGGGCGGAAGCCGAGACAGGCGAGCGGGTGGAGTCAGTCGTGCAGGGGCGACCGGTCTCGTTCAATGACCGGGATGCCGACCTTGACCGACGCGCGCAGGCGATCCTGGAATCCTGTCTGCGTGATGCTGGCGTGGCGCATGTGGAGTTCCTCGATGAGCCGGTGGCGGCGGCACGTTCGGTGAGCTTTCCGAGCGGTCGGGAAAAGCTGGTCTTCGTCGTGGATATCGGCGGCGGTACATCGGATTTCTCGGTCGTGCGCATCGCGCCGGACAATGACGGTTTTGATGTGCTGGGCAGTACCGGCCTTTATGTGGGCGGCAATGATTTCGACCAGAAGCTGAGCTTTTTCGAGGTGTCGCGGTTGCTCGGGCATGGCGAGACGCTGGAGCTGAACGGCTTGCCGGTGCCGTCTGCGCCGTATTCGATCCTGTCGGACTGGAAAAGCCTGAACAAGCTCTATGCCCGGGACGTGCAGAAGCGGATCGGCTGGATGGTGCAGAACAGCCCGAACAGCCGGGCGATCCGGGCCTTCGACCATCTTGTGCGCCACCATGAAGGCCACGCCTATGCGAAGCGGACCGAACAGATCAAGATTGACCTGAGCGACACCGACCAACAGGCTTTCGTCTATGACACTCCCGATTTGCGGCTGGAGCGTGTGGTAGAGCGTCAGGCGTTCGAGGGCCTGATTGACGAAGCCGTGTCACAGATGGATGCAGTGGCCGTCGACTGCCTGGACAAGGCGGGTGTGTCGCCGGACCAGATCACCGACATTGTCATGGTGGGCGGGTCGACCTTTATTCCGCTGGTGCAGGCGCGTCTGGCGGGGCGGTTTGGCAATGCTGTGGTCTCTGAGAGTGACCGCTTCGGCGCTGTCGCCAAGGGCCTCGCGGTGCACGGAAAGCGCAATCTATGACAGGCGTGTGCAAAAGGTCGGCCTCTCGCCCGGAATGATCAGGCAGCGATAAAGGGCCGGCCCGCTTTTCAGAAACAGGAAGTCGTCATTGACGTGTTCCAGGTCAAACCCTGCATCCAGCAGATCCTGAAGAGGTGCCCTGTCGGACAGGATCGCGGTAGAAGTGACGGACGGAGTGGTCGCAGGCATTTGGGTGCATGCGCAAAGCGTCAGCGCAGCAGTGGTCAATGAGGCGAGGACGGAAGCGCGTAACTTCATGCTGTTTCTTTCTCCAGACGATTTCGATTTCCCGCTATGATAGCGCGCTGTGCGCTTAAAGGAAGAAGTTTCGAAAAACATATCCAAACTGAGTCGAAAGCTGTCCCGCCACACTTGCGACACGGTCATCTGTGCATAAAGTCAGGCCGATCCAGAGGAGAATCACGCATGCGCGCAATCCGGAAATGTCTCGTATCCCTGTCTGCGCTGGCTGTGCTGGCCACGCCTGCTCTGGCTGAAGAGGGCGGATCGACACAGGCGCTGGATGATGCGCTGGCGGCCGGCTACAAGGCCGGGTTCATCTGCTCGTCCACCTTCAATGCGGGGCAGACGCTGGAGGAAATCCGCCAGAACGAGTTGTCGGGCATTTATCCCGACTACCAGCGCAGCTTCGACAAGCTGCCGGACGCGATGATCGACCCTGTGCGCAAGCTGGTTTCGGTGACCTATTCCAACACGATGCCGCCGCGCATGGCGGCCTGGCGTCCCGGTTTCGGCTGTACCCAGCTGCCGGTGGGCGCAGAAGAGGGCGCACTGAACTTCCTGCCGCGCTTTGCCGCCTGGCCGGACTTCACCGGCGAGGACCGGGGCAGCGCCATCGGCTCAAATGTTAAGGTGCAATTGCGCATCGAAGAAGCCGAGCGCCTCGAAGCGCCGGTCTCGTTTGCTTTCGACGAGCGTAGCTATGGCAATGGCACACGCACCAGCGCCGTGGTTGTCGTGAAGGACGGACAGGTCGTGGCCGAGCGCTATGCTCGCGGCATTGATCATGAGACGCCGCAGCGGACCTGGTCGGTGGCAAAATCGATTTCTGCGACGATCCTCGGCGCAGCCCGGCGGAACGGGCATATCGATCTTGATTACCCGGCCGTCATCGCCGACTGGAACAATGGCGCGGACCCGCGCCGCGAGATCACGTTGCGCGACCTGCTGCAGATGGCGAGCGGGCTCGACAGTGGTGAAACCGGTTCGCGCACGGACCGGATCTATTTTGGCGGCGGACGCGTGGTCGATCAGGCCGCCTCGAAAGTTATGGAAGCCAAGCCGGGCACGCGGTTCAAGTATTCCAACAATGACACGCTGATCGCGATGCGCTCATTCCGGGAATCTCTGGGCACGGATGATTCCTATCATCGCTTCCCGTATGAAAAACTGCTGCACAAGATCGGCGCGGTTCACACGACGCTGGAAGTGGACTGGAATGGTGACTTCGTCTCGTCCAGCCAGGTCTGGTCTACGGCGCGCGACCTCGCCCGGGTCGGCCAGCTCTACCTGCAGGACGGTGTGTGGGGCAATGAGCGCTTGTTGCCTGAAGGCTGGGCACAATTCGTTTCGGCCCCCGGACCAGCACAGCCAACCAGCGGACCCGGCTATGGTGCGCAATTCTGGCTGATGAATAATGCCGAGGGTATTCCGGCGGGCACCTATTACATGGCGGGCAATCGCGGCCAGTATGTCGTGATCGTGCCAAACATGAACGCCGTCATTGTGCGGCGCGGCTTTGATGTGATTGGCGGGGCGCGGTTTGATATCAACGCGTTCACGCGCGACGTGCTGCTCAGCCTGCAGGCGGCCGAGGATGCCCGCGCTGAAGAAGCGGCCCAGCGCGAGCAGATCGAGTTGGAAATCCAGGCCACAATCGATGCGCGCCGGGCCCGCTCTGATCGCGCGAAGGATGCCATCCGCGCAGAAATCCTCGAAAAGTACGGCCTCGAGGAATAGCGCCTATCTGGAGCCGGTCCCGGAATTCGGGATCGGCGTCAGGTTCGAGATGAGCTGCCGGTCGGACTGGCTGAAGCTTTTCATCATGGCGGAGCCTTCGACGGTCACATCAAGACTGACCACGTGGGTGCGACCATCCGGGGCGCGGTCGCACGCGACTTTCATTTCGAACTGTTTGATCTTGGCGACAGGCATTGGCTTGAACGGCTTTTCCGCCACCATTTCATAATTGAGGATGCCGGGGGCGGTTTTGTCCACGACGACTTTTCCGATGAGGTGCTTGTAGACCTTGTCCATGTCGTCTGGCTCTGCGCCGGGCTTTGGCCGAAAGCTGTAGGTGGCGGTGGTGTCCGTTTCACTGACAAGTTTTGCGTCGGCGGCGGGAATGTTCTCGGCAAAATCCTGACACCAGATTTCGCCGTCCGTATTGGCTTTCATGTTTTCGACCCGCTTGGCGAAGTCTTCGCTCCAGTCTTCAGGCTCAGGTGAGATCACGCTGAGGCGCTCGCCTTCCGGCTGGCTTGGATCGACCCGCATGAGCGCGTCCACCTCGTCACTGGAAAGCGTCAGATCAAACGCATAGAGCGGGCCGTCGGCAGAGGCGGAGAGGGCTTGTTCCAGGGGTGATTGGGCAAGGGCAGGGGCCGCAAGCGCGATCAGGCTGGCGGAGACGGCAAAGGAGCGGAACATGGCGGGCCTCATGATAGTTGTCTGAAAAAGAGGTTTGGCCTGAGGCAAGCTGAACGCATAGTGAAAGCAAGCCGATTACTGCAATTCTTGCGAGATTTTAATTTCAATCATGGCTGATTCCGCCGTTTCCCCATTCCTGCTGCCGGAGCCATTCGAAGCCTGGTTTGCCGGGCGTGGCTGGAAGGCGCGGCCGCACCAATTGGCGCTGGCTGAGAAGTCGCTGAAGGGCGAAAGCGCGCTTCTGATCGCGCCGACCGGCGGCGGCAAGACGCTGGCGGGCTTTCTGGGCAGCCTGATCGAACTGAGTGAGCGCAAGCGGGCGGCAAACTCTGACCGGCCTGCTTTGCACACGCTCTACATCTCTCCGCTGAAGGCGCTGGCAGCAGATGTGCAGCGCAACCTGATGGGGCCGGTCGAGGACATGGGGCTGGGCATCAGGATCGAAAGCCGGACGGGGGATACGCCTTCCCATGTGCGTCAGCGCCAGAGACGGACGCCGCCGGACATATTGCTGACCACGCCGGAACAGCTCGCGCTGTTTCTTGCCTCCGATCATGCCAAGGAATTCTTTGCCGACCTCAAATGCGTGATTGTGGACGAGATCCATGCGATGGCGGCCTCGAAGCGCGGCGACCTTTTGGCGCTCGGCCTTGCGACGCTGGCAAGCTGGGCTCCAGCCTGCCGCTTCATTGGCTTGTCTGCGACGGTGCGCGAGCCGCAATCTCTGGCCGACTGGCTGGATGTTCGCTCCGGCGCGGGGGAGGTACGTGTCCTGACCGCCGAGGGAGGTGTCTCGGCGGATGTGGATATCCTGATCTCGAAACAGCGAATTCCGTGGTCGGGGCATTCCGGGCGATTTGCCGTGCCGGAAGTGTATGAGGCCATCAAGAAAGCGACGATGACGCTCGTCTTCGTCAATACGCGCAGCCAGGCCGAGCTGATGTTTCAGGAGCTGTGGCACGCCAATGAGGACGGGCTGCCGATTGCGTTGCATCATGGCTCACTCGCGCGGGAACAGCGCACCAAGGTCGAGGCGGCGATGGCGGCTGGCGCCCTGAAGGCGGTGGTCTGTACGTCCACGCTCGATCTCGGCATCGACTGGGGCGAGGTGGACCTCGTGATCCAGATGGGCGCGCCGAAAGGGGCCGCGCGCCTGATCCAGCGCATCGGCCGGGCCAATCATCGGATGGATGAAGCCAGCCGGGCCGTCCTTGTGCCAACGAACCGGTTTGAAGTGCTGGAGTGCCGTGCGGCAGAGGCAGCGGTCGAGGCCGGCGAGATTGACGGGGAAGGGGTCCGCGAGGGCTCGCTGGATGTGCTGGCGCAGCATGTCATGGGCCGGGCGTGTGGCGACGGATTCCGTCTGGAGGAACTCTATGAGGATATTATCCGAGCCGCACCCTATGCGTGGCTCGACTGGGAGACCTATGAGCGGATCGTCGATTTCGTGGCGAGCGGGGGCTATGCGCTGAAGACCTATGACCGGTTCCACCGTATTGTACGTCGCCCGGACGGGGTGTGGGTGGCGCGCACGGCGCGCGACGCGCAGGCCCACCGGATGAATGTCGGCGCAATTGTGGAATCGCCCATGCTAGCCGTGCGGCTGGCGCAATTCATCGGCAAGGAAAAGCCGGGCGAAAAGCGCAGCGTGCGGGCCGGACTCAAGCTGGGCGAGATGGAGGAGTATTTCCTCTCCACCCTGACGCCGGGCGATACATTTCTTTTCGCGGGCGAAGTGCTCCGGCTTGTCGGCGTGGACGGTATGGATGCGCTGGTCGTGCGTGCGGTCGGCGACCGTCCGGCGATCCCGTCCTATAATGGCGGCAAGTTTCCGTTGACGACCTTCCTGGCCGATCGCGTCCGCAAGATGATCCATGACCCAGCGCAATGGGAGGGGTTGCCCGACCCTGTGCGCGAATGGTTCGAAATCCAGAAGCTGAAATCCACCATTCCGCCAGCGGATCATTTACTGGTCGAAACTTTCCCGCGCGCCGACCGGCATTACCTTGTCTGCTATCCGTTCGAGGGGCGACTGGCACACCAGACGCTGGGCATGTTGCTGACGCGGCGACTGGAGCGGATGGGCGCAAAACCCACCGGTTTCGTCGCCAGTGAGTATGCAATGGCGGTGTGGGGCATGGAGGACATGTCCGAAGTGGACATGGACGCACTGTTCCATCCGGACATGATGGGTGACGATCTTGAAAGCTGGCTGGATGAGAGCGCGCTGATGAAGCGGACCTTCGGTCATTGCGCCCAGATTTCCGGCCTGATCCACCGCAACCTTCCCGGCAAGGAGAAGAACTCACGGCAGGTGAGTTTTTCCTCCGACCTGATCTATGACGTGCTGCGCAGCCATGAGCCGGACCATATCCTGCTGCAAGCCGCCCGGCAGGACGCGGCGACGGGCCTGCTCGATGTGCGCCGCCTGTCAGATGCCTTGGTGCGGATCCGTGACAAGATCGACCATCAGGCGCTCACCAAGATCAGCCCCTTCGCCGTACCCGTCATGCTGGAAATCGGCAAGGAACCGGTTTCAGGCGCATCCGTGCAGGACGCCATCCTCGGCGAAGCGGAAGCAGATCTGGTCCGCGATGCAATGAGTTAGGCGGCCGGGCGCAGCCATCCGTTGTAGTGGGCAATAAGTCCTGCGAGGGAGTGATAGATCGCGACGTCAAACTGACAGGAGCCGTCTGGCAGGACAGTTTCCCGAGTGTTGCTGACAGGTAGGAGGAAGCGGGGAAGAGGGACTCCTAGGAACCGGGCTCGCATGACCGGAAACTCTAATTGGTTTTCGTCTGCCAACAGCCTGATCGAGAAGTCCAGTATGCCGAAACGTTCACGGATAATCCCGCTATCGTCTTTTTCGACGCGGCGCAGGTGAGATGAGAACCGATGTGTCCCGAACTGGCGGGTCCACATTTCTCCGTTCCGGTTACGCACCATGCTGACGCGGACGGGTACGTTTCGCCCAGACGGCGGGAAGCCAGCAAGTCTGTTGGCCAGAAGAGCCAGAAAGCCTTTTCCGCGATGGATCTCCGCTTCGCCCTCCCAGACATGCTCGCTTGTAACTGTGTGAAGGTGTTGAAGGGGAGCGGCGAGTTTGTCGAAGGCGCCACCAAGGACTTGCCTGAATACGGGCGTGATTTCCGTATCGGTCCGTCCAGTTGACACGTTAAGGGAGGATAGCGCGTCCTCGGCCTCATCCAATGTGAATTCGCCAAGGCAAGGTCTGGCGCCGGGGTCGATTTGCCCGGTCAGGAGTTTGGGGATCATGATCCGCGCCGGCACGGTCGGAATGTCGGGGCCATCTCCTGCTTCTGCTATAAGTGTCCAGATACGGTTTTCGTGGGTGTCTTGTGCAGTTTTTCCTGTAACGCTAACCCTCATTCCCCCGCGGTCGGATCCGAACGGACGCAGCAGGGTGGCGAGCGGTTGAAGCACGCTCGTCCAGGATGTCAGAGATTTCACGAGCCCGCGAGAAACAAGCTTACCCAAAAGGAACAGTCCGCCATGCATGAGCTTGAGTTCCAGTCCGGCAGAAAACTGAACACTTGCGGCGTCGTATCTTGATGGCAAGAGCGTAAGGTCTGGCGCGCCGATAGGGCTGAGCCAGCGGTTCTTCAGGGGAGGAATGCCCGGCACAGTCAGTGTGATAGAGCGAATTGCGCCCCAGCCGGTCACGTGGCGCCACGCTCCGGCCTTCCAGACTTTCAGGGGCTGACCTGTTTGGGAGAGGATGGATCGTATCACGGATTGCCCGCGAGGTGCGCGGTTGCCCGGCGTGATCGCACTCTCGACAAGCTCTATACTCGTCATGCCTTTCGACAGGGCGTCGGTCGCCGAAGACGACAGGGCCGGGACACTTGAGACGCCAGATATGATGACCACGCCTTTGGTGCGCGCGTCTGTGTCGAGGCTGGCGATGCCCTCGGAAAAGGCCGCATCGTCGGACAGGTCCAGATAGTGCGCGCCGCAGGCGAGGCCGGCGCGTGCAACTCTGTAGGGATCTTTCCCATAATCCTGCCAAGGACCGGCAGCGTCGACGATGATTGCTGGCGCCAGACCGCGCACCTGTTCAGTAAGATCGATTGCATCGATATCAATCGTGTACGGTATGCCGCCGTGTCGCTCGCAAAACGCTTCTGCCTTCTGAAGGCTGCGCCCTGCGACGATGACATCGTATTCATTCCCTTGAAGCAAGGCTGCAGAAAGGCGGCCTCCGAATACCCCGTATCCCCCAATGATTAGTATGCGGCTATTCAATGAGGCGCACCCTGATCTCAGGTGTCGGCACTGGACAACTTTTGCCCTGCAATAGTTTTCGATTGTTCGCGATGCGGCGATACAGCCAATTTGCCAACGGGGAGGGCAGCCAGCGCAACACCATGGCGGCTTTCCAAGGCCATTCCAGGACAGCGAGACTTTCGGTGAAGACGTCGAGATTGCGGTAGTGCCGGCCATCAATACGGAGGAGGGCCGTTTCCATGGCGTCCGGGTCGAGCCCCAGGGCGATATAAATTTTCCGACCTGCCGATGACTGCGCTGTCATCAGGGCGAAACACCCCTCCGGATCGTGTGCAACCAGAAACCTCACGAAGCGCGAACACAGCGCACAATCGCCATCATAGATGTAGAGGTCGCATGTATCCCGGTCCATGAAGTCGGTCCACCTTTCAGGTTGAACTTAGGTTACGTGAAAAGGTTGAAATATGTGTCAATTGCGCGCTGCGGCGTGCGGGTGCCACGTTGACCCCCGGGCCATTGCGGGCCAGATTCATGGTCCATGACTGCTGCCGCCAAGAAACCCTCTGAAACACACCTGCACCTGGCCGGGGAGCTGCTGACACCGCTGCCGGAGGGGGCGTTGTGGTGGGCGGCCGAGCGGGTGCTGGTCGTGTCCGATCTCCATTTCGAGAAGGGGAGCGCGTTTGCGGCGCGGGGCCAGTTGTTGCCGCCCTACGATACGGCCGCGACGCTGTCACTGGTCGAGCGACTTTGTGCCGGGCTCCAGCCGAAGACCGTGATCTCGCTGGGCGACAGTTTCCACGACCGGGCGGCCGAGCTGCGCCTGCCGGAGGAATATGCGCGGCGCATTCAGGCGCTGACATCGGCGCATGACTGGGTCTGGGTAGAGGGCAATCATGATCCGGACCCGCCGGCCCATCTCGGCGGCCGCGCCAGCAAGGTGCTGCGCATCGGGGCGCTGGTCTTCCGGCACGAGCCGACGGGGGAAATCGGCGAGGTGTCCGGGCATTTGCATCCGGCCGCCAAGATCATCGGGCGGGGGCGTTCGGTACGGCGGCGCTGCTTCGCCAGCGATGGCGCGCGGCTGGTGATGCCCGCCATGGGCGCCTTTACGGGCGGACTGAACGTGCTGGATGAAGCGTTCGCACCGATCTTCCCGGAAGGGGCCATGGCCTTCGCATTGGGGCAGGAGCGGGTGTTCATGGTGGCCGCCAAAAGCCTTGTGGCCGATATGCCACGCGGCGCGCGCTGGAAATTCTGAGCGGCTAATATCGTTTGTGCATCGCACAAAAGCGTGCCATATGCCGCTGTAGCAGGGCGAATAGCTGCTGCTCTCGCATTGATCGTTGCCTTTTCCGGGTTCGCGTCGAGTGCGCCAACAACCGGGATGCCGATCGAAAGCAGGCTTCCTAAAATTTAGAGCCTAACAGGGCGCGCGGACTTTTGAGTCCGCTGGGCGCCCGCACATGAAAGTATTGATTTGACACAGTTTACCGAACTCGGCCTCGCCGAGCCCGTCCTCAAGGCGATTGCTGCTGAGGGCTATACCAAGCCGACTCCGATTCAGGAGCAGGCGATCCCGACACTGCTGGAAGGCCGCGACCTTGTGGGCATTGCCCAGACCGGCACCGGCAAGACCGCAGCCTTTGTGCTGCCGCTGCTGAGCCGTATGGCGTCCAATCCTGGCCGCCCTGTCTCCAAGGCAGCCCGCATCCTGATCCTGGCGCCGACGCGTGAGCTGGCCGCCCAGATCGCCGAAAGCGTGCGCGTTTATGGTAGCCAGATGAAGCTGACCACGGCGATTGTCGTGGGCGGCGTGAAGCCCGGCGGACAAGTCCGTGCGCTGGCACGCGGCGTGGACGTATTGGTGGCAACACCGGGACGTCTGCTGGACCATATGGAAACCGGCGCCGTGAATCTGAGCGGTACCGAAGCGGTCGTGCTGGATGAAGCCGATCAGATGATGGATATGGGCTTTCTGCCTGCGATCCGTAAGGTGATGAAGGCCATTCCGACGCGCCGCCAGACGCTGCTCTTCTCGGCGACTATGCCGAAGGAAATCCGCTCACTTGCGAATGATTTCCTGCGCGATCCGGCTGAAGTGACCGTCGCCACCGTTTCCAAGCCTGCCGAAAAGATTGACCAAGCGGTCTATATGGTAAAGGGCACGGCCAAGCCGCGCCTGCTGGCCGAAATCCTGTCTGAGGACGACATGGACCGCGCCATCGTGTTCACCCGCACCAAGCATGGCGCTGACAAAGTGGTCCGCTATCTTGCCAATGAAGGCCTGTATGCCGAAGCGATCCACGGCAACAAGAGCCAGAACCAGCGCATTCGTGCATTGGACAATTTCAAGAAGGGCAAGGCCCCGATCCTGGTTGCGACCGACATTGCCGCGCGCGGCATTGATGTCGACGGCGTCAGCCATGTTGTGAACATGGACATGCCGAACCTGCCGGAATCCTATGTTCACCGCATCGGCCGGACAGCTCGCGCCGGGAAAAGCGGCATTGCATTGTCCTTCGTGGGCAATGATGAGCGCGGATATCTGCGTGACATCGAAAAACTGATTGGTCGCAAGATCGACCGGATTGATCTGGACGAAGACATGGCGCTCGACCTGTCCTTGCCGGAAGAGCCGGGTCCGCACACCAAGCAGAGCCGCGGCGGCGGTGGCAGAAGCCAGGGCGGCGGACGTCGTCAGGGCGGCCAGTCGCAGAACCGTAATCGCTCCGGCGGTGGGGGCGGCAAAGGTGGCTACAAGGGCGGCAAGCCCGGTGGATCACGGGATGGCGGCGATAGAAGCGCCGCGCGTTCCGAATCCGGCGGGGGTGGCTCCCGTCAGGGTGGCAACGGTCAGAAGCGCCGGAGCAAACCGAACAAGTCCTGGTCGCCCGTCAGCTAAGGCCGGCCTGCACTCTTTACCCAATGTCAGCCTTGTTTCCGCGCCGTCCTTCCGCCAAGGATAGGCCGGAAACAAGGAGGATATGCCATGAAGACTGCCATCACAGAAATGTTCGGAATCGAGCATCCGATCATCCAGGGCGGCATGCACTATGTCGGGTTTGCCGAAATGGCTGCCGCCGTGTCGAATGCTGGCGGTCTCGGCATCATTACGGCCCTGACGCAGAAAACCCCTGCAGACCTCGCAAATGAGATCGCGCGCTGTCGTGACATGACTGACAAGCCGATCGGCGTGAACCTTACGTTCCTGCCGGTCGTCAACGCGCCGGACTATCCAGGCTATGTGAAAGCCATCATCGAAGGCGGTGTGAAAGTTGTTGAGACCGCCGGGAACAATCCTGTGCAGGTCCTGCCGATCCTGAAAGAGCACGGCATCAAGGTGATCCACAAATGTACCGCCGTACGCCACGCGCTGAAGGCACAATCCATTGGCTGTGATGCGGTCTCCGTCGATGGTTTCGAGTGCGGCGGACACCCTGGCGAAGACGATATCCCGAACATGATCCTTCTGCCGCGTGCGGCGGATGAACTGGAAATTCCATTCGTTTCCTCAGGTGGTCAGGCGGATGGACGCAGCCTCGTGGCATCTCTCGCCATGGGCGCGTCGGGGATGAACATGGGCACACGCTTCATCGCGACGAAGGAAGCCCCCGTGCACCAGAATGTGAAGGATGCCATCGTTGCCGCGTCCGAACTCGATACCCGCCTTGTCATGCGTCCGCTGCGCAATACCGAGCGCGTGCTGACCAATGTTGCGGTTGAGCGCCTGTTGGAAAAAGAGCGCAAGCTGGGCGCAGACCTCAAATTCGAAGACATTATCGAAGAGGTCGCAGGCGTCTATCCGCGCATCATGAAAGAAGGCGAAATGGATGCAGGTGCCTGGTCCTGCGGCATGGTCGCCGGTCTAATCCACGACATTCCGACCTGTAAGGAACTGATCGACCGAATCATGAAAGAAGCTGAAGATATCATCACAAACCGTCTGGCAGGCATGCTGTCGGGCAAGGTTCCGGCCTGATCCATTCTGAAAGAACTTTCTCATGATCCGTATCCCCCTTTTCGCCAGTGCCTGTCTCGCTCTCACCGCCTGCGGTATGGGCGTCTCAAGCGACAATAACGCAGCATCTGTTTGCAATACCATGCTGGCGGGGGATCCGGAGATTGTGGAAGATCTCGCCGAGGACGGCGATACGATCGAAGTCTATTGCGGCTGCTACCAGACCCTGCTGGCTGATAAGTCCGAAGACGATCAGGCCGACATTTTGAAAGTCAGCCAGGTCGTGGCGGACATTCGCGAAGATGAGAGCCTGGGCCTGGAAGACGCCGCCGGTCGCCTGATGAGTGATTTCATCGAGGATGGCAGCAGTCCGGCCTATGGTATCACTCGGAGTGATTTCGAAATGACGGGCACCTATATCGATCAGGTTCGCCGTGAGCTGAACAAGGACGACAGCGCCTGCACGGCGTCCTGAATCTCAGGATAGCGCAGCCTCGATCGCGGCAGCGATTTCAGCTTCTGACATAGATTTTGTCACGGTGCTGATCACATCTCCAGAAGACCGGTCAATCAGATAGAGTTGGCCGGTCTTTATTTTGTCCGGGAAGATTTCGCGCATCGTGCCAGCGATGCCGAGGGTCTCTGCGTCTGCGAAATAGGCAGAGTCGTCCCTGGATGAATAGTCGAGGGCGAAGAACTCAGCGCCGTCAAACGGGTTTGAGGCCCGCACGGTTTCGACCTTGGGATCGAGCACCTTGCAGCTGCCACACCAGCTGGCATAGCTCAGGACTGCCAGAACTTTCGTGTCTTCAGCAGGCGCGGTGATTTCCTTGACATCAGCAAGACTGCCGGACGCAGCCACGGATGGGCCACATGCGGCAAGCGCAGCGATCGAGATGGCAGCAAGGCTGAAGCGCATGAAATTCTCCTGAAGTTTGAGCAAGCAGACTTAGCATGAGCGTAGACCTTGTGGGGTCACACTTGCGTTATTCAACGCGAACGCTGGCGGCACCTGACTCTACCCGACCGATGATGGCCGCATCGGCATGGCCGTGGCGGCGGAAGGTTTCCAATACCGAGTGCGCCGCCTCGGGCGAACAGGAAACGAGCAGCCCGCCGCTGGTCTGCGGGTCGCAGAGCAGGTCGGTCTCCATCGCGGACATCTGACCCGTGACCATATGAGATACCGAGTCCCAGTTGCGGCCGGACGCGCCGGTCTTGATGCCTGACTGTGCGTGGCGACGGGCGCCTTCAAAGACAGGGACCTTGTTTTTCTCGATAACGATCTGAAGGCCGGCACCGCGCGCCATTTCGCTGGCATGGCCGAGCAGGCCAAATCCGGTCACGTCGGTTGCGGCATGAACATCAGAAGTTTCTGAGAGATCCGTGCCCGGCGTATTGAGCCGTGTCGTCGAGGCGACCATTTCGTCATACTCGGCAGGGGAGAGGAGTTCCTGTTTCAGCGCGGCGGAATAGATGCCAATGCCGAGTGGTTTGCCAAGGATCAGGACATCGCCCGCCTGTGCGTTGGAGTTCAACAGCAACTTGTCGGGATGGCCCATGCCGAGGGCTACGAGGCCGTAGATTGGCTCGGCGGAGTCAATCGAATGCCCGCCCGCGATGGGCGCGCCGGCGGCCTCGGCCACGCTGCGCCCGCCCGCAAGAATGGCGCGGATCGTTTCATTGACAATCTTGCCGATGGGCATGCCGACAATGGCGAGACAAAAGATGGGTTTCGCCCCCATCGCGAAGATATCCGACAGGGCATTGGTTGCGGCGATGCGCCCGAATGTATGCGGGTCGTCGACGATGGGGGTGAAGAAGTCGGTCGTGGCAACGAGCGTGGTTGTCTCGTTGATGAGGTAGACGGCCGCATCATCGCTCTTGCCCGCGTCCACAATCAAGTCTGAATGGCCAAGTGACAGGGGCATCTCACTGAGAATATCCGCCAGCACATTCGGCGCGAGCTTGCAGCCACAGCCGCCCCCATGGGCGAGGGATGTCAGGCGGGGTTCAGTGTGATGGTCGGGCATGATGGGATCCTCTCGGGCTGCAGGCTTACCGCGCCGGGCACTGGCGGGGCAAACAAAACCTGTTAATCGAAGAGAGATGCCTTATCTCGAAACCGTCACGGATATCAGCCCGGAAAACCTGTCGCGCTATGATGCGATCATTGACGTGCGCTCTCCTGCCGAGTTCGCGGATGACCACATGCCGGGCGCCATCAGTCTGCCGGTGCTGTCGAATGAAGAGCGCGCGCGCGTTGGCACCATCTACAAGCAGGAGAGCCCGTTCCGCGCCAATCGCGTCGGTGGCGCAATTGTGGCGCGCAACATTGCGCACCACTTGGAGACCGCGCTGGCAGACAAGCCGAAGAGTTGGCGACCGCTGGTCTATTGCTGGCGTGGCGGAATGCGCTCGAACTCCATGGCGACGATCCTGTCCTCGGTCGGCTGGCCGAGCGGCGTGGTGAAGGGAGGGTACAAGACGTGGCGGCGGGAAGTCGTAACAGGGCTGGAGCATGAGGACAGCCGGCTGCCGGTGCGCCTGATCGATGGTCAGACCGGCACGGGCAAGACGGCGTTGTTGCAGGCCATTGCAGCGGCTGGCGGGCAGGTGATTGACCTTGAAGGTCTCGCCCATCATCGCGGTTCGGCTTTTGGTGATTTTGATGACGCGCCACAGCCAGCGCAGCGCTTGTTCGAAAGCGGCATCTGGCAGCAGTTGCGTCAGTTCGATCTGAGCCGTCCGGTCTTTGTCGAGGCGGAGTCCGCGCGGGTCGGCCGCTGCCGCGTGCCCCGGCGCCTGTGGCACTCCATGCTGGCGGCGCCGCGCATCGAGATGAGGGTTCCTTCAGACGTGCGGGCAGACTTCCTGCTCTCTGCCTATGAAGACATCATCCGGGACAAGGACCGGCTGATGGAAGCGCTCGCCAAGCTGAAGGGCCTGCAGTCGAAAGAGACGCTGGCCGAGTGGCAGGCATTGGCGGAGGCGGGAGACTATCGCGCGCTGGCGCGCCAGTTGATGGACCGGCACTACGATCCACTCTATGCGCGCAGCCGCAAACGGCGCGACGATGCGCCGGTAGATATGGTCAGGTTGGAGAGCCTGGATGATACGGCGCTGAAGCGAGCCGCAGAGAGACTGGTGGTCCGCGCCTAGCGTCCGCGCGCCTCTTCCGTGCCGCGCCGGGCCAGTTCGTCGGCTTTTTCATTGCCGGGGTCACCGGCATGGCCCTTCACCCATTTCCAGGTGATGTCATGGCGCTGACAGGCTTCGTCCATCGCCATCCAGAGATCCTGATTCTTGACCGGCTTCTTTGCGGCGGTCTTCCAGCCATTGCGTTTCCAGCCATGTATCCATTTGGTCAGGCCGTCTTTCACATAAGTGGAATCGACGTGCAGGGTGATCCTGGACGGACCTTTCAGCGCGTTCAGCGCCTCGATCACGGCCAGCATTTCCATACGGTTGTTCGTGGTGGCCTTGTCGCCGCCCCAGAGTTCCTTGCGGTTGTCGCCTGCCACGAGCAGGGCGCCCCAGCCGCCGGGGCCGGGATTGCCGCTGCAGGCACCATCTGTCCAGATTTCGATCTTGTCAGTCATGGCTTTCAGGTGCGGGGCTTTGGCGGGTCCGTCAAGCATCAGAAGACGCTGATGTCTGCCTCATGCAGTTGTTGCGCGGGCTTGACGATGGCGAGAAAGAGCAGGCCGCAGACGAGGCCGGCCAGCGCACCGATACAGGCGCCGGTGAGGGCCGCGCCAAGTCCGGTCAACAGAGACGCTGTCACGCCGAATCCCCCTGTCGTGCCACCGACGAGCAGGGCGCCCCAGATGCTGGCCCAGCGCAAGTAGGGCGCGCGGGCCGCAATCCCCTGATGCGGGAACCTGCCGATGGACAGACCCATGGCCAGCCACGCGGCTGGCACGGTGACGAAGAACAGGATGAAGTTGAACAGGGACATCATCGCGGCCATCTGGATGCCGAACAGGAAGCCGCTATTTGGGCGATCGAACATGGTCGGCAACATGCCAATCCCTTCGAGCACGCCAAAGACAAAGGTCAGGAAAAGTCCGATCAGCGTAACGCCAAGGCACGCCGCCAGGGAGGACAAGAGCAGGCCGAGTTTTACACGGCGGATCTTTCGGTCCTTGCTGAGGGCTCGATAGTCGACCGAAAGGTCAGACGGACCGGTGCCAACCACCTCACCATTTGGTCCGAACTCTGTCATGCACCATAGCCTTCCGCACTCGTCACCTTGCGATGAAAGGCGAGGCGGCCGGCATATTCGAGGGGATTCTTGGGCTTTACGAGGGCGCCCTCAGGCGTCGAGGTCCAGTCCACCATCCGCGTCAGGAAGAAACGCAATGCTGCGCCGCGTGCCAGCAGGGGCAGGGCGTCGCGCTCAGTTGGCTGCAGCGGGCGCACGCTCTCATAGCCTGCGATCAGGTTTGCGCCCTTGGAATAATTGTAGTCGATGGCGCCGCGCCCTGGATTGTCATCAAAGGCCCACGCATTCAGGCAGATGGCGAGGTCATAGGCGAGCGCATCTGTGCAGGCGAAATAGAAATCGATAATGCCGGAAAAGTCTTCGCCCAGGAAAAACGCATTGTCCGGGAAGAGATCGGCATGAATGGTCCCGCGCGGCAGGGTCAGGCTTTGTGGCTTGGCCTCTGCGATATCAGCAAGGGCTTCGTCGATCAGGGCTGACAAGCCGGGTTGCAGTTTTTCGGCCTCGTCCGACTGGCCTGCCCAGAGGCGCGGCCATGCCGATGGACCAAGACTGTTGGGACGGGTCATCTCAAAATCTGAAAGCGTGACATGCATCCGCGCGAGACCTTCCCCCAGACCACGGCACTGGGCGGGAGTCGGCTTTTTCGGCGAGAGTCCATCAAGGAAAGACACGATCACCGCGGGCCGTCCCTCGAGCGTGCGGAGCGCTTTGCCGTCTTTCGCGAGGATGGGCTCCGGGCAGGGGAAGCCCTTGCCCGCCAGATGCTGTTTCAGGCCAATGAAATAGGGCAGGTCATCCGCATTCACCCGTTTTTCGAACAGGGTAAGAATGAACCGGCCCGTCGTGGTTTCGAGATAGTAGTTCGAATTCTCGACGCCCTCGGCAATGCCCTTGAAAGACAGGGCCTTGCCGAGATTGTATTCGTCGAGAAACGCCGCCAGCGCGTCGTCTGAAACCTGAGTGTAAACAGCCATGAAGACCGATTAGGCGGTCTTGGCGACCATGTCACGCTGCAGCGTCTTCCCAGCCAGCAGATAGTGGATTGCTGCCCAGCCATAGATCGATGCGAAGATGATAATCGACCATTGCAGGCCGCGTGCGTCGGCGCTGGTACAGGCGGCAACCTGGTCGGCGCTGAGGCTTGCAGCTTCCTTGCAGAGGTCCAGTGTCAGACCGAGATCGGCACCCGACAGCATCATCGTCTTCAGCACTGTGGACAACAGACCGATCAGGGTGGGGCCAAGGCCGAGTCCGATCAGGTTGACGGCAAAGAGCGTGATGGCCACGGCGGTCGCCCGCGTGCGCGCATCCACGACGCCGGCTGAGACGGCATACATTGGCCCGAGATAAAAATAGTGCAGCATGGCGGCGGCCATGAGCGGTGGCAGCATCAGCGCGACCGACGGGCTGAGATAGCCGAGCCAGTAGAGCGGCACCGACAGGCCCATGCCGAGAGCAGGCATCCAGGACAGGGCCGTCGGGTAGCGTTTCGCGAGGCGATCAGCGAGGAAGCCAGACAGGAACACACCAATGGCAGCCATCAGGCCCAGCACCAGAGAGAAGATGAGGGCGGCTTGTGTGAGGGTCAGTTCATGCGTGCGCAGCAGGAAGGAGGTGGAGAAGGCCGCGATCCCGTATCCTGCAAATGAGGCGAGCGCTGCGCCAAAGACGACATGCACATAGGTCGGCTTCTTGCTGAGCTTCTTCAGTGCGGCGCCGAAGGATTCCCGTTCCGGCTTCGCAGCATTCGGCGGATCGGTGTAGCCGCGCGGCGGCTCCTTGACCGTGAGGCCGATGATCAGCGCGAACACCAGGCCGGGCAGGCCGACCGCAATGAACGCAATGCGCCAGCCTTCGAGGCTCTTCCAGTCGATCATGTCGGCGACCCAAGTCCAGCCCCAGCCTTCCAGCAGGGCGTGGACATTCTCGCCCGTAACATAATCATTGATCGGGCCTGCGGCGAGACCGGCGCACATGCCACCAAGCGGCACGCCAAGCGCGTAGATTGAGGCGGCGGTCGCCCGACTACCGGGCTTGAAATAGTCGGCGATGACAGATTGCGCCGGCGGCGTACACCCTGCCTCACCCACTCCGACCAGAAGGCGGAAGGCAAACATGGTCGCGAAACTGACGGCAAATCCGCAAAGGACGGTCATCAGGCTCCACATCGTCAATGAGGCCACGATAATCATCATGCGGCTCGTCTTCTCCGAAAAACGGGCAATCGGAATACCGAGCGTGGTGTAGAACGTGGCGAATGCCAGACCCCCGAGCAGACCCATCTGCCAGTCTTCCAGACCAAGGCTGTTGCGGATCGGATCGGTCAGGATGCCGAAGATGGACCGATCAATGAAATTGAAGATGTAGACGATGAGCAGGGAGCCGAGCACATAGGCGCGATATCCCTTGGTGCGATAGCCGGTTTCAAAACCGGGTTTCTCGTCGAGCGCAGCGGTCGTGTCTGTCATTCTACTTGTGTCTTTCCGTCGCTGTGTTTCAGGAATTCATGTCGGCGGCTGGGGAATCGGGATTGTACCGATCCCTCATGAATGAACGCGAAGCCATGAAGTAGCAAAATGCGGCGACGATGAAGAACAAGACCGTCGCGGCCATGGAGTGGCGCAGGCCATTGGCATAGGCGCGGCAAAGCTCAGGGCCTTCCGCGCCGAGGGCAGCCGGGTCCGTGCCGCAGAGGCGCGGATTGAAGGCGTCCGCAAAGGCTGACAGGCCGGCTTTGCCGATTTCCTGTCCCATGAAGAAATCGCTCATCGCCCCGACAAAGAGCGGGCCAATGCCATTGCCGATCAGGCTGACAATCAGCAGCAGCACGGCAATCGTGGTGGCGCGCGACTGTGGGCTGACAATGGCCGTGCCGACCATGTACTGGCTGGAAAGATAGGCGTAGTGCATCGTGCCCGCGATGATCCACAGACCAAAGGCGATCTCGATGGTCGGGGCGAAGAAGGCACCAACATAGGCGGGCACGGCAATCAGCAGGCCAACGCCCGGGAGCCATGCCGAGATCGTGGAGAAGCGGCCTGCGAGCTTTTCCGAGATGTACCCGCCGAGGAATGTGCCGAGAGCGGCAACTGCAGCCAGCGGCGCGCCATAGAGTACGGCAGCGTCGCGCACATCAATACCATGAACGCGCTGGAGGAAAGGTGCCTGGAAGCTGATCAGTCCATAGCCGACAAAGGCCACCAGAGCGGCGCCGAGCGATAGCCACCAGAATGTCGGCTTGGCAGAAAATTCACGGAAGGCATCAAAGAAAGGGGCCTTGCCATTGCCCTTTGCCGAGGGCGGGTCGGAATAGCCGCGGGGAGGTTCCTTGATGGTGAACATCAGGATGATCGCGATCAGCACGCCCGGCGCGCCGACAACCACAAACGCGATACGCCAGCCTTCCACGGTCGACCAGTCGAGATTACCAAACAAACCCCCAAGACCGAGCGAACCGATCCAGTTGCCGAAATCAGCCCCCTTGATGCCGGCAATCGTGCCGCCGAAGAGTTGCGCAAGCACGCCGCCAAGCGTGACGCCCATGGAATAGATGCCGAGCGCACCCGCGCGGCTTTTCGGGGGGTAATAGTCAGTGATCAAAGAGTTGGCGGGCGGTGTGCAGCCTGCTTCGCCGACGGCAACGCCGACGCGAAAGACGAGTAGCCAGATGAAGCCTGAAGCGACCCCGCAAAGCGCTGTCATGACGGACCAGACGATGATGCAGAGCGCAATGATCAATACGCGATTGGCGCGGTCAGCCCACATCGCGATCGGAATGCCCATAGCGGCATAGAACAATGCGAAGGGCGGCCCGGACAAGAGGCCCCATTGCGTGTCATTCAGCTGAAATGTGTTGATGATCGGCTGGGCAACGACCGAAATGAGCGTTCGGTCGATGAAGTTCAGCGTGTAGACCAGCATCAGGGCGATCAGCACATAGGTGCGATAGCCTTTTGAACCGAAGCCTGTGATGTGTCCGCCCGTGGCCGTTTGGCCAGCTGTCGTGTCGGTCATCCGCCGAAAATCCTCCCGAAAATACCGGGCGCGTCTTGGCGGCGCCTCTCTACATGTCCCCCTACGGTAATGACATGTGCGGGGGGCGCAAGGCCTTACTCTGCGACAGCGTGCGAGCAAGGCCTTGCGGAGGTCAAATTGCCACTACTGGCTCAGCGCCAACTGTACTTCCGACGCCGCAACGGCGAGGGCTGCAGCATCAGCGTCCATTGGGTCAGGGCGAAGCGCGGTCGGGTAGGCTTCAGCCAACAGGCCAAGCGCCGCGCGAATGGATTCTGCTGCATCGGAATTTTCGGCCGTGATGTCGCTTTCCGCTTGCGTAAAGGCGCGCTCGGCGGCCTGATAGAAGCCGTAGCCGTCCAGATACGTCTCGTAGAAATCAGAATCGAGCGACAGGCGATACATGTCGGATGCGCGATCGATCTGGTCGGAGGCGACATGGGCGCTGACCATGGCATCGGACATGTCGGTGGCGGGGGCGCTCTCGGCGGCTTTGTCGAGCGCGGCAAGGATCGCGTCCGTGCGGGCGTTGATCTGTTCCTGGCTTTCCCCGGCAAAGACCGCTGCAGACGTGTCTGTAAACAGGTCGGTAAAGTCGGCGACGCCTTGAGCTGCAAAGACCGGTTCCATGTCGAACAGGACTTCGGAGACCGGATGCGCGTACATTTCAGCCGCGGCGGTCGTTTCGCCTTTGGCGTAGGCGTCGCGCGCGGCCAGGACGTGGGCTGCTGCAATGGCCAGCGCGGCCTTGTAGACGACCGGGTCGGTATAAGCGGCGTCAATGGTCACACCGCCTTCGCCTTCGCCGCCTTCAGTGGCCAGTGTGTTGGCTTCTGCGGTTGGATCCACTTCTGCAGGTGTTTCAGGCTGCGCGATCTCTGTGCCTGCCTCGTCGGCAGGGGCGGCAGGCTCACTGCAACCTGCAAGCGCGCCAGTCATCAGGACGGTGCCCAGACCAAGACTGGTCCACTGCTTCAGTTTGGTGTCAAAGGCCATGATATACTTCCTCTTTGCGTCGATCTGCTATAGCGCTGAATGACGCAAATGCAAATTATTCGCAAGTAGGCGCAACATGCTTTTGACCCTTTCCAACGTACTCGATGAGGCCGACCTGCGTGATGTCCGCGATCTGGTCGCAACACTCGGCTGGCGCGATGGCGCAGAAACGGCCGGTGGCATGGCCCGGGCGGTCAAGCGCAACCAGCAAGCAGATCTGACATCCCGTACCGGCGCTCAGGTTCGCCAGCTGCTGAAGGCCAAGGTGGAGCGACACCCTGTTCTGCGTGCGGCGGCCCAGCCACGCCAGTTCTCGAAACTGATTGTCAGCCGGACCGAGGAGGGCGGCGGATACGGTCATCACGTCGACAATCCATTCATGGGAGCAGGGGAGTCGCGCTTGCGCACCGACTTTTCTTTCACGCTCTTCCTGTCCGATCCGGGCGACTATGAGGGGGGCGAGCTGGAGATCGATCTGGCGGGGATGACCCAGTCCATCAAATTGGACGCGGGAGACATGGTGCTCTATCCATCGACCAGTCTGCACCGGGTTGCGCCGGTGACTTCCGGCAAGCGACTCGTCTGTGTTGGCTGGATTGAGAGCAGCGTGCCAGATGCGGCGGTACGGGAGATCATCTTTGACCTTGAGAATCTGCGATCCAGCCTGTCGGGCAGGCTGGATCTTCAGTCTCCGGAAATGCTGGTTCTGTCGAAGAGTATTTCCAATCTGGTGCGCCGGTTCGGCCAGAGCTAAGTCATGGCAGTAAGGGTGTCGGGCAAGCCAGTTGCAGCTAGCAGGAAGCAGATGGCCGCAAGAATCGACCCGAAAGTGCGAACATGGTTCCACCCTGTCCAGACGGTACCGAACCTCTTCCAATAGATCGCGGCATCCGGCGAAGAAGGCGTAAGGCCGTCGAGATGTTTATTCATCGGAACGTTGCCGAACATGGTGACCCCGAGCACGGCCGTCATGTAGATCGCGGTTCCGATCAGTATCAGGATCTTTGGTGACCCCTCCAGGCTTTGCCAGGCATAAAGGGAGGCGGCGAGCATGATAGGTGCCAATGCCAACGTGATCGCCAGAAATGCCGAGCGAAACACTGTCCGGTTGATCTGTTGCATGGAGTCGATGCCGCCAGCTGGCGCGGCGCGGATGAGGCCGGCCATTACGAAATCGGAGAAGGCTTGAAACACACCGCCGACGAGGGCGGTAAAAAGACCGATGGTGAGGCAGGCATAGACAAAGAGATGGGTCGTCATGAGTTTGATTCCTTGGATGTGGCATGCCCGCCGAAGAGGATCAGTCAGCTACGGACATGCGGGGTGAGTGAGGCGGGCGTCACGCAGCGGCGCTCCAGAGCCCGGAGGCGGCGACTTCGTTCGCGAAGTCGGAAAAGTCCTTTGGCGGTCGGCCCAGGGCCCGTTCCACACCGTCACAGAGTTGGGCATTGCGGCCATCAAGTATGGTGGAGAATAGGTAGTCGAGCAGCCAGATCATGTCTTCCGGAGCGCCAGCCTGGCGAAACCCTTGAAGAAATTCATTAGCAGGCACACGGACGAAACTGATCTTGCGGCCGGTTGCGCGTGACAATTCGCTGGCCAGTTCGTCAAACGTCATCAGTCGGGGACCGGTCACTTCGTAGACTTCGCCAATATGTCCGGTCTCGGTGAGAGCCGCGACGGCCACGTCGGCAATATCCTCGGCATCCACGAACGGTTCCGGCACATGTCCAGCCGGCAGTGTGATGTCACCAGACAGGACCAGCGGCAGGAAATCGCCTTCGGAGAAATTCTGATTGAACCAGCTGGCGCGCACAATGGTCCAGTCGAGACCGCTTTCCTGCACGATGCGCTCGCAGGCCTGGGCGTCTGGCTCTCCGCGTCCAGACAGCAGGACGAGATGCTGCACGCCCTGCGCTTTTGCGCGTTCGACAAGGTGCCGGATCGCTTGCTTGGCGGCGGGCACGGCGAGGTCAGGCGTGTAGCTGATATATACCGCGCTCATGCCAGCCAGCACGGCGTCCCAGCCGGACGGCTCATCCCAATCGAAGGCGGGCGAGCCGGACCTTGATCCGACCCGGGTATCAATACCCCGCGCGCGCAACCGGCCGACAATCCGACGACCGGTCTTTCCGGTGCCACCCAATACGAGCACGGGCCCGCGATGCGTTGTCTGGTTATGAAGGTGCTGTGTCATGTTCAATCTCCTTTGCTTGACACGGTGTAAAGTTGACATGGCCTCAAGTGCCTATAGATTGACATCATGTCAAGTGAGAATCTCGAAACCCGCGAAAAAATCATGCGCGCTACATGGAAATTGCTGGAGGAATCTGGCGGGTCCGGCGTGCGCATGAGCGATATCGCCAAGGCCGCGGGCATCAGCCGCCAGGCCGTCTATCTTCATTTCCTGACACGCGCGGACCTGCTGACCGGGACGGCGCGCTATATGGACGAAGTCCGAAACATAGACGAACGTCTTGCGGCGAGCCGTAAGGCCAAAGGAACGGACCGTCTGGATTTGTGGGTAGAGGCGTGGGGGAACTATATTCCGGAAATTCACGGAGTGGGGCGCGCCTTGATCGCCATGCGAGACACCGACGACGCCGCTGCGGCTGCCTGGAATGACCGAATGCAAGCCGTACGGCATGGATGTGAAGCCGCTGTGATGGCGCTCAAGGCCGCAGACCGGCTGATGCCCGACTATTCAGTCGAACAGGCAACGGATTTGCTCTGGGCGCTGTTGTCAGTCGAAGTGTGGGAAAAGCTGCGGTTCGAATGCGGATGGTCGCAGGCCGTCTATATTACGACTGTTCAGAAAATGGCGCGCGACAGTCTGGTGTCCTGATCAGATCAGTCCGGCTGATTTCAGGCTGGTGACGCCGCCCGTGCCGGCAATCAGATGATCGTGCACGGTGATGTCGAATGGATCGAGTGCATCAATGATCTCGCGGGTAATGTCGATGTCTGCGCGCGACGGTGTGGGGTCACCTGACGGATGATTGTGCACCAGAATGAGCGCTGATGCATGCAGCTCCAGCGCGCGGCGGGCGACCTCACGCGTATAGACGGGCGCATGGTCGACCGTGCCATGTCCCATGATTTCGTCGGCGATCAACTGGTTTTTCCGATCCAGGAACAGGATGCGGAACTGTTCGCGCTTTTCGTGCTGGAGTTCGGTGCGAACATAATCGATGAGCGCCGACCAGGAGGAAATGGCGGGCTTCTTCTGGATCGTCTCTCTGGACGCCCGGGCGTTGAGCTCCGCAATGGCCTTGAGATACGCCGCGACTGTCTCGCCGACACCGTTGACCTTGATGAGGTCGGATGTCGGCGCAGCGAGGATGGCCGACAGACTGCCAAAGCGGGCTTCCAACGCTTTCGCGATGGGTTTGACATCCCGGCGCGGGATGAAGGCCATGAGCAAGACTTCGAGCACTTCGTAATTGCTCAGCGCGGTTGCGCCGCGCGTCAGCAGTTTGCCTCGCAATCGGTCGCGATGACCTTTCCAGTGGGGTTCTTCGGGGGACGTGCTCATTGTGGTTGAAAAACCATGAAATGACGTTTCGATAAAGTGACTTAGATCACGTGGCCCCAGATTGAACTTGAGAATTGTGTGGTCGCGGATAGACTTCCCCCAGGGACAATCCGTGGGAGAATGAAACATGTTGAATAAAATCGCGCTTTGCAGCGCTGGCTTGCTGGCGCTGTCTGCTTGCATGACCCAGCCGAAAGACCATGACCATCGCGGTGTTTCAGCAGATCATGTTCACGCGTATCCCGACAAACTTGTCGTTGCGGGAGCAGGGGAGGCCATCGAGAACCCGTTCCATCCTGTCCGACTATTGCTGTCGTCCGAAGAATCATCGGGCGATGTGACAGTATACGAATTTGAACTGCCTCCGCGCAGCCCTGGGTCACCGCCACATACCCATACGCGCGAGGATGAGTATTTCTACGTCGTGTCCGGTGCGCTCAGTGTCATGTCGGGCGACGAGATCCTGTCGCTTTATCCGGGCGACTTCGCTGCGTTGAACCGGGGCAACACGCACATGTTCTGGAATGGCAGCGATGAGACCACGAGGCTGATCATGACCACCACCGGTGGGTCTTTTGAAGGTTTCATGAATGAGGCCGGTCCACGCATTGCGGAGGCCAAGCCGGATTCAGCCGAAGCAGCAGGCGCTGTAATCGGCCAGCTTGCAGCCGAATACGGGATCACGATTGCGATGGAGAAGATGCCTCCGGAAGCCGCGCCAATCTATATGCCGCCGCCGCCCGAAGAATAGCGCCCGCTAAAGCTGGACCTTGTGAGGCTGGTGCCAGCCTTTCGGGGATGTGCTGAAGATTTCAACACCATCCTCGGTCACGCCGACAGAATGTTCGTACTGCGCCGACAGCTGGCGGTCGCGAGTCACGGCCGTCCAGCCATCTGGCAGGATCGCAGCGTCCTTGCGGCCCAGGTTCAGCATCGGCTCGACCGTGAAGAACATGCCGGGCTTCAGTTCCGGGCCGGTATTGTAATCCGATGAGTGGACGACGTTTGGCTCGTCATGAAACAGGCGTCCCAGGCCGTGGCCGCAGAAGTCCTCTACGACCGACATGCGATTCAGCCGGGCAATTTCGGAGATCGCGCCGCCAATGTCGCCAAAGCGCTTGCCGGGGCGGATCTGCGCGATGCCGGCCATGAGCGCATCATAGGTCACATCCATCAGGCGCTCGGCCTTCCGCTTCACATTGCCGACGCCATACATGCGCGAATGGTCGCCATGCCAGCCATCAATGATCAGGGTGACGTCGATATTGGCGATATCGCCTTCCTTCAGCGGCTTGGCGCTGGGGATACCGTGACAGATGACATGGTTGAGTGAAATGCAACTGGCATGGCGGTAGCCGCGATAGCCGATCGTCGCGGAGGTTGCGCCATGATCCATGACGAATTCCCGCACCAGATTGTCGAGATGTTCGGTGGTCACGCCGGGCTTCACTTCCGGCACCAGCATATCGAGGCATTCGGCCACGAGACGTCCCGCCTTTCGCATACCTGCGAAGCCTTCGGCATCGTGAATGCGAATTTCGCCCGTGCGCATCGGCAGCAGGAGGGAAGTGTCAGTCATCAATCGGGGCCTTTCAGGGGCGGAAATACCTGTATCTGCCCCCTAGATAGCAATTTGCCCGGCTAAGTTCCACCTTCAGGCCTGCCAAACAGTATCAGACTCAGGCCCCATCCGTCTTGTCGCGCTTTTCAGCGGCCGCTTCGGCAGACTCTGCAGCGCGTTTCAGTTCTTCGCGCCGCTCGTCATCAAACCGTTCGGGCTCCTGGTAAATCTCGCGCGTGCCTTCCTCGCTGACCGCTTCCGCGGTGCGGGATTTCAGTCGGCCCCGGCTAACCCCCCAGATCAGGGCGATCAGCAAGAGCAGCGCGCCTACGCCATATAAGAGTTCCGGTGCCATGGGTCTTGATCCTCTGAAAGGGTTACTGGAGCTGGGTGCCAAGCGTGATGTCGATGGCGCCGAGGGCGACCGACATCGGGCAGCCGTTCTTGGCCTTGTCGGCGATGGCGTCAAAATCATCCTGTTCGATGCCTTCAACCACGGCCGTAAGCGTCAAGGCGCTGCGCGTGATTTCGAATCCGCCACCCTCTTTCGGCTCGACCGACACGATGCATTTCGTATCCAGATCGGTGGCAGGTGTTCCGTTCTCGGCCAGCAGGTGGGAGAGCTGCATGGTGAAACAGCCCGCATGTGCGGCGGCGAGCAATTCTTCCGGATTGGTACCCGACGTGCCGCTCTCATCTTCAAATCGCGCCTTGAAGGAGTAGGCGTGATCGGACAGCGCGCCGCTCTGCGTCGTGAGCGAGCCTTTGCCGTCCGCGAGGTTTCCGGACCAATGGGCGGTGGCATGACGTTTCATGGCGTGTCCTTTCAATCAATTGGGTATTGAAAAATGCAATGCGCGCAGACTCAATACGTTCCCGCTTGTCTCTCCTAAATGCATTGGTCATGGTCTGGTCCTGCGGGAAGAAAAGGAATGCGCGCAATGCTCAAATTGGAAGTCTGTCGTCGGTGTCTCACCGGGTTTGCCTTCGCCTTGACGGCGCTGTCTCTTGCGGCGCTGCCCGCAATGGCGGAACAGAATGAGGTAGCAGACTGGCCGCCTCTCGCTCCTGCCGGGCCCGCCAAGGCGTTCAGCTCGGATGGACTGCATGCGCTCGACGAACGCCTGCAAAAGTTCGTCTCGGACGAGCATGTCGTGGGCCTTCAGGCCCTGCTCGTCAAAGATGGTGAGGTTGCTCATTATGGTCAGTACGGTGTGAGGGATGTTGAAACATCGACACCCGTGCAACCGGGCACGCTGTACCGGATCTATTCCATGACCAAGCCGATCACGGGCGTTGCCCTGATGCAGCTCCATGAAGATGGCAAGTTTGACCTCGACGATCCGATCACAAAATACATCCCTGAATTTGAAGCGCTGAAAGTGCTGGTGGGCGAGCATGAAGACGGAACACCGATCCTGAAAGACCCATCGCGCCCCGCGACCATGCGGGAACTGATGAGTCACTCGGCCGGTTTCGCTTACGGCCTTGGTGGAGATGATTATGCCAATGCCCAATTTCGGGAGCAGAATGTCCTCAAATCGCCTGATCCGCAGACCTTCATCGCCAAGGTCGCAGGTATCCCCTTGCTGCATGAGCCGGGGCAAGTCTGGTACTATTCGGTCTCGGTCGACATTCAGGGTTACCTGGTAGAAAAATTCTCGGGATTGTCTCTTGGCGAATACCTCAAGGAAAACGTCCTCACGCCGCTGGGCATGGATGATACCGGATTTTATGTTCCCGAAGCGGAGTATGATCGGCTATCCGACGTCGTGTATTATGCCTCCGAGCGGGATCGGTTCGAGCCATTCTACACCGAGACTGTGCAGTTCAGGCAGTCAACCATCGCCTTCGAATCGGGGGGCGGCGGGCTCGTGTCCACGATCGACGACTATGCCCGGTTCTGCCAGATGATGCTCAATGGTGGCATGCTGGACGGCCATCGTATTCTGCAGGAGGACACGGTGGCCCTGATGCGGACAAACCAGTTGCCGCCAAATGCAGGCGTGGAATTTGATGGCACGCAGCGAAGTGTCTTCACGCCGAAGCGTCGCGATTTCGGCATTGACTTCGCCATCATCTCTGATCCCGTCGCCATGGACAGCCCAGCCGGTACCGGTACTTATTATTGGGGCGGGGCTGCTGGGACATGGTTCTGGATCGATCCGGAGAATGATCTATTCTTTATCGGCATGATCCAGCGCTTCGGCGCACGACCCGGGGAGCCGGCGGGTTTTCGTGAGGAATCAATGCGGCTCGTCTATGAGGCGCTTGAAGAATAAGCCAGTCTGGGCAAAGTGTCTTTATGACAAAAGAATCTCCCACGGCAGCCGTCCTCCTGATCGGGGACGAGCTGCTCTCCGGTCGGACGCGCGACATCAATCTGCAACAGATTGCTTCCTATCTTGCGCCGCTCGGTATTCCCGTCCGGGAGACCCGGATCGTGCCCGACGTGGAAGACGAGATTGTCGAGGCCGTGAATTCGCTGCGCGCAAAATACACCTATGTCTTCACAACGGGCGGCATTGGTCCGACACATGATGACATCACGGCTGATGCCATCGCCAAGGCGTTCGGGGTGGAGATTTCAGAACATCCTGAAGTCACGGCTATGCTGGCCCAACGCTATGAGGCAATGGGCACAGACTACACGCCAGCCCGTCGGCGCATGGCGCGTATTCCGCATGGCGCCCAGATCGTGGCCAATCCCGTGTCCGGGGCGCCGGGCTTCCAGACCGGGAATGTCTTTACCCTGGCGGGTGTTCCGTCGGTTGCGCGCGGCATGCTGGAAGATATCGGGCCGAGGCTGGAGACAGGCGCAGTCATTCACAAGGTCACGATACGGGGCAGGGGCTTGCGCGAAGGTGACATTGCCGAACCGCTGGGCGTGCTGGCCAAGGAGATGCCGGACGTCGCACTCGGTTCCTATCCCTGGTTTCGGGGCATTGGTGACAATGGTGTCCACCTGGTTGCCAGCACGATACAGGAAAGCCTTATCCCCATGATTACTGACAAGCTGGAAGCGATCATCTCTGCGACGGGCGTCCAGCCGGAGCGGGTCGAGGACGCAAACGCATGAGTTTTCTGGCGCGCACCCCCGCGATCCTTGTCAGCTTCGTTTCGATGCTGGTGATTGGTGCAGGCTTCGGTCTGTGTCGGCCAATGGTGGGCGGGGCATTTCTCGACATGACCTCCGATCCGGAGATGAGCCGAACGATCATTGCCACGATGAGTGACGCCCAACGTGCCGCCCATGCCTGGGTGACGGTGTTGCTGGATACGGCGTATCCCCTGGCTTATGGGGGCTTCCTCGGCGGACTGGCCCTGCGCTTCTTTGGCGGCATGGGAAAGTACGCAGCGCTACCAGCGTTCGGGGTCGTGATCGCCGACCTGACTGAGAACATGGTTCAGGTGCTGGCCTTGGCGGGATGGGTCGACGCGCTTGATGCCAAGGCCTGGCTGACGCCCCTCAAATTTGGCCTGTTCTTCCTTGCGGCCGGAATCGCCGTGATTGCTCTCGTGATCGGCATTGTGAATCTGGTTCGCAAGCGCCGGGCCTGATCCCTTCCAAAACCGCCCTAACGTCAAGCATGGTCCTCCCCGCTTGTCCTCGCTAAGAGAGGCAAACAGGAAAATTGGAGGATCCCATGGCGGAAGACATCGTAAAGGTCGAATTGGACGGACCGGTTGCGCTCGTAACACTGAACCGGCCCGACGCGCTGAATGCGCTGAACCGAGCCCTGCGCGCCGAGATCGTCAGCGTCTTCAACGAGCTGAAAGAGAACAAGGATGTCCGCGCGGTTGTGCTGACTGGTGCCGGGCGGGCCTTCACCGCCGGGATCGACCTGAAGGAGGCCGGCCAGACCGGTTTCGCCCTGGGCGCTGACGAGGATTCCAAGTCCATAGATATGGCGCGCGCACTGGCCGATTATCCCTGGCCAATCATCGGCGCGATCAACGGCTTTGCAATCACCGGCGGGTTCGAACTGGCGCTGATGTGCGACGTGCTGCTGGCCTCTGAACATGCCAAGTTTGCCGATACACATGCCCGCGTCGGCATCGTGCCGGGCTGGGGCCTCTCACAGAAGCTGTCGCGCATGATTGGTATCAGCCGAGCCAAGGAGCTGTCTTTCTCCGGTAACTTCCTCGATGCCCACACCGCGGAACGTTGGGGACTTGTGAACCGTGTTTACGAATCCGACGAACTCGTGCCGGCTGCCATGAAGCTGGCGCACGACATGTGCAGTTCCCAGCCGGACCTGCTCAAGCAATACAAGGCGCTGATCGATGATGGCTATGGCATGAATTTCGCCGCCGCCATGAAGGAAGAAGTCAAACGCTCCATTGCTCATGCCGAATCTGTGACGGCAGACGCTGTGGAAGAGGCTCGCAAACAGGTCACCGCGCGTGGCCGGGACCAGCAGGAGTAAGCACCATGAGAGACGTAGTTATCTGCGAACCCGTCCGCACCGCCGTTGGCGGTTTTGGTGGCGCCTTCAAGACCGTGCATGCGCACGAGATGGCATCACATGTCATCCGTGAGCTGATGGTAAAGACAAAGCTGCCCGCCGAGGCGGTGGAAGACTGTATCTTCGCGCAATGTTATCCGACCATGGAAGCCCCGGCCTTTGGGCGCATGGTGGCACTGGATGCCGGGCTAACAACTTCGACCGGTGGCTACCAGATCGACCGGCGCTGTGGCTCCGGCCTGCAGGCGGTGATCAATGCCGTGATGCAGGTGGCAACCGGCGCAAATGACGTTGTCATCGCGGGCGGGGCGGAGAGCATGTCGAATGCGCCCTTCTTCTCCATCGATATGCGGTGGAACATCAAGGGCGACGGCCTGATGCTGCATGATGGCCTGTCACGCGGTCGCTATACAGCCGGCGGCAAGAACCATCCCGTGCCGGGTGGCATGATCGAGACGGCGGAGAATTTGCGCCGTGATTATCAGATCACGCGCGACGCGCAGGATCAGTTCGCTTACAATTCGCACATGAAAGCGGCTGCGGCCCAGAAGTCGGGCAAGTTCTCTGAGGAGATCATTCCGTACACCGTGAAAGGTCGCAAGGCCGATACGGTCGTGGACCAGGATGAGCACATTCGCCCGGATTCCTCTCTGGAGAAGCTGTCCACGCTGCGCGCGATCCGGGGCAAGGTGGACGATCAGTCGACGGTGACCGCTGGCAATGCGTCCGGCCAGAATGATGGCGCGGCAGCCTGCATCGTCTGTACGCGCGAGGCGGCAGAGAAACATGGCCTCAAGCCGCTTGGGCGATTGGTTTCATGGTCGGTTGCAGGCGTTGGGCCTGAAGTCATGGGAATTGGGCCGGTGCCGTCCAGCCAGAAGGCCCTCAAGACGGCAGGTCTTGAACTGAAGGACATCGACGTCATCGAGCTGAATGAAGCCTTCGCGGCGCAGGTGCTTGCCTGCACCAAGGCGCTTGAATTCTCCGAGGACGACATGGAGCGGCTGAACGTGAACGGCTCCGGCATCTCGCTCGGACATCCGGTCGGCGCGACCGGCGTGCGCATCCTGACCACGATGCTCCGGGAAATGGAGCGCCGCGAGGCGCGCTATGGCTTGGAGACCATGTGCATCGGGGGCGGGCAGGGGCTCGCAGCCGTGTTCGAGCGGGTCAGCTAGAACACATCTTCAGCCGGTGGCCGTGTGTTCAGCGCAACGGCCACCGCGATAATGAAGAAGACGACGCCGAGCAGATAACACAGGGTGCTGGCAATATGGACCATTCCCATTGTCTGAGCCGTACTGCTGACATCATGCGTTCCGAGGATGACCTGCTGCCGTAGAACTTGTCCGTTGATTTGCGCGGCGTGACCGAACAGCGCTGCACCGAGGTGAAGCGCGCCAAATACGCTGGCCGCCGTTGAAGGCCGGACCCGCAGGATGAGCAAATGCACGAGACCAAACGCCACCGCAGACAATCCTGACAGGACGCCTTGCGGCAGGGTGGATGCCAGCATAGCGGTTCTGGCGAACCTGCTCATGTCTGGCTCGATAAACGCAGGAATGGCTGTGGCCGTCACTATCATCAGAGCAGCCGAGATGAACCAGAGTGTCGGGAGGCTGTTTTTCAACGCGCAGGTCGTCCTTCTTTCTGCTGGTTTCAACGATGAAATCTAGCATCCCCCGTAAAATACCGTTATGTCCAGCATCGGCCATGCGGGCGTGGCGAAATTGGTATACGCAAGGGACTTAAAATCCCTCGGCCGCAAGGCCTTGCCGGTTCGAGCCCGGCCGCCCGCACCATGCCATCATGTTTGGTCGACTCTTATGATCGAGACAGAACGCGCAGGTCGCGTCCTTGGTACACGGCTTGCATGTTTCTCGCCCAAGAGGAGAAATGACATGTACCCAGCCATTCTGTCCTGCCGCCGCCCGAAACTACAGGTCCTGCGCCTGTCGGGGGCCTGCCTGCCGACGCCTGCAGCACCGGTTTCATTCCCAAAACGCATAGAGCCTATTTCGGCTTTCGGGGAACAAAAGGACAATCTCGATCATATCTAGAGGGCAACACGCAGAGAATTCACAAGGACAAGCCCTCATGTTTCGCGCCCTTATTGCCTCCACTGCCCTCGGCCTGATGGCCCTGCCTGCCTTCGCCGGCCCGGAAGCGGAGGCCGTAATCGAAGGCGCCGCAAAGCATATTGCCGACCCTCAGAAGGGCCGCGAGACGCTGCGCCAGTCCATGGACCTGGATACAGTCGCCAATTTCACCCTCGGGAAATATGCCCGCCGCGTCACGGATCAGGAACGCAGCAGGTTCGCGGACGCCTTCGAAACCTATCTGTTGAGCAGCTTCGAAGACCAGCGTGAAAAATTCCGCGATGCAGAGATCACGGTTACCGGATCAAAGGATCGCACGCCGACAGATTCCATCGTGGAAACGCGAGTCGTTCGCCCCGGCGAGGCGCCTCAGACAGTGCGCTGGCGTGTTATTGAAAAGAATGGCGACTGGCGTGTCGTGGATGTCGAAGTGCTGGGCCTGTGGCTCGCCATCGAACAGCGTGCCCAGATCGCGGCTATCATGGACCGTCCGCGCGCCACGATTGATGATGCGATCAACGCCCTCAATTCCTGACCTGGAATCTGGTCAGGCGGCTTCGTCGACCACAGCTTCTTCCTCATCGGACTTGTCCTGACGGTCTGACGCGTCGCCGATCGTGAACAGGTCGGCCTCGCGGCTGAGCCAATCTGCCAGTTCTTTGTCGGGCACGCCCAGAACTCTCAGCATATCCGCGACCATTTCAATTCCCTTGGGCTCTCCAGCCACGAGGTGCGCGCGTATGTTCAGTTCAAGATATCGGTCGAGATCATGGATGGTTTCGACAGCGACGAGTCGGACAAGATCAGGGAAGCGGCGATTGATGCTGGGCGTGACTTCCTTGGACACTTCATAACGGGCCTTTCCAAGCACGACGGCGCGCGCATTGCTGCCCCCCACAGCTTCGATCAGCTTCATGTTGGCGGCATCTCCGAACGAGACATTGTACCCATCTGCGACCGCAGACAGAAAGCGGTCGGGATCTCCGTCAGTCGCGATATAGGGGATGTCAAAGTCGATCAGAGCGTCGACGGCCAGTCGCCCGGCAGCAGACATGCCAATGACGATGACAGGCCGCTCGCCAGCGGGTTCGCCTGATGTTTCCATTGTGACCTGCTTGCGCCGCGCCAATTCGCGCGAGAGCTTGCCTCCGAGCATGGCCCAACTCGGTGCCAGCGCCAGGGACAGTGCAATGGCGGCGATCAGGCTGCCCATGAGGGCAGGGGGCATATTGGCAGTGATTGAAGCCAGCGAGAGAATGACGAGGGTAAATTCCGATCCCTGTGCCAACAAGGTGGCGAGCTGGGTCGCGCCGGGAACACTCCAGCCATTCATGCGGGCGGCGATATAGCCGAGCGCAGTCTTGACCGTCAGGATGCCAAACGCGCCGATCACGACGAGCGGCAGGTTTCTCAGCAGGCCCGGCAAGTCAATCGACAGGCCGACACTGATGAAAAAGAAGGACAGGAGCAGCCCGCGAAATGGTCCCATTTCCGTTTGCACCTGGTGGCGAAACGGTGTGCCGGACACGGCCAGGCCTGCCAGGAATGCGCCCAGGGTCAGCGAAAGTCCGATCATGGCAGTCGCGCAGGCGGCCGCCAGCACAAGCAACAGTGTGAAAGCCGTAAAGGCTTCGTCATTGCGGGTGGCTGCCAGCGTCCGGAAAACCGGGTTCAGCAGGTAGCGTGAAAACAGCATGGCTGCGCCGAAAGCGATCAGGGCCTGCACAAAGGCCAGCAACAATCCAGCCGCCAGCGGGACTGCACCGCCATTCAGGAGATATTCTGACAGAAGGCCCGCAAGGCCGGCGGCGGTCTCTCCTTCCCCAAGCGACGTGGCGAAGATCATCAGGAAGATGGCGACAATATCCTGAAAGATCAGGACATGTGTGGCCGTGCGCCCGATCGGACACGAGTTTTGCTCGCGCTCTGTCAGGATCCGCGCAACGACCGCTGTAGACGAAAGGCCAAGACTGAGGCCTACCGCGATCGCAATCGACCAGGATATGCCCAGCATATAGAGCGCGCCTGCACTGATCAGGCCTGTCAGCAACAGATGGACAGGGGCAAGGCCGAGCAGGTCACCACGGCTTTCTTTCAGTTCGCGGAGCGAGACATGCATGCCGATATCGAAGAGCAGGAAGACCACGCCGAGCTCGGCCAGCAAATGCGTGCCGCCACTCTCATGGATCAGGTTCAGCATGCCCGGACCGATCAGAATTCCCGCGAGGAGGTAGCCAACGATGGGGCTGAGATTGAGCGCCCGGGACACCAGGGCGGCTGCCGCGCCGAACCCCAACAGGGTGATTGCGGGAACGAGCGCGCCCACGGCGTCGGCAGGGCTCATTTCAGCGGCCATGGGGGAGCTCTTTCTTCTGGGTGGAGTCGAACTCCCAACTTAAGGAGGATTGCGCAAAAATAAAGGCCGCCAGCTCTCGAGGGAACCGGCGGCCTTCACCAGACTGCACGCGAAGGAGGGCAATGTCTCGCGCACAGTTTGTGAAGAATATCCGAGCGCTAGAGGCTCTTTGCGAGAGTCAGGACAATGCGCTCGTCGGCGATGTCCGTACCGTCGATGTCGGTATCCCAGTAACGCAGGTCCACATCGATGCCGATTGGCAGCGAGTAGGTGCCACCAAGCGACCAGTTGGTGTAGTCGCCGCCACCATCGAAGGAGTAGTTGCCGACGGATACGTCAGCTGCGAAAGCGTCGGTGAAGGCATACCCCGCAGAGCCTTCAACATAGACGCTCTCATTGTCTGGATCCCAGTAGACGGCGCCGCCTACTTCAACTCCGCCTTCGAAAGCATAACCCAGAGCGGCCTGCAGTTCGACGAAGTCGAGGTCTTCATCATCCGAGTCCGGATAGGAATAATAGATGACGCCGAGATCCCAGGAGACGCCGTTCGAGAATTCGCTGGCGACGCCGGCGTAGAGGTCGAGCTCTACATTGGAGTCAGAACCGTCTTCGAAGTCGATATTCGATGCCCATGTACCCGCATAGAATATACCGTTCGCATAGTCGAAGCCGCCGGAGATGGCCATGTCCTCATTGGACTGGGAGACGCCACGCCAGACATAGTCTGTGCTGAGAGCGACGTTACCGGACCATTCTCCCTCGGCAGCTGCCGTGCCAGCCACTGCCAGCATTGCTGCAAGTGCTACCCCTGCGCGGAAAAGCTGTTGTTTCATGTTTTAGTACCCCGTTGTTGAATCGCGCTGTTGCCAGCGCCAAAACCACGATGACGCGGCTTTATCCGGGATCAGAAACAAAAATATGGAGGTTGCGGGACGGCAACCGGAACGCCAGAATTTTGTGCACGCAGGCGCGACAATGCCTTAGGCTTGTGCGCTCTGGTTTTGGTCACCGTGCGGTCAACGGCGCGTACCCAAGATGTGTGCCAGCATCGACCAAAAGCGTCTCTCCCGTCACGTGTCGAGAGGCATCAGTCAGGAAGAAAAGGGCCGAATCTGCAATATCGTCGGGCCCGCTGGCCACGTTGAGAGGCGTCGCGGCCGCAACGGAGGCTTCCATGCGCTGATACTGGTCTTCATCCATCTTGTCCTTGAACCAGCGCGTGCCGATAAAGCCCGGACAAATCGCATTCACCCGAATCTCCGGGGCCAGTGCGCGGGCCAGCGACAGGGTCATCGTGTTGAGTGCGCCCTTGGTCGCCGCATAGGCCACCGATGAGCCGATACCCGTAACACCCGCGATGGAGGATGTGTTCAGCACAGCAGCGGCGCGACCAGTTTGACGGTGACTTTCAATGAGCAGGGGTTTGCAGGCCTGCATCATCAGAAAGGGACCGGCGACATTGACTGCGTAGAGGTCCAGGAAGTCTTCGCGGGTCAGGGCGTCCAGATCGGAATGGTCGCGCGCGTGTTTGGTCGTGCCGGCATTGTTGACGAGGATGTCCAGCCGCCCGGCCTGGGCCGCAGCCTCGGCCAGTTTACGACAGCCTTCATCCGTCGACACGTCAGCCTGAACAAGGCGCGACTGCGAACCGAGCGCCTGACAGTCCGCTGCGGTCGCTTCGCCCTCCGCAACGGATCTGGCGCAATTGATGATCACATCAGCGCCGCGCTCGGCAAGTTTCAAGGCGATTGACCGTCCCAATCCTGTGGCTGAACCGGTTACGATCGCCTTGCGCCCGGCGAGGTCTTTTGGCTGTGTCATCGCGTTTTCTCCCGTAATTTCCATATGTGTCTGGGCTGGAATGTACGGGGCGTTGAACAATGGTGGCAACAGGTTTCACCGAATTGGTCAAGAAAGCTGAAACCCGTCATTGGTACCCGTCGCTGCCTATACCGGAGACAGCAACCCATGGTCAGGTCGGCCAGTATCATTCAGCGCATTCAGGCCGTCTCGCGACGATCACGCGAGGATATGCGGCAGGTCGCGCAGGAAATGTGCTCACGCGGGCCGCAATCTGATGCCGAGGCTCAGGCTCTGTTCGACTTCAATGCGCGAATGAGGGGAGCGGACCCTGACTGGGACAGCCGGTTTGTCCGGGTGATGGCGCGTTATGTGCTTGCCCGCGATGCCGCCAATGGGGCGTTGACGCCAGCCAATCTCGATTGGCTACAGGAGCGGGTCGCGATCGGGGACAGGCTGCGCAACCGCAATCTGGCAGGCCTGTTCATGCGGCTGCTGCGCAAAGCCAGCGGGACGCCCGATGGGTTCGGTTTGATTGTGTTATCCCATTTATGCGACCAGATGATCCTGGATAATCAGGCAGATGCAACATCCGTGGGGAACGTCGCTGAAACGCTTCTGCTTTCGGGCCCGGAGCATGCGCCCTGGGTCAGCCGGGCTGAGGCAGCGATCCTCTTCCACACACAGGAGAGCATAGAGGGCAGCGAGAACGACCCGTCGTGGAACTTCCTGTTTGCACGGGCCATCGGGAACCATTTGGTCGCCCGCGCGCATCCCAATCCCCACACGGAACGCCATGCGCTCAACCGCAAGCATTGGCTTGACCCGAACGATCCCAATCCCGGCAAGTTTGTCGGGTGTCTTGCGCTGGGATTCGACAAGGGAAGCTGGTTCGAGCAAATGGGTAGGGAAGCGGAAAGGGCGAGCCTGGCCCGCCGAACTGCCAGCCTCGCCGCGAAATCAAAGCCTGCCCAGCCGCCACCTCGTACTGGCTGGTGGCGCAAGAGCCCGCCACCGAACCCGGTCACCACGGCGAGCAATACCCTGGTTGACTTCCTCAACCGTGAAGCGCCAGGTTTGCTGGCCGGATTGGTCGTCGCGGCACGCTAAAACGGAGGATTTCGCCATGCTCTTGCTCAATCTGATTGTGGCGGGAGCGCTGGTGGCGATTACGTTTGCCATCCACTTCGCGGGACTGGTGGCCCTGTCTGCGGTGATCCGCAAGCGCGACGTGCCGCACGTGAACCTGTCGACCGTGGTCGGGCAGGGGCTCGCCATCTTCTTTGTCCTGCTCAGCCTGTTTGCCATCCATTCGATCGAGATCTGGGTGTTCACGCTGACCTATCTGGCGCTGGGTACGTTTCCGGATGTCGAAACAGCCGTCTATTTTTCTACCTCGACCTTTTCCACAGTGGGATATGGCGATGTGCTGATCGACAAGGACTGGCGCATGCTGGCGGCAGCAGAATCCGTCATTGGTTTCCTGCTGCTCGGCTGGTCGACGGCATTCCTTGTCTCGATTTCTGCTCGGGTGCGCAACTTCGAGGCGCGCATCGAGCAGTTGGATGACAAGGACTAGGCCGGTTCCACGTCCTGCTTCATGAAGAAGCGCGCCCCGGCTACGGCCAGGCCCACCAGAACCAGTCCGCCAATCACCAGCGTTTCCGGTTTCGCGCCGAGATACTCGAAATATTGCGTGTAGCCATGTATCGTCAGGAACACGATTGAGGTTATCGACAGGAAGCTGTTCCGGCGTGCCGTAAAGATCATGGCGACGAGCGCGCCAATCCAGCCCAAGGTGAAGACATGGTCGGGGATGGCAATGGCAGCTTCACGCCATTCCGACCGGTCCGACCAGCGCTGCGGCGCAAACCAGTGTTCGCCAATCCGGTCACCCCAGAGCGAACCCACCCAAAAGGCAAAATTTACCATGAACATGGCCGTGCGTGCTGCGACGGTGACCAGATTGTTCCATGCGTCTGACAGGGTATTGCGGGCACGATAGAGACCCAGGGCGAGCAGGCCGAAGACAAGGATCGTGATGGTCGGTTCTTCGACGAACAGGGCGTAGCTGGCATGCCAGTAGCCTGTGCCAGAACCAAGAATGGCACCGAGGGACAAGACTGCAAACGCTGCCAGAAGTGCCGAACGGAACCACAGCGCTGCCGCGGTCATGACCAGTGCGATCAGTACGGTGGGCACCGTGCCATCATCCACTTCCCGGCATTCCCATCCGATCCATCCTGCCACGCCAAGTGTACCCATAAGCGTTAGCGCCATGCCGAGGGTTTTCAGGGAATTTCCACGTGCGCTGCGGCGCAGGAATTCCGCGCCGCCCAGCGCGACAAGTGCCAGAACGAGACCGGTTATGGCGTTCGGCACGAGTGCGATTGTGCCGCCGGCGACCGAGATGGCTCCGAAAATCAGCAGAATGTTTATCAACACACCATTCCTGCGATCAGGCAGGGCGAAACCCTGCAAGCGCGCGGCTTCGGAGGAGTCGATCTGGCCATTGGCCAGCAGGGCATCGAGGTCAAGTATGATCCGGGACATGAGAACTATCTCCATAAACAGTGAGCGCTTACTAACATATCTGCGGCATCGTGGCAACCGACTTCCCCTATGGGAATTGTGGACATCGGCTTTCGGGCGGCTTAGTGCAGTCGCTGAAAGACTTTACATTGGATCGAGGCAGCATGTTCAAAAAGATTCTGATCGCCAACCGGGGGGAAATTGCAGTTCGGGTCATCAAGACCTGTCGACGGCTGGGCGTACAGACAGTGGTGGTCTATTCAGACGCCGATGCGGATTCCATGGCCGTCGAGATGGCCGACGAGACTGTCTATATTGGTGCGTCACCTGCGTCAGAATCTTATCTGGTTGCCGACAAGATCATTGATGCGGTTCGCCAGACCGGTGCAGAGGCGATCCATCCTGGCTTCGGTTTCCTGTCCGAAAACCCTGTGTTCGCCAAACGGCTTGAAGAAGAGGGGATCGGTTGGATCGGCCCGAACGCCTACGCCATTGAAGCGATGGGCGACAAGATCAGCTCCAAGAAGCTGGCTGCCGAGGCCGGCGTGTCGACCGTGCCAGGCCATATGGGTCTGATCGAAGACACCAAGGAAGCGGTGAAGATTTCCAAGGAAATCGGTTATCCGGTCATGATCAAGGCGTCCGCGGGCGGGGGCGGCAAGGGCATCCGGGTCGCGGCCAATGACAAGGAAGTCGAAGAGGGCTTCCCGGCCGTGAAGGCCGAGGCGAAAGCGTCCTTCGGGGACGACCGTGTCTTTATCGAGAAGTTCATTCTTGAGCCGCGCCATATCGAGATCCAGGTGCTTGGCGACAAGCATGGCAATTGTATCTACCTCGTTGAGCGCGAATGCTCGATCCAGCGCCGCAATCAGAAAGTCATCGAGGAAGCGCCATCGCCGCTGCTCGACCCGGAAACCCGCAAGAAGATGGGCGAACAAGCCGTGGCCCTGGCCAAGGCCGTGAACTATGACAGCGCCGGCACCGTGGAATTCGTGGCGTCTGGCGCCGACAAGGGCTTCTACTTCCTTGAAATGAACACGCGTCTCCAAGTGGAGCATCCGGTGACCGAAATGATCACCGGTGTTGATCTGGTCGAACAGATGCTGCGGGTCGCTTATGGCGAGACGCTGAAGCTCAAACAGTCCGATATCAAGATCAATGGCTGGGCCGTGGAAAGCCGCGTCTATGCCGAAGACCCGTATCGCAACTTCCTGCCATCGATTGGTCGCCTGAAGCGTTTCCACGCGCCATCAGAAGGCGCGCTGGCTGGCGGTGAGGTGCGTATGGATTCCGGCGTCCGCGAGGGCGACGAAATCTCCATGTATTATGACCCGATGATCGCCAAGCTGATCACGCACGGCAAGGATCGCGACACCGCGCTCGACGTGCATGGCGAGGCGCTGGACCGGTTCCATATTGAAGGCATCCAGGACAACATGCCCTTTATCGCGGCCGTCATCGACGAAGAGCGGTTCCGCTCTGGCAATATCACGACCGCTTATATCAAGGACGAATTCCCGGACGGCTTTGACGGCGTGGAGCCGACCGAAGCGCAGGAAATCCAGCTGATCTGTTCTGCGGCCTATGTGCACGGTTTCTTCTCGCGCCGCGCTGCCGATACAAGCGGCCGTATGTCGCCGACGCCGGATGCGCGCCGCGACTGGATTGTCATTCTGGGCGACAAGCATCACCCCGTCACATTGGACCTCGGCGACGATGGCGAAGCCGAGATCACCATCAATGGGGGCAAGACGCACACGCTGGTCACCGGTTGGTATCCGGGCCAGCATCTGGTCGAAGGCCTGCTGGATGGGCAGCCCTTTGCCGTGAAGTTTGCTGACCGGACCGAAGGCTATCTGTTCCGTCATCGCGGCGTTGCCCTGCGCGCGCTGGTCTGCACGCCGAACGTGGCCGATTTGCACGCTCGCCTGCCGGAAAAGGAAAAGCCGGATACGTCCAAGCTGATCATTTCCCCCATGCCGGGCCTTGTCGTTTCGGTGGATGTCGAACTTGGACAGGAAGTGCAGGAAGGCGAAGCGGTCTGCGTGGTCGAGGCGATGAAGATGCAGAACATCATCCGCGCCGAAGCCAATGGCACTGTGAAGGCCATCAATGTCGGCGCTGGCGACAGTGTGGCCGCCGACGAGATCATGGTGGAGTTCGGCTAAGGGCGGCTCACGCCTGAACTATTAACCCTGCTCTAACCAAATCGACGCGGAATCCCGCCTCATGGGGCAGGGGGAGATTAACGAGTCATCCCTTGACCTTGCCGCTGATGCACCGAAAGTGCACCGGCCTTTCATGGTGAAAGCAATTCAAAGGGGGCCGAGATGGTCAGTTTTCCAGATGCAGTAAAAATGTTCTTTTCCCGCTATGTGGATTTTCAGGGTCGCTCACGCCGCTCGGAATACTGGTGGGTCGTACTCTTCAATTTGATCGTGTTCGGGGTCTTGGCGGCCCTCGCATTCGGCCTCGGCGGCAATTTCGAAACAGGTGAAATGAATCCGATCGGCATGATCTTCTTCGCGCTGATGGGTTTGTATGGCCTTGCCGTGATCATTCCGAGCATCGCACTCTTCATCCGCCGTCTTCACGATATCAACCAGACTGGCTGGATTTATCTCGGTCTCGTGATTGCCGGCTTCATCCCATTCATCAATTTCCTGGCATCGATTGCCCAGATTGTAATTGCCTGTATCCCCGGAACGGTTGGCCCGAACAAGTATGGCCCAGACCCGAAAAATCCGATGGCTGGTACCGCAGACACGTTCGTTTAGGCGCTGTCGCAGCAATCGAAATCCAGAAGAGCCGGACAGTCGTCCGGCTCTTTTTTGTTGCAAGAGTTTATCGTTTATTGATAAGGACGCGTAGTGTTCGACATGGCCCTGCCGTGTGAGGACCCGGATCGAGGAGACTGAAATCCTATGGACATGAGATATGTCCTCTTGTCGTCAAAAGGCCGTATCGGGTCGCGCACATTCCTGCGCGGTCTCACAGTGATCACGGCCGCCTTCATGATCGTGCAAGTGGCGAACACGTTCATCTCGCCCATGTTCGGTATTCTCGTTTATCCGATGGTCTATGTGTATGTCTGCCTGTTCTCCAAGCGACTGCACGATGCTGGCCATTCGGGCTGGTTCTATCTCCTGTTCCTGGCTGGCTACGGGATTGTGGGCAGCATAGTCAGCGCTCTGTTGATGCCCATCCTGTCACCGGTCGCGTTCGAGATGTATGCCCAATTCGGGAGCGACCTGTCCGGCGCGATGGATGCGTTGACTGAGAACATTCAGGAATTCGAGCGCCTGACCGCCCTGACCTCGCTAGCCAGCTTCCTGCTGACGACCGCATTGCTCGGCTTCATCGCCGCGCGCCTGCCTACCGATCTGGAAACGAACCGGTATGGCCCGCCGACATCCGGCACCCCAACGTCCAACACCTATTCCTGACCACTCCAGAGGACCCTGCCGGCATGACCCATCACACAATGACCCCCATCGATGCGCATCGCCCCTGGATCAGGGATGAGCGGGACGACCCGGCCCGGATGGACTGGTTTCAGACCCTGTTCAACCCGATGGGCATGACCGGAAAGCTGCATTTCAGCCGGGCGTGGACCTTCATGTTCATGGGGCGGGTGCTGCTATTCATCGTGCCGGTCTTTGTTGCCTTCATTGCCGGTCTTGCGGGCGCCGACATGTCAGGCGCGTGGCAGCCGGTCAAATCAGTTGGCATTCCACTGCCAGCGCTGTTGTTGCCGTTCTTCTTCTTCACGATCATCACGGAGTTCACATCATGGGTGGCGCATGTGCGCCGGTTTGCGGAAGCGAACCGCTCGACGCTGAAGGCCGCCATCGTGCTCGTCCCACTCTTCCTTGGCTTGCTCGGATTTGCCGGAGGTGTGGTGTCAGGATCTGCGCAGTATCAGGCCCAGCAGGCAAAGGCGGCTCAGGCAGAGACTGTCGCCGCAGAGGGCGGGGAGGCGGCAGAGACAGATGCTGCGGCACCGCAGGAAGCGCGTGGCCCGCGCCGTCCGGATGGACCGCCACCGACAGAGATGCAGATGGCAATGGGCGGCGGCATGGGCCTGGCCATGCCGCTTTGGGCGCTCTCGTCCTTTTTCGTCATGTTGTGGACCTTGCTGCATGTTGCGCGCCTGCCGAATGGTGGCGCTGGCCCGTTTCGCACAGGCAGTGATCTGACCCAGGAAGAACAGCGCCTGAAAGCTTACGAAACAGCCTAGGCAGGTTCTCTGATCGGATCGGGAGCGCGTACCAGCCGACTTTCGAATACGGTCTCGAAAGCATCTTTCAGGGCCAGGTCGACATCATCCATTGCGGCAGGGATTCCGAGATCGACCAGGCTGGTCACGCCATAGCGCGGGTCTGCGATCCCGCAGGGTGTGATGCCTGAGAAATGTTCGAGGTCTGGTTCCACGTTCAATGAAATACCGTGGAAGCTGACCCATTTCTTGAGGCGTACACCGATGGCGGCAATCTTGTCTTCGCGCAGTGTCCCGCCGGCTTTCGTGCGATCAACCCATACGCCGACGCGGCCGTCACGCGGGCCCGCCTCGACATTGAAAGCGGCAAGCGCCTTGATGATCCAGGTCTCCAGATTTTGCACAAAGGCGCGCACGTCCCGCCCCCGCAGGGCAACATCCAGCATCACATAGGCAACCCGCTGGCCGGGGCCATGATATGTATACTGGCCGCCGCGCCCGGCATCAAAGACAGGGAAGCGGGCCGGGTCACGCAGGTCGTCCGGCTTGGCAGAAGTGCCTGACGTGTAAAGCGGTGGATGCTCCAGGAACCAGACCAGTTCCGGCGCGCCATCCTCCCGGATCGCGCGGGCGCGCGCCTCCATGAATCGGACCGCATCCTCATAAGGAACCAGGTGGTCTGAAACGGTCCATTCTGTGTCGGGGAATTTCTGCATCACCGGGGGCATATAGGCGACATTCAGGGCTTCACAAAGTGCTGGTGTCGCCTTATACGGCCCGTCTGCCTCAATGAAGACCAGTGCGGTCATGGCGGAATTGGTAGACGCGCAGCGTTGAGGTCGCTGTGGGGCAACCCGTGGAGGTTCGAGTCCTCTTGACCGCACCATTCATTCACTAAAATCGATCGAGGATCGATTTTAGTGAATGAATGAATTCAAAGACCCACACCCGCATCAACACCCACCACAATCACTGTGGGCACGCTGTGAGATTCCTGCGAATCCCGGCTAGCTCAACGTATTCGGTTCTTGCCGCCGCCACGTAACCCCGGCAAAGAGGCGCCATGACAGAAACGTCCGTTCAGCCTGCCCAGACCACTGAGACGCCCAACGTCGATCCGGATCTGCTGGAAGATATCATCGATGCGGTCGATGAAAAGGATACGCGCTGGCTGGCGCGGACGCTCCAGCGCATGCATCCGGCCGACGCCGCCGATGCGCTGGAGGCTTTGTCCTTTGATACCTTCTCTGAAGCGGTAGAACTGCTTGGCGGCGAGCTGCCAGCGGACATCCTGATCGAACTGCGCGATTCCTATCGCGAAGAGGCGGTCGAAGTGCTGCCCGACGCGGCGGTGGCAAGCGCGCTCGACGAACTCGATTCCGATGATGCGACGACCATTCTCGAAGACCTCGAAGATGACCGCCGTGAGCGTATCCTGGACGACCTTGCCCCGGTGGACAGAGCCCAGCTGGAGCGGGGGCTCTCCTATGAGGAAGACACTGCCGGCCGTCTCATGCAGACGGAGTTTGTGGCCGCGCCGGAATACTGGACGGTCGGCCATGCGATCGACCATGCGCGGGAGCTCGGCGAGGAATTGCCGGAAGTCTTCTACGAGCTCTACGTGATCGATCCGGGCCATCGCCTGCTGGGAATCGTCTCGCTGGCGACGCTGCTGCGCACGCCGCGAGATGTGCAATTGTCGGACATTATGGAAGACGCATTGTCCTCTCTGAAGCCGGAGATGGACCAGGAAGAAGTGGCCTTCCAGTTCCGCAAATATTCGCTGGCTGCGGCGCCTGTGACGGATGAAGGCGACCGCCTTGTCGGCATGATCACGGTCGATGACATGGTCGATGTCATGCAGGAAGAGAACGCCGAAGACCTGCTCTCCCTGCTCAACGTGACCTCGGCGGACGGTGCCGATACGGTCTGGGATACGGTTAAGGCGCGCGCGCCGTGGCTGGGCGTTAACCTGTTCACCGCGTTTATTGCTTCCGCCATTATTTCCCTGTTCGAGGCGGCCATCGCGCAAGTTGTGGCATTGGCGGTACTGATGCCGGTCGTGGCGGCGCTGGGGGGTAATGCGGGCAGCCAGGGGCTTGCCGTTGCCGTGCGCGCCATTGCCGAACGGCAATTGGACGGCGCTGCGGCGCGCCGCGCCATCTTCCGGGAAGTGTTCAGCGGTTGCGTCAACGGAGTCATCTTTGCCATCGGGGTCGGGTTGATCTCGCTGGTCTGGTTCCGTGACGTCGAGCTGGCGCTTGTGATCGGCGCGGCAATGTTGGCGACGTTTATCTGGGCGGGCCTGTCGGGCATTCTTGTTCCCCTCGGCCTGAAGCGCCTTGGTGCTGACCCTGCAGTGGCATCGTCGGTCTTCGTGCTGACGCTGACTGATGTGATGGCATTTTTCAGTTTCCTTGGCCTGGCGTCGCTCGTGCTCCTGTAAATTGGGCACTTCTTGGCCAAATCTCGCCTCTCGGGTGAATGGGCGCGAGATTTGCAGCGCTTGCCCGTAGTAAAAAGTCAAACTGTCCCAAAACGGGAGCCATGCTTTTGGCCCGTCAAATGCGCACGTCCGACAAGGGAGTCGAACTCATCCAGAGTTTCGAGGGCTTTCGTGCGCGCGCAAGCCGCCTGCCGGATGGCAAATGGCTGGTCGGTTACGGGCATACAGAGACCGCACGCGCTGGCCTGACCGTCAGCGCCTTTGATGCGGAACTGATCCTGCGCTTTCACGATCTGAAGCGGATCGAGAACCATCTGGCGCAACAGGTGTTCACGCCGCTGAGCCAGAACGAGTTCGATGCGCTCGTCTCGTTCGCCTTCAATATCGGTCTGAAGGCCTTCGATTCCTCTGACGTACTCGCGCACCTCAATTCCGGTGACCGTATTCTTGCTGCTGAAGCCATGAGTAGCTGGCGCCGGGGTCGGGTGGATGGTCAGATCCGCGTGATTGATGGACTGGTGCGCCGCCGCGCCGTGGAAGTGGCAACCTTCCTGGATACGCCCAAACGCCGTGTTTCGATCCCGAGCGCGCTTGTCCGCCCCGAACGCGACGGCCTTGCCGGGCCAAACGGGAATCGGGACACTTCCATCGTGTTGGAGCCGCGACCTGAACAGAACCGCGCTCGCGCCACAGCCGAGCGCGAGAGCCCGCCAGAGGCCGCCGCCCGCGCAGTGGCCCAGCGCCTGACACGCATACTCGGGGAAAATGGTTCCCGCGCATCCGGCGAGCCCGACCCGCAGCCGACAGGTGATTCCACCGTTGACGAGATTACGCGCGCCGTTTCCGCGCTGGCAGGTCCCGAAGGCAATGGCGAACCGGCTCCGGCGCCGCCAGCCTCCATGTCGGAACGCCGCCGCGCCTATCGCCCGCCAAACCTGTCGGATCCGCAGGGAGAGGGGCTCACGCTCGACAATCTCTCTGTGCCGCCGACAAGCCAGAAGCTGATCGATGACCTGGCCACGGTCGAGGTGGATACATCGCGCCTGATAACACCCGCGCAGGCCGAGATAGAGGATTTTGCTCCCGCACACGGTTGGCGCTGGTTGCCCTTTGCCTTGTTGGCAGGACTCGGCACGATTGGCCTTTATGACGGACTGCGCCGCATCCTCACCCAATCGGGCGCGCGCATGGGCGAGGCTGCGAGCCAGACCTATACCGGCCCCCTGATGGCGCTGGGCGGTGGCTTCCTCCTATTCGTCTCGGTCTACTATCTGTACCGCATGCTGGCGCAGGAAGATTAGGCTGACAGCCGGGGGAAGTCTTGCTAAGTCAGCGGCATGATTCCGAACACATATCCCACTTTGAACTTCGATCTCGGTGAAACTGCGGACATGATCCGCGAGACCGTGGCAAGTTTCGCCCAGAACGAAATCGCCCCTCGCGCCGCAGAGATTGACCGCACGGATACGTTTCCGCGCGACCTGTTGCCGAAAATGGGCGAACTTGGCCTCCTCGGCATCACGGTCGAGGAAGAGTGGGGCGGCACCGGGCTTGGCTATCTCGAACATGTGGTCGCGATGGAAGAAATTTCACGCGCTTCGGCTTCAGTCGGCCTGTCCTACGGCGCCCATTCCAATCTTTGCGTCAACCAGCTTCGCCGCTGGGGGAATGACGACCAGAAATCCCGCTACCTTCCCAAGCTCGTCTCTGGCGAACATCTTGGTGCCCTCGCCATGAGCGAGAGTGGCGCTGGCTCTGATGTCGTGTCCATGAAGCTGAAGGCCGAGAAGAAGGGCGACCGCTATGTGCTGAACGGCACCAAGATGTGGATCACCAATGCGCCGGACGCTGATACGCTGGTCGTCTACGCCAAGACCGAGCCACAGGCGGGTTCGCGCGGCATCACGGCCTTCCTGATCGAGCGCGACTTCAAGGGCTTCTCGGTCGCGCAGAAACTCGACAAGCTGGGCATGCGCGGATCGGAGACGGGCGAACTTGTCTTTGAGGACTGCGAAGTGCCAGAAGAGAACGTCATGGGCCCGCTGAATGGCGGCGTTGGCGTTCTGATGAGTGGGCTGGATTATGAGCGCGCCGTCCTGTCAGCGGGGCCGACCGGCATCATGCAGGCCTGTATGGATGTCGTGATCCCTTACATTCATGACCGGAAGCAATTCGGCCAGTCGATCGGCGAGTTCCAGCTGATCCAGGGCAAGGTCGCGGACATGTATGTCCAGATGAATGCGGCCAAGGCCTATGTCTATGCCGTCGCCAAATCCTGCGACCGGGGCGAGACGACCCGCAAGGACGCCGCCGGCGCCATTCTGTATGCGGCCGAAACCGCGACCAAGCTCGCGCTAGACGCGATCCAGATCCTTGGCGGCAATGGCTATATCAATGAATACCCGACCGGTCGCCTGCTGCGCGATGCCAAGCTCTACGAAATCGGGGCAGGGACGTCGGAAATCCGCCGCTGGCTAATCGGTCGGGAACTCTTCGGCGAAACGGCTTGAATCCCATCCGAAAGTGAAACATTATAACATGAGACGAGAGGCGCTCATGTTACGTTTGTTGATCCTAATCATACTCAGCCTGACACTTCTTGGTCGTGCGGGAGCGGATGAAGTCATTGCCTGCATTCCTGACCGGGAGAAAATGCTCAGCTTGGACTACAGCACCTTTGATCACGATCCCCGACTGGGGTGGCGATCCGTTGCTGAACGCCCGGAATGTCGGCTGGAGGCTGCGGACTTGCTTCGAGCGTATCATGAACGGCTGCAGGCGCAGGGCGAACCCGTCAAATGGGATGCCGAGCAAGGTGATGTTACTCTATCAGATACTGGAGAAGTGGGAATCCTGTATTGGCATGAGGGGCAGCTGCGCGCTTTGGCCGGGCAGACTGCAGAGGCGGTCGCTCTGTTCCGCAAGAGTCTCATGCCAGCGGGTAAGAATTATGGTGCCTGGAACCAGTATGCCCTCGGATCAATAGCGTTTCTTGAGGACGATCTGCAGGAGTTAAAGCGCAACGCCAACGTACTGCAGGAATATGATTCGGCCTCGCCGAATTTACGAGTTTTACAGCGGATGATCCATTGTTTCGGAACTACGTATGCGTACGCGTACAGCAATGCGGACTGCACGCCGAAAGCGGCTAGCTTACCAGATGAAGCAGAAGAGTCGGGTCATGATAGCGTCGTAGGAAAGCAGAATGCGTCATCCGCGCTGATGGAAATTGAATCCTGCGCTAGAGACCGAGTAGGTTATGATAAACCCATCGACTTAACCGATTGCCGTTCTTCGACGTTCACAGAATGCATGGATGATAAGGGTGGCTCCTATGGGGGCATGCGGGTTTGTATGGGTATGGAAGTCGCACGATTGGATGAGCTTACGCAGCAGCAAATCATCCGGCTCAAGTCGGGCTATTGGAACCGCTTTAATGACCGACGCGGTCAGGTTGTCTTTGAAGCGAGCTTGGATGCGGCCCAGGCTGCGTGGGTCAGCTATCGAGAAGTTGAAATGGCTCTTCAAGTCAATGCACATCCGGATGGAATGCATTACAAGTCTCATGCCTATCTGGAAGCAGCGGCAATTGGACTTCGATTGACCCAGCGACGATATGCGGATGTGTTGCTCATGGAATTGCACATGCGCTTGAATGAATCCGTCGATTAAGCAGGACAGCACTTCTCCTTGATTGTGGCCCCTTCAAAGGCCTTCATCGTGGCGACATAGCCGGACTCGACGGTTTCGTCATAGGCTTTCCAGTCGCGCAGCTGGACATCGGCAAGTTGTGGCAGGACCAGAACATCTGCCATGTCATGTCCGAATTTGGTGTCTGCACGGATCGTTGCGGTCCGCATGAGCAGGCCGGCGATTGGGGGCGGGCTGGAAAACCCGTTATTGAAAACCCAGCGGAAGAAGCTCGGCGGTTCAGAAAATTCCTCCAGATCCATGTTTTCCGGCTGGCGCGTGACATCAGAGCCCACGACAAAGCCGCGATGCATATCCCGCATGATATCGGCCGGAAAATTGTTCAGCACTGCGCCATCGACCAGCAAATCCTTGCCGTCCACGACCGGAGGCAAGATGCCCGGCAACGAGATGGTCGCCCGCAGCGCATTGCGCAGCAGGCCTTCGCGATGGATGCGCGTGGCGCCGCTGGTGAGGTTGGTCGAGGTACAGAAAAAGGGAATGTCGAGATCACCGATCTCCGCGTCGCCGAAATGCTCTTTCAGCCGGGCTGCGACGCGCGCGCCTTTCACCATGCCGACGACGGGCAAATGATAGTCCCCGAGCGGATTGCTATCGACAAATGCCTTGCGGATGCGTTGCTCGATTTCGGCATCGCTCCACCCCATTGCGACACACGCCGCGATGACCGAGCCCATCGAGGCGCCGCCCACAAAATCGATCGGCAGGCCAAGTTCCCGCATCGCCTTGACGACGCCGATATGAGAATAGGCGCGCGCGCCCCCGCCTGACAGGATCAGGCCGACAGAGACGCCAGCCATGATGCGCGCGAGCCGGTCGCAATCCTGGCCTTCTACCCGGCTCCAGTGAAAGACGCGGGTAGCCCCGGACGCGGCGATCCATTCGGCCGGCTTGGCTCCCTGGCGCTCATCGCTGTGATGCAGCAACAGGACGTCCACGAGTTTCAGCGTGCGGGCAGGGGACTGGTCATCCGGCATCAATGGATTGGAGGGGCGCGCATCAGCGCGGCCCACGACCCAGATCCGGTCGGCCTGGCGCATGGACAGGCGATACCAGGAATTGTCGCCAATGGCCGAGATCAGGATCACGACATCATGTGCGCGCTCCAGCTCGTCAAAATAGGCAGCCGGGCGTTCATCGCCCATCTGCTCGTCAACAATCACGGCTTTCCGCCCAAGGCGTTCCAATGCCTGTTTCAGCGACCGGGCCCGCAGCTTCAGGTCGATGGTCGGTGACGTGGCGACGAGCGTGAACACTTTCGGCGCAGCGCTGGCAACGCGATCACCGGATTTCCCCAATCGGCGCAAAATCACCCGGATCATGGATTCGAGCAGTTCCGGCTCGGCTTTCACCATCCGGTCCCAGCCCTTGCGCGAGACGCCGATCAGTTCCGTGTCGCGCAGCGCGTAAACCGAACTCGTATGGGGTGCATCGTTCGGCACGCCATCGCCGGTCAGGTCGACCCCGCCGAGGAAGAGTGACATCTCGCCGGCCGGCTCGCCGGAGCGGATATGGCCGACAAATTCGGACTTTCCATGCACGCCGTCACGGAAGATGCCCAACGTTCCGGACAGGACGAAATAGAGCGTGTCAGCGGGTTCTCCGGCAAGATAGAGCGGCTTGCCGGCGGCGACCGAAAACCAGATGGCTTCCTTGCCTGCCGCCTTCATGGCGCGGGCCGGAACATCCTTCAGGAATTCAATGGCCCGCAAGCGGGGAGTTATATCAATGCCCATGTTGAAGAACATGCCCATTTCGATTCCCTTTTCAAAGCCTTTCGCTCATCCCCTGTGTTTCAAATTCGCATGACGCCCGCGTGACAGGTGGGCCGGGCGCCGCTAAGCAGGCACAAAATTCCAGTGGGAGGCGTTATGCCGGTTCTGAAATCCAGTCTTGATGTGTCCGGTAGCAAATTTGCCGCCAACAAAGCCGCCATGGAGACGCTTCTTGCCGAATTGCAAGAAAAAACCGCTAATGCCGCCATCGGAGGCCCGGAAGCGTCTCGCAAACGCCATGTAGAGCGCGGAAAATTGCTGCCGCGTGAACGAGTCGAACGCCTGCTGGACCCGGGCTCTGCCTTTCTCGAAATCGGTGCGCTGGCCGCCAATGGCATGTATGATAACGAAGCTCCCGGCGCAGGCCTGATCACGGGGGTCGGCCGGGTTGAGGGGCGCGAATGCCTGATCGTCTGCAATGATGCGACGGTAAAGGGCGGCGCCTATTTCCCGATGACGGTGAAGAAGCATCTGCGCGCGCAGGAAGTGGCCCTCGAAAATCACCTGCCATGTATCTATCTGGTCGATAGCGGCGGCGCGAACCTGCCGCATCAGTCAGAAGTCTTCCCGGACCGGGAACACTTTGGCCGCATCTTCTATAATCAGGCCCAGATGAGCGCGAAGGGCATTCCCCAGATCGCCGCCGTCATGGGCAGCTGTACTGCGGGTGGTGCCTACGTACCTGCGATGTCGGACGAGACCATCATTGTGCGCAAACAGGGCACGATCTTCCTCGGCGGTCCACCTTTGGTGAAGGCCGCCACGGGGGAAGTGATCTCAGCCGAAGACCTTGGCGGCGCAGATGTGCATGCGCGCCAGTCCGGCGTGGCCGACCACTATGCGGCCCATGATTCTCACGCGCTCGCCATTGTCCGCTCCATTGTCCGCACGCTGGCCACGCCAAAGCCCCAGCCCTTCGATCTGACAGAGACTGCAGAGCCACTTTACGACCCTGCGGAGATGCATGGTCTGGTGCCTCAGGATGTCCGCGAGCCCTATGACGCCCGCGAAGTCATCGCGCGTCTCGTGGACGGATCGGAATTCCATGAGTTCAAGAAGCTCTATGGCGAGACGCTCGTCTGCGGGTTTGCGCGCCTCTATGGCATGCCGGTCGCGATCCTCGCCAATAATGGTATCCTGTTCTCTGAAAGCGCGCAGAAGGCCGCGCATTTCATCGAACTGGCCGACCAGCGCCGCATCCCGCTGGTCTTCCTGCAGAATATTACCGGCTTCATGGTCGGCTCGAAATATGAGGCCGGCGGCATCGCCAAGGATGGCGCCAAGATGGTGACCGCCGTGGCCACCGCCAGCGTGCCGAAATTCACCGTGGTAACCGGCGGCAGCTTCGGCGCCGGCAATTATGGCATGTGCGGCCGGGCCTATAGCCCCCGCTTCCTGTTCATGTGGCCAAACTCCCGCATCTCCGTCATGGGCGGCGAACAGGCCGCCAGCGTGCTCGCCACAGTCAAGCGCGACGGCATTGAGCGCAAGGGCGGGGAATGGTCTGCCGAGGACGAGGACAGCTTCAAGCAGCCGATCCGCGATCTCTACGAAGCTGAAGGTTCGCCCTATTTCTCCACAGCGCGCCTATGGGATGACGGCATCATCGACCCGGCCGATACCCGCCGCGTGCTGGGCCTTGCCCTTTCCGCCAGCCTGAATGCTCCGTTCCCGGATCGGGGCTTCGGCGTCTTTCGGATGTAGGGGTTCTACGTATAAAATCTGTTGCCGGCCAATGGTAGAAGCTCCCTGTCACATGGCAGGAGGCTGACCCCCATGACCCGCTCTATCTGTATCATCGATGGCCACCCCGATCCCAATCCGGACCATCTGGTCCACGCGCTCTGCGATGCTTATGCCGAGGGCGCCGAGGCGACCGATCACACAGTGTCTCGCATCCGCGTGGCAGATTTCGACATGCCATTCCTCAACTCTGAGAAAGAGTTCGCAATGCCCCCGCCAGAGCCGGTGCTGAGTGAACGCCAGAAGATCGCCAACGCAGACCACCTCGTCATCGCTTTCCCGCTCTGGATGGGCGGTATGCCAGCCAAACTAAAGGCCTTCTTCGAACAGGCGGCCCGGGCAGAATTCTTCCTGAAAACAGGCGAGTCCGATCATGAATGGCCTGAGCGCATGATGAAGGGAAAGTCGGCCCGCATTATCGTGACGATGGGTATGCCCGACCTGGTCTATAGATTCGGCATGGATGCGGGCGCATTGAAAGCGTTGGAGCGCGGCGTGCTTGGCCTGTCTGGTTTCAAACCGATGCACCACACGATCATCGGCGGCGTTGGCGCTCTGACGCCATCAAAAGTCGAATCCTGGTTCGAGTTCATGAAGGAGATCGGCGGGCAGGCCGTCTGATCCGGGTTCATTACATCTTCGTCGTGAACGTCTTTTCACGCATCATTACCACTTGTTTCGAGTATGTTCAGTCCTGTCGCGGTCCCCTGCGACGTATAGAGTAAGAAGGAGTTCGAACATGGTCAGACGTAGCAGCTTTCTGGTAACGGCGGCGATGATGACGGCCCTGATGGGCCATGCGGGCGAGATGCCCGACTTCTCGTTGCTGGATCTGGATGATGATGGCCTGATCAGCGAGGACGAATATGTGAGCTACTCCGACAGCGCGGGCACAGCCAGCGAGTCGGAGGCGAAAGCGAAGTTCACGAAATTCGACCTCAATTCGAATGGAACCGTGTCCGAGGAAGAACTGGCAGATGCCCTTGCTGCCTGGCGGGGACGGTCCGATCAAGGCGCCGTGACGGCGGCTGGCCTGCCGGTTCGGTAGGCTGCCCACCCAGTCGGTGCTGAAGGGGTCCGCCGGTCCAGCGGGCCCCTTTCCATTTGGAACGAATACGATAAACAGCGCCGATGGCGACAGCGCACCGACTGGCAGCAAACAGGTTTGATCTCATCCGGCTGGCGCTCGCTTCGGCCGTGTTTGCCTATCATGCAATCGTTCTGTCCGCGCTCGCGCCGATGAGCGGGTTGGAGCGCGCCTGGGGCCAAATTGCCGAGATCGCCATCCAAGGCTTCTTCATTGTATCCGGCACACTGGTGGCCGGCTCGCTCATGCGGTCGCAAAACCTTGCTGACTATGCTGGCAAGCGGGTCCGTCGACTTTACCCGGCTTATGCTGTCGTCATTCTGATCCCGGCGCTCATCAGCCTGCTGATGGGCGGCAGTATTGGTGTAGTCGCAGAATATGTGGGTGCCAATCTCGTCTTCCTGAACTTCCTGTCGCCGGATTTGCCGGGTCTGTTCGAAGGCAACCGCTTCACAGAGGTCAATGGTGCGTTGTGGACGTTGAAGATCGAGGTTCTATTCTATCTCATCCTGCCGATCATCGGCGGACTGCTGCGGACGATGCGCCGCGCGCAGTGGAGCGTCCTGGTGGGCCTGTATGTGTTGGGGGAGGTGTGGCGTCATCTTGTGCCTGTTTTTCTGGAGGGGGAATCCGCGCTTATCGCGGCGCGCCAGCTGCCGGGTCAGTTGGCCTTTTTCGCCAGTGGCATTGCCTTGTGGCAGGTATGGGATCGGGCCCAGGCAAAGCCGCTCTGGTTCGGCGTGGTGGGGCTCGCATTGACCTTGCTTTCCTTCGTCCATCCCTGGCTGGAGCCGCTCCGCGCGGCCGGACTGGCGGGCCTGATTGCCTGCCTGGCTTTCCTGCCAGGTCCTGCGCTGAACGCGGCGCGCTTCGGCGATATCAGCTACGGCGTTTACATCACTCATTTTCCGATCCTGCAGGGCCTTGTCATGGTCGGCGCTTTTGCAGCATTCGGCCATGCGGTCGGCTTTGCCCTGTCGGCGCTTCTCGTCATCGTGGCCAGCTATGCGCTGTGGCATCTTGTCGAGCGGCGCGCCTTGCGCCCATCCAGCCACTACCGCAAAGTGGCCTCCAACCCTGAACAGGACTGATCCCCATGCGCGATTCCGACTATGATCTCATCACGCTCGAAGCGACGCAGGAAGGCTTGGCGGTTGTCACGCTGAACCGGCCGGATGTGCACAATGCGTTCAATGCCGAGCTGATCGCCGAACTGACCGATGCGTTCCACACCATTGCCGACCAGCGCACCATTCGCATGATGATCCTGCGCGGCGCGGGCAAGAGTTTTTCGGCGGGCGCAGACCTCAACTGGATGAAGCTCGCGGCGATGCATACGCGCGAAGACAATGAGCGCGACGCGATGAACCTCGCCGAAATGCTGCGCACGCTCTACGACATGCCCCAGATGACGCTTGCCTTGGTGCAGGGCGCCGCCATGGGTGGCGGGGCCGGCCTCGTGGCCGCCTGTGACGTCGCTGTGGCGATGAAGGGCACGAAGTTCCGCTTCTCTGAAGTGCGCCTCGGCCTGACCCCGGCGACGATCAGCCCCTATGTGATCGAAGCCATCGGCGCGCGCTGGGCGAAGGCCTTGTTCACCACCGCCGAAACGTTTGATGCCGAATATGCTGAGAAGCTGGGCCTCGTTCAGTATGTCGTGGAAAACCAGGCCGAGATGACGGCAATGGAAGAACACCTTGCCGATCTTGTCTTTGCCGCTGCGCCCGGCGCTGTGGCCGAGAGCAAGGCACTGGTGCGCGATGTCTCCGGCGTATTCATCGACAAGGATCTCAGCCACGAGACATCAAAGCGCATCGCAGCGCGTCGGGTCTCGGATGAGGGCAAGGAAGGCATTGAAGCCTTCCTCGACAAGCGCCCGCCTAGTTGGGGTCGGTAACCAGTACGCTGTCTTTGGAGTCCACCGGCAAGCCGAAGTCGGCCAGCAGATTAAGTGTCGCGCTGATCGGGTTTATCCCCGTGAGCGCTTCGATCTGGTGCTGGAAGAAATATGCCACGATGCCAAACAGGATGATGTAGATCACGAACTGCATCAGCGACTTCAGCAGGAAGGCACCCGCGCTGCCCGCGACGAAGCCGATGGCGCCGAGGATCAGCGCGCCGGCCACGGGGCTGAGATTGCTGACATCTGCAGCCTGCGTGTAACCAATATAGCCGCCAACGCCGGCGCCGATGACTCCCGCGACACTGCTGATCCGGATTCCTGAAGCATAGGCCATAAGACACTCCCGTGGTTTCTTGGCATTAACCCTTACGACAGCTGGCAGGGGTGTCAAAGGTGGAATTTGGACTGGCAAAGGCCCTTGCCTCGCCCGGTGCGTGCCCCGATTGCGCCGTGTTTCCTGCAGATAGAGGAGGGCATGGAGATACCGGTCCCCGCCCAGACCCGCGCGCAACAACGCCTGCATGCCGCGCGCGCCGCGCTGCATGCGCGCTGCGTGAACGGCCCGGTCAGCCAGACCGTGTTCGAATTTGTGGCCTTCGGCATCAAGCAGGGCTGGGCGTGTCTGTTTGGCGGCCTGATGCTGGGGCTCTTGCTGCTGACCTTTGTCTGGTATCCGGAAGGCGCGCCGCTCTCGCGCTATGATTTCCTCGTGCTGGGTGCGGTTGCCATTCAGGTCATGATGCTATGGACGGGCCTGGAAACATGGGAAGAGGCGAAAATCATCCTCGTCTTCCATATTGTCGGCACGGTCATGGAACTGTTCAAAACCTATCATGGCAGCTGGATCTATCCCGAGGAGAGCTTCCTGCGCATTGGCGGTGTGCCGTTGTTTACGGGCTTCATGTACGCGGCAGTTGGCTCCTATCTGGCGCGAGTCTGGCGCATCTTCGACTTCCGGTTTGACCGTTTCCCGCCACTCTGGGTTCAAGCCATTCTGGCAACCGCGATCTACGTGAATTTCTTCGCGCATCACTGGCTGCCGGATGTCCGGATCGCCCTGTTCGTGGGCACGGCGATGGTTTATGGGCCATGCCTGGTCTGGTTCCGCGCTGACGAAGCCCACAGGCCGATGCCGCTCGTCATCGGGTTCCTGCTCGTGGCAGTTTTCATCTGGTTTGCTGAGAATCTTGGAACATTCGCCCGCGCCTGGGCCTATCCCGGGCAAGAGCATGGCTGGCAGATGGTCTCTTTATCGAAACTCGGTTCGTGGTATCTGCTGATGATAATCAGTTTTGTTCTGGTGGCTTTGGTCCACCGGGCGCCGGGAGGGCCACGCATTGAAGATCCAGAAGCTGCTCGTCGCAAACCGGGGCGAGATCGCCTGTCGCATCTTTGAGACCTGCCATGGGCTCGGCATTGCGACAGTCGCCGTCTATTCCGATGCCGATGCGCGCGCGAAACATGTCCGCGAGGCCGACGAAGCGATCCATATCGGCCCGTCGCCTGCGCCCGAAAGCTATCTCAAGGTCGAGGCCATCCTTGCCGTTGCCAAGGCGACCGGCGCCGATGCCATCCATCCGGGCTATGGTTTCCTGTCCGAGAATGCCGATTTCGCCGAAGCCGTCGAGAAAGCGGGCCTCATCTGGGTTGGCCCTTCGGCCAAGGCGATCCGGTCCATGGGCCCGAAGGACGAAGCCAAGCGCATTGCCGAAGAGGCCGGCGTGCCTGTGCTGCCCGGCTATCGCGGCGAAGGGCAGGAGCTGGAAACGCTTGCCAGGGCGGCGAAAGATGTCGGCTTTCCGCTGCTGATCAAGGCGGTTGCCGGGGGCGGCGGGCGCGGCATTCGCCTCGTCTCCAAGGCGGGCGAGCTGAAGGCCGAGCTGGAAAGCGCGGTGCGTGAGGCCGAAAGTTCCTTTGGCGATGGCCGGGTCATGCTGGAAAAACTGGTCGAGCAGCCACGCCATATTGAAGTGCAGGTCTTTGGCGATGCGCATGGCAATGTCGTCCATCTCTATGAACGCGATTGCTCGCTTCAGCGTCGCCGCCAGAAAGTCATTGAGGAAGCGCCCGCGCCCGGCATGCCGGATGATGTGCGAGCGGCCATGACGGACGCAGCGGTGAAGCTGGCGCAGGCTGTTGGGTATCAGGGCGCGGGCACGGTGGAATTCATCGTGGACGGGTCAAAGCCGCTGGGCGTCGACACGTTTTGGTTCCTCGAAATGAATACCCGGCTTCAAGTGGAGCATCCGGTGACCGAGATGATCACAGGGCAGGACCTTGTCGCCTGGCAATTGCTGGTCGCTTCGGGCGAGGAAATCCCGCTGGCGCAGGACGAGATCCCGCTGATGGGCCATGCCATCGAGGCGCGCATCTGCGCCGAAGACCCGGCCGATGGCTTCCGCCCCGGCGCGGGGCTGATCCTGGAATTCGGCCTGTTGCAACCCATTGATGGGGAAACGATCCGCTGGGATGCCGGTTTCGAGACGGGTGATCGCGTACCATCCAACTATGATTCCATGATCGCGAAACTGATCGTGCACGGAGAAGACCGCGACGCGGCGGTTGACCTGCTGACCGAGACGCTGTCGCACACCCAACTCTCGGGCGTGCCGGCCAATACCGGCTTCCTGCGTCGCTGCGCCCAGTCGGACGCGTTCCGCGATGGCACGCATCATGTGAACTGGATTGCGGAGCAGGGGGATGCGCTGACCCAGCCTCCCGCCGCGCATCAGCATGCATCCGTTCTCGCCGTCAGCGACATCGAGCTGGATGACAGCGCTGCCGTCACGCCATGGGGAATCCGGGATGGGTTCCGGGCGAATGCGGCGCCTGTGCGCAAAGCGGCCGTGGCGGTGGGCGCGGATGTAGACTGGTTTGACCCGTCCGAGCATGACGTCGATCCGGACGCGCCGCTGCCTTTCGTGACAGATATCTCTCCGCGCCGCTATGCGGTGACGACCGGCGGGGACAATGTCCTTGTGGAAGTGCCGGACTATGACGCCGATGTCGAAGCGGTGCTGGGCGGCGACTCGGTCAGCGCGCCGATGCCGGGCAAACTGCTCGCCGTGCATGTAAAGCCGGGCGATACGGTCACCAAGGGTGATCCGGTTGCGGTGATGGAAGCCATGAAGATGGAGCACACCCTGCCGGCGCCGCGCGATGGCGTGGTGGAGTCCGTGGAGGCTGCCGCCGGGGACCAGGTCGCCGAGGGCGATGTGCTGGTTCATCTGGAGGCGGAGTAACCCCCACCCTTCACATGCAGGTGTGGCCCTTCAGGCTCCGGACAGGTGAGGCCGGAGCAATCTCGCGCGCCGAGAGTGGGTGTGGAGACGCGCGAAAACAAGGAAACATGTAAAGGGTAGGGGCCGCTGCGTGACTAGGCCGCGACAGCGTAACCGGGATGGATCCGGGCAGGCATCTGCGCTTCGGGGCGATAGCGACGGTGCACGATCGGCGGCGCGCTGATCTCGCCAAGCGGATTGGCCGCGTAGGCCGTCGGCTCGGTTCTCAGGATCAGTTCGCCATATTCATTCTTGGCGACAGAGACGGGCGCGGCAGAGCCGTCGCGCTCTGCGGCCCAGAATTCAACGCCTGTCGAGGCCAGCGCAATCGCCTGTTCCAGCTCCATGCGGAAGCCGTCGCCATAGACGACATCCTTGGACTCAATTGGATCGTACTCACATCCCTTGATCACCAAACCCGACATGCTGAAACCCCTCGTGAAACTGTGTGCTGAACCTGTTCTTCGCTTGATCTGCGATAAGAGAACATAACCAGAATATTCACCTTTTGGAAAGGAAAAAGTTCTGACTTTGTTCCAAAAAGTTTGAAATCCGAAAAGATTCAGGAGTCTACGAGGAGGGTGCTAGCCCTGCAGCCGCCTGAGCGCTCGGTCCCGCCCGATCAGGGGCAGCAGTGCGCCCATGTCGGGGCCGTGTTCTTGTCCGGTCAGCGCCTTGCGGAGCGTCATGAACAGGCCGCGGCCTTTGCGGCCGGTTTCGGCCTTCACGGCATTCGCCCACTGACTCCAGCTCTCGCCCGTCAGGTCGCCCTCGGGCAGCAGGGTTGCGGCGGTCGCCACGAAGTCCTTGTCTTCAGCATCCACCAGAGGCGTGATCTCGCCAAACACGGTCTCGACCCATGCGGCCACGTCCGGCAACAGCGAGCAATTCTCGCGCACAACAGTCCAGAACGCCTCGTCGGCGGCGCGGGGGTCCACATCGGCGAGCCGGTCCTTCACCGCCTCAAAGGGCAGGCCGTGCAGGATGGCCGCGTTCAGCGACAAGAGTTCGGCCTCGTCGAAGCGCGCCGGGGCGCGGCCGATCTTGCCGAAATCGAATTCCGCGACCAGCTGGTCCAGCGTCTCGCGCGCCTCGACATTATCCGACGTACCGATCTTGGCGAGCAGGCTGGAGACGGCCATCGGCTCATAGCCCTGCGCGCGCAATTCGCCCATCGACAGCGAGCCGAGGCGTTTCGACAGGCCCTGACCGTCCGCGCCGATCAGCAGCGGCGTGTGCGCCATGTCCGGCGCCGTGCCGCCCAGCGCCTTGAAGATCTCGATCTGCGCGCCGGAATTGGTGACATGGTCTTCCCCGCGCACGACATGGGTGATCTTCGCCTCGATATCATCGACGACCGAGGGGAGGGTGTAGAGATAGGAGCCGTCCTCGCGGATCAGGATCGGGTCGGACAGGCTGGACGTGTCGATGCTCTGGTCTCCGCGCACAAGGTCGGTCCACTCGACGCGCCCGCCGGAGAGTTTGAAGCGCCAGTGCGGCGTGCGGCCTTCGGCTTCGAGTTTCGCCTTGTCTTCATCGCTCAGCTCCAGCGCTGCGCGGTCATAGACGGGCGGGCGGCCGCGCGACAGCGCGATCTTGCGCTTGCGGTCCAGCTCGTCAGCTGTCTCGTAGCAGGGATAGAGCAGGCCCATTTCGCGCAGCTTGTCGGCCGCCGCGTCATATTCGGCAAAGCGTTTGGACTGGCTGAAACTGTCGTCCCAGACGAGGCCGAGCCAAGTCAGGTCGGTGCGGATTCCGTCTTCATATTCCTGTGTCGAGCGCTCGGTATCGGTGTCATCGATGCGCAGGATGAACTTGCCCTGCTGGCCCTTGGCGAACAGCCAGTTGATCAGCGCCGTGCGCACGTTACCTACGTGCAGGCGGCCGGTGGGCGAAGGAGCGAAGCGAACAATCGGTGCAGTCATGGAAAAAACCTGTTTTGAAGCGTGCTTTCGACATCAAATCTCGCAAAAAGCCAAGGGCCGATGCCATATTCTTGCTATTGTTCGTGCTAATGTGCGACGGGCATGTGAGTCGCCGTCGAGGAGAGGTAGATGAGACTGGGCTGTATTCTGATCGCCGCGGGCCTGTTGGCGGCCTGCGGGCAGGAGCGTGCGGAGGCTCCGGCAGAGACGCCGGCGCCCGCAACGACCGAGGTGACCTCAGACCTCGACAGCGCGCTGGAGGCAGAGCCTGCCGCGCCGCCCGTCGATGATATCAATTATCAGGCCCTGTCGGGATATGATGAGAGCTGGTATGTCAGCGCGGGCTGGCCCGGCGAATATCCGGCCGGTTTTGCGGTGCTGGATGCTGGCACGACCGTCCCTGCCTGGACGGTGCCGAATGGCGCCAATGAAGCCGACACAAGCTGCGCCCTGCCGCAATACGCCAATTACCAGCTCTGGAATTATGACCGCGCCGACGCCGATGACCTGCGCTTCTTCGTGGCGACCAAGACGTTCCCGGTCACGCTCAACCAGGATGCCAGCATCGAATACATTTCCGATGGCGGCATCCACACGCTCGACCTGAAGGCTGGCGACCAGCTGACATACCTGCGCTATCTGGGGGAGGGGTTCACCGTCGTGTCTTATGACGGCGCCGAATATGACATCAACGAGGCCGAGCTGCGCGATATCAGCGATATCGGCTCCATGCCGACGGTTGAGGACCAGTGGGTGCGCGTCACCTGCGCGGACGGCACGCAGCCCTGGCTGCTCTATGCATCCGTTATCGACCATCCCGGCATCGTGCCATCGCCCATGCTGGCCTATGGCGAAGCGAGCGATATTGCCGCGGAAGATGCCGAGCAGATCCGCATGGATGCCGAGGCCAACCGCCTCGCCTATGAAGGGGTTGAGCCCGGCTCGCTCGAATAGGCGCCAAACGGCCGATCAATCGTCCCGGAAGCGGTTGGTGATCGGATAGCGCCGGTCGCGGCCGAAATTCTTGCCGCCAACCTTCACGCCCGGCGGGGCCTGACGGCGCTTGTATTCGGCGATGTAGAGCAGATGCTCGATCCGCTTCACCACGGCCCGGTCATGCCCGCGCGCCAGGATTGCCTCGATCGGCTCTTCCTCGTCCACCAGCCCGCGCAATATATCGTCCAGCACGTCATAAGGCGGCAGCGAGTCATCATCGCGCTGGTCCTCGCGCAGCTCCGCAGAGGGCGGCTTGGTGATGATCCGCTCCGGGATCACTTCGCCCGCCGGGCCCAGCGCGCCGCGCGGCACCATCGTGTTGCGCCATTTGGCCAGTTCGAACACTTCGGTCTTGTAGAAATCCTTCAGCGCATTGTAGCCGCCGCACATGTCGCCATAGAGCGTCGCATAGCCGACCGCCATCTCACTCTTGTTGCCCGTCGTCACCACCATATGGCCGAACTTGTTCGACAGCGCCATCAGCGTCACCGCCCTCAGGCGCGACTGGATGTTCTCTTCGGTCGTGTCCGGTTTGGTGCCGGCAAACTGGTCGGCCAGCATCTCGCCCATCGCGCCCACGCCGGGGGCAATATTGATGCTGTCATATGTTACGCCCAGCGCCTCGGCGCAGGCCTTGGCATCTTCCAGACTGTCCGAGGACGTATATTTCGATGGCATCATCACACACCAGACCCGGTCCGGCCCCAGCGCGTCCACCGCCATCGCCGCCGTCAGCGCAGAATCGATCCCGCCCGACATGCCCAGCACGACGCCGGGGAATTTGTTCTTGTTGACATAATCGCCCAGCGCGAGCACCGCCGCGCGGTATTCGGCATGCCACCCCTCGGTCAGCTCCGCCTGCGCGTCACTCTCGAAACAATGCGTGGCCGGATCATAATCCACCATTGCCATGCCGGTCACGAAATCGCCGAGCAGCTGGTGCTCGGTCCCGTCATGATCGACCGCGTAGGAGCTGCCGTCAAAGACCAACTCGTCCTGCCCGCCTACCTGATTGACGAACAGGTACGGCACGCCCGTCTTGCGCCAGGCGGAAAAGGTCGTGTGCCGCTCCACCTGAACTGTCCGCCGCCAGGGCGAGCCATTCGGCACGATCAGCATGTCGGCGCCCGCATCATGCAGCTCGCTCGGCACGCGCGGATACCAGATGTCCTCACAGATCGCGACGCCGATCTTTACGCCATGAAACTCGAACACCGGGGGAGGGCCCTCGCCGGCATCGAAGATGCGCTTTTCGTCGAACACGCCATAATTGGGCAGTTCGCGCTTGTCATAGCGGCCCTTGATCGCCCCGCCCGACAGCCAGACGGCCGAATTGTGGCGTTTGCCATCTTCCATCCACGGCGCGCCGATGATCATGTCCGGCGCATCGGCGGTCTCGGCGGCCAGCGCGTTTACCGCCTTCATGGAATCTTCCACCGCGGCGGGCTTCAGCACGAGGTCTTCGGCCGGATAGCCCAGGATGAAGAGTTCCGACAGGACGACAAGGTCAGCGCCCTTGGCCTTGCCCTCGGCCAGCGCGCCCCGCGCCAGCTCCAGATTCCCCCGAATATCCCCCACCACCGGGTTCAACTGCGCGACCAAGATTCTCAGCTTTTTGCTCATGTGGAGCATTTAGGGGGCTGCGGGGGCAATGGCAATCGGCAAGGGGAGTTTTACAGTGGGGACGGATAGTATAGCGCGTTATCCACCAAGCTCGTGCGTCGGTCCGAACCTTGCAGGGGACTGGGAAGTGGAGGAGATGACTTTGGAAACTTCCATAACCATTGCGATGTCCAGCAGAGGCAGCAGCGAATCTTCAAAAATCCATTCAGAGAAATTAGCGTAGAGTGATTGGCGTTATTCCGGTCTTCTCGGAAGACGGCTTGCTCCCAGATCATTTTGCCGTGCTCCAGCATTTGTTTCTGAGATAGTTTGTGGACAAATTGTTGAGCGCTCTGCCACTGCGCCTGCGCCAAATGCAAGACAGAGAAGAAGGTAAGATAAGGGCACCAAGACCCACATCTACCTTGAACAACAATAATGCATTTAAAGGATACGGTTATGGGCGTTGAAGGAACGTGTTCCTTTAACGCGCACTACTCGCGCATAGCTTTCAAAGCACTATGGTTTTAGTGAGGAGCAGCGAAAATTAGCCGCAATCACTGCCGCCACGAAGGATAATGTCATCACGAGTCATTGCAGCGAAATATACCTTTCAATCGTCTATTTCAATGAGAGTTTACCGCAAAATAGGGGCCAAACAGTGAACAACTCTAAGCTTTTCTGTGATTAACTTAAATTGCGTGGCAAAGGTCGCTCAAAAATAAGGCTGGTTCGTTGTCCCGGGCATACTGCCGATTTGGCAACAATTGTGTGAGATTCGCCATGATCAATGACATTTCCTAAACTCGAGGGATGCCAATCTTCGCCATCCTTTACGTCCTTAAACCTCGCCCTGTATGGAATATGCTTATAGCCAGAACACGAGGCGCTGATTTGGAGTGAAAATTCGGAGCAAAACCTCATTACGCCTAAGTTAAATGGAGTTCCTACCTTGCTCCACTGCCAGTAGGAAACGCCGTAGACGGACAGTGAGTTCGGTCCAAGCCGATATGGAATTTGGTGAAATCCTGATTCAGTGAATGTAAGTATACGACCATCGAGCAAATCTACCTTTTTACTGTCTGCCACATGGATAGGGCGTACATGAAGGCTTTCGATGGCACCGCGAATTCCATCAGGTGGAGTCACGTCGTCCAAGTACATCGCTACAACGAAGTTATCATTGTAGAAGTCAGATTCGAACATGTTCGCCAATGTTGTGTCAAAATCCACGTGAATTTTGTAAGCGTCGAGATCAGAATTGTATTCCAATACCTTGACGCTTACCACGCTGTTTTGAGCGTATACACCTAATCGCTTCAATACGGACGCGTTGTAATCAAGAGCTAACTGGCTTCTGTTTTTGCCCGGGTACATGAAGCCGACTTTTGCCAAATCATCGTAGGACTTTGGATCTTGGCTAAATGCAACCAATGATGCCACACCCACTAAGCCGAAAAAGAGTATGTCTTGCCAAAGAGAAGCTAGAAAAGAGCTAAGAAAATTGGCATCGATTGGACCAAAGGAAGCCGGTCCGAACCCAATTCTGTATGTTGACAGATCTTTCTCGAAGATACTGATGAGAACTGCGATTAACACTGTTATCGTATAGAACCCAATAAGTATCAGTGTCCGCCTTTTTACCCAATCCGACATAAGCCTCCCCGCCTTCACTGGTAAAACTAAGTTATTCACAGCGCCCATCACCATATCTACTTAAGGGGGACTGATTGACAACCAAAAAGTCGATGATCCCAATCCGTCTGATACCCTCCACCCCCATACTCCCCGCATGGACGCGCAAACGGACATTCTGAAACGGGGGCTGGAACAGGCCGGGCGGGCGGTGCTGGATGCTTCCGCGCTGGCGAACCTTCATCTCGGGCCGAAAGTGATCGGGCGCAGTGTGGCGGGGCGGATTTCCGGGCGGCTCAAAATGCTGGAAACCATTGTCCGCCGCCTGATCCTGGTCCTCGCGCTCAATCTGACGCTCGCCCCGGCGGCCCCGCGCGCCGCGCGCCCTGACCCAAAGCCCGAGCCGGACCTGCCCGACGGCGTCGAACTCGCCATTTTTCCGCGCCTCTCTCCGAGGCGGTTGAAACTGCTGCCCGCGCGCCAAGTGATTGAGGGCGGTTTTCCGGACATTTCCCGGACCCTTTCCGGATCCGTCTCTCCGCACAGGCTGATGGCCCGGATCGCGGCGCTCCGGCGCGTCATCGCAGACCCGGATGGCCACGCCCTGCGCCTCGCGCGCAGTCTCAAACGCCTGCAGAAGAAAGGCGAGCCACGCCCGGCGGTCGGCGCGGCGACCTCCGCCTTCCGCCTGTCGCCAGAGCTTGGCGCGATTGCGACGCTGCTGCCCGCGCAGATCCGCGCCGGGCTGGACTCGTGGGAAAGCTCTGGCTGACGCCTGCCTCACAACACAAAAAAATGCCGGAGCGCGTGGGGCGCGTCTCCGGCCAAAGGTTCTGGAGGAAATGGAGGGAAGGGGCCCTAGGCCATGGCCTGTTCGTCGACCACGAAAGGCCCGAGATCTTCATAGAAGCGGAACTGGTTGCGGCCACAGCGCTTGGCTTCGTACAGCGCCATGTCTGCGGCGTGCAGCAGCGGGCCTTCGCCCATACAGTCATACGGCGCGGCGGCAATGCCGATGGACGTGCTGATGCGGACGCGGTGGCCGGTCGACAGGCCATAAGGCTCGCTCAGCTTGCGCTTGAGCCGCAGGGCCAGGCCCTCAACGGCAAGGCGCGATGGCGATGTGCTGCAGACGATGAAGAACTCGTCCCCACCTGTGCGCACGGTCAGGTCGCTGTCGCGAACAATGGCTTTCATCCGGGCCGCCACGACTTTGAGCACTTCGTCGCCCGCGCCATGACCATATGTGTCGTTGACCGCCTTGAAGCCATCCAGGTCCAGCGCCAGGATAAAGAGTGGCGCGGTGTTTGAGGCTTCTGCGAGCATGGTCGGCAGACGCTCTTCGAGAGCGCGCTTGTTCGCGAGATGAGTCAGGGGGTCCGAATAGGCCAATTTACGGACCTCCTCTTGTTTCTCGACCTGTGCGGTAATGTCGTTGGAGGTGCCGATATAGCCGGTGATCCGACCCTTGTCGTCAAAGCACGGCGCGCCGGCCATATCCATGTGATAAGTCTGGCCATCAACGTCCGTGAAAATCCCGCGCACACGGGCGTAACTCGCGGCCGACTGGACCGCATTGGTCATGATCTCGGAGTTTTCTTCATCGAACTGGATAATGTCGAGATAGTTGCACCCGACCAGGGAATTGCGGCCGCCCTGAAGTTTCTGGAGGAAGGTGCCCTCGGCATAGATCAGCTTGCCCTGGAGATCGGTTTCCCAGAACAGGTCTGAAGCCACGGCGGAGAAATTGGACAGGCGCTTCAGCGTTGCCTGGGCTTCGCTATGTTGCTGGTCCAGCTTCTTGAAGGCCCGGATCATGATCTTGTGGGCCGGCCAGAAGACCAGGAACACTTCCGCGACAATCGTCAGGACGAGGGCCAGGACCGTATAGGTCTGGATCGTACCCAGCCATTCGGCGCGCTTGTTGGCCTGCGCTTCGAAAGCGTCCGCCGCCTCTCCGAGCCGATTGGCGAGGGGGCCGGAAGCCTCATATTCAATTGCCTCAAGCGCCGCGGAGGTATTCCGGCGGTCGACCAGAACCCAGTTCACATTGTTGATGAGCTCAAGAACCTTGGTATGAATGGAGTTGTCGCCTTCGGAATAGATCGCCTGAAGTGCGGCATCATCTTCGCCAAAGCGGATAAGTTCATAGTGAGACGTCTCGAACAATTTGATGCTGGCGCGCAAATTCTCCCGCAGCTCCGGCGATCCGTCTTCGGCGTAATCATGGGCCGCATGAGACATTTGCTGCAGCAACATGCGCTGGCTGCCGCTCATATTGATCGCGGTCGCATCATGCGCACCTTGGCGGAGGGCAGTCAGGGAAACGATGTGGCTGGCAAGGATCAGCGCCAGAACAATGCTCAGCGCGAGGATGTACCGATTCAGGTGCGACTCAAGAATTTCGCGCCCGGAATGGCGCTTCTTGTCGTGTTTGAATAGGGTGCGTCCGAATAACATGATGGGCGAACCATACCCAAACAGGGTTAGAATCGTCTTTCCGAATAAAGGAAATTTCTTACCGGCGTTTCAAATCTTGTTTACCTAGATATCAAGCTCTTCAACGAAAGCAGCGTTTTCCTGAATGAACCGGAAACGCAATTCGGCTTTCTTGCCCATCAACGTGTTTATCAGCTCCTCGGCCGGAACCTCGACATCGTCAATCGCCTCCAGAGTGACCCGCGCAAGCGTCCGCGTCGCCGGGTTCATTGTGGTTTCCTTCAGCTGAGACGGGTTCATCTCGCCGAGACCCTTGAAGCGGGTCATGTCGACTTTCTGGTTCGGTTTGAAGTGCTCTTTCATTTTCTCGGCCCGGTCGGCATCGTCCATCGCGTAGACGATCGTACCCTTGTTGGAGAGCTTGTAGAGCGGGGGCAGGGCCAGGAACAGGCGTCCGCTTTCGATCAGGCCCGGTGTCATCCGATAGAAGAAAGTGATCAGCAAGCTGGCAATGTGGGCGCCATCTACATCGGCATCCGTCATGATGATGATGCGGTCATACCGCAGATCGTCCATGTCGAACTTCTTGCCCAGCGCTGTGCCGAGCGCCAGTGAGAGATCATTGATCTCCTGATTGTTCATCATCTTGTCGAGCGAGGCGCTTTCGACATTCAGGATCTTGCCGCGCAGGGGCAGGATGGCCTGGGTCTTGCGGTCGCGCGCCTGCTTGGCGGAGCCGCCAGCCGAATCCCCCTCGACGAGGAACAGTTCCGTGCCGTCCGGCCCCTTGTTGGAGCAATCCGCCAGCTTGCCCGGCAGGCGAAGCTTCTTGGTGGCCGATTTGCGGCTGATATCCTTGGCCTTGCGGCGGCGCTGGCGTTCTTCCGCGCGCTCAACCGCCCAGCCGAGCAGTTTGTCGGCTTCTTTCGGGCTACCGGCCAGCCAATGGTCAAACCGGTCGCGCACGGAGTTTTCCACCAGGCGGAACGCGGCCGTCGTCGACAGCTTGTCCTTGGTCTGACCGACAAATTCCGGACCCTTGATGAAAACAGACAAGAGCAAGCCGGAATGGCCCATGATATCTTCGGCGGTGATTTCGGAGGCTTTCTTGTTTCCGGTCAGTTCCCCGAAATTGCGTAGCCCTTTTGTGATGGCTGAGCGGAAGCCCGCTTCGTGCGTACCACCATCCGGGGTCGGAATAGTGTTGCAATAGGAGCGTGAAAATCCGTCCGCCTCGCCAAAGCCGGCGCGCGTCCAGGCAATGGCCCACTCGACCTTGCCTTCGCCGCCTTGATCAACGAGACCGGTAAAGGCTGCATCGGTGATGGTCGCCTTGTCCTTGAAGACTTCATCCAGCTGGTCTGCCAATCCGTTCGGATAGGAGAGCGTGGCTTCGGCAGGAACCTTGGAATCTTCTGGCAGCAGGGAAGGATCACAGCTCCAGCGTACTTCAACGCCTCGATAGAGATAGGCTTTTGATCGCGCCATCTGAAACAGGCGGGCCGGGCGGAAACGCATCTTTTCGCCGAAGATCTGGAAGTCCGGCTTGAACTTCACCACGGTCCCCCGGCGATTTGGCGCCGTGCCGACTTTTTTCAACTTGTCCTGCGGAATGCCGCGCGAGAAGGTCTGCCGGTACAGGATCTTGTCGCGTGCGACTTCAACTTCGACCAGTTCCGACAGCGCATTGACGACCGAAATGCCGACGCCGTGCAGGCCGCCGGCGGTCTCATAGGCCTTGTCGGAGAACTTGCCGCCCGCATGCAGTGTGGTCATGATGACTTCCAGCGCGGACTTTTTCGGGAATTTCGGGTGTGGATCAACCGGAATGCCGCGGCCATTGTCGCTCACCGCCAGGAAGCCATCGGCGTCGAGCTTGATCTCGATCCGGCTGGCATGCCCGGCCACCGCTTCATCCATGGAGTTGTCCAGCACCTCGGCAAAGAGGTGATGATAGGCGCGCTCATCCGTGCCGCCAATATACATGCCGGGGCGTTTGCGGACAGGTTCAAGGCCTTCGAGGACCTCGATATCCTTGGCGGAATAGCCGGTACTTTCTGTACTCATTTGGTCAAACAGCTTTGCTTGCTTGGCGGCTGCCATATGATGTCTCCGATAAGGGCGGGCGACTCAGTGTCGATATGGGAGAACATAAGATGACAGCCTCGATTAATACGGCGTTAACCCTGGAGAGCGGGCTTACATTCCCCAATCGGCTTGTGAAGGCGGCAATGACAGAGGGACTCGCTGATCCTCGCAACCGGGTAACTGAAAGCCATCTGACATTGTATCGCCGCTGGGCGGAAGGCGGCATAGGCGGGATGATCACAGGAAATGTCCAGATTGACCGCAATCATCTCGAACGTGCGGGAAATGTGGTCATAGACGGCAAGCCGTCAAATGAAGAGATGGATATGTTCTCGCGCTGGGCCGACGTTGGCAAATCTCATGGCGCCGCAATGATCATGCAGGTCAGCCATGCCGGACGCCAAACGCCAAAACTGATCAATCCGAGCCCCGCTGCGCCAAGTCCGGTCGCGCTGGGCTTGCTGGGCGGCCAGTTCGGTCAGCCCCGCGCGATGACTTTGGACGAGATCAAAGCCGTGATCGAAGGCTTCGGCCGGGCCGCCAGCGTTGCAAAGCAGGCGGGCTTTGACGGTGTTCAGGTTCATGGCGCGCATGGCTATTTACTTTCTTCGTTCCTGTCGCCGCTGGCGAACCAGCGCCAGGATGACTATGGCGGGCCGCTGGAAAACCGCGCGCGCCTCCTCGCCGAATGCGTCAGGGAATCGCGCGTTGCGGCAGGGCCGGGGTTTTCGGTTTCGGTAAAGCTCAATTCCGCAGACTTTCAGAAAGGCGGGTTCAGTTTTGAAGATTGTCTCGGCGTGATCGACATTCTGAACGAGCTTGGCGTCGACTTTGTCGAGATATCCGGGGGCAACTATGAACAGCCCCGCATGATGGACAGCGAAGGCCTGGAGCCGGTTTTTGAGCAGAATGTCCGTGAATCCACGCGCGAACGGGAGGCCTACTTCCTGAAATATGCCAAAGCAGTGCAGGCGCGCAGCCAGTTGCCACTCATGGTGACAGGCGGATTTCGCACGACCGAGGCCATGAATTCGGCGCTTGCGGAAGGGGAGGCCGACCTGATCGGTCTTGGCCGGCCGCTCTGTGTCGAGCCGGACACGCCGAAACAGCTCTTGTCCGGAGAGGTCGCTGCCGCCGCGCAATGAGAGAAAACATTGCGCCTCGGGCCGGGATGGCTGGGGCCGAATTCTCCCATCAAACTGGTGAAGGCGCTGAACGGTTTTGGCGTTATCGGCTGGTATTATGAACAGTTGCGCAGGCTTGGCGCCGGCGAGGCCCCGGATACGGGATTGGGCGTGCTTTCTGCCTTCCTGGCCAATCAGAAAAATGAAAGCCGCACCGAAAAGGCCAGAAAAGCCGCAATGCCCTGATAGGAGACGGTTTCCACAGAAGAGGGAATTTCCTGAGCATCCGGTGGCTTGAACCGGCCTGCATCGCCCTCCACATCTGGTGAAACGCCCGACTCCTGCCATCATCGGCAGGTAGGGTTTCCTGAGCTGCCGCCCAGTCGGGGCTCAATTTGAAGAAGGAGGCATTGTAGATGCCAGGTATAAAGAACCTTCCGGTGTTGCCGCTTCGGGACATCGTTGTGTTTCCAGACATGGTCGCGCCCCTGTTTGTTGGGCGGGACAAGTCTGTACGGGCCCTCGAAATGATCGAAGAGGCCGACAATGAAATCATGCTGGTCGCCCAGCGCGACGCGGCCATAGACGACCCGGGCTCAGATGATGTCCACGAGGTCGGCACGATTGCCACCATTTTGCAGCTGCTCAAGCTGCCTGACGGTACGGTGAAAGTGCTGGTCGAAGGCAAGACGCGTGCGCGTCTGAACCAGCTGCACGACCGCGGCGAATATTTTGAAGCTGAAGTCGAAGCCTATGACGAGGCCCAAGGCACCGATGATGACGTGCAGGCACTCATGCGTGCCGTGCAGGAGCAGTTTGAAAATTACGTCAAGCTGAACCGCAAGATCCCGCCGGAATCCGTCACCACGATTGCTGCGCTGACCGAGCCTGGTCGTCTGGCCGATGCGGTGGCGTCGAACCTGTCTGTCAAACTCTCCGAAAAGCAGGAATTGCTCGAACTTCCCGATGCGAAAGATCGCCTCGAGAAGGTCTTCGCCCTCATGGAAGGCGAAATGGGCATGTTGCAGATGGAGCGGAAGATCAAGAACCGCGTCAAGCGGCAGATGGAGAAGACCCAGCGCGAATATTACCTGAACGAGCAGATGAAAGCGATTCAGCGCGAGTTGGGCGAGCAGGGCGGCGATGGCGCTGAGCGCGACGAGCTGGCCGACCTTGAGCAGAAGATTGCGGATGCCCCGCTGTCTGAAGAGGCGCGCCTGAAGGCCGAAGCCGAGATCAAGAAGCTGCGTCAGATGTCGCCAATGTCTGCGGAATCGACTGTCGTGCGGAATTATCTCGACTGGCTGCTGGCCCTGCCTTGGGGCACGCGCAAGGAAATCGAGACCAATCTCGCCAAGGCCGAGAAGCAACTTGATGACGATCATTATGGTCTCGACAAGGTGAAAGAGCGGATCCTGGAATATCTCGCCGTGCAGAAACGCACCGGCAAGATGAAAGGACCGATACTCTGCCTCGTGGGCCCTCCGGGCGTCGGCAAGACTTCGCTTGGCCGCTCCATCGCTGAAGCCACGGGACGCGACTTCGTGCGCGTGTCGCTGGGCGGCGTGCGGGACGAAAGCGAAATTCGTGGCCACCGCCGGACCTATATCGGCTCCATGCCGGGCCGGGTGATCCAGTCGCTGAAGAAGACCAAGACGGGCAATCCGCTCTTCCTGCTGGATGAGATCGACAAGATGGGCATGGACCATCGCGGCGATCCGGCATCTGCCTTGCTGGAAGTGCTGGACCCTGAGCAGAACTCGACGTTCAACGATCACTATCTGGAAGTCGATTACGATCTTTCTGACGTGATGTTCGTGACGACGGCGAACTCGCTCAACATGCCCCAGCCGCTTCTTGACCGGATGGAGATCATCCGCATCGCAGGCTATACCGAGGACGAGAAGGTGGAGATCACCAAACGTCACCTCATCCCGCAGGTCCGTGAAGATCACGGCCTGAAGGAAGGAGAGTGGATTGTGGCAGATGAGGCCATTCGCGACCTTGTTCGGTACTACACCCGCGAAGCCGGTGTGCGGAGCCTGAAGCGCGAAATTGCACGGCTGGCCCGCAAGACGGTCCGCATCCTGTCTGACAAAGAGGGCGAAACCCTGACGGTGACGTCGGAGAACCTTCCCGAATTCGCAGGCGTGCGGAAATTCCGCTACGGTCTCGCCGACGAGACCGACCAGCTTGGTGCGGTGACAGGCCTTGCCTGGACCGAGACCGGCGGTGACCTGCTCACCATCGAGGCGGTCAAGATGCCCGGTCGCGGCAATATGAAGGTCACGGGCAACCTCCGCGACGTCATGAAAGAGTCGATCCAGGCGGCCAGCTCGCTGGTCCGGTCCCGGTCTGTCATGCTCGGCATCAAGCCGACCGTGTTCAACACGACCGACATCCACGTGCACGTGCCCGATGGCGCGACGCCAAAGGATGGCCCGTCCGCGGGTGTTGCCATGACAACGGCGATTGTCTCGCTGCTGACCGGCAACCCGGTTGACCGGGAAGTGGCCATGACGGGCGAGATCAGCCTGCGGGGACGCGTCCTGCCGATTGGTGGCCTGAAAGAGAAACTGCTCGCAGCTCTGCGCGGCGGCATCAAGACGGTGCTGATCCCGGAAGAGAACGAGAAGGATCTCGAGGACATTCCGGAGAATGTGAAGACCGGCCTGAAGATTGTACCCGTTTCGGACATCAATGAAGTGCTGGCCATCGCGCTGACGCGGCCCTTGTCGCCGATAGAGTGGTCAGAAGCAGATGAAGCCGCATTGCAGGCCTCATTGTCCGGTCAGCCGGGTAATCAGGCGACCGATCCGGCCCGTCCTCACTAGGCTGAATTGAGACTTATGACAGGCGGCCGTTCAAACACTGAACGGCCGTCTTGCTTTTTCTCTCAACCCCGTGCATTTGAGCGGGATTGGGGCGGTTAGCTCAGTTGGTAGAGCATCTCGTTTACACCGAGAGGGTCAGCGGTTCGAGCCCGTTACCGCCCACCATGAAAACAAGGCACTAGCCTGTGGAAAAAAGAACATCAGAGAACAGTTTACAGCATAGTTTACAGGTTCTGTTCTTGTTCCGTCCTTAAAACGTGACGCTCATCCGCCGCGAACGGTCGCGCCGAACGTGTGTGTGCGCTTGATTTTTTATGCATGTCTTGGGTGTCCAGTCGATCAGATCGGTGAGGACTTTAACAGTGAAGCGGTCCCGGCTTAGCAATTGCTGGATTACTTCGCTTCTTGCCGTCCACCACCGTCGGATACACGCATGAACAGTGCGAGAAGCGGTTCATTGATATAGTAATTGTTCCGGCCGGCCTGATGCTTGGTCACGAAACCCGCTTCGGCTAGTTGGTCGAGATACTTGGTGGCGGTCGGTCGGCTGACATGCAGGTCGTGCATCACATAATCGATGCGCGTGTAAGGGTGGCGGAAGAGGTTGTTCAACAAGTCCTGACTGTAGATCTTGCCGAGCTCTGCTCTCATCCGTTTCTTGTAGTCCGCCATCTGGGCGCGCAAACCTTCGATCAGCTGTAGGGTAGTCTGAGATGTCTCTGCCACCGCTTCCAGAATGTAGAGTACCCAATCTTCCCAGGCGCCGTCGTCTCGCACGGCCTGCAGCAATTGATAATAGTCGTTTTTCGTACCTGTGATGTGCCGGCTGAGATAGAGAATGGGAATGTCGAGCAGGCCCGTGCGCGTCAGATAAAGTACATTGAGGATACGCCCGATCCGGCCATTGCCATCCGGGAACGGGTGGATGCTCTCAAATTGATGGTGAATGATCGCCATTTTGATGAGCGGGTCCAGATCGCAGGCGTCATCATCGTTGATGAAGACTTCGAGTCCAGCCATAAGGGCTTCAATCTCACGCGGGCCCTGTGGTGGCACATAGACGGTTTCGCCTGTGCGATCATTCTTCAGCTCTGTTCCGGCCTGCGTTCTGAAGCCATCGTCTCGCCCCTTCAACAAACGGAACATGTCGATGATGATGCGGTTGGTGATCAAACCTTGCGTCTTGCGTAGCTGGTCAAATCCAAGTCTCAGGGCATCACGATAGAGCGCGACCTCTTTTGCTGCGGCTGAGCCAGGTCCTTCCGGGAACAAGTCTGCTTGGAACAGTTCATCTTGAGTGGTGACGATGTTTTCAATTTCAGAACTTGCCTTGGCCTCCTGCAAGGCCAGCGTGTCGATCAAGATACCCTGGTTGGGGATGGCTTTGGCTGCGCCCTTCAATTCCGCCAGTGCCCTGTTGGCGCGCGCAAGTGCCTTCAGCACCGGTACCGTCTCTATCTCGACGGGTGGCGGAAGATCGGGCAATTTGTACGAGGAATCTGGTGATTTCGACATGATATGTCAAAGAAACGCAATTTTCTTTACATGTCCAGCTAACGTGTAAAGAAAATCACCAAATTGGTGTAAATCAACACCAAGCGATCTCTGACCTATGCAGGCGGCATCCTTTACGAGACCTGGCTCCTAGATCGAAGTCGTCATCGCTTCAATAACAGCTGCATCTGACACGTAAATCCGCTTCATTTTCGCAAGTGTGCCGGGCGTCCAACCGAACAAATCCGTCAGAACCTGATCTGATATCAGAGCCGGGTAGAGGTGCTGAAGGATAATCATATTCGTCGCGCATGTCTTGCGCATGTCGTGGATGGTTGGCCCATCGTTTTCCGGGCCAAGTCCCATACGGCTGCGATGGCGATCAAAGCTCGTGCCGAACCCTTCTGCCGTCCAAGGCTTGCCCTTACTGGAGAAAAGAATCGTGAGGGGGGCCGTCGCGAGTTTGGCGCGCGCCGCATCGATTTCATCAAGCAACGACCGAAGCGGAGGCGTGATGGGGATAAGGGCAGTGTTGCGGCCGCGGCTCTTGCCCGTAGGAATGATCAGATGCTGCTTCGAGATCGCCGAAAGTGGCAAGCGGGTAAGGTCTTCACGGCGAAGTCCGGTGTGAAGAGCCAGTTTGAACGCCCAAGCCAAATGAGCTGACGCGGTTTTGAGAAACTTGGCTTGCTCCTCTGTAGACCAAATACGCGCTTCTGTTGGCCGTTCATAAAGCGGCTCGATTCCATGCGCTCGGTTCCAGTCGAGCCGACCGTCTTTTTTGCACCAGGTCAGGAAGGCCGACAAAGCCAGGACCGCTTCATCAGCTGCGCTCGGAGAGTGACCCCAAACTCGATCACGGTGAGATGTGATAAACTTGATAATACGTCTGCTATCGAAAACGGAAAGAGGCGCGTTCGCTGCTGGCTGGCCCGCCTTCAGGGGCATTTCCAGCCACTTGTCGAGGTACTTGATCCTGGCCGTTTGCCCTTTTGTCTTCATCTTTCTGAATGCGGGAGACTTCTTCCGATAGAGCATAACCGCCATGGCGAACGAATCTGCGATTGGCGCTCTTTCATCCTCCATCACCTCTGAATAGGCCTGGATGAATTCTGGAGGCAATCGCTTGCCGGCTCCGTCCAATCTGGATCCTTCACTCGTCCAAAATTTGGGCCCACCTCGAAACGCATAATAATAGTATCGGGTCTGACCAGTCGCGAGCTTCTTCGCAATTACATGAAGTCCCTTGATGGACATGCTCAGCTCCCTAGCCATTTCGCCTCCGAATCAGTTTCGAGCCTGAGAGAGGCCTTGTCCAGAAGCGTAATTTCGCCGTCAGGCATTAGCCGAACGCCGCACACATCAAATCCTGTATCTTTCGCTGCAGCGATCAGCGTTTTGAGACGGCGCTTGATTTCACAGGTTTTAAGATGGGGAGGTATCTGCGTCCGGGCCATTGCTCGACATCACCGGTAGGTTTGAGTCTTCATGGCCTTACGAAAGCCAGGATCGCTTGAAAGGAAAGCTTCAAGCATCAGAGGAACCAGCACAGCCACCGATGCCTCAGCTCCGTAGGTGGCAGCATGGATCCGAGAATACGCTTCGAGGTCCGCAGCCAGAGATGGCTCGAGACTGATCGACAGTTTCTGCGGTGTCCGATCCGGAAGCGGCCCAATTTTCAAACTGACTTCACTCATGGCAGTATGCCTCCTTCATAGGGCTTCAAAACAATATCCTTGTTGACGAGCACGCCGAGCCGCCAACCGGGCCGGATGGTGATCGAGGGCTGGACGTCGAGATTGCGGCGCACGATTTCCTGGCCCGCCTCTTTCGCGCCAGTCTGCGCAGAGCGGCGCAGGGCTCGGGCAATATCGCCCTCGTCATCGCTGGCAAGTTCCGACCCGACGCCAAGCAGGGTCGAGAGCGCGACGCCCTGCAGCAGCTTCCAGGAGTGATAGTCGACCTTGTCTTCGAGGCCCGCATAGCCGCGCGCGTCGACACCGGCGAGATTGTCGATGCGGATCGACGATCCATCCGGCATGACGATCCGGCTCCAGACGAGGAGCGCCCGTGACTGACCGAACGCGATGACGCTGTCATAGCGGCCAATGAGCCTCGCGCCCTGAGGCACGAGAACGCTCTCTCCAGTGACGGTGTCATAAACCGGGCTTGTCACCTGCGCGATGACCTGCCCCGGAAGGTCGGAGTTCACCCCTGTCAGCAGGGTTGCCGGAATAATCGTTCCAGCCATCAGCTGGTAGGGAGAAACCGGTGTCTCCAGCCGATGCGGATTGTAGATCGAGGGATCGGTTTCTGCGCCCAGAAAATCAAGCTTGCGGGCCTGCCGGTTCGGGTCTTCATTTAAGGATGACCCAAACGCACTGCCGCCAGATGGCGCAAATGCCGACAGGTCCGGAAAACTCATCGCAGCCGCCGATGGATTCGCAACGCCTCCTCCAACGCTTGTAGACCCCGCACTCGCACCTACCTGGAAAAACACCCCGCTCCCACGTGCCGCATCAGAGAGGGCTGCTTCACGTGCTCGCAACTCTGCCTCCAGCGCGGCTAATTGCTCGCGCATGGGGTCAGTCTCAGGCATACCTTCCGCGGGCAATACCATCCGTCCTTCGCGCTGCGCCTTCAGGATCGGCGTGCCGAGGTCTCCCGGAAGCGGTGGCCCGAGCACGTCTTCTTCTGGCGGCAGCTCGCCATAGCTCTTGGGCAGCGCAGCAAGGCCATCCGCTGTCGGATTATGTCCGGTATTGTAAAGTTCCCGCGCCGGACCGTCCGCGCCGTCCTTCGGTCCCTGCAGCGCAAAGGCCAGTGAGCCGAGCACAATCGCACTACCTGTGCCAAGCAGGACCATGAGCGCGCGTTTGGAAAACCGTTTGACGGGCCTCGGGCGCCCTCGGATTTCGAGCGGCTGTGCTGGGGGGGAAGCCGTCTCTGTCATGGCTTTGCGGGCCCGAGATCATTGCGTGAGATCTTCACGACGTCCTGGCGCTTTTCACCAAGACGTAGTTCGGCGCGGGCGAACAGCCGGTCGACGACAAAATAGGCGCCCGACATGCGATAGTTCACGAGCTGGGATTTGCCGTCCCGGCCGATGACGAACAGGGCCGGGGCCTCGCCCTGGTCGAGCCGGGCGGGGAACTGGATATAGACCTTTCGGCCATCGTCGAACACGCGATCCGGGCGCCAATGTGGTTGATCACCAGTCACGTCGTACCGGAATTTCAGCCGCTCGAGTTGCAATCCGGCCGGCGATGACGATGCGCGTGTTGCCGCCGAACCCGCCACCCGCGTCACAAGTTGCTGGTCGGCATAGCGCCATGAGACGGCCGCCATATAGGTTTCTTCGAATGCCCTCAGCTCAAGATGGTAGGCCCGCAGGCTCGTCGTGATGATGAGGTTGGTCTTCAGGCCCGCCTGTGTCGGTTTGATCAGGATATGCGCCTGGGCCTCGCTACCCGTTCCGGAGACCGTATCCCCGAGGACCCAGCGCACCGTGTCGCCGGCAGAGACCGAGACGAGTTCCTCGCCCGGCTGCAGGACGATGTCGGTGACCTGTTCCGGCGCGCAATAGACCTGATAGAGCGCGCCGACCGTGTAGGGATAGACCTGGATCGCGTTCATGTAATTGTCGAGCGAAGGCTCGATCGCCGCCTTACCATTCGCCGTTTCGATGGCCTGGTAAGGTTTGAGTGATGGCGCATCTGCCTCCGTCGGCATGGGCTTCAACTGGCCCGGCATCGCGCCCGTGACACTTGTCGGCGTATAGGTGCGGTAGACAACCGGCGTTGGAACAAGGTCCGCGTCGGCGATATCGGTCTCTTCCACGTCAGGGGCGAGATAGAGGTCTTCGACATAGTCTGGTTCATCCAGTGTGATGTCGGGGCCGACAGCGGCCGGAAAGCTCTCGCACGCCGCAAGGGCGGTCGAGGCGAGGAGGATGAGGGCAAGGCGTTTCATGTGGGATTAGCTCCTATTGATGGTCTTTCGACCAGTTGAGGCCGTGGACGTAGAGGCCGAGAGGATTGGCCCGGAGGGCCTCTTCGGTGCGGGGCGGGTCAATCACGATCGAGAACACGCCGGTATGGTTGGACTGGCCGGTCTCAGTGCCGTTGCGATATGCGGTCTCGCGCCAACGAACCGTGAAGCTGTCGTCTGACGCGCGCACGACGCTCGTCACATCGACTGACACGGAGCGCCGTCCGAGATCCGCAAATGGATCATTGTCGCGGGCATAATCATTGAGCGTGGCTGCCGCCCGGTCGGTTGCATAGGCATAGGCCTTCAGCCAGTTCTGCCGGACGACAACCGGATCGATGGAGATGGACCGCGTGTTCTTCACAAAATCTGCGAGGTGGAAAGCAATCTGCGCATCGGTCGGCTCATAGCGCCCATCGGCCGGGCCGACGGCGCGCACGGCGCCTTCACCGGTCAGTTCGACTACGTAAGGTGTGACGAAGGACTGGGTCGAGCGCCAGACAAGACCGCCCGCGAGCACGAACGACAAAGCGATGCTCCCAAGCGCCGCCAGCCGCCAGTTGGCCGCCTGCACGCGGGCAGAGCCGATCCGGTCATCCCAGGCCTGCGCCGCGCGCTGGTAGGGTGTCACAGGTTCCGGTGTCTCGCCATAGCGGGTGGATGTTCGCTTCCAGAGCTTCATGTCAGTCCTCGTCATTCTTCAGTTGTATCGATGTGCCGCCACCGGGACGGTCGCCGTCGCGCACGGCTGAGGCCGCCATCATGCCGGCATCGCGGGTTGACTGGTCGCGCCGGATACGCCGGGCCCAGTCAGGGGAAGAATTCTGTCCGCCATTGGTCGGACCAGCGTTCGGCGCGCCCGTGCCGCCCGTTGCCGCGAAAGCGGCGCGGGCTCCCGCCTGATGGCGCTCATGCGGATTGCCAAAGGCGCGCCGGGCAAAGTCTTTAGCGCCGGACGCAGCGGCGCGAACACCTGCGCCCGCGACACCGCTCATGCCCGCCATGGCGGCGCCGGCGCCGGACTTTCCGGAAGCGGCGGCGTTCATCTGGTAGGCAGTCCGGGCGCCGCCTGCCATGGAGGCTGCTGCGCCGACGGCGCTGCGCGTTCCGCCAGCTGCGGCGCCAATGCCCGCCTTGGCGAGGGTGCCGCCCGCTACTGTCCCGGCCGCGACGCCAGCGGCCGTACCGATGGCCGCGCCCGCGCCCAATTGCGGCGCGCCGGAGACAAGGCCCGTGGCGATCCCGGGCCCGAACAGGCCGAGGGCCAGCAATGAGAGCGATCCAAGGATGACGGAGGCAGCCTGTTCGAGCGTCACCTCGTCCGGCTGGAAGGTCGACGTAATGGAGGAGAAAATGGTCGAGCCGATGCCGACAATGATCGCCAGCACCATCAGCTTGATGCCGGAGGCAATGACATTGCCGAGGACTTTTTCGGCCAGGAATGACGTCTTGTTCCAGAGCGCAAACGGGATCAGCACGAACCCGGCCAGCGTCGTCAGTTTGAACTCGATGATCGTGACGAAGAGCTGGATCGCGAGGAAGAAGAACGCCAGCAGCGTGATGATCCAGGCGAGGAACAGGACAGCGATGATGACGATGTTCTGGAAGAAGGCGATCGGACCGGTCAGCTTTTCGATCTCGTCGAGCAGGGGCAGGGCGGCATCGAACCCCGTCGCTGCGACGAAACCGGGTTTCATGATGTCGTCTGCGGTGATCGTGCCGCCGGTGGCGTTAAGGCCCAGCTGCGCAAAACTCGTGAACACCACGTCCGAGAGAAGGGCAAAATTGCCGAGGATCAGCGCGAAGGCGCCGACATAAAGGACCTTCTTAAGGAACCTGCCGACAATGTCGGTGTCCGGCCCCATGGCCCAGAAAAGTCCGGCGAGCGTGATGTCAATCGCGATGAGGGCGCTTGTCAGGAATGCGACGTCCGGCTGCAGGAGACCGAACCCGCTGTCGATATAGGCGGAGAAGGTCGCTACAAACTGGTCGATGACGCCAAGATCTTCCATGGCGCTAGTTCCGCCTGTAGGCGACGCCGTCGCCGCGGAAGCGTTTGTGACGGATGCGAGCCTGTTCCTCGATGGCGGCCCGGCGGGACTCTTCGAGCGCCACCATCCGGTACTGCGCCGCCATCAATTGCTGCATCTGCATCTGTTGCTCGACCGAGAGGGCGACCAGCTGGTTGCCGGCCTGGAGGGCGGAAAGATTGCCCGTCGCGGCCTGGCTCTCGCCGACAAGCTCGGTCAGCGTCTCGCGGGATTCTGCAATCGAGGTCACGATCCCCGACTGGACCTGGATCGAGGCGCGGAACGCGTCGCGGCTGATCCGCCACTGGTCTGCGGCCTCTGCGACGATCTCTTCATTGCTGAGGTCTTCATAGGAGTCCGGGAAGGCTTCGCGGTACTGGCGCTCGCTCTCCTCGACCTCGTAGGTCACCTCGCCCGCTTCCCGCATCAGCGTGTCGATCCGTTCGAGCAGGCGTTTGAGGTGCTCGATCGAGGCATAGTCGAGGCGCTTCAGATCCTCGGCCTGGTTCACCAGCATCTGTGCTTCATGCTGCAGCTGCTGGATCTGGTTGTTGATCTGCTCGAGCGTGTGCGTGGCGGTGAGGATGTTCTGGACCAGATTGGTCGGGTCGATCACGACATCGCCGACGCCGAGCAGGGCGTGTGCCGATGGTGCGGCCAGTCCAAACGTAGAGACAGATCCGAGCAGCAGGGCGATCATTCGGCGGCGCATGGCATCTCTCCTTCCGTTCCGATGAGGTCTGCGGCCCAGTGAAGTCCGCGCGCCGAGAGCCAGGCGGGTGCAAAGTCCTCCGGACCAACTGAAGCAAGAATTTCGGAGATCATTTTCTGGTCGGCCTTCGACCCGGCGGCGCAGAAGGCGAGGGCAACAGGACCAAGGTCGAGATCGAACAGGCGGTTGCCGTCCGGTGTCTGAACATAATAGTCCCGCTTCGGCGTCGCCCGCGCGATCAGTTCGACCTGCCGCGCATTGAGGCCAAAACCCTCATAGGCTGCGCGCTGCGAGGGTTCCTCGGCCCGCGCATTGGCGAGGAATATGCGGGTCGGCGCGCTTTCGATGAGGCTTGGCGCAATCTCGCTTGCTGCAATGTCCGACAGGCTCTGCGTCGCGAACACGACCGACACGTTCTTCTTGCGGAGCGTCTTCAGCCAGTCGCGCAGACGCCCCGCAAACATCGGATGATCGAGAAAGAGCCAGGCCTCATCGAGGATGAGCAGGGTCGGTCGGCCGTCGAACCGGGCTTCCAGTTTTGTGAACAGGTGGGCCATCACAGGCGCAGCGAGCCGCTTGTCTTGCATCAGCGCGTCCATCTCGAAACAGAGCATGTCGCCGGTTTCGAGATTGTCCTCATCGGCATCGAGCAGGGCGCCATAGGGTCCGGCGAGCGTGTAGGGCTCCAACGCCTGACGGAGGTCCGGCAATTGGATGAGGGCGACCAGACCCGTCAGCGTTCGCTGTGCGGCCGGCGCCGCGCCAAGGCTCTGCAGCGCTGTCCAGACGGCCTGTTTCACCTCCGGCGTCACCGTGACGCCTTCCTGCTCGATTAGTCCCAGTACCCAGGCCTGTGCTGCAGCCAAACCGCCTTCGCTGTCGACATCCCTCAAGGGGTGGAAGGCGAGATCGCCCTCAAGGCCGAGGTCGTACCAGGTGCCGCCAAGGGCGAGCGTCGCGCAGCGCGCCGAGGCACCCTTGTCGAAGATGAAGACCTGCGCCTGCTCATAGCGGCGGAATTGTAGCGCCAGGAGCGACAGCAGCACCGACTTGCCGGCCCCGGTCGGTCCGACCACCATCATGTGCCCGACATCTCCCTGATGGGTGACCAGCCGGAACGGCGTCGAACTCGCAGACCGCGCCATAAGAAGCGGCGCACCATCCAGATGCGTATTGCGTTCCGGCCCGGCCCAGAGTGCGGACAGCGGCGCCATATGGGCGAGATTGATCGTGTTCAGCAGCGGCTGGCGGACATTGGCATAGGCTTCGCCCGGCAGCGTGCCGAGCCAGGCTTCAATTGCGTTGACGCTTTCAGCGACGCAGGTGAACCCCCGCCCGCGGATGACGCGCTCAACAGCGCGGATCTGGTCTTCGGCAATCGCGGCATTCGCATGCCGGACAACAATCGCAGTCGTGCAATAGCCGAACGCGACATGGCCCGCGCCGAGGGCTTGCAGGGCCGCGTCGGCGTCGGCGGCTTGGTTGTCGGCGTCGGAGTTGAGGAGCGTGGTCGGCTCATTGGTGAGGATTTCGCGGACGTAAGAGGTGAGCGACCGGCGCTTCGCAAACCAGTTGCGCATATAGGCATTCAGCGTCTTCTCGGCCTCGGGCTTGTCGAGTGGCAGGAACCGCGTCACCCAGCGATAGGCAAAGCCAAGCTGGTCGAGTTCCGAAAGCAGTCCCGGCTCGCCCGTTGCCGGGAAGCCATTGATCGTGAGAACTTTCAATGTTTCCTCGCCAAGACGCGGGGAGAGTCCGCCCGTCAGCGGTGTGTCGACCAGCAGGCCATCGAGACACATTGGAAGCGATGGGGTGCGCACCGCCTGTCGCGTGACTGAAATGCAGGCGTGCAGGTAGGTCAAAGTCTCGTCATCGTCCAGGAACCTGACCTCGGGCATGAGATCCGCCATCATGTCGCGCGCCCGGGATGTTTCGGTTTCAAAGTGAACGAGGTGCTCGCTCCAGAAGGCCGCCGGGGCGTCTGCCGGATCCTCGATGAAAAGCTGTTCGATCCGGGCCGTCCGGTCCGCCGGTGGCATCCAGGTCAGCGTCAGGTAGCAATCTGTTTCGAAGTGGCGCCCATGCTCTTCGAAGGCCGCCCGGCGTTCCTCATCGACCAGCCAGGCTGCCGGGTCGCGCCAGATGCTTTCCGGGTAGGTAACGGACGGCCTGCGGTCGGCTTCTATGTGCAGGGCCCAGCCCGAGCCGAACCGGCTGAGCAGATTGTTCATGCGGGCTGTGACGGCGACGCGTTCTTCCGGCGTCGAGCTTTCAAGATCGGGTCCGCGATAGAAACAGGTCCGTTGCAGGCTGCCATCCTTGTTGAGGATGATACCCGGAGCGATTAAGCAGGCCCATTTTAGATGATCGGCAAGCGTAGCAGGTCGGGCGCGGTATTCGGACAAATTCAGCATGCGTAATAGCCCCTTGTCCTGATGTGCCGGATAAGCACGTCGGCAAATTGCGGATCGCGCCGCGCGGCGAACACGCAGATGCCTTGCGCCACGATCCAGAAGACGAGCCCCACACCCCAGAGCTGCAGGCCGATGCCCAGCGCGGCGGCCAGCGTGCCATTGACGATCGTCGCAAGCCTTGGCGCACCTGCGAGCAGGATCGGCACTGTGAGCGAGCGATGGACCGGCACGCTATAGCCGGGGGGCAGGGGACGGTTGTCAGCCATCAGAGCGTCGCCCCACCGCCGAAGGAGAAGAAGGAGAGGAAGAACGAGGTCGCGGCAAAGGCGATCGAGAGACCGAACACGATCTGCAACAATTTCCGCATGCCGCCGCCGCTCTCGCCGAAGGCAAGGCCAAGGCCGGTCAGGATGATGACAATCGTGGCGAGGATTTTCGCGACCGGCCCTTCGATGGAGTCGAGGATCGATTGCAGCGGCGCTTCCCAGGGCATCCCGGAGCCAGCCGCATGGGCCGGGAAGGTGAGCGCGACGGCAAACGCCGTCAGGCTCATGGCTTTGATCAATCTGTATTTCATTGGGGTTACGTCCTTTCTGGAGCGGTGGAGAGAAGCGGTTCGGAGAAGGGCAGGCTCGGCAGGACAAGCTGCAGGTCCGGCTGGACGGGGGCAAGGTCGTACCCGCCCCGCCCAAGCCCGTTCATGCGCGCGACCGTTTCGACGCGGTGCGCACCGGCCCGACGCGTGATATAGACGACGCAATCGATCGTCTCGGCGATGAGATCGTGCGGCACTTGGGCCGAAGTCTCGCCGATCAGCTGTTCGAGGCGGGAGAGGCCGCCATGGGCGGAATTTGCATGCAGGGTGGCGATGCCGCCCGGATGGCCGGTATTCCAGGCCTTCAGCATGTCGAGCGCTTCGGCGCCGCGCACTTCGCCGATGATGATCCGGTCGGGACGCAGGCGCAGGGTCGAGCGGACAAGGTCCGCAAGCGCCACCGATCCCGGTTGCGTACGAAGCTGGACGGCGTCCCGCGCAGTCGAGACAAGTTCGCGCGTATCTTCGAGGATGACCAGCCGGTCACCCGTGCGCGCAATCTCGGCCAGAAGCGCATTGGCGAGCGTCGTCTTGCCGGAGCCCGTGCCGCCGACAACAAGAATATTGTCGCGGTCCAGCACGGCCTGCCGCAGGGCCTCGGCATGATGGGGTGCCATCACCCCGGAGACGACATACTCATCCAAAGCAATCACCCGGCCTGCAGGTTTACGGATGGAGAAACAGGGCCCTGACGAAACAGGGGGTAGCACGCCTTCGAACCGTTCCCCGCCGATGGGAAGTTCGGCCGACACGATGGGCGAAGCCGCATCAACGCGGCGTCCCACATGGCTGGCGACCAGCCGGATAACGCGTTCCGTATCGGCAGGCAGGATGACAGATCCGGATTCAGTGCGCCCACTGCCATGCCGCTCGATCCAGAGCCTGCCATCGGGATTGATCATGATCTCGACGACGGTGGGATCGTCCAGTGCTGCCACGATCTGGTTGCCCAGTGCGGTCACCAGCATGGCGCGGGTCCGTGTCTGGCTTTGTGCGTCACGCATCGGCTCGCACCTCGCTCAAAGCCTCGGGCTCGCGCTCATGACTGGCAGCTTCTGCCGTTACATCCTCGACGGCATTCTGCAGAATGCGCTGGCCGGATCGAAGCGCCTCAGCAACCTGCCGCACGAAGAGATCGAACCGCATGTCGCCTTTGGCCCGAGCCGCCTCGACCTGGTTGGCAGGCACCGGCGGTGTCACCGTCAGGAAATAGTGAACGAAGGTCGCAAGCGTTTCGGCAAGGACAAGATTGTCCCGCTCGATCCGCCCGAACTGCCGCGTCAGCCGGTCGAGCCGGCGGTTGATCGCCGCTTCTCGCTGATTATCTGCCTCGCCGGAGAAGTAAGCGACCAAGGCCCGGTCGACGATCGCGCTTTCAGAGAGGCCCGGGCGTTTCGCCATGGCCTGCAGCCGGTGATGGGTCTCGGGCGAGATATAGGGCTGGATACGGGGTTTCATTGGCTATTCCCCGTCAGATCGATACCAGTTGCCTGTTCAAGGCTGTCGGCCTGCACGAGCGCATCGAAGAGGCTGGGCTGAGGAGTGCCACGCGACTTAGACTGCGGCCTGCCGGTCCGGGCGGGTGCAGAGACTTGCGCGCGTTCCCTGGTGGCGTTCCGCGCTTTCTGGGGCCCGAGGCCCTCACCATCGGGCTCAATCTCGGTGGCCTGCATCAGGCCTTCATGGATGGACCGGACCTCCGTACCCCAATCATCCTCCGAGGCTCCCGGAATGGCTGCCGCAAAGGCCGGTGCATCTTTCAGCCGTTCAGTGAAGTTCTGGTCTCCGTAGTAGCGCAGCTTCATTGCACGCACGGGAGGTGAACCCGCGACGAGGACAAGTTCCTGATCGGCGGGCAGCTGCATCACTTCGCCGGGCGTCAGCAGCTGGCGGGCAGTTTCCTGGCGGGACACCATCTTGTGAGAGAGCCAGGGTGCCAGCCGGTGGCCGGCATAATTCTTCATCGCGCGCTGTTCGGTCTTGGTGCCGAGCGCATCGGAAATCCGCTTGGCCGTCCGCTCATCATTGGTCGCGAACGCGACCCTTACATGGCAATTGTCGAGGATCGCGTTCGACGGGCCGTAGGCCTTTTCGATCTGGTTCAGAGACTGCGCGATCAGGAAGGCCTTGAGGCCATAGCCTGCCATATAGGCGAGGGCGCTCTCGAAGAAGTCGAGCCGGCCGAGGGCAGGGAACTCGTCCAGCATGAACAGGACACGCTGGCGGGACTTCGGCTCCGCTGTCGACACCTGCGGCGCCAGCAGGCCGCATGCCCCGAGAATGTTCATTGCCAGCGACTTGCCACGCACCAGCACAGACGGCCGCACATCCAGATGCTCCGTCAGCCGCCGGCCGACCTGGTTCAGGATGAGGCGCATCAGCGGCTTCGTGCGCGAGAGATCAGACGGCGGCACAACCAGGTAGAGCGAGACCGGCCGGTCGCCGGAAACGAGGTCCTCGATCCGGAAATCGCTCCTCGACGTCACTTCCGCGATCACCGGATCGCGATAGAGCGACAGGAAGCGCAGCGCCGTCGACAGCACGCCCGAAAGTTCGTTCTCCGACTGGTTCATCAGCTCGCGGGCTGTCTCGGCGACGACGGGATGAACCTTCGGTGCCTCACCCGTTCCGAGATGATTGGTGCGGAGCATGATCGACAGCGTCGTGCGGAACGTCCGGTCGGGATCGGCAAGGAAGCTCGCTACCCTCGCCAGTGTCTTCTCCCGCTCCGCGTAGAGGACATGCAGGATAACGCCGACCAGCAGGGAGTTTGCCTTGTCGACCCAGTGCCCGAGATCGCCGAGCTTGCCCTGCGGGTCCACAAGTATGTCCGCAATGTTCTGAACGTCCCGCACTTCGCAGGGCCCCCGACGGACTTCCATCAGCGGATTGAAACGCGCCGAATCCACATCGGTCGGATCGAACCGCAAACAATGCGAGAACTCCGAGCGCCAGCCGGAGGTCAGCTGCCAGTTCTCGCCCTTGATGTCGTGCACCAGAACCGAATGCGGCCAGGAGAGCAGGGTGGGCACGACAAGGCCAACACCCTTGCCTGAGCGGGTCGGCGCAAAGGCCATGACATGATCAGGCCCATCGTGGCGGAGGTAAGAGCCCTCAGCCTGGCCGAGAAACACACCAGCAGGCTTCAACAATCCGGACTTGCGCAGATCCTTGCCTTCGGCCCAGCGCGCAGACCCGAAGGTCGAGACCCGCTTGTCCCATCGTGCCCGGAGGATCGATCCGGTCACCGCAATCACGATGGCGGCGACCCCGCCCGATCCCGCGATCAGTCCACCCCGGTCGAACACATTCGGCGCATAGGCGTCAAACGAATACCACCAGCTGAAGAAAGCCCATGGCACATAGACCGGCATGTCCAGGATGACGAAGAGGGGCTCACCCAGCCGGGGCGACCAGCCCAGCGACCAGGCCGTCCACTCAGTTGCGCACCAGAGCGCCACCAGAACGACAAGCAAGACGAGGATGATCTGCCAGAAGAGGTTCGTGCCATGTTTCATGACACTGAACCTGACCAATCACCGCCTCAGTCTCCAGAGAGGAAATTGGAGGAAATAGGGGTGGTATTTTGAAGGTTTGGGAATAGCAGGGTGGCCAGCGTGAAATCCTGGGAAAAATTTGTATTGTGCGGAAATGATCTCTGACCAGCCACCATCTTGAAGAAGCGGTGGCGGCGGTGTTCCAATTCATCCTTGAATCAAGCCACCGACCACATTTTAAGGTCAGGCACTTCTAAAGATTGAAGACACTGCTTTCTCAACTGTGGTTTGCGAGCATGCACTCAAAGTCACCACTGCGCGGTGAAATAGTCTCGCACGCTGGAAGCCGAATTGATGGCTGAGAGTTTCCTCAATGGTGGCCGAGGAGGCAGAGTATCAGGAGTTTAGTTCGTGGTCTTCCCTGTGGAATGCCCGACGTGCTGTGTTGGGGCTCCGCGCAGGAGACTGACAGATGATCGATCTGACGCCCATGCACTCAGATAAGTAACAAGACCATCTGCATCATGAAAAATGCGAGAACATGATTCCACAATCATGGGATTGTCGCCTGTTGGAAGCATGCTGCGGTCGTCCGTTTTTAGGCCAATGCATGGTTTGAGCAATGCATTTGCATACCCTATTTCGAAGGCAACACCTTCATCGACCGTTCGTCCGTCCAGGACGGCGATGAGAACATCGCAAGAAGAAACCGCCTTACAGTCAGCGGCGAACACCTGTTTTCGGGCCTTCTCGACCGCCATACCGTTTCGCACAAGTTCGGTCAGTAGCAAGCCATCGCGCTGCGGTAGGAAGACAGTGCTGAACTGGCCCATCCGTGAAGCGAGGTCTGAGTTGAATTTGCGTTCCATCGGATTGAAGAGGGGGGCCGCAAAATAGATTTTGGGTTGAGATGTGTCGGTCATGTGTAGCGTCCCATAATGACAGCGAGATCGGCCGGCCGGTATTCTTCCAGTAATGCAAGTCGTGCCACTCGCTTCGCAATTTCTCCCGCATCAAGATCGTCCGTATCCAGTCTAAAACTAGGTTTATAGATATCTTGGAGTTTCGCTGATTGACTTTCAAGATAGTCAGTGTCGCCTGACGTTTGTGGAACCCTGCCACGTTTCATGTTGCGTTTAACTAGATTCACCCCCTTGGCGGTGACGAAAATTATGGCGCCATCCTTTAGCCGTTTGTCGCGCATAACTTCTTCTTTTAGGCGCTGTGTCTTTTCCTTGTTTTCTTGTTCGTCTTTCGAAAATGCGTACAAATCCAGCGGGGCACGGTCCATGAAGTGGAATCCAACCCGCGCTTCGTCCATTCTCCGATTTTTTTCCTTGAGTTCGTCATAGAGGAAATTGTCGATTTCGTCTTGTTCAGCGCCGGTCAGTGAGGAAGCGGAACGGTACATCAGTTTCGGTGGTGGGCGGGTCCACTCCTCGAAGGTTCCGAAGCAACGCAACTGTTCGATGAGGGTGGATTTTCCAGCAGCCACGGGACCGACAATATAGAAATGATAGCTGGAGCGTCGCTCGGGAGACTGCCGATCTAGAAAGTCCCGCACATCACGTTCAGTTCGACTGAGCAGGCAAAGGAACTCCTTGATTTCGGAGGAAGTCAGGAAAATCGTAATAAGGTTGTAGAGTTCGAGGTTGGCCTGGAAGATGTCCTGCCGTCGAGTTTCAGGAATTGAAGTTGGGCTTTCAATCCAATGAATGTGATAATGATGGTTTGCCGGACGTTTTTCCTTGTTCAGACGCAGGTAATTCTTCAGGGAGCTGTCACCGAGGGAGTGCCCGACAATAAGCATTGTGTTTTGAACGAAACGCAGGAACAGGTATTCGCCGCTGATGCCGGGAGAGTGGGCAAGGGCGGCTGCGAAGGAATCTTCGGTGAAAATGAGCTGCGGGCTGCGTTTCTTGAGGGCATCGCGCGGCAGAAGGCCGTTTACATGGTATATTGTTGTTGTTTTCGGTCGGTCGACCAGCGGCGGTGTCCACACAACCGTGGTTGCCCGTTCAGCGCCAGCAGTTTGCTGGGATATCTGGCGACCGATTGAGTCGGCAAGAAGGTCGTCGAAATTAAAGTTGATGACCAAGGGAAGTTTTTGCGCGAGGTCGCGAAGTTCTGACAAGTAGGGGTGGGCGCTGACAATGTCGTCTATTTCGCCGTCGACCTCCTGATAGATGGCGGCATGAATTGCTTCTGCCCAATCGTGTTCGATCTGGGCGTCGCGAAAATCGATGTCCGTCTTTCCATCCCAATCCTTCTTGTGGCGCAGGTATATGATTTGACCGAGATATTCAGGATGGAGACCATCTCCTATGTGATCTTTCACGTCCGTTGCGAGTTTGAGGTCGCGTTCGGAAAGACGCCCTAAAAGCCCCTGCCACGAGGGGATGCCTGCATCCATCGACACGCCTGCGCCGGTAACGAGGTTGAGCCGATCCGCAGATATGCGTTGCCGTAGGTGACAGATGAAGCGGCCCAGTCTTGGTTCGCGCGCGAACGCCTCTTTCAGCATGATCTTCATTCAATCCTCAAGAATTTCGATTATTTCTCGCACCGAACCTCTGCCAAAGCCATCATAAGTGCCGGCTACGTCCCGCACATTCCACAAACCGGATCGTCTGATGGGCTCTGCGGGGGACCACTGCCCGAGCCAGTCGGGTGCCGGCTGGTCAATGCTCTGATAGTCCTGCGAACACAGCGCGATCAGCTGCCGCTCGATATCTGCTCGGATGCTCTGTTTGTTTGCGGCATCGCTGGCCGGAATGATGAGGACATCGAGTCGTGAGAGATATTCGCTGACCTTCGCTTCATGACCGGCTTCCAGTGCCCTGATCTCTGTAGTCGTGTTTTGGCCATCGCCCCAACTTGGAAGCGTAGAATATGAGGCGCTTTGTTCAAGCATTGCGCGACCGACATGCAGCCTGAATACCGATCCACGATGGCTGCCCGCCCCGTTCTTCGGTCCTAGATGATTGCTGAGCCGTTCTTTGAGCGTGGCTTTCGAGCCTTCACTTACGGCATGGGTTCCTATGCGTACGATTCGAGATTTTTCGCCTCGGAAATTTTTTTCACTTGGGTTCAGGAACACATATACCCCCTGATCCGGTAGGGACGCTTGTGACAGGTTGTGGAGCGGGAATAGGTAGTTGGTACCCCGCTTGCGGGGTAGTACATCATACAATGTACCCAGATCTTTTCGGCGCCGACAAATCGAAACTGCCTGAAACAGCCAGCCCTTGTGATAGTTGGGAGCGATGTCTTCTAGAGGGGTTAAAGTCTCGCGCTTTTTTGCTTTCGCTAGTTTCGAGACAATCGGATCGGAATAGAGTTTTTCTGCAAGGATACAGACGCGCTTCGGGGAGGGAGGAAGAGACTTAATGATGTCGTTGGCCCAAAGTTCAATCTCGGCGTCGGTCTTTTCCGAGAGATGCATGTCATAGGGTTCGACAATTTGGTCCGGAGAAAGAAGGCCGTGCTTTCCGGAAATAATGTACCAATCGGCTCCGAGCGTGTGTGCCAATTCGCGTGCAGCCTGAAACCTCTCTGAGGTGTAGAGTTCTTGCGCACATGTGGGAACCTTCATCTTTTGTTTGCTGCAAGTGACCAGCAGTAGTGGGGGATTCTGTGCCCAATCGGAAGCAAGACCAGCAATCGGGTATGCAGGAGCCTGAAACAGATCACCCTGATCAGTGCCTTGCATCGCCATCAATCCTATTCCCATTCCTTTGCAATCAGACGTTTTTGCTTTTCTCACCGAGGTGTCAATCTATAGCGTGATTCTTGATCTTGCCTTGCACTGCTGTATGACGCGATCGCGGGCCGGAATTGCCCGGTCTAAGGAGCGTGCCAACCGAGGAAAATGTGAGCCAAACGTATTGGAGGGCGACCATCAGAACGATCATGGTCGGTATCGAACGCAGCCAGTTCGAGCAACTGCGACGGTTGAGTGATCAATAAGCTGCTGCCGTTCTTGCGCTGTCTAAGTTTTGACTCGTATGATCCATCACTTAGAGAAAGTTGAATTTGTGGAACGATTTTGTCTTCCGGACTAGTAAGTAACGCCACCATCGCTGCTGCTGTCTCTGCTTGGCTGTAATAGCCTTCAACAAAGCGACCCATACCATCATCACCTAAGTAAGCTTTTCGGCTCCCCGATGTGTGGCTAACTTTCTTAAACTCGAACACGAACACGAGGGTTTGGTCGTCATCGTTCCAATGAAACGAAATATCAGTGCGCTTTTGCCAGATGATTTCTCCTGACTCGATGTCTAGCACTCCGACTTTATTCTCGGCACTCCAAGAGCCCAGCAATCCGCGTTCAGGACCCAGTGCATCGCAATAAAACTTCAGCTTTGCGGTGAGGCGATCCTCTCGATCTTTTGGCTGGAAGCCTGGGGCGTTGCGGCGAACAAGATCCTCCCATGCTTCGTAGAGAACAGTAGCTGCAGCTTCTACCGGTCGCCGTGGAAAGGCAGCGATCCAGTCGGGTGGTGTTCCGCCAAATGTCATGCAACTTTCACTGCCAAATCAGATTGAACTTGTTGGACGATTGTTTCAGCGTCGCGGAAGGCCTGTCGAAGCGAGAAATTGCGCCGTGTTAGCGGCCTCGCAATTACCAGGGCATCGTCGGTCCAAACAAAAGCGTCAGGTGCCAACCCGAGTCCGAACTCTGCGGTGACCCGTCCGAAGCCACTAGCGCGCGCCTGATTGAGTAATGCGAGTACAGCATCTCCGTCGCTTCGAGCATTTCCTCTCGAGCGGGAAGTGCCCCCCTGATTGTAGCAAATTCGTATTGCCCCCATTCCACCTGATGCGTGCACGGAGCTTGAAAGGGCAGACACGTCAAACCGCCCATTTCCTTTAGTGCGCTTTATCCAGACATCGAGTGCCGACGCCAGTGCGCGGACGTAGGAGCGAACGTCAGCAAGCTGCGCACGAGACTGAGCTGGTGTGTCGAGATTCCCGAAGCTGCGAGGCCGAATTGATGGCATAAGCAGAGCTACCGTTTCGGAAATGATTGCGCGTTCGAACGCGTCAATTCCAAAATAGTCAAACAAATGGTCATCGATTTCAGAGGTCATGTCCTCATAGGCGCGTCGTTGTTCGAGTTCGGGCAACTGCTCCAGCTTCAGCACCAATCCGACGACAAATCCGAATGCCTTTCGTGCTGCTTCAGGATCATCAGCATGGTCGGGTTCGTGAAAAGGGAAGCCACCAATGTCTACTAGTCGAACAGCGTTTCGTTCGCACAACATCGTCCATGAACGGAACATCAGCACATACCGCGCGAGAGTAGAGCGTAAATAAGCGGCTATAAAGCGCAACATATTAGCGTCGTCGGCCGAGCCAGAAATAACGCCCACACTTGTTGTGAAGCTGGCGGGGCCTTCAATGTATGCAGCTCGCACCGAAAGGTCTTCTTTGGAAAATCCATCAGTATAAAGAATTCGTGGTCCGTCAAAGACTTCCAAAGCTTCGGCAGAAATGTGGCTTACTTGATCAATTTCGTCAGGCCAGGCCTGCAGCAAATCTGTATGCAGTACCGGAACCCCAGCGCCCAAGGCGCTAGTGGTGACATGAGGCATGCTTCGGAGGGGGGCGGCGCTTACTGGCACACGTTGTCGATCCACAACGTGAATGCCTTTGCGCGCATGCCAGCGCCGTGTCTTCTTTGGCCCACTCCAGTAGTCGCCGAGTTCTCCGAATACCCCAAGTCGGCCAAGTAGGGATTGGTCGAACGTGTCGCCCCACATGAATACCGTCAGGATATCCTGTTGTTCGATCACAGCCCGCGTGCGGATGGAATGGCGATCATTGGAAGCAAGCGTCAATCGACCGTATGCCAAACTCATGTCGGCTTTCGGAACACAGTAGTCAAATCGTTCCGCCACATCGATCACTATCGGTTGGCGGCTGCGCTTTTCGGCCACCAGCACGTGGCAGGTATGTTCTGCAGACGGGAAGAGAAGGTTCTGAAAGTCACCGAAGTTGATCAATCGAATTGGACGAGCGTGCTCGAAGAGGTGTTTCACGAAAGACTGTTTTGAGGGGCCCAAAAACAAGTTGATTGGAAGTATCAAGCACAGGTGCCCGCCATCGGACAAAAACTCCATTGCTCTAATTGCGAACGCAGCTGCGACTTGGCGGTGGCCTACAGGTGACTTTGCTTTCTCTGCCCAGATGTCTGCGCTGGTCACATCGTTCCCTCGCGGTTCGATCCACGGTGGGTTGGATAGGATCAGGGAAAATTTGCGATGGCTGAAGCCGTGCTTAGGGCCAAAGAAGTCACCCGCGTCTCCGAATAGAAGATTGGAACCTTTCAGCGTTGGAAGTTTTACACGCTCTCTGCTTTGTGCTTCCCGGATGTCCGAGGGGTCTAAGCCTTCCAGCAGAGAAAGATACAGACTGAACGCCGTCACGCGACATGCCATCTCGTTAATGTCGGCCCCGAAAATATGTTGGGTCAGTAATTGGCGGCGTTGCTTAAAGCTAAGGGGCGAACCATCGCGCGCTTCCGTCAAAGCGATCATTCGACGAAAAGCTGTCGTCAGCAGTATGCCCGAGCCGCACGCTCCATCGAATACTGTTTCTTGCAGAGGGTTGGTGGAGGCCCCGAAAGCCTGATCGGCGGCCAGCATGGCTAGGTGCCGTGGCGTGTAGTAGGCGCCCGTTGTCGATTGGACGTCTTCTGACAGAAACGATTCATATAACCCAGACAGTAGTTCGACGGGAATGAAACTAAAATCGTAGTTCCAGAAGTCGCCTTGTCCAGTGGTCATGTCGGTGCGGTTGAGGAACCGCTCGAGCGTCTGAAATCCAAGGGCGTTGAGTGACTGCCATGGATCGTGCCGGTCGTCACTCAGAAAGTCTCCGTTGAAGTCTTCCTTGAGTCTATCGATTAGGCGGCGCAATCCGCCAATGTCGCGCTCCGCAACCAATTGATGAAGACGTCCAACTTTATGGTGAGAGCGGTAAATATCGCTGACTATGCCGCGGTGCTCAAGATAGGAGATGAACAGTACTTGCCCCATGAGCAGTTCCGCCAGACGCCGTGATAAGTCATCGACTGTTATCTTGCTGTAGCCAGCCTGTGCCACGTCGCGCACACAAACGGACAAGTTTGCGAGTAGTTTACGATCTACGCGGTCTCCAGCGTCGAACCACTCTGGGAGTCGGCGGGCAAGGCTATTTGAGGAAACGTCGAATCCTGAGAATGGCCCGTCCGCGCGAGCCTCCTTCGCAGTGACAATTTCGAGCGAGTCCGCAGTCTTAGTAACTGGTCGAACCAATACCTGATCATTTGAAACCTCGAGGATTATCTGCGCTAGGTTCTGATTCCAGACACGCTGACGAACCTTGTCGAGTTCTGATTGTGTAAGTGGCTTTCCACTGCCGCTTATGAATACCACGGCTGGAACGCCATCAACATCGAATACGGCTCGGGCGCGGATGGAGCCGCCTGGCGCAAGTAGAGCGTTTAATTCTGGAGCATATGGATGGCGTGGGTCGATGTCAGCAGCGCTGCGATGTAGCGACTTTCCAAAATCGGCATAGCCGAGGCGTTGGAGCCATTCGTCGAAGATCGAGTCAGTCATTTGGGAATCCTGCCGGACGAATATCCAGCGATATAGAACAAAAAAGGAACACTATCCAGTGATTCTCGAGTAGAGCGACCTCGTTGGATGCCCGTTTCATGCTTGCCTCTGCCCGACATCGCGTCGCTCAAGGTGGGCGCTCGCCTGACCGGTCTTAATTTCGGTTGCGGGGAACAAGTCAAATTGCGGAGCTCTTGCTTGTGAGCTCTCCTGACCAAATGCGCCACAAATGGCATCCAAGTGATGTTGAAGTGGGAGCGTGAGGCAAGCCCCATTCGTGCGAGTTTCATCTGCTCGCACAATCCTCCACGGTTTACCTGGGTTGCAAATGACTGCAGCTCCGTAAAGTGCCAGAAATGAGCGCTTGGAAAAGATCTCGCGCAACGCGGTAAACTGCACCGCGTGGGCCTGAAGTTGAACGTGAAACTCTTCCTTCAGTTGATTGGCAATCCGAATGACGAGCACTGTTTCCCAACTGTATTTTGCCGCCTTTCCTTTGCCGGCAGCAGGTATATCTGCTGGTATTAGAGCTCTGCGTCGGGTCCATTCACGCAGAACCACAGCGGATAGGCCCGTCAACTCAATTACCTTGGATGTGGGAATGTAAATCAAGGACACCTCAACAAAGGGTCTTCTGCCCATTCTTGATTAAGAATGGGTAAAAGACTCATTCTGTGGTGTAAAGTCCTAAGAACGTCATTCTGCCATCCCAATCCCGCGCCCCAACGCCCACGAAATCCGACCTCCGCGCACAATACCCGACACCGCCATCCCGCGCCGCTGCTCCAGTACCTGCCGCCACGGCACAATCGTAAAATCCCGCTGCCGCTCGATGACCGCAAATTTCCCACTCACCCGAGACACGGGCTCGCGATAGGTACCCTCGACATGACCCCGATCTGGTGCCGGCGAATAAGGCTTCCTGATCTCTCCGCTTAGCGTCCGGCCGGCTTGCGCGAGATCTCGCTTCAACAGCTCGGTCTCCTGTTCTGCTGATAGCCCAGCCTCGACCCCCACCTTCATGCCAATGCCAGCCAGAAATGCGCGCCGTTTCACCTGCGCTTCAGCCACGTCTTTCCCGAATCCGAGCGGTACGCTGGACGGGGCGGGGACATCATCCAGCCACGTCACGCCAAGCGCCTTTTCCTGCTCTCTCAGGCCCAGCTCCGAGCGAACCAACACCTGCGCCGCTCGGAACCGCGCCTGCCTCTGTTCGTACGCTTTCGCCCGATCCAGATAGTCCGATGGAATCTTCCAAACCGCTTCAGGTGATCGCTCGACATGACCCGCGCGCCGCAAAGCTTCCAACCTTCGCACATGAGCAGCGATAAATTCCGGACTGGATCTCGGATCATCGGCCTGGTGGAGGTTGGCGGAATATGTCCCGCCATTCGCTCGCGCGATCCGGTCAATCGTGAGGTCTGACGGCTTCGGTTCAAAAGTCGGCGGAGACACCGTCACAATCGCCCCGCGCTTTACTTCCTCCACCTCGCCCGCGACACCCAACTCCACAAACACAGCGCGTCCATCCAGGGCGTCGATGATTGCATAAGCGCGGTCATGGGCCTCACCCGTCAGACCCGTCTGAAGCACAGCGCCTGTCACGCCCCGTGCGTCAGGGTCGGATTTGTCGAAGATCGCATCCGCATCTAGCCGCCGGTCTCTGCGCCCTGCGAGCGCGTAGTTCATCGTCTTGATGATGTCGCGCCGCTCAGAAAGCCCACGCAGAACCTCGCGGAAATTCTCCCGCATCTGCCAGCGTCCGGCGCCGAGTTTCTGGGCAAGCCCAAGCCGTTCCAGTGTCCGTAGCCGGGCGGCATGAAGGGTGCGATACTGCGAGGGGCTGTCCTTCAGCCGGAACTCCCTCTCAGGATCGATCTGCCGGGCGATGAAATGATCGATCCGCGTTACCCGTTCGGCAGCGACTTCGGCGTTGAGTTTGCGCTCCTGTTCGAGTCTTGTCTCCGGCCCAAGCTCCAGCGTGACCAGGTCCTCCGCACGTTCGCGGATCCCGTGCGAGATATACGCCCGCGGAATGACTAAATCCGAGCCGCCGTCACGGCGTCCGCGGATCACCAAATGCGCATGCGGCCGACCCGTGTCATGGTGGACTGCGCCGACCCATTCCAGCCGCGTGTCGAGATCGGTTTCCATCTGCGAAACGAGGTCGCGAACGAAAGGTTTGAGGTCTGCCATTTCGGTCCCGTCTTCCGGCGAAACAATGAACCGGAAATGATGCCTGTCGTCGGTGATGGACTTGACGAGATCGGATGCATCTGCATCTTCGGTCATAGCGTCGAAGAGTTTCCCGCGATCCTTCTCCTCAAGCGCTGCATCGCGCCGGATATAGCCGATGTGCGCTGCCAGTGCGGCCGCACTCGACGCAGACATACGAACGATGCGCGCCTTGACGATCACGCGTCTCTGCCCACCTCGCGAGCCAAGTCGAGGCCGGGCGGGAAGGGCAGTGCGGCGAACGCCGCCAGCCGACGACAGCGCTTTCGTCATGCGCGTCAGGTACGTCTTCGTGCGTCCCCCTGAACCGGTAGAACGAATCCTGCCAGGTCTCGGGGTGAAAGGATTGTCCGGCGGCATGCTCATTCGGGCCGATCCGGCGGAAAACAGGCGAGATTACCCGTATGGAACCATGCCAACCTGTTGTCCTCATTGAGGTTTCCATCAGACCACAGAGCTGCGTGCCTGCCTATGGAACCATAAAAATCGATGTGCAGACAAGGGACTAGACCCTCATTGGCTCCATGAGCTTTTATCTTGCATTCCGCTCTGCCTCCAATTTCCCCAATGAACGCCTCTGTCTGCCGCTCCGCAGCGTCACCCATCCACACCGCCCGGCCAATGATGTCGCCCTCCCTGACCGCTCCAAAATACCGCCCGTCAAAGGAATCCGGCGTGCGTTCAGAGAGGAGCAGCACTTCACCTGCGTGGAGCTGCCTGCAAGCCTTCCAGGGAGACGGCAGGGTACGTTCCATTCTATCTGCGGATAGCAGGCGAACAGTTGGCGTACCGTTGATGAGTAACACACCGTTAGCCGCGCAAACCGTGTCACCTTCGAGCGCCCGGACGGTCTTGATCACAGGGATACCTGACGCAAGATAACGCCTCTGGATCGCGAGTCTCGAAGCCGCATCCGGCAGGTTCGAAACAACCAGATCACCCCGCGAAATAACCTCCATAGGTTCAACACGGTACCATCCAAGCGGAGCACTTTCGCTCGGATTGTAGAGTAAAATGGATGGCAATATTCCGGTCGCCGGAAGGCCAATCAATGCCACTCCAATCACAGAAATACCGCTCCAGAATGCTGCGCGAAAGCTCATAATTCGTCCCGCCCAGAGCTCGAAAAAGACGTTCTCTTACCCATCGAGAATGCGACGATATCCGTCTTCAGTGTCCAGAATTCACGCACCATTTCCTGATCCTCGCGCACGATTCCACACTGTCGAATAAGCGTTCAGGTCATCGACATGATAGACGACGGTGCCGCCATGTTTCCGGTATTGCGGTCCATTGTTCGACCAGCGCCAGTTCTCCATCGTGCGTACCGTGATGCGCAGATAGGCAGCCGCCTCCTTCGTCGTCAGGAAAGGACTTGGACGTCCTTTTACCTCGTTCATTCCCCGTGCCCCGTCTTGCCGGACACAGATCAATGTGGCGGCTTCAACAGGCTTGAGAAAGCAAAAGAAAATTCTAATTGGGAGTCACGAAGATATGCGACTTCGCGGCGATACCCCACTTAACCATGCGCGGGGCGCATGGCTTCCAGAGGGTATATATGCCCATCAATCGAGCGATACAAACATGCCGGAAGCCGCCCCGGAATGATCTCCGGAGCGGCCAGTTTGGCTATGTGTACTTGGCCTAGTCCCTGGGGTTCCAGAGGATCACGTGGCGGCCTTTCTTGCCCTTGACCGGTGCGAGATTGGCGTAGATGCGGCGCGGGCCGATCTGCGGATCTGCGAGGGTCAGGGAGACGTATTCGCGTCCCGAGGATTTTGCCTTGCGCATCCAGCCGCCGCCGATTTCTGTCGAGGTCTCACCGGCGAAGATGCGGTAGTCCGGCTGGGCCTCTTCGGCTTTCTCCGCGTTCTTTTCGATGCGGATGGCTGCCGATAGGTTCATCATTGCGAGAGCGCCTTCGAAGCCGGTTTTGGTTTCGCTGACATATCCGAGTGCGTTTGCCATGGGGGTCTCCTTTTCGTTTCCGTGGCTGTCTTCGAGGGACACCATGTCCCCGTCGACGCCGGACCGTATGGGCGGCGCGGAGCGGGCCTGAACCGGCACGGGCGCAGCAGAGCGGAGCACCGGTCAGGAACACGAATTTGTCTCGCGAGGAGCCGCAGAGCGGCGGGGAAATTCGTGGGACTATCCGGTTTCAGGGCCGTTTCGCGTCGTCCAGGTCACACGGCAATAGACGGGGACATTGTGTCTTTCGGGGCGAGCGGAAGTGCGGAACAGGCCGCTTTGGCAGTCGCACCCGGAGGCCACAGGAACCCCACAGACGGGCAATTTTTCCAAAGGCGCAGCTGCCATGATCTGCACCGTGCGCGTACGCAGTCATCCGGTAGAAGCAGGCGGAAAAGCCGCCCGGCATACTGCCGGACGGCTTCCGCTTCCACGGACAAGGAGGCTGCAATCTGTCAGGCGGCGTCCGGCTCCGCGACAGGTGAGTTACTGGGAGAATCTTCGGTCTCGTCTGACGTAAACAGGCTGGCGATCCGTGCCCATGCATCTGCTGGCGGCGACCCTGCACGCTCAACAAGGCGCGTCGGCGGTACCTGCATCCATCCCGGACGCCAATCCGGATTGGCCTCGCACCCTTCGCCTGCGATCCGGTTCCAGATCAGGTCCTTTTGCGCCTTACCCGTGTCCGTGAGCGCTGCTTTCGCCGTCGCTGGAGATGCGATGTCTGCCACCATGGCATTGATGGCCCGCTTGTCGCGGACGAGATCAAGGAAGACGGGTTCGGGTTTCCAGTAAGCGGCCATGTCGGTTTCTGTGGCGACAGCGACGGCTTCCACAATCGGGCCGCTCGCTTCGAGCGTATCCGCCATCACAAAGGTGAGTATGGTCAGGGTTTCGGCATCGTCCATTCCGAGCAGGGCCGCAAAGACTTCGCTGAGGTGATAGGCGTCCCCGTTCGCGCGCAGGGATGCCAGCCCGTAGGCCTCAAACAGGCTGCGGACATGGTCCCCGGCTGTGTTCATTTCTGCGGCGGCACGAGATGCATCCACGCTGTCCTGAATGTCTTCCTTTCGGGCAAGGCATTCATGCCGTCTGACAGCCCACAGGGCCGAGCCGACAATGGCATGCGCCACCATCAGCCGGAGGGCGATTCCAGGGTGTCCCAGCAAGGTCGCACGCGCTGCGCCATGGCGGTGCAGACCGATATATTGCGCGAGCGGTCCGGACATTTCAGGCTTGGTGTCTGCTGCCTCCGCATCACCGCCCGGCCCTGTGCGCTTCTCCTGTTTGCGGGCCTCGGCCTGCGTGATGTAGCCCTCATGGAAGGTCACAGTGCCATCATGGCGGACTTCGACAATCACGCTGCCGCCCTTGGTGCGGGGGCGTTTCACATGCTCCCAGCTGGCAAAATACTTGCCGCGTTCGAGCACCTCTACATTGTGCCACCCGGCTTCAATGCAGGTCTCGACCTTGGCCGCAAGCGCTGCCGATTGGGCCTTCCAGAACGCGTCCGCATCTGCGAACACGCCCGTTTCTCCGAAGAGGTCAGCCGTCACTTCGCCCTCATAGGTCGCCAGATCAAACAGCGCCTTATCGGTCGTGATCGTGGTCCCGCCCGTGATCCAAGCCTTGCAGGCGCGGCCCATGGGCGCGCGTTCTGTTTCACTCCTGAACAGGGCGAGCCACTCGGCCTGCTGGACCTTTGTGGCAAGTGTGAGCGCCCGGATCGTGTCGGGATCAATCTCCTCCTTCGCGTAGAGTGCACGGATCGGTCCGGAGAGATTGGCAAGCGCGAGGATGCGCCGGACTTTCAATTCCGTGACCCCAAAGTGTCCGGCAATCTCATCCACCGTCCGGCCTGCATGTGCCAGCTTCCCGAACGCGTTGTACTGCTCCATTTCCGTGGCAGGCAGGCGGGCGACATTCTCGATCAGGGATGCTTCGACGGCGGCTGCGTCGTCGTCTGCTTCCATGATCGCGCAGGGCACCCCGATTGATTTTCCGGTCTCGGCGGCAATGACCTGCAAGGCATGGAACCGCCGCCGTCCGGCGACGACGCCATAGCCGTCTCCTTCGGGACGAACGAGAAGCGTCTGGCGGATTCCTTTCTCCCTGATGGATGGCAGGATATCGGAAACATCCGGAGCTTTTCGCCCACGCCTCATATTGAGCTTGCTGATGTGCAATTGCTCGATGGGGATCGTTTTCAGTACGGACTGTGCCATGGGATATTCCTCCTGTTCTGGCGGGTAAAGCGAAAGGCCAAGCGCCCAAGCCGGGCCTTTCCAGATGATCGGGGTGAAGGGGAAGCCTTCTGCGTCGCGCGAAGCGCGCCTGTCCGTCTCTCCCCAGTCATAGTCATGCAGGGCAATCAGGGGCGCGCGGCCATCGACCCAGATTTCAACGACGCGGGACTCTTCGACGACGAGGGTCAGGCGCGGACGTGGTCCCAGAATATGTTCCAGCGCGCTCATGCCTGCGCCTCGCTTGCGGGCGCGGAGGCTATCAGACGCGCGATGGCGGTACGCCCTGCCACCACGGCTTCGGGAAGCAACTCGTCCGCGACCTCACTCAGACAGGCATTGTCCGACCCCGGATAGTTCGCCTCCACGCCCCAGAGACTGGCGGCATGAGAGTCCAGTTCCACGCCTTCGCATTCAATGGCGAGCACGATCCCGCAATAGAACCACTCATCCTTGCGCCATGCCTCCATGACGGCTTCGGCCTCGGCCTGTGCCTTGGTAAACCGCGCGCGGAAATGGTTGCCAGGTCCGATAAACCCCGGATCATTGATATAGAGCGACGGCCAGAATCCGTCCTGGCGTTCATCCGGTGCATCGAGACAATCATCACAGACAATCCGCGCAGTGACGCGGAACCCGTTGACATCGCAAGCGATGCTGTCGCCCTCGCACACATAGCGGTCAAATCTCTCCCGGAACCCCATGACTAGCGACTCCAGAAAATGTGGACTTCGTCAAAGCCCGTCTGGAACACCATGATCTCGCCATTCATCGCCATGTCGCGGGCAAGCGCCGTCCAGTCGATATAATAGTCGAGCGAGGCCGGAATCTCCGTCCCGCCGTCGCGCGTCACTTCTTCGGCAAAGTCTGCGGCGCTGCGGTATTCGCCCGCATACTCCTCGAACGCCGCGCGCGCCTGTTCGAGATCGTCGCCAAATTCGCGGTGGAGTTTCGCGCCAAGCGCGCCATGTTCGGTGATAAATTCAGCAAGCGCGCAGACCGTCTCGAAGCTCGCATATTCCGACAGGCGCGCGCCTTCGAACCCTTCATAATCATGGATCGTCCATTCCTCGGCATCCGGCTCCGGCGACGCCGCCAGCATGGCGCGGACGTGTTCCATGATCTCGTCCGGCTCGGTGGCATTGATCCAAGCCCCATGCAGCCGTCCGTTATTATAGGCGGCAAGGCAGGCGACATAGACGCGGGGTCTGTCCCGCAAATCCCGTCCGGTCGCTGTTCCAAGGGGAGCGGGAGTCTCGTGTGAAGGGGTCATGTCAGCCTCGCAAAATTGAACCTCGCCCGCGTACCTTTCCCGGCAGGCGGGAGGGGGCGGACGAGAGGTGCGGGCGCCCGGGCGTATGAGGGCCGGGGGCAAGGCGGAAAGGTAGGAGATTGCGATGGTACCAGACGGCACCAGGTCACCGGCGCCTTGCGCGCGGGCCGCGCCCGGGCAGACGCGCCGTCCGCCCCCTCGCGGCTGCTGGGAAAGCTTGCTCAAGCCTGCAAGTGCCAAACAGGCAGGCTGGTGCCGTGAACACGAATCCCTCCAGATATCGTGCCTATGGCCTTGCATATACGAGAGTTCCGGGAAGCTGACCGCGCGGCGCTGATTGCGCTCTGGGAGACGTGCGCGCTGACCCGGCCGTGGAACGACCCGAATGCCGATCTGGACCGGGCAGTCACATCACGCGATGCGACAATCCTCGTCGGCACGGTGGATGACGTGGTCGTCGCCAGCATCATAGTTGGCCATGACGGCCATCGCGGTTGGCTCTACTATCTGGCGGTCACCCCGGACCGTCAGAGCCGCGGCCATGGACGCGAAATGATGGTCGAGGCCGAGCTTTGGCTCACGGTCCGCGGCGCGCCCAAGGTCCAGCTCATGGTGCGCGGTGAGAACCAGAATGCGACCGCCTTCTATGGCGCCCTGGGATACGAACGCCAAGACGTCACCGTGCTCGGCAAATGGCTCACGCCATCGCCTGAGGCCGACTGAGGGTTCGAGAGACCACGCGTCCATGACCCCTCTGGCCGCAAGGCCAGTGGGAAGCATGCAACGCGGCCCCCAGCCGGCGAGCCCCCGCAGCGCGTGACCTCCCGGACGGGAGGACGCGTGACCGGAGACGAGCCGGGCCCGGTCGAATGCCTTTCCGGATTTTGTGGGCTCCAGCCGCCCGGACAGCCCCGCGTCAGCGGGCGGGGGGAGGGCGATGCTTACAGGTGCATTGAGAAGCTCACAACACACTATGAAGTCGTAAGCCGCTCATCGATATCGGGCGTTTGACTGGATGACTTCGTACACGCTCTTCGATGTATCAGGGTCAGCTCAGAGGTTCTCTTCCAGGAGGGAACAATACCCGCCATCCCGTAGCCGCTGCCCCTTGGCCAGAAGGCGGGCCATTTCGGACTTCATGGCAGAGGACGGTCCAGCCCATTCTTCCGAGACGCGCTTTTCACCATAGAAGATCATCGCTGTTTCCCGATAGCTGAGGCCTGCCTCCTGCGCATCCAGCGCGACAAGCGCGTTACGATATCCGAGTCCTTTGCGTGACCAGACCGGGGGTGATGTATCGTCGTCGCCGTAGACCTTCTGGGCACGGTTCAGCGTATTCACGTGATCCTGCAGAGTACTGAAACCCGAGATCGAGAATTCCATTTTCACAGGCTCCAGGGACAAGAGAGATTTGCCACTGCACCTGACCTGGATCGAGCATTTCTTGCCTTTGACAAGGATATGCTCGTGCTCGAAGGCGTCCACGAGATGGATGATCTTGCAGAGGCGCGTACTCTTTTCGAAGATTTCGTCGATCTCGCCTGGTTCGCGTTCACGCACGTGAACAGCGACCTTGCGGGGATAGGTCTTGTCGGACCAGAAGACATGCGTGGTCAGCGCCGATTGGTCCGGGTTCGGAAAGAAGAGGAGGCCCCAGTTCTCGGCTTGGTGGTCCTGTTCGCGAATCCGGAGAAGCTGGATGTCACAACACGCCGATCTTGTTTCGAGTATAGGTTGCGCAGAATAGGCGGCGGCTCTCAGCGAAGAGTTACGCCGGGCGAACTCCCAGGCCCAGTTCCCGCGTGAGAGATTGGCGGTGTAATCATACCTAACAAGCGTATCGTTCAGGTCTTCTATCGTGTGAACAAGCATGGATCAGCCTCCCGCGTCAGGGGAATGCAGGTCATGTGCCAATTTCAATCTATCATGGAAATTTAAGGTTGCTCGCTTAGGTGTTTCGTCCCAGGGAGTGATGGAATCGCATTAGGTGGTGATCCATCATGGAGGGATGCCCAATGGGACAGGTTCTACACAGCTGCGCCACGACCACGCACGCCGTCCGAGCGGCAATACAGCGATCGCAGGCTTCGATCGCGGAGCTCGCGCAGCAGTACGGGGTAAACCAGAAGACGGTGCGCAAGTGGCGAACGCGGGCGAGTGTGGAGGACGCACCTATGGGCCCAAAGTCCGTGCACTCGACCAGCTTGTCGCCGGAGGAGGAAGCGGCCTGCGTGGCTTTCCGCAAGCACACTCTCCTGGCGCTCGATGACTGCCTCTATGCCCTGCAGGCCTCGATCCCGCATCTGATCCGCTCCAGTCTGCACCGGCTGTTCCAGCGCCACGGCATCTCCCGCCTGCCGGACACCGAAGGCGGCAAACCGAAGAAGAAATTCAAGGTCTATCCTATCGGCTATGTCCATATCGACATCGCAGAGGTCCGTACTGAGGAGGGCAAGCTCTACATGTTCGTCGCCATCGACCGGACCTCAAAGGTGGCCTTCGTCCAGCTGCATGAGCGCGCCAACACAAAGGCGGCCGCCACCTTTCTCAACGATCTTGTCGAAGCGATGCCCTATGCGATCCACACTGTGCTCACCGACAATGGCATCCAGTTCGTCGACCTGCCGAGGAACCGGGACAAGCCGACCGCCCGCTGGCGGGGCCATCCCTTCGATCGCGCCTGTGCCGTCCACGGCATCGAGCATCGCCTGACGAAGCCGAACCATCCCTGGACCAATGGTCAGGTCGAACGCATGAACCGCACCCTGAAAGAGGCCACCGTCCGGCGTTATCATTATGAAAGCCACGACAGGCTGAAAGCCCATCTCGCCGCCTTCGTGGACGCCTACAACTTCGCCAAGCGCTTGAAGACCCTTAAAGGGCTCACCCCGTTCGAGTTTGTCACCAAGCGCTGGACAGACCAACCCAGCTGCTTCAAGCTGAATCCAACCCAGCACTTCCCGGGACTGAACACCTAGGCCAAAAGGCCGTGAAAATGTGCGCTCACTTAACTAAAAGCACTGTACAAACATAAGCTGATTGAGCAGTGTTCTGACTGCGTCGTTCGTCCAGACAGATTGAAGCCCGCAGCCACCATTACAACATGCTGCATTGAGAGATTGATATCAGATATATGATTGTAGTCTCGCATCGTGATCGCGATGCGAGACTACGGTTTATAAGAATTGGCCTCTCACGTCGCAAGTTATTGGGTGGATTGTTGTTCTTTCAATATGTCCAAGGCTACGTCGACGATCATATCTTCCTGACCACCAACCATACGCCTACGTCCTAGTTCAACCAGGATTTCACGTGTATCGATCCCATAATCTTGCGCTGCCTTCTCTGAATGCCTGAGGAAGGACGAGTAGACCCCGGCATAGCCTAGCGAGAGCGTTTCGCGATCAACGCGGACGGGGCGGTCCTGGAGTGGGCGAACAAGTTCCTCGGCGGCATCCATGAGCGCGAAAAGATCGCATCCATGCTTCCATCCCTTTCGCTCGGCGGCAGCGATAAACACTTCAAGCGGTGCGTTTCCGGCCCCGGCACCCATGCCGGCCAGCGAAGCATCCACGCGTCTTGCGCCATGTTGAACGCCGACAATGGAATTGGCGACGCCCAAGGACAGATTGTGGTGGGCGTGGATACCCCGTTCAGTTTCCGGCTTCAGGACTTTGTCATAGGCTTGAAGCCGGGCGATGTATCCATCCATGTCGAGCGCGCCGCCACTGTCGGTGACATAGATACATTCGGCACCATAGCTTTCCATCATGGCGGCTTGTTCAGCCAATTTCTCAGGTTCGACCATGTGGGACATCATAAGAAAGCCAACCGTGTCCATACCCAGATCTCTGGCAACACCGATATGCTGTTTCGATACGTCGGCTTCCGTGCAGTGTGTGGCGATCCTGACAGACCGGACGCCAAGCTTATAGGCATGCTTCAGCTCCTCAATCGTTCCGATCCCCGGAAGGAGGAGCGTGGTCAGTTTCGCCGTTTTCACTGAATCCGCGACGGCTTCAATCCACTCCCAGTCTGTGTGGGCACCAAAACCATAATTGAAGCTTGAGCCATTCAGGCCGTCTCCATGTGCAATCTCGATTGCGTCGACCCCGGCTTGGTCAAGGGCGGCGGCAATCTTGCTGACGTGCTCGATACCGTATTGGTGTCGGATCGCATGCATCCCGTCGCGCAGAGTGACGTCCTGAATGTAAAGATTGTCGGATTTGGGATCGAACGCCATCAGGCAGTCTCCTTGGCTAGCCGCCGCGCGGCGATCTTCTCAGCGGTCGCAATGCCAGCTGAAGTCATGATGTCGAGATTTCCCGCGTATGCAGGCAAGTAGTGGGCAGCACCCTCGACTTCCAGGAAGACGCTGGTCTTGATGCCTTCGAACGTGCCCAGGCCCGGAATCTTGACCGGGTTGTTCGAGCCGAACCGTTCGAACTGAACCTTTTGCTTCATCCGATAGCCGGGCACATAGGCGTTGACCTTTGCAACCATTGCTTCAATTGAGGCCTCAATTGCAGGCTCATCCGCGCCACTAGAGAGGGTGAATACCGTATCGCGCATAATCATCGGAGGCTCTGCCGGGTTCAGGACGATTATGGCTTTGCCTTTCCGGGCTCCTCCAACCTCTTCTATACCCTTTGAGGTTGTCTCGGTGAATTCATCAATGTTGGCCCGCGTTCCCGGCCCGGCTGACTTGGAGGCGATGGAAGCGACGATCTCCGCATAGTGGACTGTCGCGACGGATGCTACCGCTGCCACGATTGGGATCGTCGCCTGCCCGCCGCAAGTGACCATGTTGACATTTGACGCATCCAGATGCGCGTCACCATTGACGACGGGTATGACATACGGCCCGATCGCCGCAGGCGTGAGGTCGATCATCACCTTGCCAGCGGATGTGACGACTTCATTGTGCCGCTTGTGTGCGCCAGCAGATGTCGCATCAAAGACAATTCCGATTTCGGGCCACACGTCGAGCTTAACGAGACCGTCAATTCCTTCATGCGTGGTCGCGATACCCATGCGCTTCGCCCGGGCAAGGCCGTCCGAGTCGGGATCGATCCCGACCATTGCGCCCATTTCGAGACCCTTCGACTTGCGCATGACCTTGATCATGAGGTCAGTTCCGATATTTCCGGATCCGATGATCGCAACCTTGGTCTTCTTGAGAGTTGTCATTTCCTATGTCTCCTATTTCGCCGCAATTGCGAGGCGAACCGACCCAATACCTTCGATATCCGCTTCAAACAGATCACCAGGCCCCATTGAGGCCATCGGGCCAAGAGCACCTGTCAGAACGACGTCGCCGGCCTTGAGGGGGGCTCCGAGCTCTGCGCATTTTCGTGCGAGCCAGAGGGCGGCGTTTAGCGGGTTTCCAAGGCACGCGATGCCGGCGCCATATGAAACCGGGCGTCCATTGCATTTCATCACCATGCCGGCATTGACGAGATCAAGCCCATGCAGTGCACGAACAGGCCCGCCCAGGACATATAGGCCGGATGAGGCGTTATCCGCGATCGTATCCGAAATGCGGATATCCCAGTCCTTGATACGACTGCCCACAATTTCGATGGCAGGCACGACGTGGTCTATGGCTCGGATAAGTTCGCTTGGTGTTGTATCCTGCGCGTTGATGTCCCTGCCGAGTATAACGGCTATTTCAGCCTCGGCCTTGGGTTGTTGAGTTGCTGACAACGGAATTTCATCACCGTCGCAATATTCCATATCCGCGTAGAGGACGCCAAAATCGGGCTGGTCTACGCCAAGTTGATTTTGGACTGCCGCTGACGTCAGGCCAATTTTCCGGCCAACAATTCGTCGTCCCGCGGACACCCACCGGGCTGTGTTGATCGCCTGGACCTCGTATCCGGCTTGCGGATCAAGACCAATGAGATCACGCACTGGCGCGCAGTAGGTTTGTCCCGCGTGTGCGTCGAACAGTGCATCTGCAGCCTTCTGAATTTCATCTCTGGAGATCATGGTCTGGTTCGCGTCCGTAAGTGACTTGGAATGCAGATCGCAAACTACGCGATGTACTTGACACTGCAATCCGAGGCAGGCCAGCTACTATCACAATGTGATAAATGGAGATCCGTGTGACACGATCCATGTCTTCCTTCGACAAGGCGATGGCCTTGTTCGGAGCGCTTGTTGAGCAAGACGGTGTATTCGAATCAGACGCAATGAGTGTCCAGCTCGGAGTGCCGGAATCGACTCTGTACAGGCATCTGAATGCCCTCCATTCGGCCGGGCTCATCTGCCGATCCAAACGTGGACGATATTTGCCAAACCCTGTTTTTTTGAAGAAGCTGGAGGGGTTCACACCACATGCTGTGCTGTCGGAAATAGTACGACCCATTTTGGAACAACTAAGTGTCGCGTTGGAAACCACGACCCACTTTGGCATTCTGGAGAACGACATGGTTACCTACCTCGCGAAGGCGGTATTTGAAGGAGAGGAGGTGTTCACGCGCGAGAAAGGGCAGCTGGAGGCGTACTGTTCTGCTATCGGCAAGGTGTTGCTCTCGCACATGACGGTCGACGAGCGACAGGCGTATATAACCAGCGGGCCCTTTCCAAAGCTCACGGATAAAACGATCACGGACCCAGCCGAAATCGAACGAGAACTACATCGCACGCGCATTAGGGGATTCGGCGTTGACGATGGCGAGGTTCATAACGCACTTTATTGCATCGCTGTGCCAGTCTTCACTTCGCGGGGAATGGTCGTGGGCGCAATTTCTAGTTCATCTAGCCAGAGGTGGGCGAGTCCTAAAGAACAGCGTGATCGCCTGATTCAGCTCAACGGGGTAGCTCAGTCAATCTCTTCCACTTTAGGGGCCGGCGCCTGATCATGTGGAGATGAGAGGTCAAAAAAATGGGAGCCGCTTAGGCTCCCAGAGTTTGGCGGAGACCTAGCTCCGCCGGAGGAAACAGACTGGTTGTCGTATCTCTTGAGCGTTCCCTGACCTTGAATGGCAGTGAAGTTCAACCTGACACGACACATTTGGGTTGAGCCGCTATCCGGTTGCGCGTCAACCTGGCCGGATACGAATGGGTGGCATCGCTCCCACATTGTGAAACTTTATGAAATCTACGCGCTCGGGTGAACAGGATTGGAATTCTGTAGGCCTACCCATGATATTTGTGCGTCGAGAATATTCTCGAAAGCTGCCATGCGCGAATAATCGGAGATGTGGGAACATGGACTGCGTTCGGAGTGTTCCCGAACAACCGAGAGTAATATGTTAGTGCACGGAATAATGTTCCGGAGTCGGGAAGTGGTTTGTCGACATCCGGGGCGTAGGGAACTGTCCAATCCGGGAGTCAGATGCACTAAGTTGCGCTGGCGTCTGTTCCGTATGGCGAAATTAACAGCAGCTTCGATAGCACAGTTGCCTTTGGCCACATGCAGATTTCGATCCTTGCTACGGAATTTGAGCTCGCGCTGTTCGTAAATAAATATTGACACAATCAAAAAAATCATTTTTTCTCAAAAAAAGAACAAAATCTTGCGCCTCAAGCAAGGTTGTTAGGGAGGTACGTAAATATGCCAAAACTAAGCGGCAGTTCCGTTTTGATTACGGGCGGAGCCACGGGAATTGGTCGGGCGGTGGTCCATCATTTTGTCGAGGAAGGTGCCAGACTGTGTGTTCTGTGCGTCAATGACGAACAGGCGAGTTCGTTGCGGGGTGAGTTCGGGGCTGAGGTTGAAACAGTAATTGGGGATGTGCGCAGTCTGGCAGACAATCAGCGCGCTGCGGCCCTTGCCGTGGAGAGATTCGGTGGACTGAACACCTTTATCGGCAATGCAGGGATATGGGATTTTATTACGCCTCTGGAAGCGCAGGATGAAGAAAAGCTCGAAAGAGTCTGCGATGATATTTTTGGTGTGAATGTAAAGGGGTACGCGCTCGGAGCGTACGCGTGTCTTCCTGCGCTTCGCCAGTCTAAAGGGTCCATAATTTTCACGGCCTCTAGCTCAAGCTTTTTTACGGGCGGAGGTGGTCCGCTATATGTGGCATCGAAACACGCTGTGATTGGACTCATCAAGCAGCTTGCGAAGGAAGTCGCGCCAGACGTTAGGGTTAATGGCGTAGCTCCAGGAGGTACGATTACCAATCTTTCCGGGTCGCCCTCATCCGAGCACGCAAAGTCCCAGATGGCTGAGATTCCAGAGATCGACAAACTTATCGAGGGCATGACACCGCTCGGATTTGCCGCAAAGCCTGAAGACCATGTAGCGCTATATGCGTTGCTTGCCTGTCCGGTGTCGGCTCGATACGTCACAGGCACAACCATCTTGTCCGATGGCGGTATTGGCGTGGGCTGACCCAGCCTGAACGCGTTCACCAACTAAGTTGAAATTGTGCCAGCAGTGCTGGCGGTCTTTTGGATCAAATCTATGAACCTGCCGGTCTTCAAATTCGCTCATGCTACCGTTGCTGCTGGGGTACTTTACTTCTCCCAACCTGGGGCGCTGGCTGAGCAGGCCGTTTTACCGGCCCCCGACATAAGCCCTCGGTCAAATATAGAGCTACCAACTGACGGACGTGTACGGTTTGTTCCTGATAATTTATTTGCCGTCGATTTTGTCTCTGATTCTGTGGGTTGGGCGGGTGGATACTACGGGACGCTACTGAAGACCGAGGATGGAGGAGGGCACTGGAAGCGCGAGCCCTTACCGTTTACGGACTTAATTAGGCGGATCGACTTTGTGGACGAGTCCGTCGGCATTGCTGTCACGAGTAGAGGAAAGATCCTGAGGTCTGAAGACGGGGGCGCACATTGGGAAGTTGTGCATATTGAGTCGGGCATTAACTTGCGAGATGTCTACTGTCTCGACGCCCAGACAGCTTGGGTCGTCGGACATGAGGCTACAGTGCTTCACACGTCCGATGGCGGTAAAACGTGGCAAACTCAGGCGTTATCCGGATATCAGGGACGTGATCTACCGAGATTGAATGGCATTACACGTCTCGAGGACGGGCGGTTGGTTTTGGTTGGGGAGTTCGGCCTGATAGCGTCGTCAATCGATGATGGATTGAGCTGGGAGGTGCTGGACGCGCCCGATGCCTCGGTCACATTCACAGCGGTAGATGCATGGCGTTCGGAGGCGCTAATATCTGGGCTTGGCGGCAAGCTTACAATGGTTCGATTTGGTTCGGACAGTGACGTTGAAGAGGGCTCGGGACGCTTAATGGACCGTGTCCCGACGATCACAGCTTTGTCCTCGGGGACAGATGCGCATTTGTTCGATCTAACATTAGACCAAGATGGTGACGGAGTGATCGTAGGCCAGGGCGGTGTGGTCCGTGTAAAAGCTGGATTGCCTGTATCGGATTTGTTGCCCTTGGAGAGTAAGCCAGGATTCCTTTGGTACGGAGGAGTCTCTAAAACATCAGAACACGGAGGGTATGTTGTCGTTGGGGCGAACGGTGCCGTACTAAAAACCGAATTCGATGTCTCAGATCCGGAGCCGTTAGTGCGGTGGTAACAGGAGTAGTTCGCTTGTTGCAAATTCAATCAAAGGCTCAAATTCAGTGGTAAGTTATATTTCGAATTTCGTCATAAGATTTCCCAGAATCATTCTGGCAATCGCTTTTCTGGTCACATCGGGGGCGGCTTATTTCGGCGTGACAGGTGTCTCGTTGAAGGTCGTTATCGAAGATATGCTGCCTGCAAACCATTCGAATGTCGAACTCTATAAGGAGTTCCGGAGTCAGTTTGGTGGAGTCAATAATGTCCTTGTCGAAGTCGAAAATAAAGCAGGCGACATCTACAATTCGGACTTTCTTGAAACGTATCGGGAAGTATCAGACGAGTTCTATTTTCACGATAACAATATCCGCCCTCTGTTTGAGGCGGCCAATCTCCGGAAGACGAGATCGGTGGCCGGCGGGGAGGGGCAAATTCTGGTCAGTCCTCTTATGTGGCCGGAAGTGCCCCGCTCTGAGTCTGATATGGAGCATTTCAAACAAATCGTCAGGGGGCAGTTTCTCGGCTCATTGGTCTCACTGGATGAGCATTCAATGCTTATTTCTGCCGAGCTTTCAGAGGAGGTGGATTCTCGGGAGTTTGTCGCCTTTATTGACAATCTAAAATCAGAATTCTCGACGAAAGATGTAAAAATATCAGTCGTTGGCAGGCCCGTACTTCTGGGCACGGTTAAGAAATATCTGCCTCATATGCTGTTGGTTTTTGCGGCCTCTGTGCTGGCTATCGCTGCCGTCCTATTTTTCTATTTCAGGTCCTGGGTGGGCGTTGCTGTTCCAATGCTCGTGGCCTTCGCCGTCACGATTTGGGGCTTTGGCGTCATTGGCTTGGTCGGTTACAATCTTGATCCCCTGTTGCTCTTGCTCCCATTCTTCGTCTTCGCCACTGTTTTATCCCATTCAGTTCAATTCGTTTCGCGCGTTTTCGATGAAATCGAAAATAGTGCCACCATGCGTGACGCAGTAAAAGAAGGCCTTGAGCGCCTTCTGTTCCCGAGCACTGCGGCTGTGATTACCGATGCAGCTGGATTTACGGTTCTGGCTCTGGTGACTATCCCAAGCATACAGTCGCTTGCCTTCATTTGCACGTTTTGGCTTCTAACGCTGACCCCGGGAATTATTGTTGCTGCGGCGTTCATGGCGGTCCTTCGGAAGCCGACAAAATTCCGCACCACCTTACCCGGTCAAGCCGTATTGGCCAAAATTTTTGGGCTGAAAGCGTCCAGATATGTATTCCTCCCGGCTTTTGTCGCTGCGTTGATTGCGGGCATTTTCATTTCGCAGGGGCTAAAAATAGGTGACGCAGAAGGGAGCCCGATCCTGTGGAAAGATTCCCAATACAACAAAGATGTCAAAAAAATCAACTCGAGCTTTGACCGTGTCGGTACGGATGTAATGCAGGCCTATTTCTCCGGTGATGGAGAGATAATGCTAGATCCGCGTGTGTATCATCAGATCGAAGCATTTGATCGCTATATTTACGAACGAGTTCTTCCCGCAACTCGCGCACAAAGCCTTGTTCCAATTGTAAAAAATATCAACATGGTTTTGTGGGAAGGGGACCCTTCATACCAAACAATTCCTGATACAGAAGAAGAAATAGGGTTTAACATTTACATGTTCCGGTCTGGCGGTGAGCCAGGAGACTTTGCCGCCTATACGAACCCGGAATGGAGCATCGGTAAGCTCTCAATTTATACGGGGGAGCATAGTGCTGACACCGTGAATGCGTTGATGGCGGCGGGCCATGAATTTCTAAACACCTATCAGTTTTCAGATGGGGAGCCGCGTGTGAGGTTCGCCGGCGGACAGATCGGTATAATTAAGGCGAGTAACGACGAGATCGAGCACAAAGAAAATGTACTCCTTATTGCCATTATCATCGTTATCGCAGTTAACCTGCTCTGGCTATATCGATCACCCGCAGTCGCAGTCGTGATCATACTTGTACTGACGACATCTCACTTTATCACCATGAGTGTCATGACGCTTATGGACGTGGGGATGAACTTGAATACGCTGCCGCTTGCTGCGTTGGGTTTGGGCCGTGGTGTTGATTACAGCATCTACATGGCAGACCGGATACGCGACGAAATGAGGCACGGCCATGAATTCGCGAAGGCGGCGGGCCGGGCGTTCAACACGTCTGGTATTGCCGTGATAGTTACGGCACTGACGATGATACTGCCGCTATTGCCGTGGTACTTCCTGTCTCCGATCAGGTTCCAAGCCGAGATGGGCGTTCTGTTGGCGATCATCTTGATGTTCAACATGGTGGGGGCGCTCACTGTTGTGCCTGCAGCAATCGGCTTGCTGAAGCCACGGGGATTTCCGTTTAGCACACAGAAGAAAATAGTCAGGGCGATGGTTGGTTAGATTGAGGGCGATAGAGCCTGGCTGCGCATCGGGAAAAATAGAAAGTGAGGGAGAGAAAGATGAATACCAAGAATAAAAAAACTAAAACTAAGTCGCAAAAGCTATGCCTGCTCGGGGCTACAGCATTTTCCACAGTCCTTATGATGCCGCTGGCAGCGAATGCCGAGTCATTGGCTGAAGCGCTGAACCTGCCCGACAATGTCTGGGTGGGCGGACGTCTGACGCAAGGGACGGGCGTCTATTTTGACCGGTATGGTGGTGGAACTGGAGTGGGGCCTTCCCAGTTTGTAGCGCAGCTTCAGGCTGAGTGGACTCCCAATAGCAACGTGACGGTCGTTTCCGATTTTTGGCTGCGCGGCGATTGGTACTATGATCTTGATGATGGAGATTCAACCGGGCCTGGCACGCAAGACTTTACTAAAGGCCCTCCGTTTCTAGATCGCTTTGATTTTTTACTCTCGCAGGATGGGGCGCTCACGCTTCCTGAACCGTTTGGTAATAGCGGTGAAGAAAATCGCATACTCGATGATTTCGAGCAGGATGTGATTAGAGAGCTGTCGATAGCGTTTGCTGATTCAGAGGGACGCGCGTCTCTAAAAGTCGGAAAGTTTCAGCGAGGGTGGGGGCAAGCAGATGGTCTGCGCCTTCTTGATATTCTGAACCCACAGGATCTCCGCCAAAGGAGTATATTTACAGACACCGAGGATTTGCGGATACCTCAGTGGAGTGCTGCCCTATCTTTGGATATTGACCAGCTTGGCCTGGCTGCTCCTTTTGAGGGGTTAGGACTGAAGGATCCATCACTGGAAGTGATCTATACTCCGGTGGTGCGCCATTCCGAATTCATCGTGAATAATCCCACGCCGAATTCCAGCACGTCCGGAGGGCCCTTCGGACTGCCCTTTCCGAGATTGGTGGAAGGGCAGTCCGGTTTTGGAATGCCTTTGTTGGGAGCAAAGCTGTCGGACAAGGAAACAGATGACTGGGAAGATTCCGAGGTCGGCATGCGGCTAAAATTCGATGTCCTTGGCGGGCAGGGGACAGTTAATGGTTTTTACGGTTTTCAGGATCTGCCGATAGGCGTCAACACCGGTGCAACAGTTCATATTGGCACATTTATCGGAGATCCAAATGCAGCGGGCGTTGTCAATGTGCCCATTGATCTCCCAACCACCATAGGTGCGATGAATGCGCCGGGTCAGTACGTTGATTTCATCCAGTCTCTAGCAGCTGGGACTGCGGCGCCAGGGGACTTTCCTTTAATTCCGTTCGGCTGCCTTGATATTCTGGATCCGGCGGCGGGAGGGGTGCCGTGTTCTATTACTGCAGATTTTGACCTCGATTACACACTCCGGCAAAAGACCGTCGGTTTTTCATTCACACGCGATATGACGGAGTTCCGATTCGGTCGAAAGGATGTCTCTCCGGTACTGCGTTTGGAGGCGGCATACGAGTTTGACAAACCCTTCAACAAGGGGGTGATTCAGAACCCCTTTGTGCCCGGGCGTGTGACCGTCGGAACACCAGCTCTCATTACTACCCGTGACGACACAATCGCGAGACGAGATCAGCTGTCTGTCTTGGTCGGATTTGATTATAATTTCTGGGTGCCGGGGTGGGAATCCCAGCGCAGTTCGATTTTTATGACAACTCAGTTTTTCGAGATCCATACCGAAGATGCTGATGGGCTCCTGTTTCAGGCGCCTTACGCGCTCACAAATGTTGAGGAGAACCAGGAGTTCTTAACTCAGACGTACACGAAGGGGTTCTTTAACGACAAGGTGACTCTGGATGGCTTGGCGATCTGGGACATGGACAAAGGTGGCGTTGCAATAAGGCAGAGAATAGATTTCTCCGTAGGAGGAGGAAACTGGAAGCCCCGAATTGAAGTGGGCTACTTTAGCGGGAAGGATGAGCAGGGCCTTTTGGGGCTCTATAACAAATCAGACTACGTTGAGTTTTCTCTGACTTACCAATTCTAGAGAAACATAACGATAACGCAAAGATGTCTGGTTCTTGATGATGGAGAAGAAAATGAAACGGCTAAGCTTGAAAAGCTTTCTGATCGGAGCGACGGCGCTTATGGCAGTTGCGACTGCTGCAACGCCCGTAGCGAATGCACAAGAAGATTATATCGAGCGCTGGAAGGCGTTTGCCAAGGAGACGGGCTTGCCCGAACACAAAGCCTGGGCTGATATGCTCGACAATGATGAGACCCGAAAACTCGAGAAAGAGTGGAAGGATTTCAGAGGTTACACGGCCTCGAGCCTCATAGAGGACGCCGATATTCCGGGCGAGCTAAAACCAGGGTTAATCATCACGAAAGACAACCTGGCGTCAATGCCTTGGTTGTCAGACTATCTTCCAAAGTTCTGGATTGATCGGCTCAATAGTGAGTGGATGGGTGTCAAGGGTATCCGCATTGTTCCCACGAACCATTATTATATGCAGAAAGCTCTGCTAGATGCGACCAAGAAGCTGGGCAAAGATCCCTTCACGATTAATGAAAAGGGCGAGTTGGTAGACAGGGACGGAAAGAATGGCGTTCTCACAAAGAGCGGATTGCCTTTCCTGACACCAAAAAATGGTGATGAACTAAACTGGTTGTTCAATGCGCACGGCGTGGGAACAGAAGATCTCTGGTTCAACCCGGTACTGATGACCGGCTGTAGCTCCAGCAATAAGGTCGAACGCTCTTACACAGGCAATATGTGGTGGCGCAAGATGGCGGGTAGAGTTGGTAAAACTCCGCTCGGTAATGTTCCGGGATATGAAGGTGTCACCGAAGCGGGTTCTTTGCTACTAACTTCGCCTAGGGATGTGCGAGGATTAGCCGGTGTCCGACTTCGGTACGCGGATGCTGACAAAGATGACAACTTCAAGATTTTCATCCCTACGCTCCGTCGTACTCGCACTCTTACTGGTACCAATGGCCAAGATCCAATTGCTCCGTCGCTGGAGCTCACTTGGGATGAATGGCGTAGTCAGTGGACCAAAACTGATAAACGCAAATTCAAGTACACCATGGTTAAAGAGGGCTTCGTATTAGCCGCACCGGAGGTTGGTGCAGCATACGATCCTTATCGTCCGGATGAGGCGCATTGCGCTTTGACGGGAATTGTCGACATGGAGCTGAGGCCGGTATGGGTTTATGATATCGATGATCGCACCAACAGCTACCAGTACTCCAAAAAACGCATTTGGGTAGATAAGGAACTCTACTATACCCAGTGGGTGGAAATGTACGATCGTCGGGGTAACCTATGGCGGACTTGGGACGATTCACGCTGGTGGCAGCCCACAACGGGACTCGCAATGTGGCGTTCAGTGATCATTCCAAACGTGATTTCACAGCGTCACACAATTCTCAGTATAACGTCAGATTGGGACAAAGTTGATCAGATGGACAACTCATTGTTCGACGTCGATAAGTTGAGGGATAGACGCTAATCAGAATCGGGTTGGCATCGATTAGGTTGCCAACCCGAGACCTGTTGTCAGGCGCCATTTCATAAAAAAATTGGGGACAATCCCTTATAGGCTGCTGGACCGATTTTGGTTGAGCGGTGTTCATGACCACAAGGACGGTAAGATGGAATTCTACCGTATTGGAAGACATTTGTATGGGAAATTATAGAGCGACATACCAAAAATGGGAATCGGCGCCTGATGAATTTTGGGAAGAAGCCTCCCATGCTGTTGAATGGCACAGACCTTACGACGTACTTAGAGAATCGAAAGGTCATACGACCCGCTGGTTCGTGGGCGCCGAATGCAATATCTGCTGGAATGCATTGGACCGTCATGTGCGCGATGGCCGCGGAGATGACTTGGCGCTGATTTACGATAGCGCAATGACGGGAGCCGTACGGAAGTATACCTATTCTGAACTGCTCGATGAGGTTGGTGTACTTGCGGCCGTGCTGAAAGAGCGTGGGGTGAATGCTGGCGATCGGGTCTTGATTTACATGCCAATGGTTCCCGAGGCTGTGATTGCGATGCTTGCGACGGCGCGCATCGGAGCAGTCCATGTGGTCGTATTCGGGGGGTTCGCAGCTAGAGAGCTTGCCACTCGAATCGAGGACGCGACGCCAAGAATTGTGTTGTCAGCGTCCTGCGGGCTCGAGCCTGGTCGTATCGTTGAGTACAAGCCTCTCCTTGATGAGGCGATCAGGCTCAGCCCGCACAAACCTGAGTGTTCAATCATTTTCCAGCGTTCTAGCAGGACGTGCGAGCTTGAGCATGAGCGGGACTTCGACTGGGCCGCCCTGGTTGAAACCGCAAGAACGGCTGGCGAGAGAGCCGAATGTGTGAGCGTGGCGTCTACCGACCCGCTATACATTCTGCATACATCGGGGACGACTGGAAAGCCGAAGGGTATTGTCAGGGATCACGGGGGGTATGCGGTCGCTCTCAAATGGTCGATGGAATATGTATACAATGTCAAACCGGGAGAGGTGTTCTGGGCCGCATCGGATGTAGGATGGGTCGTCGGTCATTCGTATATTGTGTATGGTCCGCTTCTTAACGCCAGTACGACAATACTGTTTGAAGGAAAGCCGGTCGGAACACCAGACGCTGCAACCTTTTGGAGGGTGATTGAGCGGCACCGGGTTAATACGCTCTTCACGGCACCCACGGCGTTCAGGGCGATCAAGAAAGTCGACCCAGCAGGCTCATTACTTTCCGGTTACGATCATTCCAGTTTCAGACAGCTGTTTCTTGCGGGTGAACGAGCAGATCCTGACACGATCCAGTGGGCAGAGCGTCTCCTTGATGTACCAGTCGTAGATCACTGGTGGCAGACTGAAACAGGGTGGCCGATTGCAGCCAATCCGTTGGGAATAGAACAGCTGCCAACAGAATATGGTTCTAGTACAGTTCCTATGCCTGGATTTGATGTTCGCATTGTGGATGAGAGCGGCTCTGAAATGCCGCAAGGTGGGCACGGAGCTATTGTCATAAAGCTGCCGCTTCCACCGGGGTGTTTGCTGTCACTGTGGGAAGACGATGAGGCATTTCTAAAATCATACTTTGAGGAATACCCCGGATACTACAAGACTGGGGATGCCGGATACATAGACGATAAGGGCTACATCTTCGTCATGAGCCGCGTTGACGACATTATTAACGTTGCGGGTCATCGCCTGTCCACTGGTGCAATCGAGGAAGTGGTGGCGGCCCATCCAGATGTCGCGGAGTGCGCCGTTATTGGAGTTGCAGATTCTTTGAAGGGAGAATTACCAATTGGGCTCATCGTTTTGAACGATGGGGTCACGCGTGCAGAGGAAGAAATTACGAGAGAAATCGTAAACTTGGTGAGAACCGAAATTGGTCCGGTGACTGCCTTCAAGCGTGTCATCGTTGTCGATCAACTTCCAAAAACAAGGTCGGGAAAAATTCTACGGAGAACGATCAAGAGCATTGCGGAGTCGCAAGACTATGTCGTCCCCGCGACAATCGATGATCCGCAGGTATTGAAGGATATCACATCAGCCATTGCTCGGTAGGCCGTATCCGACCTCACCACAATGGCAAATGTCTTGGCGCCCACAAATGAGTAATTTTTGAACCTGGAATTGACGCCAGAAAGGAAAAAACATGAAAGCGTATGTCTACGAAAATACGGGGCCCGCTGCGGACGTATTGACGCTGCGCGAGATGGTGATGCCGGTGCCTGGGGCCGGCGAAGTTCGGGTGCGGTTAAAATGGTCGGGTGTGAACCCTTCTGATGTCAAAACCCGCAGTGGGCACATCCCCTCCACAATCCCATTTCCACGCATTCCTCATAGCGACGGAGCCGGACTGGTCGATATGATTGGTGATGGCGTTGACGATTTTAAGCCAGGCGATGCGGTTTGGGTCTGGAATGCCGCATGGAACAGAAGCAATGGAACTGCGGCTGAATTCGTTGTGCTGCCTTCTGAGCAGGTCGAGCATATGCCGGACGGGTTGGCGCTTGAGAACGGTGCATGTCTCGGCATTCCTGCAATGACCGCCTGTCATGCCGTCGCAACTGACGGAGGAGTTCAGGGGCAGATTGTCCTCGTCGCGGGTGGCGCGGGTGCGGTTGGCCATTACGCGATTCAGGCGGCAAAATTTTGTGGTGCCAGAATTGTCATTGCGACAGTCAGCAGTGAGGAGAAGGAGGCCCTAGCGAGGCGCGCAGGAGCAGATTTTGTATTCAACTACAAAACAGACACGCTGGTCGATGAAATCAACAAGGTTACGGACCATCGGGGCGTCGACCGGATTATCGAAGTAGACCTGGCTGCCAACATTCAAACAGACGTGGCGATTATGAAAGAGGGGGGGCTGGCCGTCATCTATGGCAGCAGTCAAAAAGAAATCGCCTTGCCTTTCTCGCCGTCCATCGGGCGCAATATCTGTTATCGCTTTTTCATCGTGTACAAATTATCCAGGTCAGATAGGCAAAGAGCCCTGTTGGTGCTCCAAGACATGCTTAAGGACAAGAACGTCCTGCATAATATTGCAAAAAAAGTGAGCTTTGCAAATCTCGTGGAAGCCCATGAACTGGTTGAGAGCGGAGCGTTGCCGGGCAATGTCGTTTTGAGAATTGAATAGTTCGGCGGAGAGCTATGCGGTCAAGTTATTTGGAGCAGCAGGATACCTCCCGAGGGGCTTTCCGGACTTGCTTTTTGGAACCGGCCTTCACGGACGCACAGAGACAATTTTGATTTCTGATTTCGGAAAAAATCATGCAACAAAGAAGCTCACAATTCTTGACTGTCGGCTCTACCCGAATTCACGCCGTGTGCGAAGGCGAAGGCCCACTAGTCATACTCGTTCACGGCTTTCCGGAATCCTGGTATTCGTGGCGCCACCAGCTTTCAGCTTTAGCCGAGGCCGGTTACCGGGCCGTTGCCATTGATCTAAGAGGCTATGGGCGATCATCCAAATTCTTGGACTCCGAATATTATCTGATCAAGTCTGTTGTCGAGGACATCGTGGGTGTGGTCAGGGCGTTAGGTGCCTCAAGTGCCGTTGTCGTTGGGCATGACTGGGGGGCAATGATTGCCTGGACAGCGGCCTGGTTGCATCCTGAAATCTTCCGTGGCGTTGTGGGGCTTGCAATTCCTTTCTCTGGGCGCGGGCTAATTGCTTTGCCTGGCTCTCCTTTCGGTGAACGCTCTCCAGAAGATATTCACAAAGAATTGGCTGGACCAGACCAACAATTCTATCAGGACTATTTTGGTTCGCTGGCACCGGCCATACGGGAATTCGAAGAAGATTCGGGTGGTTGGATCCGCGACGTTCTGTGGGCCTTTTCAGGCGAGAGTATGAAGGCTGCGGGTTTGTCTGGCCTATTGGATTTACCGCAAGTGGACATCATACGTGCGAGTGCCCTTAGTATACCGTTTGGTGCTCGAATGCGGGACAAAATGCATGCGCCCGCCGATCTTCCGGTCTGGTTGAGAACGGATGATCTGGAGTTCTATACGCAGGAATTCGAGCGGTCCGGAATGATAGGGCCTTTTTCCTACTATCGAAGTATTCAAAAGAGTTGGGAGCAGCTTGCGTCACATGACGGCACTCAGCTTCGTCCACCTGCGATGTTTATTGGAGGAGAGTGCGATGTCACGACAGGATGGGGACTAGAGGCAATTGATCGTGTAGGTGAGTTCGTTCCGAATTATGTCGGGTCACACATTCTGTCCGGATGCGGTCATTGGATCCAACAAGAACGGCCTGAGGAAGTAAATGAATTGGTTTTGAGATTCATGAGAGAGCTTGTTTGAGGCGCGCTACGCGGAAGTGCGTACGCTAACGTGCGCCTGGAGTATCGCCCGAGCGAACATTTTATCAGGCGCTTGGGCAAAGGATACTGAACACGAATTTTCGGGCGTGCGTGGGACTCTATAGCCTAGACGGGATGCTGAGAAATTGGGAAGGAATCCTGAATTTTGTTGACATAAGAAAAAAAATAATTTTATTTGATAAAAAAGAATAATCCAAGGTGAGGAAGAGACTATCAATCATGTCCACGGGTGAAATGTTCCAGCGTCGGACGGAATCTGAGTCTGAATCAGACGGGCCTCGGAGCCTGATTGAGGCGACTTACGAGCAGTTGAGTCTCGATATTATCCACGGCAAGTATGGGCCGGGTGACAAGCTGCGGCTTCAGCCACTAAGTGAAAATTATGGAGTGAGTGTTGGCACTGTGAGGGAGTCGTTATCTCTCCTCGTGTCGGATGGGCTCGTCCTTACTCAATCCCAAAAAGGTTTTCGAGTGGCGCCAATGTCGCTTGTAGATTTTGAGGATTTGACCAAGGCGCGGGTCCTGCTGGAAGCATCAGCGTTGCGGGATAGTATCGTATCCGGGAAAGATGACTGGGAAGGTCGGGTTGTCCAAGCATATCATCGACTGTCCCTTGCGGAGAAAAGACTCGAAGCTAACCCAATCGCAGGATTCGAGATATGGGAGCAGCGAAATCAGGAATTTCATGATGCGCTCGTATCGGCTTCTTCCTCTCGCTGGGTGCAGAAATTCCGAGTTATTCTCTACAAGCAGGCGGAGCGCTACCGGCGTTTGTCTACAGCCAGTCGAGTAAGCCCTGGCGTGTTGGCCCATGCTGAGCACGAGAAGATTTTCGAGTTGGCCATTGCGCGCGACGCCGATGCGGCTGTTGAGGCGCTCTCTATTCATATTTGGTCAGCAGTGGAGTTTCTGAAGGGCAGTGGTCTGATTTTGGAAAGTCCGGACAAGGAAGGGTAATTCTGGCGCATGCCTCATGTAAGAAATGGAGGCTTGGGTTTCATGATTTCAAGGAAGGTTACAATAGATATGACGACGGCTAAAACAAAGACGCGCCTGAACATCGGGACCGAACCAAAGGCGTTCGAGAAAAAAAATGTTTGGAATGTTGAGGAGATAGCGGCTCTGCTTGACGAAGAGAATGGCACACTTGATCCAAGAATCTATTCAGATCAGGATCTGTATGAGCTTGAACAAGAGCGAATATTTGGCCGGTCCTGGATTTTGCTGGGTCACGAAACCCATGTTCCAAAGCCGGGAGACTTCCTGACGGCGTATATTGGGGAGGACCCAGTCATCCTTGTGCGGCAGAAAGATCGAAGCCTGAAGGTCTTTCTAAACCAGTGCCCACATAGAGGCATGAGGATTTGCCGAACCGATGGTGGCAACGCAAAATCATTTACTTGCAGCTATCATGGGTGGGCTTACGACATCGGCGGAAATCTGGTGAACGTGCCATATGAGTCAGAGGCATTCTGCGAGGATTTCAACAAGGCGGACTGGGGGCCAGGTCAAGCCAGGGTCGAGACCTACAAGGGATTGATCTTCGCGAACTGGGATAAGAATGCGCCGAACTTGCGCGATTATCTTGGCGACGCAGCATTCTATATGGACCATATGCTTGATCGAACGGAAGCAGGTACTGAAGTCATCAGCGGTATGCAAAAATGGGTCATCCCCTGCAATTGGAAGTTCGCCGCTGAGCAGTTTTGCAGTGACATGTATCATGCAGGGACCGTTTCCCATCTCTCCGGTATCGAGGCAGGCTTGCCCGAAGGCATGGAGCTTTCCGATACGAAAATCCCGACAGAAGGATACCAGTTCAGAGCGAAGTGGGGGGGGCACGGAACGGGCTTCTATGTTGGGGAACCGGGCATGCTGATGGCTATCATGGGGCCCAAGGTAACCGAATATTGGACCGATAGTGATGCGGCAGCCAAGGCAGAGAAGCGGTTGGGAAGTGCAGAACGTGCACGCCAATTGATGGCCCAGCACATGACTGTTTTCCCAACCTGCTCCTTCTTGCCGGGTATTAACACAGTGCGAACCTGGCAGCCGCGGGGCCCCAACGAGACAGAGATCTGGGCATTTACGGTTGTAGATGCAGACGCTCCCGACGAGATGAAGGAAGAGTACCGCCGCCAGACATTAAGAACATTTTCTGCCGGAGGCGTATTCGAGCAAGACGATGGTGAAAACTGGGTCGAAATCCAGGCTGTGTTGCGAGGGCATCAGGCTAGGAAGCGCCGGTTCAACATTCAAATGGGAAAAGGTCGTTCTGCTGCCGATAATCCGCATTACCCGGGCAATATTGGGTATGTGTACAATGAAGAAGCCGCTCGCGGACTCTATCGTCAGTGGATCCGTATGATGACTGAACCTGATTGGGATACGCTCGGGCCAAAGTAGAGCGGTCTGTAAGCGGATCACCCGTTTCGTAGGCAGAGCGCAGTACGCTCAACCGGTAATCCTATTAACCCTCGCGAATAACGGGCGCATAAATCGCGCAAATTGGAGATAATTATGTTGAAAGAAAAAGTGGGACCAGAGTCATCGGCGTCGCAGACAAGCACTGCCACTCTGCTGCTGCAGCATGAAGTTGAGCAATTCTATTATAAGGAGTCTCTGCTACTTGATCGGCACGAGTTCAACGATTGGTTCGACCTTCTGGACAAGGACATCAGGTACTTTATGCCCTTGAGAACGAACCGCACGCGGCGCGATCAAAAGCTCGAATACTCTAAGAACGGTGAGTATGCGCATTTTGATGATGATCTAGTGATGATGCGTGGGCGGCAGCGCAAATTAATGTCGGATGTCGGATGGTCAGAAAGCCCGGCCTCGCGAACTCGCCACATCATAGCGAACGTTATCATTGACGATGCAAGTCATGATCGGGAAGTTCATGTGACGTCGTCATTTATCCTTTACCGAAACCGACTGGAACGGCAGGTCGATATTTTCGCAGGAGAGCGAATGGATGTACTGCGTCGCAGTGACAACAAGCTCGGCTTCATGATCGCCAAGAGAACCATCCACATCGATCAAAGTACGATCCTGTCTAATAATCTCAGCATCTTTTTCTAGGTATTGTGATGGCTTTTAAGAAAGTTTGTAGCCTAGGCGAAGTTCCTGAAGGTGAAGCGTTGAGGGTGGAGTTATTCGACGAACCGATCGCACTATTCAACTTAGACGGAGAGATACTCGCGACTCAGGACCGCTGCACACATGGCGACTGGTCGTTAGCTGATGGCTTTCTCGAAAACGGCGTCATTGAGTGTACGCTTCACTGGGGAAAATTCTGTGTGCGGACGGGAAAAGTGAAGGCTCCACCCGCTTGCGCGGCCTTAACTGTTTATCCCGTGAAGGTGGAGGGCAACGACGTCTACGTGGATTTCGAATCTGGTAAGGTCAACGATTGATGCAGAGTTTCGCGATCATAGGTGCGGGTCTGGCGGGGGCGACAGCGTGTCGGTCGCTCAGAGACCAGGGGTTTGAGGGAAAGATTTTCCTCTTTGGCGACGAGCCGTATGAGCCATATGATCGACCGTCTTTGTCCAAGTCTGCTTTAGCGACCAAATCTGCCCCCCCTTTGTTAATGGGTTGTAATTGGAGCGAAGAATTCAGGGTCGAGAAATGTCTGGGAGTTCGCGTTGAAGCAATCGACTTGCCCTCGATGCGGATTGAGGTGAGCTCTGGCTCGGACCTCAAGTTTGACAAGCTCCTTTTTGCCACTGGATCTCGGGCGAGGTCTCTGCGTCTAGATGCGCATAGCGAGACGCCGGGACTTTACTCACTGCGGACGCTTGATGATTGCGTCGCTCTACAGGGAGCAATCTCCCCTGGGGTACAAGTCATCATCATCGGGGGAGGCCTCATTGGATGTGAGCTTGCCACTACAATTCAGAAGATGGGTGCAAAGGCGATTATCCTTGAGACTGCCAATGAGCTCTTGTTGCGCGTTCTGGGCAAGACAATAGGCGCGTGGTGTCGAGAGGAATTAGAGGCCATAGGGGTTGAAGTCCACACGGGCGTCTCAATTACTCATGTGGATCTAGATCCATCGTTCCGGGAAGTACGATGCGGCGACGGAAGAAGGTTTTCAGGTGATCTGGCAATCGTCAGCGTTGGTGCGGAGCCTGTCACCGATTTGGCAGAGCATGCTGGATTGGCGTGCGCGAGGGGCATCATTGTAAATTCAGTTGGTATGGCTTCAAGCGACACGGTGTACGCAGCGGGCGATGTCGCAAGTTGGCCTCTCAGAAGCGGAGGGCGCCGCAGTCTGGAGACTTATCTGAATTCTCAAAATCAGGCGGCCGTAGCTGCGGGAGCAATGCTCGGAAAGGGTGAGCCAACACCGCAAGTTCCGGTTTCATGGACGGAGATAGCGGGGCATCGGATACAGATGATGGGCGACGTGACTGGCCCAGGCAATGTCGTCACTCGGGTTGATCCTGGAGGGACTGGAATGACGGTGTGTCGATTAAATGGTGGGGAGCTTCAATCTGCTGTTTCAATAGACCAGTCGGCAGACTTTTCTTTCGCATCAAAAATCATTGAGCGGAGGATGCTGGTAGATGCTGAATCGATTCGTGATCCGCTCATTCGCATGAAAGACATTTTCAAATTGGCGGCAAAGACGGTCGCGTGAAGCACAAAATAGTGCGGATACATACTAAAATCAGAAAGACAGGGAGAAGACAATGAGCGTAAAGAAGTTGGGATATTTGGGTTTTTCTGCATCAGACATTGATGCTTGGCGGGATTACGCAACCGGAACGTTAGGGCTAATGGATGCTGGGACGAGAAATGACACTCTCTTTCTGAGAATGGATTCCCGAAATTGGCGGGTTGCAGTCCATCCGGGCGCGGCAGATGATCTCTTGTATGCGGGGTTCGAAGTTTCGAATCGAGCCGAGATGCTTGAGATCGCTGAAAGACTAGAGGAAATGGGCATTTCCGTCGAGCAGGCCGATTCCAAGCTGTTGGCGCAACGGGGAGTGATTGATTTGGTATCCTGCCTTGATCCGTCAGGGATCAAGATTGAGGTCTATTATGGTGCCAGCGAGCTCTACGAAGAGCCGTTTATTTCACCTACGGGTGTATCTGGATTTCTAACTCAGGATCAGGGACTAGGGCACTATGTCCTGAGTGTTGAAGATATTGAACGTTCGTTGGATTTCTACATCCGTGGACTGGGGATGGAGCTATCCGACATCATCGACTGGCAGGTCAATCCGGACGTGAAGCTTCAGGTGAACTTTCTCCATTGCAACAGGCGCCATCATAGCCTGGCATTAATCCAAGCGCCCGCTTCCAAGAAGTTACATCACTTTATGCTGGAAGTGGGGTCGTTCGATGATGTCGGGCGCGCATATGATCGCGTGTCAGAGAAGAATGAGATCGTGATGACGCTCGGTCGGCACACAAATGATCACATGTATTCGTTCTACGGCGTCACGCCTTCCGGCTTTGCTGTCGAGTATGGATGGGGCGCTCGACCCATCGAGTCAGATTGGTCTGTCGTCCGATATGACAGCATCAGCATGTGGGGACATAAGTTTATGGGCACAGGAGCTTGAGCGGCGCGTCCGCAAAACTGATCCAAATTCGTCCGACCCCCGACGCTGCATTTAGGAGATTCTAGCATGGCCATTCAGAGCGTATCTGAAGATACCAACCCAGAGATCGCACGTAACATTGAAGTTCACGGTGTAAAGACGAACTATCATGATCTCGGCTCTGGGAAACCGCTCTTTCTGATTCACGGATCAGGGCCGGGGGTTTCGGCGTGGGCAAACTGGCGATTGGCAATGCCAAATTTTAGTGAGGTGGCCAGAGTAATTGCTCCTGATATGCTCGGCTTCGGATATTCGGAACGTCCGGGTAAAGAGTACTATAATATGGAAAGTTGGCTCGATCAGGTTGTTGGGTTGATGGATGCTCTTGATATTGAACGGACCGATCTCGTAGGCAATTCCTTCGGGGGTGCGATTTCTCTTGCGATGGCCATTCGACACCCGGATAGAGTTCGGCGCATTGTTCTGATGGGAAGCGCGGGTTTGGCGTTGGGGCTGAGTGAGGGACTTGACCAGGTTTGGGGGTATTCTCCATCCATTGAAAATATGCGCCGTTTGCTGGATATCTTTGCATATGATCGAAGTTTGGTAACGGATGAGCTTGCTGAACTACGGTACAAAGCAAGCATTCGTCCGGGTTTTCAGGAGTCATTCTCAGCGATGTTTCCTGCGCCTCGGGGGAGATGGCTAGAGCACTTGGCAAGTGATGAACGCGATATCCAGAAAATTCCTCATGAGGTTCTGATTATTCATGGGCGTGAAGACCTCGTTGTGCCGCTGGAAAATGGCCTGCGGCTGTCGCAGTTGATCAAGAGGTCTCAGTTGCATGTCTTTGGAGAGTGCGGGCACTGGGCGCAAATTGAACATGCGGCAAGATTTGAAAAACTCGTCATGAATTTCATTCAGGAGCCGGATAAAAAGTGAGTGCGGTGTATCGTTAATGCGAAACGACAATACCAAAATGTATATGCTGCAATTGGCTCAGGAATTCTATTCGAACCAAGTCTAATAAAAGGGGAGTAGTAAAATGTTGAAACGGTTTGCTTTGATTGCCTTTGGTTTTGCGGCCCTGTCTTATGCGAGCGCGCAAGCAGAGAGCCGAGATGATTTACAGCGCGTCTGCGTAACGGTTTCTGTTGCAGACGGTTTGAGTGAGGAGGAAAGTCAGGATTTTTGTGAGTGCTTAACAACAGGCGCTGAAGAACAAGGACAAGAGTCCATTGACGAGCTTGTTGAGTCGGCAGAAATACCGGACCGGCAAGCGCGCATCGATGGACTGTCCGAAACGTCTCAGAACATCGTGGCGGTATGTGCTCCCTAAATAGGCTCCAGTATAAGAGTCCTCACCTTGGCTGGCTCTGCTTCTGATCAAGCGGTCCGAAGTATGAGTTATTGCGCACTCGATTGGTCTTGCCGCTTTGAGGCCGGCTCTCTTGGGGGAAATGTAGGCTATTGTTCTTGTGCAGAAAACTTCAATCGGGTCCGGGCGAGTGACTGTTGTCGCGGCATTGGCGAGAAATGCGGTAGGCGATGACAAAGCTGACGTGCCTGTGGGGAGGCTCTCATCTGCCGCCGTCGATATTCTTTTGGGCCTTTATACTGCGCAAACAAGGATGCTTGAGAATGGTTTCCGCAATGACGTAGCAAACTTGGCCGTATGCACTTTGCTTGCCAATCTGATCGACGGGTTTGTTGCCGCCGAACTTGGTAAGCCATCCTTGTCTCTCGTTCAGAAAGGCTGGCATCTTCGGAGGTGCGAATTGTTGCGCGCCCGTCCAAACGTTGAATCCCGCAAGGTCAGCGCGGCTGCTGATCGATTGACAAATGATTTTCGCAAAAGTCTCGAAGCATCCGCAGGCGCAAATGGATTAGCCAGAGAGCTAGCGGCTATCTGCCTGGCAGTCATTAGCGAATATCATGAGCGGGGCGAACCGGGCTCGTCCTTCGCTGAAGCCGAGGGAGCGCTCAGCCAACTCATCCGCGCATTCAGTAAGGGTGTTGCTTGACGGAATCAGTATGCGGGTAAAGAAGGGGCTGGAGCAACCTATGTTGTTTGAATTCAATCGATAGAAAAGAGACGTTGATAGAGCTCAACCATTGACGGGATCTGGCGAAAGTAATCCGGCAAGAGCTTTGGCTATCTTACAATGGTGACGCGCTTACCGATCAAATCTTGGGCTCTTGTACGTATCTAAACAAGTCAAAATGGATTTCTCGTGGCCCAGTACCTCGGCAGATGGCGTGCACATGAACTCCTTTAATGGATCGCTCCGGGACGAGTGCCTGAACATCAACTGGTTCGCCTCCTTGGCCGAGGTAAAGCGGCTGATCGAGGCGTGGAGGCGCGACTACAATGAGAGTTGGCCTCACATGGCTCACAATGGGCAATCTCCCGCCGAGTTTGCCCGTAACGTCGGCCTGTGCCATGGTGGCAAGGTCAAAATCGCCGCTGGATTTTAACGCCAAGGCCGGACCACCAGAGCCAAGCCCGTCATCGCTACTGTATTTTAGCACCACGACTGGGCACCAGAGCCAAGTATTTCAGAAACCGCCAACTCTAACTTTGCGGGTGGATCAGTCCGATTAGGCAAGCGAGGAAGACATGACGACTAGCGCTTGGTTCCGATGCTAGAGTGATGACATTTGCGGTTTACACTTGGTGCCAACGAGCCTTGTTTTTAATACGGAAAACCTGATGCGGTTTACATATAACTCCATGTAAAATAAGAAAAAATGCATCGTTTACACCGAGAGGGTCAGCGGTTCGAGCCCGTTACCGCCCACCACTTTCTCCGAATTTCCAGATTGTGTCGTCTCGGGCCTTCCTCAGAGGACCGGCCATTCTGACGGCACACTGCGGCCTTCACGTGAGACCAGCGCCATTCCGGCGGCCTGAACCTCGGCAAGCAACCGGTCTTCGTCGATCAGTGTGGAGCGGTAGTTCTCGACCACGCGCCGCCCATCTACCCAGACACTGTGAACGCCCCGGCCATCGGCGGAATAGATAAGCTGGTTGACCGGGTTGAAAAGCGGCACCCATTCCGGCCGGTTGCGATCATGCAGTACGAAGTCGGCCTTCTTGCCAGGTTCCAGTGACCCGATCTGGTCGGCCATCTGCGCGCCTTTTGCGCCATTGATCGTGGCCGCTTCCAGCACGCTATAGGCCGAGAACAGGCTTGCGTCGCGGCGCGCATCCTTGAACAGGCCTGCCATGGCAAACATGGCGCGCATGATATCGCTGGTATTGCCATTATTGTTGCCATCCGTGCCAAGCTGGATGTTCACGCCGGCGGCGGCCATTTCGGGGAACAGGCCGGCAGAGCTTGCCCCGTACCCGCCTTTCATGGCGGTCATCGGGCAGTGCGTGACATGCGTGCCGCTCGATGCCAGCAGGTCGACTTCGTTCTGGTCCAGATGCACCGCGTGGGTCAGGGACAGGTGCGGGCCGAGCGCGTCGAGGTCTGCCAGATGGGCGATTGCGCGCTTTCCGGCTGTCTCGAGATAATACTCTGGATCTGCCGGATCGGCGCTCATATGGGCGCTCACACCCAAGCCTTTCGTGCGGGCAAGATCCGATGCGCCGCGCCATAATTCGTCGGTTGCCGTGTTGTGGCCCACCAGGAGCGGCCAAGCCGAAATCAGTGAATCCTCTGTTTGCGGGTAGGCGTTGGACTGGTCGTCCATGCGCGACAGCGCGGAATCAGTCAGCGCCGTCTGATCGTCGTCGGGTGCAAAGGCGCGGTCCTGTAGCCATTGACCAATCCGTCCGCGGATGCCGATTTCGGCAAGGCCATCCGCAACAGCTTCGAGGTTCAGGATCGTGCCGGCCTCGATGAAAGTCGTGGTGCCGGTGCGGAGCATTTCAAGGGCCGCAAACTGAGCCGACAGGCGTTCGTCGGCAGGAGTCTGGGTCATGTACATCGGAATTAGCCATCCGAAGACGTTTTCAGCCCAGTCCGTATTGTCTGGCACGATTCCCCGGGTCAGCGGTTCGCCGGTGATGTGGACGTGGCAATTCACGAATCCAGGCGTGATGACGAATCCATTGCCGTCCAGCGTCTCACGAGCGCTGACCGAGCCGGATATTTCGCTGTCCTGACCGACGCTGTGAATGCGGTTTCCGACGATCGCGATTGCGCCATTTCGATAAATTCGCCGCGTCGCATCCATCGTGACGATCCATGCATTTCGGATGAGCAAGTCAACAGGGGCAGGGTGGGTCATACGTGTCTTGATCCATCTGAAGTTCTCGGCGCTCGAAGACGGTGCCGAATGAGGCGTGCAACTTGATCCGGAAGGCTCGACCGAATGTGGAGCCACAGTGAATGAGGCGTCTTGATCGAGTCCGCACAATAAATTTTGGAGATGGAGCGCGTAGAGGAGGGGAGTTGCTCAGCAGGTTTACGATTCCTCATTCCCGCAGGGTTTGGGGTTCGAGAGTGTGGCCTTTTTGCCAACCTTGTCATAAATCCGGAAAAATCGGTCTTTGAAAAATTTTCTACCGCGATTGCTCAATCCTGCGCGGGATTGCGAAAGTCCCAATAGCTACGGGGAGAAAATTGTTGCAAGAGCGGTGAAATCGGTTTCATCGGGTACGTGCTGAGTGACACCAATCCAAAATTTTCGTCATGAAAGGCTTGATAGCGCAAACATTTGGTGATGCATTGATTGTCGGGTAGGTGGATTGCAGGGGCAGTCCGCCTGACCGAGACAAGCATTGAAGACCGGCACCACCGTCGTGAGTGGCCTGTCTCAGGGAGGATTGTAATGACTGTTTCCACGGACAAGGTCCGTGCGGATTCCGCACGGAAAGTAAAATGGGGAACGCTGCTGTGCAGTGCGTCCGCGGTGTCGCTGCTGTCAGCCCTGCCATTGGCAGCGCAGGCGCAAGACGCGAATGAAGAGACACTGACGCAGGAAACTGTGGTCGTACAGGGCATCCGCGGATCGCTCGAGCGCGCCATGGACATCAAGCGCAGCTCCAATGGTGTTGTTGACGCCATTTCGGCCGAAGACATCGGCAAGTTCCCGGACACAAACCTCGCGGAATCGCTTCAGCGCATCACGGGTGTGTCCATCAACCGGGTCAACGGCGAAGGCTCCGAAATCACCGTTCGTGGCTTTGGTCCAGGGTTCAACCTGGTCACGCTGAATGGCCGGACCATGCCAACCGCCAAAATTCGTGCCATCGGTACGCGCGGCAATTACGGCGCTGGCGGAGATCGCGCGTTCGACTTCTCAAACCTTGCTTCTGAAGGTGTCAGCGGTCTTGAAGTCTACAAGACCGGCCAGGCTATCCTGCCATCGGGCGGTATTGGTGCGACGGTCAACCTCAAAACACGGACACCTTTCGACGATCCAGGCCTGAATGCGTCATTCTCAGCCAAGGCGATCAATGACACGAGCGTGGAAGCCGGCGATGACTTCACGCCAGAATTGTCTGGTCTTGCAAGCTGGACCGACCCATCGGATCGTTTCGGCATCGGCATTTTCGGATCCTATTCAAAGCGCGATTCCGGCGCGCCATCACAGCAAGTCAATGACTGGATCGTCCGTGAATCCGCAGACGGCACAATTGATGGCAGCTATACGCGTGGTGATGGTTCTACCCAAATCACCAATCCACCAGCTGCTGGCCAGCTTTATGCTATCCCGCAGGACAGTCGCTACGACTTCTCGGATATTTCTCGCGAGCGTTTGAACGGCCAATTGGTTCTTCAGTTCCGTCCAATCGATAACCTCACTCTGACAGGTGACTACACCTACGCGATGAACGAGTCGGACGAACTGCGCTATGAGCAAACCAACTGGTTTGCCACGCCGTTGGACCAGATCATTTTCGACAATGATGGCCCTGTTGCGACCGCCGTGTTCATGCAGGAAAACAATAACGGTTCGAAAGATATCGGTTTCGAGCAAACCAATCGTGCCACGAAGGATGAATTGAACTCTTTCGGCTTTAATGCCGATTGGGAGTTCTCTGAGCGTGGAACGCTGATCTTCGATGCGCATAGTTCGAAGTCTGAATCAGGTGGTAACAACCCGCTCGGCCACACGGCGACTTTCGTGACCATGGGCGCGCCGGTCATCCTCCAGCATTCAGTTGATTTCCGAGGTGGCACGCCGATCCAGTCCTACACGATTGACGATTCCGTTCGTGGAAACGGCAATGGTGTCCTGGATGCGGGTGATCTTGGTACGCAGGTGCAGCGTTCGAACTCTTCCAACATGCAGCACGAGATCGACGAATTCGATCTTCGCTTCGTGTGGGACTTCGATGACCGCACAAGTTTGACTGTCGGCAGCAATTTCCGCGACAGCCAGATGGATCGTACCACCCGCACCACCCAGCAGGATCTCGGTTCATGGGGGATTTCCAATCCGGGTGATGTCGAACAGTTCGCGCCAGGCGTGATGCAGACCTACTGCCTTTCCTGCCTGTTTGACGATGTGGCCGTTGGTCAGGCTGACACGGCGTTCCGCGTCGACGCGACTCAGCTCTACCCGATCCTCGAAGCGGCGTATGCTGGCAACGGGGTAAACATCTCTGAGTCCGATGATACTGTGCAGGAAGAAATTCTGTCTTTCTACGCTCAGTTCAATATCGAGCGCGACTTCATGGGGCTTCCGACGCGCACAAATATCGGTGTCCGTTATGAAGACACCAACGTGAAGTCGACAACCGTTCAGTCGATCCCATCGGGCATCTTGTGGCAGTCGGACAACGATTTCCTCATCGTCCAGTCTGGCGCCCAGCAGGACCTGTCGGGCAAAGGCGCCTATGAAGAAGTCTTGCCGAACGCCGACTTCCAGATCGACCTTACGGAAAATCTGGTTGCGCGGACTTCGTTCAGCAAGACGATCGGCCGGGCTGGCTACAGCAGCTTGTTTGCTTCAACGACCGCGAATGCACCAAACCGTCCGACGGCCTTTGGTGGATCGCTGACCGGTGATTCCCAGAACCCTGGTCTCTTGCCGCTCAAGTCCACAAACTTCGATATTTCGCTTGAATGGTACTATGGCGACACGAGCTATGTGTCGGCTGGCTACTTCGACAAGAAGGTGAAGAACTTCATCGGTAACGGTGTTGTCGAACGCAATCTGTTCGGTCTTCGCGATCCGGCTTCAGGAGCTTCTGGCTCACGTTCCGGTGATGCGCTGGCTATCATCAATGCGCTCGGCGTTGACCAGTCTGAAGCGAACCTCTTTACGCTGACAGCCCTGATTGACGCAAATGGCGGAGATACCGCTGCGGCCCGTGCAGAGTTTGAATCACAACTCGTCGGCGGAGCATTGCCGCAGAGCTATGTGGACCAAATTCTTGGCCAGTATGATGTCGCGTCCAATGGCAGCGATCCATTGGCCGTGTTTGGTGTCAACCAACCAGTCAACAATCGCGAAGGCAATATCGACGGGATGGAGTTTGCTTGGCAACACTTCTTCGGCGAGACTGGCTTCGGTTTCCAGGCGAACTACACACTGGTGAACGGCGATGTGGAACTGAACCCTGCCGCTAGCATCAACGACAATCAGTTTGCCCTTGTCGGCCTGTCCGACACGGCTAACCTGACTGCGATCTACGAGAAGTACGGCTTCTCTGCACGTCTTGCTTATAACTGGCGTGACACGTTCCTTCTCAACACGAACCAAGGCGGTGATCGGTCTGGTACATATGTTGAGGATTACGGTCAGTACGATCTGAACGTCAGCTATGACATCAATGAGCAGATTGCCGTTTCCTTCGAAGGCATCAATCTGACTGGTGAAGACCAGCGCATCTACCACCGCGTGCCGGAGCAGGTATACTATGTCTACGAGCTGGCACCACGCTACCAGGTTGGCGTCCGCTACAAGTTCTAGTCGGAGACGACTGGAACGAGACTTGGAACATTCAGGAAAGGCCGCTGCTTGCAGCGGCCTTTTTTGCCCCCGCTTGTAAGCATGGGAGGATTGTTTCATCATGACGGAAACGCGCTCGCACGGCACAACGAGCGTAAGCAGCACCGAAAGGCGCCTCATGGCCAAGATGGCACTTCTGAACAATATCGATCATCCGGATCTCAAGGTGATCACCCGCTTTGACGCGGCCTATGGCGACAGCGTCAATCAGGCAGCGGTCTATCCGACAGAGTTTTCCGAGCTTCAGCGCGAATACCCGATCTTCTTCCGAAAGGACGAGGAGGGGGCTTTTTACTGCGTGATCCTGCTCGGTCTCGACAAGGGCGAAAACCTCTTCCTTGATGGTGCGCGCTGGCAGGCCCGTTATGTGCCCGCGATCCATCAGCGTGGCCCGTTCATGATCGGTTTCCAGAACCAGGAAGTCGATGGCGAGGTCCGCCGAGAACCGGTGATCCATGTGGACCTAGAAAATCCGCGCGTCAGCAAGACGGAGGGCGAGCCGCTTTTTCTCGCGCATGGCGGCAATGCACCATACTTGCAGCATATCAGCCAGGTCTTGCGCGTGATTACGGTCGGCGCAGATATGACCGCGCCCATGTTTGCAGCTTTCGAGCAGGCTGGCTTGATCGAGCCTGTATCACTGGACGTCAAACTTGATGACCATACCGAATACAAGGTGCCTGACCTCTTTACACTGAACGAAGAAAAGCTGGCCGCCCTGGAAGGGGAGGCGCTACAACAGCTCCATCGTGGCGGATTTCTGCGCGCAGCCTATCTTGTGCTGGCCTCGTTAGGCAATGTGAACCGGCTGATCAATATGAAGAACGCAAAACGGGCAGCAGGCGGCTGACCCCCTGGGAGGAAACCGTGTCCTCACTGGACATACAGCGCAAAACGAAGGAACTGGCCGGCATTTCGCCGGACGCCATACCGTATGACCAGCTGATGCGCGACCAACAGCCCGTCATCTTGAGAGGAGTGGCGCGTCAGTGGCCTCTGGTCCAGAAGGGCTTGCAGTCACTGGACGCAGCCATGGACCATATCGCCTCGTTTTATGGCGGGCGTCCGGTCGTGGAATATCGCAGTGCGCCAGAAGAAGGCGGGCGGTATTTTTATACTGAGGCGGTGGACGGCTTCAATTTTGAGCGCGACCGTGTTCCGTTGCCGGATTTCTTTGATCGGGTACGCGAAACGGCAAGATCGTCTGACGGGCGCTCTTTCTATATTGGTTCGACCGATCTCGATAATTTCTTTCCGGGCATGCGCGACGAGAACGACCTTGTGCTGAACGATCCGATGTTTGATGCGCACAAGCCAATGGTCAGCATCTGGATGGGGAACCATACGATTGCTTCAGCCCATTACGACATGTCGAACAATCTGGCCTGCTGTATGGTCGGCAAGCGACGCTTCACATTGTTCCCGCCTGAGCAGGTGGCCAATCTCTATCCCGGCCCTCTGGAGCCCACGCCCGGCGGACAGGTCGTGAGCATGGTAGACTTCCGTAATCCAGACCTTGCGCGCTACCCGCGCTTTGCCGAGGCCATGGCAGCCGGGGAGGTGGCTGAGCTGGAGCCGGGCGATGTACTGTTCTATCCAGCACTTTGGTGGCACAATGTTGAGGGCATCGGCGACTTCACGGCCATGATTAATTATTGGTGGAACACGTCGCCAGCCTTCATGGATACGCCCCAGAACACCTTGCTGCACGCCATACTCAGCTTGCGGGATCGTCCGGAGCCGGAGAAGCAGGCCTGGAAGGCCTTGTTCGACTATTATATTTTCGGATCCTCCAAGCAGCCGGCTGCGCACTTGCCCGAAGCGGCTCAGGGCAATCTCGGGCCGCTCGATGAGGTGAAGGCACGGCGGCTCCGTGCACTCTTGCTGAACAAGCTCAATCGCTGAAGACTATAAAAAGAACCGGGGATCACATTGGAAACGCAGAATATCAGAAGAGTAGTCATTGCTGGCGGCGGCACAGCTGGCTGGATCGCTGCGGCCTCGCTCTCACGCCTGCTTGGCCCCTTGCTGGACATAACGCTGGTGGAATCCGATGCCATCGGCACAGTCGGAGTCGGCGAAGCAACCATCCCGACGCACCGTACGTTCCACCATCTGATGGGAATCGACGAGCGCGACTTCATGCGCGCCACCAAGGCCACGTTCAAACTCGGCATTGCGTTCGAGGAGTGGGGCGGGCTTGGTGATCGCTACATTCACTCCTTCGGCCAGGTCGGCAAGTCGAACTGGATGGGCGAATTCTACAATATCTGGATGTACGCGCAGGAGCGTGGCATTGGCGCTGAACTCGACGCTTACTGTTTCGAATTACAGGCTGCAGAGGCGGGACGGTTCTTCACGTCCGACAAGGCCAACATAAACTATGCCTATCATCTCGACGCCAGTCTCTACGCGAAATTCCTGCGGACCTTCAGCGAGGCCAAGGGCGTCAAGCGTGTTGAGGGCCTGATCGAAGAAGTCGAGCAGGATGGCGAGAGCGGTTTCATCACGGCGCTCAAACTGCAATCCGGCGAACGTATCGAGGGCGACCTTTTCATCGACTGTACCGGGTTCCGGGGTATGCTGATCGAGCAGACCCTCAAGACGGGTTATGAAGACTGGACTGATTGGCTGCCGACCGACAGTGCGCTGGCAGTGCAGACGCGCTCGGTCGGCCCCGCTCAGCCCTATACTCGCGCCATCGCGCATCATGCAGGCTGGCGCTGGCGTATCCCGCTACAGCACCGGGTCGGCAACGGCCTTGTCTTCTGCAGCGAGAATATGCAGCCGGACGAGGCAAAGGAATATCTGCTTGGCCATGTCGATGGGGAGCCACTGACCGAACCTCGCCTGATCCGTTACAAGACCGGTCGTCGCAAGAAGGTGTGGAACAAGAACTGCGTGGCGCTTGGCCTGTCGAGCGGCTTCGTTGAGCCACTGGAATCCACCAGCATTCATCTCATCCAGGTCGGGGCAACCCGTCTGGTCCAGCAGTTCCCGTTTGCCGGGATAAGTGAAGCGATTGCGAACCACTATAATGAACAGGCCGAACGCGAGCTTGAGAAAATTCGCGATTTCATCGTGTTGCACTACAAGCTGACTGAGCGCGACGACTCGGACTTCTGGCGCGCGCGCCGCGATATGCCGGTTCCAGATTCTCTGGCACAGCGCATTTCCCTGTTCCGTGAGAACGGCCTGGCCTATCAGGCGACGGATGATTTGTTCCGCGTGGATTCCTGGCTGCAGGTTATGCTCGGTCAGCGGCTGAAGCCCAAGGGATATCACCATATGGGCCATCTGATGACAGATGACCAATTGATGACGGCCTTGGGTGGCCTTGAGGCCAATATCTCAAAGGCGGTCTCACAGATGCCGAGTCATCAGGATTTCATAGATCAATATTGTGCGGTGCCGGAATCCGAGACTGTCTAGACCGTCTCGGCCACTTTCGTTGTTTCCGATGAGGCCTCTGGAGCAGGGGCGTGCACGAGCTCGTTGAGCATGTCCTTCACCATGTCTTGTGCCTGTTCCACAACGCTGCAGACCAGTTCATGTGAAAAGCTGGCTCCACCAAACCAGGTACGTTGATGGCCTTGTACGCGTTTCAGTGCGCCAAAAAGACCGTCGCGCACCGCCTCTACCTTGTATTGGGGGAAGTATTGCCAGACCTTCTGCTGGATCACACTTTCGATGGTAAAGCCGTGCTTTTCCGCATCCGCCAGCAGGATTTCGCGAAGTTCCGGCGCTGTCAGGCCGGTCGAAAACTGGCCCGTCACATAGAGACGACCGCCCAATTCCTCGCTTTCGCCTTCGCGGCGACCGCCCAGGATTGCTCCTTTTCGCGTACTGTCCATGCTGGCCTCTGAATAGCCGATGATCATGTGACCTTCGAACCAGTCCGGCGAGGTCAGCAGCGTAGTAGTATAGTTTTGCCATTCAATGCCGTTGCAGATGAACATCTCGTCGCGCGTTGCGGCGCAGAACTTGACGAAATTCTGCATCGGCACGGTGGAGACCACAGCGTCGAATTCTTCGCTCTTGCCAGCCGTCGTGATCACGGGCTTTGGTCCGGACCGGTCGAGATGGGTCACCGGGCTCGATAGCCGCACGTCGAGATCCTGAGCGAACCGGTTCCAGAACTCGCTCCAGCCCTGATCAGGCATGTGCATGTCGTTGAGGACGCCTGACAGGAGATAGTTCAGATCGCACCACTGGACGGTCTGGCCAATCGTGGCTTCGTCGGTGAATCCATAACCCTGCGTTGTCTGAATTCGGTGAGACGCAAGGTCGATTTTCGGCAGGTTGAGTCGCTTCACCCATTCCGCTGTCGTCATGGCGGCTTCCGCGCGCACGTCCGGATCGTCTGGTCGGTCTCGGATATCGCGGCGCAGCCGCCCGGCAGCCCAGATGAACTTCAGGGCCTGCAACACCATGGGCGGACCGTCACCCGTCCTGACATAGTCGACGACCTTCAGGCCATCATATCGCGCCTCACCCAGGCGGCTCAGCGTGATCCCGTGCTGGCGCATCCACTTCTTTACAAGCTTGTGAGAGCGGGTGGTGTAACACGTGCCCATCTCATTCATGGCGTCGCCACGGACAACGGAAAAAGACTTGCCCCCCAGACGGTCTTCGGCCTCGAACAAGACCGCCTTGTGTCCGGCCTGCTTGATGAAGCGTGCCGTGCTCAGTCCCGCAGGCCCGGCACCGATGACTGCTATTTTGAAAGGCGATTTGGGGCGGGACACCGGAACTATACTCTCCTCAATCGGAATGCACGCTACAGAACCCGGGACAGGATATGCAACCGTTTAAGAGTATCTATCTTTGGTTAACACCCGCGTTAACGACAAGTTTCCACAGTCTGCCAATCCCTTCGGGCCTGTAGACCGGATTGTTCACCTTGCCTGTGTATAGCGGTGTCATGGCGAAACAGGAAAAATCATTTCTGTCTTATGTAACCGGGAACACGATTCCCCGGGCGACGGCGGTTGACCGATTGGTCCTGCTGCAGCAGCACATGGATTTTTCCAGCCACAAGCTGGTCATGGCGACGATCATGCTGGTCAACACCATCGGGGCGAGCTTCCTTGTTCACCGCTGGGTGCCTGAAACAAATATTGAAGCCTGGATTGCGATCAATCTCTGCCTGGCCACACTGCTCGTCATTGATTTCCTGTTGAAGCGGGGGCGCCCGGCGCCCAAAACGGTCAGCGGCAAGTACCTTCGCCGTTCGGAATTCCTTGCCATCCTGTTTGGCCTTGCATGGGGATCCCTGCCTTTCTTCGTCGGAGCAGATGAAAACGCCGCAATGATCATGGGTGGTCTCATGATCACCCCCATGGCGGCTGGCATGGCCAGTATGTTGACGCGCGTGCCCCGCATTGTCCTGCGTTATGCACTTTCAGCCTTTTTCGCGAGTGCGGCCTATAGCGCCTATGCGCAATCCGTTACGGGCGCCACGATCTGTTTGATGATGGTGTCCTTCATGTTCGCGCTCTATCTGGGCGCACGCTCCAGTTACATGGTCTACAAGTCAGACATCGACGCGACCCAGAAGGCGGAAGAATCCCGAGACCTTTTGATTGGTGCGCTCGAAGCCAGCCACCAGGCCTTTGCAATCTTCAACGAAGATGGGGATGTCGTCGTAGAAAACCAGCTGCACCAACAAGTGTTTGGAACAAGCGAAGATACGCTGGAGCCCATCGACAAGCCGATCCGTCGTGATGGGGTCTTTTGGCAAAAATCCGTCGAATGCATCAGCGGTGTCGGCACTGTGGTCGTCTACACCGACGTGACTCGCATGGAAGAAGCCCGGTCTGAGATCGAGCATGCTCGTAACGATGCTGAAGCGGCCAACGAAGCCAAGACACGTTTCCTCGGCTCAATGAGCGCCGAACTCAAAGTGCCGCTTGATGTCATCTCGGCATGCGCCGGCGTTATCGGCTCATCGTCAAACATCCCATGCAGCGAAGAAGAAGTCAGCACCTATGCCGACAAGATTGCCGAACAGGCGATGATCCTGTCTTCGACACTGGATGGCATCATCAATTTCACGCGGATGGAACGCGAAGACTATCTGGCGCAATCATCAGAAGTGCCAGTGTCTGAAGTGATCCAGAACGTTGTGCGCAAGCTGACCGAAGGGGAATTCTCGCGCTTTTCAGATCGTCTCAAGATCAGCGTGCCGAGCAATCTGGCTGCGGACATGGATGAAAGCAGCTTTGAAATCATCATTCGCAACATCATCAAGAACGCGCTGGAATCCGGCTCGTCGGCGCCTATCGTGGTCAAGGCGGGCATGGTGTCGGGCGTTGGGCTCGTGGTCATGGTCCGTGACCGGGGCAGGGGTATGACCTCAGACGTGCTTGAAAAGGCCTTCGAACCCTTCTTCCATTCTCGTCCGGCGCACCAGAAGTATGACCACTCGACCGGTGTCGGTCTCGGCCTCAGCGTCGCGCGTCGTCTGGCCGATGCTCAGGGTCTGCGCATCAAGCTGCGCTCCGAACTCGGCCGTGGAACAACGGCGTTTGTCACCATTCCAGAGACGCTTGTGCGTCGCTCGGCCCCTCAGGACAGCGCCACCGCAACGGAAATTTCGGTCATTGATCCTGCAGAGTTGCAGAAGAAGACCGGCTAAAGCGCGTCATCCTTCTTGGCAACCTGACATTCAAAACCAGTATTCCAGAACACTTTGCCTTAGTTGGCGAGCTCGCTATGCGATTGCGTTAAACGCAGGAGGATCGCGCACTGCAAAGGCTGCAGTGCGGGGTATGCTCCTTCAAAATGGAAGATCGTTCTAGGCGCTCGTCTTGCGAATTTGAGGAGCGGATATTGCCTGATCCGCTTCACGACGGTCTGAAACAGATCCACTGCCACGGAAATGCTTTTCACCGCGTGCAGGCGCAATCGACAGATAGTGGATGCGTTTTTGTTCGACGCGGGCCCGTGACAGGGAATCCAGGATCACGCCTGCGGTGAAAGACATCATCGCGCCCAGCAACAGGGTCATGGCCAGCATCCAGGTCGGCATGCGGCTGACCAGACCGGTTTCGAAGTATTCTGCCAGCACCGGCACGCTCAGGATCGCGGCGAGACCAAACAGGCCTGCGGACACTGAACTGAAAAACATGAATGGCCGGGTTTCCTTCACCAACATGCCCATCATGCGCAGGATGCGGAATCCGTCACGAAATGTGGACAGTTTGCTTTCGGAGCCTTCGACGCGGCGGCCATAATCGAATTCGATCTCGGACACGGGCAGACGCAGGGTCGAGGCGTGGACCGACATTTCGGTTTCGATTTCAAATCCTGGTGACGAGGCGGGAAAGCTCTTGGCGAAGCGACGCGTAAAGGCGCGATACCCGGAGAAAATATCTGTGAAATCGCTGCCGAACAGGGCGCGATAGATCATGTTGAACAGGCGGTTGCCGAAAGCGTGGCCATTGCGACCTGCATCCTCGGTAACGTTTCGGCGCGTGCCCACCACCATGTCTGCTCGGTCTGCCAGCAGCGTATCGATCATGCGCGGCGCGGCGGTCGGATCATACGTCCCGTCGCCATCGGCCATCACATAAACATCGGCTTCAATGTCCGCGAACATCTGGCGCACGACATTGCCTTTGCCCTGTCGGCGCGACGGTACGACGGTGGCGCCTGCAAAGGCGGCCTGGGCTGACGTGTCGTCGCTGGAATTGTTGTCATAGACGTAGATGCGGGCGGCTGGCAGGGCCTTGCGAAACCCGATGACCACGGACGCGATTGATTTGCCTTCATTGTAGCAAGGCAACAGGACGGCGATATTCAATCGGGCAACATCTTCTTCAGTCATGGGTTTTCAGCGCCTCCCTCTTTAGGGTTTCCTACACCCCCACTGGTTAAGTTTGCCTTTCGGGAGTGGAAGGCTTGGTTGCCTGCAGAGTGGGAAAGGGAGGTCGTGCAAACTCGGTTCGACGCCAAAATCGCTGTGTTGTTTGTGGTCGTGCCGGTCTGGCTGGTCGCATCTGCCGCCCTCCAGGGAACGCTTGGATCGATCGGGCCTGATGGCGACGACGTGATGCGGCTGGTCCAGATCAAGGATCTGCTGAACGGCCAGGACTGGTTCGATCTCCATCAATACCGGATGGGTCCAGACGGCGGCACGGCGATGCATTGGTCGCGACTGGTCGATCTTCCCATCCTCGCGCTTTTCAGCCTGTTTGACCTGTTCCTGCCTTCCGAAACGGCGCTTGTCTGGGCTTATTCGGCATGGCCACCTCTCAGTGTACTCATCGTGCTCGGCGGTCTCTATGTGGGCGCCCGCCAAGTCGGCGGCCGGGCAGGGGCCTTGGCCTGTCTCGTGCTCAGTATTTTTGTCTACTCCGCTCATTATCGTTTCCGACCGGGAGCAATTGATCATCACAATCTCCAATTGGCGCTTATGGCGGTGGCGATGGGGCTTGCGCTTGATCCACAGCGTCGGGCCAGCAGAGCGGTCGGCGCAGGTCTCGCTCTGGCAGCGTCCGTTGCCATTGGCGGCGAAGTCTATGTATTCGCAGCCGCGATATGCGCATTCATGGCCCTGGATTGGGCCGTGTCCGGCGCCGCAGCCATGCGCAGCGCAGCCGGGTTTGGGGCGGGCCTTGCCGCCGGATTGGAAATTGCCTTCTTCGCGACGGTCGCGCCGTCTCAATACACTGTCGTGGCGTGCGACGCGCTTTCTGCGGTCAGCTTGTTGGCTGGCATGGCGGGTGGATTTGGTCTGGCCGCCGCCGCATTGCTCATGTCAGGTCGCATATGGTGGCTTCGGCTGGGTACGCTGGCGCTGGTGGGGGCCGCCTGTGCGGGGGCACTGGTTCTGGTTGGCCCGGAATGCTTGTCCAATCCGCTGGATGAGTTGTCTCCGGATGTGAAAACCCTTTGGCTCGACCGTGTGGATGAGGCGCGCCCGATCTTCGCAGAACGATCAGACCTTGTCGCGAAGCTTGGATTTTGCCTTGGCATCACGGTTCTCGCGCTGGGGCTCTGCCTTTACGGCCTGTATCGCCGCCAGCGGATGCGCGCGAATTTCCTGTTTGTGGCGCTGCTCGTCTCGGCAGTGGCGATGACCCTCTACCAGACGCGTTTCTACGTATTCGGCCACCTTTTCGCGGTCATTCCGTTGGGCTTGTGGATCGCAGATGTCTACCGCACCGGCAAGGCGCGCAGCGCGTCCAGCGTTGCCTATATTGGCGCGTTGGCCCTGAGCATACCCTTCCTGTGGGCATTGCCGGGCCTCCTGGTGTCGCCTGCAGTTGAGACAAACAAGACCGGCGACAAGGCCGATTGCCTGCAGGACGGTCTGTTTGCCACCTTGGAGACGCTTCCGAAGGGCCGGGTCCTCGCGCCGGCTGATTTTGGCCCGAACATCCTGAATCGCACCGATCACAATGTCCTGCAAGGCAATTATCATCGCAATCAGGACGGCATCAGTCAGGCCATCGAGCTGTTGCTGTCCCATGCAGGGGAGACGCGCGCGAAGCTATCCCGCAGCAGGATCGACTATATCGTGACCTGCCCGGCGGATGCCGAGACGAAACTGATGACCACGCATGATCAGGACGGATTTGCGGCACGTCTCAAGCGCCAGGAGATCCCGGATTTCCTCGAAAATATCCCGCTCGACACGGGTGCGAAAACGCCAGCGCGTCTCTATCGGGTGCTTGGGGACGGAGCCGTCGACCCGAAAGATGAAGATCTTTCCTAAAGCATCTTTGGCCTTTATTAACGATTGCCGTACGATGCGTTCCGTTGGCGATGCGGGCGGTTGTCTGTGACCGGAAAAAATTCCTTTTAAAACAGCGCAAATATTCACCATGAACGCTGCGTACCACTTATGTGCCGAGCGACTCTTGCATTAAAGCGGCGTTAACGGCAGATGGTGTATGGGGCTGTGTAAAGAATTGCACATGCGTGCCGGGCAAAACCGCTCGGCCGCTCAAGAAAGAGCTCGGGTACGACATGATTGGTAGCCTCCTCGGCATGCTGTCTACGGACATGGCCATTGACCTTGGGACAGCGAACACGCTGGTCTATGTGAAGGGGCAGGGCGTCAAGCTCGATGAACCCTCTGTCGTTGCCTATATGACGCAAGGCGGTCGCAAGATTGTCTATGCGGTCGGCGAGCAAGCCAAGAACATGCTCGGCAAGACTCCGGTAAACATGGAAGCCATTCGCCCGATGCGAGATGGCGTGATTGCTGATTTCGAAGTCGCCGAAGAAATGATCAAGCACTTCATCCGGAAGGTTCACAACCGCCGGGCGTTTGTGTCTCCCCTCATCATCATCTGCGTGCCAAGCTCCGCCACCAGCGTTGAGCGCCGCGCTATCCACCAGTCGGCCCTCGCCGCAGGTGCCCGCGAAGTGCAGCTGATCGAAGAACCAATGGCCGCCGCAATCGGCGCGGGCCTGCCGATTGATGATCCGGCCGGGTCCATGGTCGTGGATATTGGCGGCGGTACGTCTGAAGTGGCGGTCCTGTCGCTGGGCGGCATTGTGTATTCGCGCTCAGTCCGCGTTGGCGGCGACAAGATGGATCAGGCCATCGTCAATTACTTGCGCCGCGAGCAGAAGATCCTGATCGGCGAAATGTCCGCTGAACGGATCAAGAAGGAAATCGGCACGGCCCAGCCGCCGGAGAATGGTACCGGCATGGCCCTGACCGTTCGGGGGCGCGGCACGCTGGATGGCGTTCCGAAGGAGACCGAGATCACCGAAGCGATGATCGCCGAAGCGCTGCGTGAGCCCGTGACGGACATCATTGATGCTGTTAAGATTGCACTCGAAGCCATGCCGCCGGAACTGGCTGCGGATATTGTTGATCGCGGTATCGTTCTGACAGGTGGCGGCGCCCTGTTGCGCAATCTCGACACGGTCATCCGTGAGCAGGCTCAATTGCCGGTCATGATCGCCGACGATCCGCTGAAATGTGTTGTGAATGGCTGCGGGCACGTGCTCGAGAATTTCACGAAGATGCGTACGGTGCTTTCACCCGAAGTCTGATTGAGATGAGCTGACAGGGGTAATTTCGCAAGGGAACTGGCCAATGGCGCGCCTCGGCCGATCAGGATCGAAGAGTCAGAAACGCTCTCCCAAGCGTCTAATCCTCGGTGTGTTCATTTTCGGCGCGATTGCGCTCGTCCTGGCCCAGTCCGCTCCGCAAATTCGCACGCTTTTCAATCCCGTTCGCACGACCGTTGGTGACCAGCTAGGCGGCAATGAGGGTTTCAATGCCTGGGCATGGGTGACCGGCCAGGCCAAGCGCGAGCGACGAATCAAGGAACTCGAAGCCGAAGTGCGAAATCTCTCGCGCTACAAGGCCGCCGCCATTTCAATGGCCGAGCGCCTCGAAGCCTATGAGGAAATCCTCAACCTGATGGGCGAGCCACCGGCACGGGGCGTGACTGCGCGGGTGACCGCAGAGAATGACGGACCGTTCGCGCAGACCATTCTGGCCAATGCGGGCCGTGCGCAGGGCGTCGAGCCCGGCGCGGTAGCCCTGAACGAGGGGGGGCTGGTCGGCCGCGTCATTCAACTCGGCGAGTACTCTTCTCGCATCCTCCTGATCACCGACTTCAACAGCCGTGTCCCTGTCATGGGCGAAGTCAGTGGCGTGCGGGCCATTCTCTATGGTGGCCGCGATGGCCTCGGCAGCCTGACAGATTTGCCGGAGCGCGATGATTTTGTCGAAGGCGAACGTATCCTGACCTCCGCCGAGGGTGGCGCTTTCCCGCGGGGGCTGATCGTGGGTGAGGTTCGCAAGGTTGGTGACGACTGGCGGGTCAAATTCTCGATGGCAGAGCGTGATGGCGGCTATGTCCAGATGATCCCGGCCCCAGAGATACGCAAGCCAATGGAGCTTGAGGTGGAAGAGCCCACCATTGCTGCAAGCCCGGCACAGGGGGCGCGCCAATAGGATGTCGCGCTCTGCTCCCCGCAACAAGAAAAGCCTGTGGTCGCAGACCGGCCCGACGCCCCGTCTCCTGTTCGGGGCGTTTGCCATTGCGGCCATCGGATTGCTGGGCCTGACACCGCGCGAAATCTTCGGCTTCTCGATTGCCTGGCCCTATGCTGCGTTGTGGGGCGCCGTCGGCTGGGGCAGGGTGGGCCTGTCGCTGCGTCCCATGATCCTGCTGATTATTTTCGGCCTCGTGCAGGATGTAACATTCCACGCGCCGCTCGGATGTTTTGTCATCGTCAACCTGCTCGCCTACGGTGCCAGCACCGCAATTGCTGATATGTTCGATGTCATGAACGAACCTCTTGTCGCGATCATGTCACCCGTCCTGCTGTTCTCCGGGGCCTTTCTCATCCTGTGGCTCATGGCGTCGACGCTGGAAGACCATCCCGTCCGCGTGGTGCCGCTGTTTGCGTCCTTGCTTACAACCGGGCTCGCCTATGCCGTGCTCCAGAAAATGTTCGACCTTGGCCGCAGGCCGGGTGAACTTGCGGGGCAGGCCGGATGAGCAAGAAGACTGCCGATCTCGATTTTGCGTTTACACGCCGTACCGCAATTGCCGGGGCTGCAGGCGGCCTCGTATGGGCCGGCCTGATTGCGCGTCTGTTCCAGCTGCAGATCCTCGATCAGGAACGCTATCAGGCACAGGCCGAGGCCAACCATATCAAGCTGCAACTCGCCCCGCCGCAGCGCGGGCGTATCCTTGATCGGTTTGGACGGCCGCTGGCCTCGCACCGCCGAGCGGGCCGCATCTCGATCACACCGGAACAGACTGATAATCCAGAGCATACGCTCGCGCAGATCGCCGCGCTGATTGAGCTGCCGGATGAGCGGCTCGAACGCATAGCCAACGAGATCCGCCTCAGCCGTCGCCGCAATGCCGGTTTCGTACCCGTCACGGTCGCGCACGAGCTGACCTATGAAGACTTTGCGCGCATGAACGTGCATGCGGCGGAGATGCCCGGTGTGAATGTCGAAATGGCGCTAACGCGGTCCTATCCGCGCGGACGCGATTTCGCGCATGTGCTCGGCTATGTCGCACGCGCCAGCCAGGATGATCTCGTTCGGCTGACTGACGACATGACGGACAAGGAAGCCGAGACACTGAAGACCATGTTCCGGCATCCGGACATGCGGACAGGTCGTCAGGGCATGGAGCGCTTTGCTGAAGAATGGCTGCGCGGCAAGCCTGGCTACCGCAAGCTGGTGACCAATGCGCATGGCCGCGTGATTGAGGAAATTCCGGACGAGCGGCTTGCGCCAACGCCCGGAAAGGACCTGTTCGTCACCATCGACTCAGACCTGCAACGTGTCGCGATTGAACGCTTCGAGGGCGAAAGCGGTGCGGCCGTTGTCATGGATGTCGAGAGCGGCGACGTGCTGGCCATGGTCTCCACGCCTGCCTTTGATCCGAATGATTTCGTAAATGGCATCTCGACCGCCAATTATTCCGAACTGCGCGACGATACACGCTCACCGCTCTATCCGCGTGCGCATGGCGGTGTCTACCCGCCGGGATCGACGTTCAAAATGGTCGTCGCGACGGCCGCGCTGGAAGCTGGCGCGATCAAGCCGACCGACCGGGTCCATTGCAATGGCTATTACCATTTCGGCAACCGGACCTGGCATTGCTGGAAAAAGGGCGGGCACGGCTCAGTGAATTTGCACACGGGCATCAAGGGCTCGTGCGATGTCTATTTCTACGAGATCGCCCGACGTACAGGCGTCGACAAGATTGCCGAAACCGCGCGCAAGTTCGGCTTTGGTCAGGACTGGGTGCTGGGTATGACGGGCGGCCGGGGCGGCCTTGTTCCGGATCGCGAGTGGAAGCAACGCGTCCGCAAGGAAAACTGGTATGAAGGCGAGACACTGAATTTTGGCATCGGTCAGGGCCAGCTTGGCACCACGCCATTGCAACTTGCGCTGATGACGGCGCGGATCGCGACCGAGGGCAAACCGTTTAAGCCGCGAATGATTGGCATTGGCCCGCAGTCGCAGGATGATCATACGCTGGATGCGCCGCTCGACCCGGAAGTCATGAAGCTGATGAAGGCAGGCATGTATGGCGTGACCTCCGAAGGTGGAGGCACGGCCTATCGATCCGGTGACCTTGGCCTTGGCGGCCCGCGCCTCGCCGGCAAGACGGGCACGGCGCAGGTGCGCCGTATTACCCGAGAAGAGCGCCTCAGTGGCGTGCGCTCGGGCAGCGAGATTGCCCGCGAGCTGCGTGACCACGCCTTGTTTGTGGCCTATGCCCCGGCGGACAATCCCAAATACGCGATTTCCGTCGTCGTCGAGCATGGGGAAGGGGGCTCGCGTACGGCTGCGCCCGTTGCGCGCGACATTCTGCATTTCGCGCTCAAGACAGATAGCCGCCGCAAACCGTCCTATTCGCAAAGCGCGTCGCTGCCGACCTCCATGACCGATGCGGGAGAGCCAACATGAACCGCGAAGGGTTTACCGGCTTCTCGCGCGGCGAAGCGCGGACGCGCACGGCAACCTCTCTCAATTTCGACAATCAGGGGCCGCTGAACAAGCTGATGCGACTGCCCTGGGGCTTTATCCTGCTGATTGCGGCGATGGCGCTGACAGGCATCGCGATGCTGTATTCTTCAGCGCACACCAATCCTGCCGAAGCGCATCTCTGGAAGTTGCAACTGGTGCGTTTCGTTGTCTGCTTCTTCATGATGATCGGGCTGGCCATGTTGCCGCTGTCCTGGTGGATGCGGTTGGCCTTTCCTGCCTATGTCGGCACGATTGTTCTGCTCATCCTTGTGGAAGTCATGGGCGTTACGGGCGGCGGCGCGCAACGTTGGCTGCAGATCGGACCGGTTGCCGTACAGCCTTCGGAATTTGCCAAACTTGCCGTCACAATGGCGCTCGCGCGTTATTACCAGATGGTGCTGCAGCCCCAGACCGGTCGCGTCATGGTGCATCTGGGCGCGTTGGCGATCATCCTCCTGCCAGCGGCGCTGATTTTCAAACAGCCCGATTTCGGCACGACGTTGGCTCTGGTCGCGTCAGGTGGCGTGGTTATCTTCCTGGCGGGCCTGTCAGTTCGCGTGATTGGGACTGCCATCATCGGCGGTGTCGCCTCGGTCTGGCCGGTCTATCAGTTCGTGCTGGCACCCTATCAACGCGAGCGCGTCGACACGTTCCTCGCACAATTGTTTGGCGGCGCGACCAATGCACTGGGCGAAAGCTATCAAATCGAACAAGGCAAGATCGCCATCGGCGCTGGCGGCCTGAACGGACGTGGCTTCCTGCAGGGCATCCAGTCTCAACAAGACTATGTGCCTGAACAACATACCGACTTCATTCTCACTGTGATCGCAGAAGAGTTTGGCTTCCTTGGTTCGACCGCGCTGCTTGTCGGCTTTGCGGTGCTGCTGGGGTGGTCGCTCTATAGTGCGGCGCGCTCGGTCAGTTGGTTCGGCCGTCTCGCATCTGCGGGAGCCGTCGCAACCGTAGGCTTTTACATCGTGTTCAATGTGGGCATGGTGTTGGGCTTGTTGCCGGTGGTTGGAATGCCCTTGCCATTGATCTCGTATGGCGGCACAGCCATGCTGACGACCATGGCGTGCTTCGGGCTCATC